>Ga0105240_10007601_pt1 | contig 15699 bp, 19 predicted proteins | sample KBSC54metaG_FD_80426 | JGI IMG/M metagenome (GOLD analysis project Ga0105240, IMG submission 80426) | Corn rhizosphere microbial communities from Kellogg Biological Station, Michigan, USA - KBS C5-4 metaG | ecosystem: Host-associated > Plants > Roots > Rhizosphere > Soil | place: Michigan, USA... | reverse complement strand
GCGCGTTCTTCTCGTGGCGGCTCTCGTGGCCCTGCTCGCCGGCTGCGGAATGAGCCGCCACCAGGCCGCGCCCCCACCGCCGAAACCGAAACCGACGCCGAAGCCGAAGCCGAAGCACCACTCGAACGGTCCCCACGGAAAGCTGAGGGTCACGATCCTCGACGGCGACCGACGCATGCGCGTGCGGGGCGCCCGTGTGCGCCTCGGGGGAAAGAGCGAGCGCACGGACCGGCATGGGGACTCCGAGTTCAAGGCTCCGCGGCGGCGGTTCGACGTCTCCGTCTCGGCCCGCGGCTACTCGCCGGCCACCTTCCGCGTCAACTTCCGGCATCGCAAATGGCAGACGCTCCGGATCTACCAGCCCGACCTGCAGTGGCCGGTCTACGGCGCGACGAAGGCGCGTACGCAGGCGCCGACCGACATCCGGCTCCGCCCGCCGTTCCGGCTGATCTGGAGCCGCGGCCTCGGTCACCTCATCGAGTTCCCCGCTGTCGTCTGGAACGGGTTCGCGTACATCGGCAGCCAGTACGGGACCGTCCAGGCGGTCTCGATGCGCTCCGGCAAGATCGCCTGGCGGCACGACACCCCAGGTGCTCCACGCATGGCGTCTTCGCCTGCTGTGGACGGCGAGGAGGTCGTCTACCACACGATGGGCGGCCACGTCTATGTGCTCGATCGCCTGAACGGGCACCTGAAGTGGAGCTACAACGCCGGCTCTGCGATCGAGTCGTCACCGGTCGTCGTGCACGGGACCGACTACTTCGGCACCGCGAGCGGCCGGATCTACGCGCTCGATCTGCGGAGGCACAAGCTCAGCTGGAGCCGCTACCTCGGCGCGAAGATCACCTCGAGCGCCGCGATCGAGCACGGCCGCCTCTTCATCGGCGACTACGCGGGACGGCTCTGGGCGCTCTCGCCGGCGACCGGCGCGACCCGCTGGATCGGCACCGTGAACGGCAAGATCTACGGGACGCCGGCCGTCGCGAACGGGCGGGTCTTCGTCCCGTCGTCGACGGGCAACTCGCTTACCGCGTTCACGACCAACGGTCGCTACCTCTGGCGCGTGACTGCCGGCTACTACGTCTATTCCTCCCCGGCCGTCGCCCACGGCGTCGTCTGCTTCGGCTCCTATGACGGCTGGTTCTACGGCGTCTCGGTTGGGACGGGGCGCGTCCGCTGGCGCATCCCGACCGGGGGCCCGATCTCGGGAGCCGCAGTGATCGTGGACGGCGTCGCGTACGTCGGGAGCTTCTCGCACCGCATCTTCGGTGTGAACGTCCGCACAGGGAGTCGGGTGCTGACCTTCCCGCACGGGCAGTACGTTCCGGTCTCGGGCAACGGGATGCGGCTGCTCCTCAACGGCTTCTCGCGCATCTACGCCGTCGAGCCGCGACGCTCGCATCGACGGCGGCTGGCTCGCTGAGAGCGCTTCATAAGAGCACCCTCATGCACGTCGGCTATCGTCGCCCCTCGTGACAGCGCCTGCTCCCCCCTCGCGCGGCTTCGACCCGGAGGCCGAGCAGGAAGTCGACTTCGCGAAGTACGTCCGCCTTCTCGCCATCCGCTGGTGGCTGCTCGCGGCGGGCGTGGTCGTGGGGGCCGTGATCGGGTATCTCGTCTCGCTCGGCGGCTCGCAGATCTACGCGGCCACGGCCACCATCTATCTCGGCCAGCCCTACACGCCGACCGGCGGGGGCCTCGTGCAGAACATTCAGACCAACCCGTCCGCCGTTGCGACCGCTGTCCAGTCGCGGGCCGTGCAGAACACGGTCGCAAACCGCTGCAAGACGAAGGCCTCGGCATTCGCCAAGGGCATCTCCACGCAGGCGATCGCGACCGGAGCGTCCGCGAAGACCGGGTCACAGATCAACCCGCTCGTCAAGATCACCGTGCAGGCGAAGAAGGGAAAGGTCGCGGCCTGCGCAGCGAACGCGCTCGCCGAGGAGGTGGTGAGCGCGAAACATCTCGGAGCCTACGCCGCGCAGAAGATCGCCAACCTCAACGCGCAGATCGCCCTCGACAATGCCCAGATCAAGTCGGTCCAGACGACGGTCGCGAGCGCGAACCTTTCCGACACGATCAAGCTGATCGTGCAGACAACGCTCCGCTCCTACCAGATCGACAAGACCACGAACACACAGCTGCTGCAGCTGGCTAAGGGCGTCGAGTCGCCGCGGGTCTACACCCACGCCGCCTCGAACAAGATCACCGCGCGCAGCCGGCGCAACACGGTCGTCATCGCTGCGCTGATCGGCCTCATCCTCGGCGCGCTCGCCGCGCTCCTGTGGGACACGGTCGTGCCGCGGCTCGCGCCGCGCAACGGCGACTAGTCTCTGCCCGTGTTCGAGGAGAAGCGCGTCGGGGTCGTCGTCCCCGCGTACGACGAGGAGGAATTGATCGGCGCGACGATCGGCGGCATCCCAACGCTTGTCGACCGGATCATCATTGTCAACGACGGGTCCTCCGACCGCACGGCCGAGGTCGCGCAGGCAACGGGTGACGGGCGGGTCGAGGTGATCTCGCACGAGCGACGGAGCGGCGTCGGCGCGGCGACCGTCACGGGTTACCGCCGCGCGCTTGCGAATGGGATGGACGTCGTCGTCGTCATGAACGGCGACAACCAGATGGATCCCGAGGACTTGCCGAAGCTCGTCGCGCCGGTCGCGCGCGGCGAGCTCGACTACGCGAAGGCGAACCGCCTCGCCACCGGCCAGGCGTGGCAGCTGATCCCGAAGACGCGCTTCTTCGGGAACGCGATCCTCTCGATGCTGACGAAGGTCGCTTCGGGCTACTGGCACGTCGCCGACTCGCAGTCCGGCTACACGGTCGTCTCCCGCGAGATGCTCGAGCTGCTCGACCTCGACCACATCTACACGAACTACGGCTTCCCCAACGACATGCTCGTCCACCTCAACGTGTGGAACGCACGGGTGCGCGACTTCCCGTCGCGCCCGATCTACGGCGTCGGCGAGCGCTCGAACATGCGCTACCGGCACGTCGTGCCGCGGATCGCGTGGCTGCTCGTGCGCGGCTTCTTCTGGCGGCTCTGGGAGAAGTACGTGAAGCGCGACTTCCACCCGCTCGTGTTCTTCTACGTGATGGGGTTCATCGCGACCGTCGCCGGCGTGCTGCTCGGGCTCGTCGTCGTCGGGTACCGGATTGCGGGCTACTCGATTCCCATCGCGACCGTCGTCCTCGTCGCGCTGCTGGTCATCTCGGGCCTGCAGTTCACGCTCTTCGCGATGTGGTTCGACATGGAATCGAACAAAGACCTCAAATAGCTCAGCTAGCATCGCCTCCGTGCCAACGGCGTTAGTTACGGGAGGAGCCGGCTTTCTCGGCTCGCATCTTTGCGACTACCTGCTCGAGCGCGGCCACCGCGTGCTCTGCGTCGACAACCTCGTCAGCGGGTCCCTCGCGAACATCGAGCACATCCGTGACCACGCATTCACCTTCATCCCGCATGACGTGGTGGAGCCGATCCGCGTCGACGAGCCCATCGACTTCATCTACCACTTCGCCGCTCTGGCGAGCCCGGAGGACTACCTCCGCATGCCGCTCCACTCGCTGAAGGTCGGCTCGTACGGAACGCACCATATGCTCGGCCTTGCGAAGTTCAAGCGGGCCCGCTTCCTGCTCGCCTCGACGAGCGAGGTCTACGGCGATCCGCAGATCCACCCGCAGCCCGAGACCTACTGGGGGCACGTGAACCCGATCGGGCCACGCGGCGTGTACGACGAGGCGAAACGCTACGCCGAGGCGCTGGCGATGGCCTACCACGGGCAGCAGGGCGTCGACACCGCGATCGTCCGGATCTTCAACACGTACGGCCCGCGTATGCGGCCGAACGACGGCCGTGCAGTTTCGAACTTCATCAGGCAGGCGCTCGCCGAGGAGCCGATCACCGTGTTCGGCGACGGGTCGCAGACGCGGAGCTTCTGTTACGTCGACGACCTGATCCGCGGCATCGTCCTCCTCGCCGAGAGCGGCGAGCACCTGCCGGTCAACATCGGCAATCCCGACGAGCGGACGTTGCTCGAGCTCGCCGAGATCGTGAAGCGGATCACCGGCGCGTCGAGCGAGATCGTCTTCGAGGCGCTCCGGGTGGACGATCCGATGCAGCGCAAGCCCGACATCACGAAGGCGCAGCAACTGCTCGGATGGGAGCCCGAAGTTTCCCTCGAGGAAGGGCTCTCCCGCCTGCTTCGCGAGCAGGGCCGCGAGCCGATCCGGGTCTGAGCACCGACCCGCTTCTCGTCCGCACCCTACGGCGCGAGCCCGCTGAGCGCACCCCTGTGTGGTTCATGCGGCAGGCAGGCCGCTCGCTGCCGGAGTACCGCGCGCTGCGTGAGAAGCACGGCTTTTTCGAGATCGCGGGAACGCCGGAGCTGTGTGCCGAAGTGACGCTGCAGCCGGTGCGGCGGCACGGCGTCGACGCAGCGGTCTTGTTCGCCGACATCATGTCGCCCGTCCTCGGCATGGGCGTCGAGGTGGAGCTCGTAGAGGGGATCGGTCCGGTGGTCGAGGAGCCGGTCGGCTCAGCTGCTGCGGTCGAGCGGCTGCATGTGGCGGCGCCGGAGGAGTGGGCGGCGCCGATCCTCGAGGCGGTGCGGCTCGTGCGGGCCGAGCTCGAGCCGGAGCGAGGGCTGGTCGGCTTCTGCGGCGGGCCGTTCACCGTTGCCGGCTACCTCGTCGAGGGCCGGCCGAGCCGTGACTTCGTCCGCACGAAGTCGCTCATGTACCGCGAGCCGGCGATGTGGCACGCGCTCATGGAGCGGCTGACCGAGCAGTTCGCGGCGTACGTCGCTGCGACCGCCGCCGCCGGCGCCGACGCGATCCAGCTCTTCGACTCGTGGGTCGGTGTCCTTTCCGTCGCCGACTACCGGGAGTTCGTCGCGCCCTATTCGGCACGAGTGCTGGCGGCCGCAGGTGTGCCGACGATCCACTTCGGGACCGGGACGACTCCGCACTTGCTCGCCGAGATGGCGCAGGCGGGAGGCACCGCGGTCGGCGTCGACTGGCGCATCCGGCTCGACGAGGCCTGGACGGCGGTCGGGGAAGAGCGCGGGGTACAGGGGAACCTCGAGCCCGCGGTGCTCCTCGCCCCGTGGGAGCGCGTGGAGGCCGCCGCGTTCGACGTGCTGCGCCGTGCAGGCGGTCGGCCGGGACACGTCTTCAACCTCGGCCATGGCGTCCTTCCCCAGACCGATCCGGACGTGCTCACGCGGCTCACCGAGCTCGTCCGCAGCTACGGTCAGCCGTAGTGAAAGCCGCCGTCGTTCTCATGGCTTACGGGTCGCCGGAGCGGCTCTCGGACGTGCCGGCCTACTACGCGGACATCCGTGGCGGCCGGCCCATAGCGCCCGAGAACCTCGCCGATCTCGTCGAGCGCTACCGTCGGCTTGGGATCGAGGATTCGTCGCCGCTCAACGCGATCACCGAGCAGACGCGAGTCGCGCTCGAGGACGAGCTCGACGTGCCGGTCTTTACTGGGATGAAGCACTGGATGCCACGAATCGCGGACGCCGCGGAGGCCGCGCTTGGCTCAGGAGCCGAGGAGATCGTCGGCCTGGTGCTCGCGCCGCATTACTCCGCGCTCTCGATTGCGGGCTACCGCGAGCAGCTCGAGCGCGCGCTGGGCGGCCGCGCTGAGCTGCGCTTCATCGAGAGCTGGCACGAGGAGCCTGGCTTCGTCGAGCTTCTCGCAGATCGCGTCAGCGGCGCGGACGGCCATGTGGTCTTCACGGCTCACTCGCTGCCCGCGCGGATCCTCGACCTGGGGGATCCGTACAAGGATCAGCTCCTCGAGACCTCGCGGCTGGTTGCCGATGTCTCCGGAGTGAGCGATTGGAGCTTCTCCTTCCAGAGCGAGTCGCGGACGGGCGAGCCGTGGCTCGGGCCTGACATCCTCGACCACCTCGAGTCTCTGCGAGGGCGGGGCGTCGAGCGGGTCCTCGTCTGCCCGGTGGGCTTCGTCTCGGACCACCTCGAGATCCGCTGGGATCTCGACGTCGAGGCGCAGGAGAAGGCGGCCGAGCTCGGAATGCAACTCGAGCGCATCGAGATGCCGAACGCCGATCCCACGTTTGTCCGCACGCTTGCCGGAATCGTCCGGCGAGCTCTGTCCGTACCGTCGACGGCGTGAGCTCGAGGACCTGCCCGGACTGGCCGGAGCTGATGGAAATCGCTCCCGAGCTCCAGTTCAAGCACTACACGGTCGCCGAGGCGAAGCTGCCGGCGGACGCGCTGATGCAGATCCCCGACATCGCGCTGTCCGAGGTCGCGATCTGCTGCGACCTCGAACGACACGTCTTCTACGCGGCTCACACCGACGAGAAGGTCGCCGAGGCGCTGCGGGCGAGCCACTGGTTCGAGGTGCGCGGCTGGGTCGCGTCCGGTCGCCCCGGCGCGCTCTAGCCTGACGGGGACCAACGACCGGTAGCAGGCACTGCACGTCTTTGTAACGGAGTGCTCCCGCTTCGTTACGCGACGTGAGTTGTCGGGCGTTGCGGTTTCGTAACGGTGGCTGCTACCGGTCGATGGGGTTTGGGAGCGGCTCGCCGCGAATAAAGGCGAGCACGTTCTCCACGAGCACCCGCGTCATCGCAGCCCGGGTCTCGACCGTCGCGCTCGCGACGTGCGGGGTCAGCACGACGTTGGCGAGACCGAGGAGGCGCTCCGGCACGTTGGGCTCGTCGGCGAAGACGTCGAGGCCTGCAGAGATCCGGCCGGAGACAAGCTCGTCCACGAGTGCGTCCTCGTCGACGATCGCTCCGCGCGCCGTGTTGATCAGCGTCGCGCCGTCCTGAAGCAGGGAGAGCCGCTCGCGCGAGATCAGACCATGCGTCTCCGGCGTCAGCGGCACATGGAGAGAGACCACGTCCGCCGTGCGCAGGAGCTCTTCGAGCGTGAGCCCGTCGCTCTGCCGGTGGTGGACGACGTGCATGCCGAACGCCTCGGCGCGGTGCGCGACCTCCGTCCCGATCCGTCCTCTCCCGACAAGCCCGAGCGTCGAGCCGGCGAGGTCGCGTCCGAGCAGCTCCGGCTGCGCCCAGCCGCGCTGCCAGCGTCCCTCGCGCACGAAGCGGTCCGACTCGACGAGGTGTCGGCGGCAGGCGAGGATCAGGGCCAGCGTGAGGTCGGCGACAGCGGCGTCGAGGACGCCCGGCGTGTTCGTGACCGCGATCCCTCGCTCGCGGCACGCGGCCACGTCGACCGTGTCGTAGCCGACCCCGTAGTTCGCAACGAGGCGGAGGTCAGGGAGAAGGTCGAGCTCGTCCGCGCTCACGTGCACAACCACCGCAATGAGCGCCTCGACTCCCGGCAGTGACTCGGACGGCGGCCACGCCTCGAGCATCTCGAGCTCCGGCAGCTCCTCCCACGCCGGTCCGGGGAGCCGCTGGGTGGCCGCGATGCGCACGCCGCAGTATCTCCGGAGCCGGTTGCGGAGCGTGCATAGTTGCCGCGTGGTCACGGTCGTGATCCCGTTCGCAGGCGCGGAGGGAAAGACACGCCTCCATTCCTCGCGTCGCGTTCGAGGAGCACTCGCGCAGGCGATGCTCCGAGACGTCCTGGCAGCGTGCATCGCGGTGGGAGACACTCAAGTCGTGACCTCCGACGAGGTCGGCGCCGCGGCAGCCGCCGAAGCGGGCGCCGAGGTCGTCGCCGATCCGGGCGCCGGCCAGGGCGCGGCTGTGCAGGCCGGCCTGGAAGGCGTCGCGCCAGGCCCCATCCTCGTCGTCAACGGCGACGTTCCGTGCATCGTGCCGCACGACTTGCGCTCGCTGCTCGCCGCGACCCCTGCCGGTTGTCTCGGTCTCGTCGAGGCGCTCGACGGGACGACCAACGCGCTCAGCCTTCCTTCGGCCGAGGCGTTCGCTCCGCTGTACGGCCCGAGCAGCGCCGACCGCTTCAGGGCCCATGCAGCCTCGCTCGGGATGGAGGCCGTGTCGATCGCGCTGCCGAACCTCGCGGACGATGTCGACACGATGGATGACCTGACGCGACTCCAGTTGCGCGCGGGCCCGCGCACTCAGGCGTGCCTGGCAGAGCTCGAGGGGAGTCTCGGCTGAACGTCGTCGTCCTTTCGGGAGGCGTGGGCGGCGCGCGCTTCGTCGTCGGTCTCGTGGACGTCGCAGGTGCCGCGGCGACGACCGTGGTCGGCAACGTCGGCGACGATGTCGAGGCACTCGGGCTTCATGTCTCGCCGGACCTCGATTCGATCCTCTACGCGCTGGCGGGGCTCGCGGACGAGCGGCGCGGCTGGGGTCGAAGCGACGAGAGCTGGAACGCGCTCGAAACGGCCGGCGCGCTTGGTGGAGAGGATTGGTTCGCGCTCGGCGACAAGGACCTGGGGCTGCATCTCGTACGGACACAGGCGCTACAGGCGGGTGAGCCGCTTTCCGCCGTGACCGCGCGGCTGGCGGCGAGGCTCGGTGTCGAGGCGCGGCTGCTCCCGGCGACGGATGACCGGCTGCGGACGTGGCTCGAGACCCCGGCTGGCCCCTTCCCGTTCCAGGAGTGGTTCGTGGCGCGCGGTCACCGGGACGAGGTCGACGCAGTGCGCTTCGAGGGCGAGGAGGCGGCGCTGCCGGCGCCGGGCGTGCTCGAAGCGCTCGCCGGCGCGGATCTGATCCTGCTCGCGCCGAGCAACCCCTACGTCTCCGTCGGACCGATCCTCGCCGTGCACGAGGTGCGCGAGGCGCTCGCACGGCGACGGGCGCCGTGCGTCGCGGTCAGCCCGCTCATCGACGGCCGCGCGGTCAAGGGGCCGGCCGACCGCATGCTGCGGCGCCTTGCGGGCGGCACGTCGCCGCGCCACGTTGCGCGCTGCTACCCGGGCCTGATCGACGCGCTCCTCGTGGACGAGGCCGACTCGGACGATCTCGATGGGCTCGGCGACGTCCGGCCGATCGTGACGCGGACGCTCATGAGCGACGGCGACGCGCGTCGTCGGCTCGCGGAGGTCGCGTTGGGAGCTGTGCCTGCATGAAGGTTGCGATCGTCGGCGGGACGGGTGACTTCGGGCTTGCGCTCGCGGCGCGGCTGGTCGAGGCCGGCGACGAGGTCGTGATCGGGTCGCGTGACAAAGAACGCGCGCAGGAGAAGGCCCGCGAGGTCGGCGCCTTCGGCGGCGCGGCGAACGACGATGCCGTCGCGCACGTCGACCTGGTCGTGCTCGCCACGAAGGCCGACGGCACCCTCGAAACGGCTGCCTCCCTCGCGGCTGCTTTGGGGACGACTCCGCTGCTCAGCGTTGCCAGCGACCTCCGCTCCAGGGAGCCCGTCTCACTCGCCGAACGGACGCAAGAGCTCGTGCGCGCACCGGTGGTCGCGGGCCTCCACTCGCTCGCGGCAGGGAAGCTCGCGCACGGCCGCCCCGACGAGGACGCGTTCATCTGCGGCGACGACGCCGAGGCGAAAGCGCTCGCGCTCGAGCTGGCGGGAAAGGTCGTCGCGGGCCGCGCGCTCGACGCCGGGCCACTCGCTCGCGCGCGGGTGCTCGAAGGGCTGACGGCGGTCATCGTCAGCCTCAACAAGCGCTACAAGGGCCACGCCGGCATCCGCGTCACCGGCCTTCCGTGACGCAGGTCGTCGAGATCATCGACCCAGCGGCGCGGTCGCGTATCGCCGAGGCCGTGCTCCGCGACCTGCCGGATTGGTTCGGGATCGAGAAAGCAGCCCAGGGGTACATCCAGGCCGCGGCGGCGCTGCCGACGTTCGCGGTCGAGCCCGATCTCGCGTTCCTCTGCGTCAAGCAACACACGCCGCGGGCCGCCGAGCTCTACGTCGTGGGCGTCCGGCGCGAGCACCATCGCCGCGGCATCGGCCGGGCGCTCGTTCAAGCCGCGGAATCGTGGTGTCGCGCGCGCGGCATCCGCTATCTCCACGTGAAGACGCTCGGCCCGTCGAACTCGAGCCCCGGCTACGACGCGACTCGCGCGTTCTACGAAGCCCAGGGCTTCGTCGCCCTCGAGGAGATGCACGGTTTCTGGGACGAGGAGAACCCGGCGCTGATCCTCGTCAAGGACGTCGCTCCGGGCTTCTCCGTCGTGCCGGTCGAGGGACTGCCGGAGCTGCAGGAGGAAGACGACCTTGCTGCGCTGATCGCCGAGCGAACCGAGCTGGCAGATGGGGACGTCGTCGTCGTGGCGCAGAAAGCCGTCTCGAAGGTCGAGGGCCGCGTAGTCGCGCTCGCCGGTGTCGAGCCGTCCGAGCAGGCGCGCGAGCTCGCCGCCGACGAGGCCGACCCGCGCCGGATCCAGGTCATCCTCGACGAGGCCGCCGAGCTCGTCCGGGTCAGGCCCCCGCTCATCATCGCCCGCACCCGGCACGGCTTCGTCTGCGGCTCGGCGGGCGTCGACGCATCGAACGCGCCCGCACCGGAGACGGTGGTGCTCCTCCCGCTCGACCCCGACGCGTCAGCGGCCCGGTTGCGGGAAGAGCTGCGCGATCGGACGGGCGCCGACGTCGGCGTCATCGTCACCGACTCCTTCGGGCGGCCGTGGCGCGCCGCGACGACGGATGTCGCGATCGGGGCCGCGGGTCTGGAGGTCGTGCGCGACCTCATGGGCGCGCGCGATCCGGCCGGCTACGAGCTGCACGCCACGCGGATCGCCGTTGCCGACGAGATCGCCGGCGCGGCGCAACTCGTCTTCGGCAAGCTCGATCGCGTTCCCGTGGCGGTCATCCGCGGCCTCAATGTGAGCGGCGACGGCCGGGCCGCCGACCTCGTCATCCCACCCGAGACCGATCTGTTCCGTTAGAACACGCGTGATGGACGATCCGGTCGAGCGGGCGAACGCACTCCTCCGCGAGCGGGGCTATGCGGAGCGCGATCTCGCCGTTCACACCGGTCCGCGCGGGAAGGCCCTGCTCAAGGGGAACAAGATCCTGAGCCCGCTCAGCGACGACGCAGAGGTCGTGTTGCGTGTCGTCCGGGATCTCGTCCCCTCCGACGCTGAGCTCGGGGCCAAGATTCTGCGTCCCGCCGAGCTGCGCGCGAAGCTCTGAGCGTGGAAGACGAGGCCGAGCTGCGGCGGGCCGACCTCGCCTCCGACCCGCTCGAGCAGTTCCGGAACTGGTACGCCGAAGCGAGTGCCGCGCTCGACGTGCCCGAGGCGATGGCACTCGCGACTGCCACTCCCGAAGGTGCGCCGTCCGTGAGGATGGTGCTCCTCAAAGGGTTCGACGAGCTCGGGCTCGTCTTCTACTCGCACTACAGCTCACGGAAGGGGCGTGAGCTCGGGGCGAACCCGCAGGCGGCGCTCCTCTTTCACTGGCGGCCGCTCGGCCGGCAGGTCCGGATCGAAGGGAGGGTCGAGCACGTCTCCGCGGAAGAGTCGGATGCGTACTTCGCGACACGCCCACGCGACGCCCAGGTCGGCGCGCTCGCATCGCGCCAAAGCGATCCGCTCGCGTCGCGGACCGAGCTGTACGACCGGCTCGCCGAGCTGGAGCGCGAGCTTGGCGGCGGCGAGGTTCCGCGGCCGCCGACGTGGGGAGGCTTCCTCCTCGCGCCGGCGGCCTGGGAGTTCTGGCAGCACCGCGACTCCCGCCTCCACGATCGCTTCCGCTACGAGCGCGAGCAGTCAGGCAAGTGGCGGATCGAGAGACTCTTCCCCTAGCGGGGCTCCGAGATGAACCACTCGGGCCCGGAGGTCTCTGCCCAGGCGTCGATCGCCGCGACGAGCTGTTCGCGCTTCGCGGGATCGTAGGCGTCTGCCAGCTCGGGGCTCGTCAGATCGTTCGACCAGACAGGAAGCACGTCGGAGAAGCTGGCAAGCATCGCGGTGCCGACAGGTTCGCGGGCATCGTCCCACGTGCGAAGTGGGACCTCATATTCCACCTCCCCCGTCCGCGTCCACCCGCCTTGGCGCATCGCGGCCTCGACCTCTGCGCCGTTCGGCAAGCTGGCCGCCAGACGGGTCTCGCTGGGCACGTCGACGGGCTGCACGTCGGCGGCGTTCTCGGCGCACGTGCGAGCGAATTCTTGGATCGCATCTAGCTCCGCGACCGGCTCAGCGGCCGCACGGCCCTTTGACCGCTGCACGACGAGGAAGGGTGTGCCGGAAAGGGAACCGAGCGTCTGCTCGTGCGCATCGTTGCCGATGATCCCGATCAGACGTGTGCGGGCGGCCCAGGCACGCCCGTGGCTCTCCGAGATGAGCTCGTCGCCACAGCGCAGACGAAGGTCGAACGCGTAGGAATGGGAGAGGAATCCGTCGACACCGCCTCGGGCGTGGTAGCCGACCTGCAGCATTGCGTCCACGCCGTGGCGCGGCACATCCCAGAGATTCCACGTCTCGAGCCGCGCCCCCGACGGGAGTGCATCCGCGGCGATGTTGGCTGGATTCCCACTGGCGTGGTTGTCGAGCACGACCACTTCAGTGGCTCCGCCGGTCAGCAGCCCTTCGCACGCCGCAGCGACCTCTTCCTCGTAACGCGGCTTTCCGTTGAGCCAGTACTCGGGGCACGCTGCGACGATCTCGTGCGCCTGGCGGAGTTGCGACACGCCCTCCATGTCCGTGCTCACGACGACCAGCACGGCCGCAGCATCTCAGGTCTTGTTGGCGAGGCTGCGCCGAAGCGCCGCGAGCCGCTCGTCCCAGGCGGCGCCGACGGAGACCATCCACTCGACGGCATCCTCGAGCGGCGCTGGCGTCACCTCGTAGCGGGTCTCGCGGCCCGCGCGTGTCGCATGGAGTAGGCCGGCGTCGGCGAGGGACGAGAGCTGCTTCGCGACCGCCTGCCTTGTCACCGGCAGCTCGGCCGCGAGCTCCGTCGCCGTCGCAGTCCCGCGCGTCGCCACCGCCTCGATGAGCGACCTTCGACCGGGGTCACCGAGTGCCGTGAAGACGCGGTCTACGCCGCCGCGGCCGTCCATGCCAGCGCGCGGAGCCCCAGCGCAGGGGCGAACTCGGGTGAGGACTCGACGACGCGCACGAGAGTTCCTTCGACGACGGGCTCGAGCTCGATCGCGACGCTTCCACCGTCGTCCCAGTCGAGCACGAGCCGCTCGGTCTCCTCGAGCTCCCGCACGACCGCATGCCGCTCGTCGCCGTCGCCCCAGCGGAACACGCCCTCGCCTCCGGGCCGCGCATCGAGCTCGACCTCCGTTGCGAACCACTCCTCGAGCCGCTCGGGCTCGGTCAGCGCCTCCCACACCTCGTCGGGTGCCTCCGGCACGAGGATCTCTCGCTCGACGTCCATTGCTCCTCCGATCGGACTAAACGCGCAACTGATGAGTTGCGTATAATGTGCAACCGATGAGTAGCGTATCGAACCACCTGGTGCCGATGGTGGTCGAGTCCGACGGCCGCTTCGAGCGGTCGTTCGACATCTTCTCGCGCCTCCTGCGGGAGCGGATCATCTTCCTCGGCACTGAGGTGGAGGCGTCGGCGGCGAACCTCGTCGTCGCCCAGCTCCTCTTCCTCGAGGCGGAGGATCCCGACACGGACATCCGCTTCTACATCAACTCGCCGGGCGGGGACGTCTACGCCGGGATGGCGATGTACGACGCGATGCAGTTCGTGAAGCCCGACGTGCAGACGTACTGCATCGGCATGGCGATGTCGATGGGCGCCCTGCTGCTCGCGGGCGGCGCGGCCGGCAAGCGCTTCGTCCTGCCGAACTCGAAGGTGATGATCCATCAGGGGTCGGGAGGCTTTCGCGGCACGCCCGCGGACATCCAGATCGCCGCGCGCGAGATCCTCTCCCTCACGCGCCGCTATGCGGAGGTGATCGCGCACCACTCCGGTCGGGATGTCGAGCAGGTCGTGCGCGACATCGACAGGGATCGCTTCCTCGCGCCGGCGGAGGCGGTCGAGTACGGGATCGCGGACTCGGTGCTCGCGGCGCGCAACGGCGACGCAACCGCATAACGGCGCGGTTTCGACGAGTCTCAGCGGGGCACCAACAGGTGGGAAGCGTCCGAAGGAGGGACGATGACTACCAGCCAGCTCCACGAACACACGGGCAGGGATCAGGACCTGGCGCCGGTGGAGGAGTCGGCGCCTCACGACCTCCACGATCCGCGCTACCAGGCGTTCTGGCTTCTCCGGATCGGCTACACCGCGATCCCGCTGACGATGGGGATCGACAAGTTCTTCAACGGCCTCGTCTACTGGCCGAAGTACCTGGCCGACTGGATCGACAACATCGCGCCGGGCACCGCTCAGCAGTTCATGTACTTCGTCGGCGGTGTCGAGATCCTCGCCGGGATCCTCGTCGCGCTGAAGCCGCGCTACGCCGCGTACGTCGTTGCGGCCTGGCTCGCGGGCATCGTGATCAACATCTTCAGCTACGGCGAGTGGTACGACGTCGGCGTCCGTGACCTCGGCCTGCTCGGCGGTGCACTCGTGCTCGGACGGCTCGCCTCCGTTTACGACCCGCCGCTGCGGTTCCGCAGGAAGTGAGCTATCGGGAGGGCTCGCCTCAGGAGGCGGGCCCCTCCCAGGCGACGCTGTCGCCGAGGATCTCGTCGATTCGCGACAGTGCCCGGGGATCGAGCTCGACTCCCGAGGCGCCGGCGTTGTCCGCCACCTGTTCGGGCCGCGACGCGCCGATGATGGCGGAGGCGACGTTCTCCTCCCGCAGAACCCAGGCAAGCGCGAGCTGCGCCATCGACAGCCCGAGCTCCTCGGCAACAGGGCGCAGCCGCTGCACGCGCTCGAGCAGCGCCTGGTCACCGGCTCGATCCATGAAGTAGTTCATCCGCTCGTGCGCGGCGCGGCTGTCGTCGGGCGGGGGCTCACCCGGCCGGTACTTGCCCGTGAGGATGCCCTGGCCGAGCGGTGACCAGACGATCTGCGAGATGCCAAGCTCACGCGAGGCCGGGATCACGTCGCGCTCGGGACCGCGCCAGATCATCGAGTACTGCGGCTGGCTCGAGACGAAATGCTCGACCCCGGCCATCGCCTGCGCCTCGCGGATCTTCTCCTCCGGCCACTCGCTGAAGCCGAGATAGCGAGCCTTCCCCTGCCGCACGACCTCCGTCAGCGCCTCCATCGTCTCCTCGAGCGGCACGTCCCAGTCGTAGCGATGGCACTGGTAGAGGTCGACGTGGTCCGTCCGTAGCCGCGCCAGGGAGGCGTCGATCTGCTTCGCCACCTGCGCGCGTGAAAGCCCGCGGTCGGCGTCCGACATCGGGAAGTAGAGCTTCGTCGCGAGGACGTACGAGTCCCGCGGCCGGTCGGCCAGCACCTCCCCGAGAAACTCTTCTGCGCCGCCTCCGGAGTAGACGTTCGCCGTGTCGATGAAGTCGATTCCGAGCTCGAACGCCCTCGCCACGCACGCCTCCGCCTGCTCACGGGCGACTGCGCCGCCGTACGTCATCCATGAGCCCAGCGAGATCTCGGAGACCATCAGATCGCTTGAGCCGAGCCGCCTCTTGCGCACGGCTTCGACGCTAACGGTTAGCGTCCGCGCTATGCCGCAGCTCAACGCGATCGGGATTGTCTGCTCCGACATGAAGCGCTCGGTGGCGTTCTACGGACAGCTTGGAATCGAGTTCCCCGAGGGCAACGGCCACATCGAGGCGACGCTTCCGAACGGCGTCCGCCTGATGCTCGACAGCGAGGAGGTTGTCCGCAGCTTCCGGCCGGACTGGGCGCGCGTGACGGGCAACCAGCTCTCGCTCGCCTTCGAGTGCGGCAGCCCTGAAGACGTCGACGAGCTCTACGCGCGGGTCGTGGGGGC
>Ga0105240_10007600_pt1 | contig 15699 bp, 12 predicted proteins | sample KBSC54metaG_FD_80426 | JGI IMG/M metagenome (GOLD analysis project Ga0105240, IMG submission 80426) | Corn rhizosphere microbial communities from Kellogg Biological Station, Michigan, USA - KBS C5-4 metaG | ecosystem: Host-associated > Plants > Roots > Rhizosphere > Soil | place: Michigan, USA... | reverse complement strand
TGGGCGCGATTGTCGAGAGTCCAGGTGGAAACGTGTTTATTAAATTTACCGGCTCAGCCAAGACCGTCGCGGCCAACCAGCCGAAGTTTCAGCAATTGCTCAACTCCTTCGAAAAGGCCGGCAAGTAACTCTCACGGGTTCCGAATGGGAAGTAGCGCCACGGATCAGACCGGGCACGAACGGATGATGCGACCAATCGGAACGTCACACACTCAGATGCGCCCGCACCATTTCATCCGTCAATTCGTTTATGGAGCCGGCAGCGACACGGCGGCCCTTGTCGAGAATGCAGAACTCGCTCGCCACGCGGCGCGCGAACGGAAGCTTCTGCTCGACCAGCAGTACGGTAAGTCCCTCTTCTTGATTCAGCCGCAACACGATGTCGCCGATTTCGTGGACGATATTGGGCTGAATCCCTTCGGTGGGCTCGTCCAGTATGAGCAGCTTGGGTTCGAGCACGAGGGCGCGGCCTATCGCGAGCTGCTGTTGCTGTCCGCCCGAAAGGTCCCCGCCACGCCGCTTTAGCATCTTCTTCAATACGGGAAATAGCTCGAAAATACGGTCTGGAATCGTGCGCGGGCCGTTCTTTGGGACGCCCAGACCCACGCGCAGATTTTCCTCCACAGTAAGCTGCGGAAAAATTTCACGCCCCTGCGGCACGTAACCGACGCCCAGCCTGGCCCGTTGCTCAGCGGGAAGTTTTACCAAGTCGCTTCCCTCGAAGGTGATGTCACCGGAGCTGGTCGGCTGCAGGCCCATGATGCATTTGAGCAACGTCGTCTTGCCCATGCCGTTGCGGCCCATCAGGCACATGCGCGAACCGGGGGTGACGGCCAGATCGACATCCCACAAGGTGTGGCTGCCACCGTAGAACTGGTTGAGGGCTTTGACTGCCAGCACGTCACACTCCCAGATAGACTTCTATGACCCGAGGGTCGTTCTGCACTTTATCCATATTGCCTTCAGCGATTACGTGTCCCTCATGCAGCACGATCACGCGGCGGGCAATCGATCGAACGAAGGACATGTCATGCTCGACGACTACGATCGAGTGCTCGCCCGCCAACGATAACAGGAGCTCGGCGGTGCGCTCAATCTCGTGCGGAGTCATGCCGGCCACTGGCTCGTCAACCAGAAGCAATTCCGGGTTCTGCATCAGCAGCATTCCGATTTCGAGCCACTGTTTCTGGCCGTGTGCGAGTATTCTTCCGGGCGCCTCGCGCTGCTCGGTCAGGCCGATGATTTCAAGAACCTCGTCGATTCTCTCGCGTTGCGGCGCCGAGATACGGGCGCGCAGGGTTTTGAGGAATGACCGATTCCCGGCCAATGCCAGTTCCAGGTTCTCGAACACTGTCAACTGCTCAAACACCGTCGGCTTCTGGAACTTTCGTCCGATACCGGCTGCCACGATTTCCGCCTCGGACATCTGGAGCAGATCGATTCCCCTGCCAAACCATGCTGTTCCCGAATCCGCGCGGGTCTTCCCGGTGATGACGTCCATCATGGTAGTCTTCCCAGCGCCGTTGGGGCCGATGATACAGAGCATTTCCCCCGGATCAACGTACAGGGTGAGTTCGTTGAGCGCCTTAAAGCCGTCGAAGCTGACGGTCAGGTCCTCCAGATAGAGCCTATTATCGCGAATGCTCATTGTTAACCGAGGCGCGTCATCAGCCGATATTCACAGCCGTTCATTTGTGTTTCACCCGGGCCGAAACCAGGCCGATAATCCCGCGCGGCAGAAATATCGTTACCAGCACAAATAGCGCGCCCAGCGCATAAAGCCATATTTCCGGAAACGCACCGGTGAGGTAAGTTTTCGCATAGTTCACCAGGATCGCGCCCACGATCGCGCCATAGAGCGTGCCACGCCCTCCCACAGCCACCCAGATAACGGCTTCGATGGAATTGATTGGCGCAAACTCGCTGGGGTTGATGATCCCGATTTGGGGAACATACAACGCGCCGGCGATCCCGGCAATGAGGGCTGAAAACACGAACAGCTCCACCTTGTAGGATTCGACCGGATATCCGAGAAACCGGGTTCGGCTTTCCGCGTCGCGGATGGCGCGGATCACCCGTCCCGCCCGCGATTCGACAATCACGCGGCACGCCATGTAGCTGGCCGCCAGCGCAGCGGCGGTGATCACCAGCAGCACAACGTGAACGCGGTCGGAATGCAGGTCGAAACCCAGGATGTCCTTGAAATCGGTGAATCCATTGTTGCCGCCGAACCCCATGTCATTGCGGAAGAACGCGAGCATCAACGCGTACGTCAGCGCCTGTGTGATGATCGAAAAATATACCCCGGTGACGCGGGATCGGAATGCAAACCATCCAAACACCAGCGCCAGCAAGGCCGGCGCCAGCATCATCATCAATAGCGCATACGGGAAATGGTTGAAGCCATACCAGAACCAGGGCAGAGCCTTGTAATTCAGAAACACCATGAAATCGGGCAAAATGGGATTACCATACACGCCTCTGGGGCCGATCTGCCGCATCAAATACATGCCCATGGCGTAGCCGCCTAGCGCAAAAAAAGCCGCGTGCCCCAAGCTTAAAATGCCGCAGTATCCCCAGATCAGATCGAGCGCCAACGCTAGCATTCCGTAACACAGGTACTTGCCGATAAGAGTGATCCCATACGCGGACAGATGAAACGCCGATGACGCGGGCACAACCTGGTTGAGCACGGGCACCAGAACGGCGACCGCTGCGAGCACTGTTAGAAACCACGTGCTTCCTCGATCACCACCCATGCTCCTCTTCCAGAAACTAAACACCTCTACTTATCCTCCGCCGCGCGGCCAGTTTGCGGGAACAATCCGAGCGGACGGGCCTGTATGAAAAGAATCAGCCCGACCAGGACAAAAATCTTTGCCAGCACCGCCCCGGCATACGGTTCCAGCAACTGGTTGACAATCCCCATCGACATGCCTCCGATCAGGGATCCCCAGAGGTTTCCAACGCCGCCAAAAACCACCACCAGGAAAGAATCGATAATGTATGACTGGCCCAGATTCGGACCCACGTTGGTCAGTTGGCTCAACGCGACGCCCGCCACCCCGGCGATACCCGATCCGAGCCCGAAAGTCATGGCGTCCACCCACTCCGTACGGATGCCCATGGCCTTCGCCATGGCCCGGTTCTGCGAAACCGCCCGGATGTCGAGACCGATTCGGGTACGCTTCAACACCAGCAAGATCAAGGAGAAGACGATCAGAGTGAAGATCACGATATACAGGCGGTTGTAGGTAATCCCAAGCGCGCCATTCAGGCGCAGCTCGCCACTCATCCAGTCGGGCGTTACCACCGAACGATTGAGCGCTGAGAAAATTGACCGTACCGTTTGCTGCAGGATAAGACTGACACCGAAGGTCGCGAGCAGCGTTTCCAGAGGCCTTCCGTAGAGAAATCGAATAATCGTGCGCTCCATCCCAACGCCCGTCAGACCCGCCACGATAAACGCCGCGGGAATGGCCACCAGGATCGAAATCCCAATGTGCCCGGGCATCGCCGTCTGTACGACGTAAGTGGTGTACGCGCCGAGCATCATCAACTCGCCGTGAGCCATATTGATGACGCCCATGACGCCAAAGGTAATGGACAGTCCGATGGCAATCAGAACCAGAACTGATCCCACGCTCAGTCCGAAAAACAACGTCTCGATGCCCGAATAGAAGCTGCGCCATTGGTCGATAGTTTGGACCGCGGCGGCCGCCGCCTGGCGCACCTTGGGGTCGCTTTCGGCGAAGCTGCCGTCGGGAGCTTTATCGAGCAAAAGCGCGAGCCGGTTCCTCACATCCTGCTCGACGCTTTGGCTCAGCGTCGCGATGGCTTCCAGACGCGCCTTGCTATCCGAGCCATCCAGTGCGGCGAGCGCCAATCCAATGTTGATTTCCTTTCTGACGCCGGAATTTGTCTCTGCACTTAGCCTTTGGCGAAGCAGTGCCACGTTCGCGTCGTCCAATGACCGCGACATCTCTCGCACCGCATCTAGCCGCACCGCCGCATCCGGGCTCGCTAACGCGAAATGCGCCACGATGGTTCTCAATGTGCTCCTCAACCCGTTGTTGGTGCCGATCTGGGTTAGAGCATCCGCGGAGGCGGTCCCGGCATCCTTCAGCGAAATCGGATCGATCAAATTGAGTGGGTCGGCATCGGCCGCTTTGACGATAAAAACCTTCTGGTCGCTATTGCGGAAATACAGCCGGTCTTGCAGGAGCGCGGTGAGGACTGCGCGGACGCTCGGATGGCCAGTTTGGCCCAGCCGTTCGGCGATACTGGCTTTATCGGAGTACGACGCCTCGCGCAGCTCTCCCAAGGTCGCAAGGAAACTTGCATCATTGGGAGATTGGCCGCCGGAGACGGGGAATACGCTTGCCAGGGCGAGCAGTAGCGCTAATAGCCACTGCCCGCCCCGAGGAAGCCGTTGCATTATTTGTAATTCTGTCCGGAACACTTCTTGGTGACCCTATTGTAATTCCCGCACTTCAGCGTCACCCAATCCGCATCGATGTCCTTGCTGCCCGGCAGATAGTCCGACCAGGCATCTCCCGCTACCAGGCCCGGGGATTTCGAAACCACGTTAAACTGGCCGTCGGCTCTCACCTCACCAATGTAAACCGGCTTGGTGATGTGATGATTCGGCAACACCTTGGCGATGCCGCCGGTCAGGTTAGGCGTCTCCGTTCCGGGGAGTGCCGCGAGCACTTTCTCCACGTCGGTGGTTCCGGCCTTCTGCACGGCCTTCACCCACAGATTGAAGCCGATATAGTGCGCCTCCATGGGATCATTGGTCGTGCGCTTCGGGTTCTTGATAAAGGCGTGCCACTGAGCGATGAAGGCTTTATTGGCCGGTGTGTTGATGCTTTCAAAGTAGTTCCAGGCGGCTAAGTGGCCAACCAGCGGTTTGGCATCCAGGCCGGACAATTCCTCCTCGCCAACCGAGAAGGCGATCACCGGAATATTCTCCGCCGAAATCTTCTGGTTGCCCAGTTCCTTATAGAAGGGCACGTTGGCGTCACCGTTGATAGTGGACACCACCGCGGTTTTTTTACCGGCCGATCCGAATTTCTTGATAGCGGCCACGCGGGCCTGCCAGTCAGAGTACCCGAAGGGCGTATAGTTGATCGAGATGTCCTCGTGCTTTACGCCTTTCGCTAACAGGTACGCTTCCAGAATCTTGTTAGTAGTGCGGGGGTAGACGTAGTCCGTCCCTTCGAGTACCCACCGCTTCACGCCCACGTCCTTCATCAGGTAATCCACCGCGGGGATGGCCTGCTGGTTGGGCGCGGCTCCGGTATAGATCACGTTCTTAGACGACTCTTCGCCTTCATACTGTACCGGGTAGAACAGCAAGCCGTCGTCTTTTTCGAAAACCGGCAGCACGGATTTTCTGGAAACAGAAGTCCAACAGCCGAACACCACGGCGACTTTATCCTTCTCGAGCAGTTGCGCCGCCTTCTCGGCAAACAGGGGCCAGTTCGATGCCGGATCGACAACCACCGCCTCGAGCTTCTTACCCAGCAATCCGCCCTTCTTGTTCTGGGCGTCAATCATCATCAGGATGGTGTCCTTTAGCGTAGTTTCGCTAATGGCCATCGTGCCTGAAAGCGAGTGGAGAATACCCACCTTGATGGTGTTCTGGGCCGCGGCGACGTTGGAGAATACCATCGCTGCAGCCAGTAGCCAAGCGGCTACCAACATTGATTTGCGTTTCATAAAATTTAAACTCCTTGGCTCTGATATTGAAATTCGATCTGTTTACATCTGGATCTGCAAGCCGATACCCGCTTTCCAGAAATTGGTTTGCATTCTGTTGAATCTGACGTCCTGGAAGAACGTCATCACGCGCGCGTTGAACTGCTTGATGACGTAGTTGAAATTCACTTCGCTGGTTTTCTGGTAGTAGCTCGGGGTCGCCCCATGCGTGAAGTCGGCTTTGGCATACTTGCCGAGGATTTCGAATTTGCCCTTGAACTTACCGATGGGAACCACCTTCGGAAACAGGAAACTTGCGAGCCCATACGCTCCCTGGCTCTTGGCATAGGCCGCATCGTACCCGCCCAGCCGGTTGTAATTGGAGTATTCGCTCTCAATCGAAAAGGCTCCGCCGTTCAACACTTTCTTTTCGAGGAGGAAGTCGATCGTGGATGCCGTGCGGCCGTCTTGAAGCTGGCTCGCTCCGCCGATGGCAAGCAGGTTCTTATCGCCATAATAGGTCCCGTTCAAGTAGTAGCCGTCCTCTTTATCCCAGAAGTCAACCTGGACGCGTGCAGCTCCAATGATGTTGGATTTCCCGGTCGCCGACTTGCCGTCGAACGCGCCAACCGAGACTTTCACTTTGGCAAAATCGCCCCAATAGGCGACCCCATTGTCACGGCCTTGGTGAACGAAGGGATATCCGTCCTGGATGCCGTCGGTGTACACGTTCCACTCGTGCGAGAAGAAAGGCCCGTAGAGATTCGCGCGATCGCTCGGCTCGAGGAAGCGGCCGAACCAGATATTGAACTTCGGGGATACGCCGATCTGCGCCACGGCATCCAGCACCGTGAGCTTGTTGGTGACACTGTCATAGTCGGTATTCAGCATGAATTTGATGCCTTCAGTGACCGGTCCGCTGATATAGATGCGGGCGTGGTTAAGCGCGAACTGGTTGTTGAAATCGCCGCCCGTGGGACTGGTGCCGGTATAGCTGGCTTGTAAGCCGGCGCCGACCGTAATCGGACCCAGGTTTCCCTGCGCCCGCGAGAGCGGTGTCAACACCAGGAATCCCAACAGCAACAGGGGAAAGTGGGCGTATCGTCGCGCAAGGAACGTGCGTTCATTGCGGACCAATCGTTTGTGCATGAATGAATCCTCTTTTCGTTCACTCGACTCGCCTATTGGGCGCAAGTGTAGATTGTTAGTTTTGTCGCTAACTGTGTAGCGGCGGTAGTCCGATCCAGTCTGTCCAACCAGATCACAGGACATAACACGGTGCCTTACAGATGCGTTTGAAACTTATAAGCAGCTCGGCTGACGGGGCCGGCAGTTCGCACAAGAACCGTAGGCAAGCGCTCTCGAAACGGGGAACAACTAGTCCACGGTTAGAGCGTTCATAACTGCGATTCGCTTGGTGTTTCCAAAGTGTAACATCGGAAACCCGCGTTGACCCATCAGTTATTCTGATTGGCTGCCAAAGGAACTTCTATATCCATGCCTCAACCAGCGGCGGCGACCCGGCTCGTCCCGCCGAGACACTATTTCCCCGGCTCGATGCACGTGAGTCCTAATGCGAGTGGCCCGCCGGATGGGAGTGCCCGTCCTGGTGATGATGGCCATCTCCGTGGTGATGGTCCTGATCCCCGTCGTCATGGCTATGAGAGTGAGGGACGATGGGGGGCCTTCCGGATGCAGTCAGGCCGCGCGAGCGCTGCTCATTGAGCCATTCGATCACTCTATCCAATCCTTCGCCGGTCTTCAGATTCGTGAACACAAAAGGCAGATCGCCGCGCTGGCGCTTGGAATCGCGATCCATCACTTCGAGCGAGGCGCCAACATACGGCGCAAGGTCGATCTTATTGATCACCAGCAGACCGCTGCGCCGTATTCCAGGGCCGCCTTTACGCGGAATCTTGTCGCCGCCCGAGACATCGATCACGTAAATGGACGTATCCACCAGTTCCGGGCTGAACGCGGCAGCGAGGTTATCGCCTCCGCTTTCGACAAAAATCAATTCGATTCCCGCATGGGCGGCTTCCAGTTCGTCGATCGCATCCAAATTCATAGAGGCATCCTCGCGGATGGCGGCGTGCGGACAGCCGCCGGTCTCGACACCCAACACGCGGTTTGCGGGAAGCGTGCCCTGGCGCATCAGGAATTCGGCGTCTTCCTTGGTATAAATGTCATTCGTGACCACAGCCAGATTGACTGCGGGCCATAGGCGCTTGCTCAATTGATCGACCAGAGCGGTCTTTCCGCTGCCCACTGGTCCGGCGATTCCCACCCGGTATGCTCTCATTCGGCGTCTCCTTAAAACAAAAAATATCTTTGCGCCAAGGGCAAGACTTCGGCCGGCTCACAGGTCAATAACTCGCCGTCGGCACGCACTTCATAGGTTTCCGGATCCACCTGGATCGCAGGCATCGCCGCGTTGTGGACCATATCTTCCTTCCCCACGCCACGGCAGCGGCGTACCGCGATCGCCCTTTTTCGGAACCGCTGTTGCACTCCCTCGGACAGCGAAGCCTGCGAGACGAACGTCACCGAAGTCGCCGCGGTTGCTCCGCCGAATGACCCGAACATAGGGCGATACAGCACCGGCTGCGGCGTTGGAATAGAGGCATTGGCGTCTCCCATTACGCTCCACGCAATGAAACCACCCTTCACAATCATCTCCGGCTTCACACCGAACATGGAGGGCCTCCACAACACCAGATCCGCCAGTTTGCCAGGCTCAATGGAACCCACCTCATGCGAAATGCCGTGCGTGATCGCGGGATTAATCGTATATTTGGCGACGTAGCGCTTCACCCGGAAATTGTCATTGCGGTCCGAATCCTGGGGCAAGGGGCCGCGCTGCGTTTTCATCTTGTGAGCCGTCTGCCACGTGCGAGTGACTACCTCCCCGACGCGCCCCATAGCCTGCGAATCGCTGGAGATCATGCTGAAGACGCCCAGGTCGTGGAGGATATCTTCGGCGGCAATGGTCTCCGGCCGGATGCGGCTCTCGGCGAAGGCGACGTCTTCCGGCACCAGCGGGTTCAGGTGATGGCACACCATCAGCATGTCGAGGTGTTCCGCGATGGTGTTCACCGTGTAAGGTCGCGTGGGGTTGGTGGAGGACGGAAGAACGTTCGGCAACGCGGCGATGCGGATAATATCCGGTGCATGCCCTCCTCCCGCGCCCTCCGTGTGATAGGTGTGAATGGTCCGTCCGGCAATGGCAGCGATGGTATCTTCCACGAACCCGGCTTCGTTGATGGTGTCGGTGTGAATCGCCACTTGGACATCCAGTTCGTCGGCTACTCGCAAACAGGTATCGATGGCGGCGGGCGTCGTGCCCCAGTCCTCATGCAGTTTCAGTCCGCAGGCTCCGGCGCGTACCTGTTCCGCAAGCGGGGCAAGCGTCGAGGCGTTACCCTTCCCAAGAAAGCCAAAATTCACGGGCCATGCGTCGGCTGCTTCCAGCATCCGTGTCAGGTTCCACGCGCCCGGCGAACAGGTGGTCGCGTTGGTACCGGTCGCCGGTCCCGTGCCGCCGCCGATCATGGTCGTAATCCCGCTGGAGAGCGCCTCGTAGACCTGCTGGGGAGAGATAAAGTGGATGTGGCTGTCAATGCCTCCCGCAGTAATTATCAGGTTCTCACCGGCGATCACTTCCGTGGACGCGCCGACGACGAGTTCAGGATCGACTCCTTCCATGGTGTCGGGGTTGCCCGCTTTTCCTACCTTGACGATTCGCCCGTCGCGAATTCCGATATCGCCCTTTACAATTCCCCAGTGATCGATGATCAGCGCGTTGGTGATCACCAGGTCCAGCGCGCCATCGGCGCGAGTGGCGCGAGAGCTTTGCCCCATGCCGTCGCGAATCACTTTACCGCCGCCGAAGGTGATCTCGTCGCCATACACCGCGAAATCTTTTTCGACCTCCACGATCAGGCCGGTATCCGCTAAGCGGATGCGATCACCTTTGGTTGGCCCGTAGAGGTCCGCGTACGTGCGGCGAGGAATAGAGAGGCTCATCGGCTCCCCTTTCCCTGGTGCCCCAGAATCATGCGATGGCCTGCATATTCTACTAATTCAATCTCTTTCTCTTCGCCCGGCTCGAAACGCACGGACGTGCCTGCTGCAATATTGAGCCGCATGCCGCGCGCCGCTTCACGATCGAAACGGAGGGCATTGTTGACTTCAAAAAAATGATAGTGGCTGCCGATTTGGACGGGGCGATCGCCGGTGTGCTTGACGATCACGCGCACTGTCCTGCGCCCGACGTTAGCCAGGATCGGACCCGGCTCTAAGAACCATTCACCTGGTTTCATTCGCATGCCTCACTGAATCGGCCTCATTGAATAGGGTCGTGCACCGTGACCAGCTTGGTGCCATCCGGGAAAGTGGCTTCCACTTGAACTTCGTGGATCATTTCCCCAATGCCGGGCATCACGTCATCGCGAGTTAGAATCTTCGCGCCCAGCGTCATGATTTCAGAGACTGTTTTACCGTCACGCGCCCACTCGAGAATTTCGGCGGTGAGAACAGCGAGCGCCTCCGGATAGTTCAGTTGCAAGCCGCGCGCGCGGCGCCTGCGGGCAACATCGGCGGCCACGAAAATTAATAGCCGCTCCTGTTCGCGAGCCGTCAGATGCATAATCTGCTAGTAGACCTTTCTGGGAAGAACCGCATCTTCTCCGGTAAGGAACCTCTTGGCGATCTTCCAAATAGCGGCGAGCGTGGCCGGTAGTTCACGAGCAGAAACGCTCAATCCGCGCACGGCGATGCCGTCTGCGGCGAGCGCGCTCGACCCCCATATCATAACCCCAGGCTTGGATCGAGCGCTGCAAAAGTCGGTCAATTTAGATTCGAGTTCCCGCCACTTCGACGATTCCAGCCCCACGGAGCATGCGTAGAAATTCGCAACGTGCGTATACGCGCCGAGCCGGGCAGGGGATTGGAGCGGATGCTGCGCCGGTTCCAGCACCAGGTTTTCAATCAGTAGGGGCCGGGTGGGCGAGCGAAGTTCGGTTTGAATGTGCAAACGGTCGAACGCGAAGGTTTCTCCCATCGCTTGGCGGCCAGGCGCCAATACGTCCCACCACAAGAGCGTGGCGCGATCGGCGAGCGAAACGGAGGTGCATTGACGATGCCGCGATCCGGCAAACGGCAGAAGTGGGTCCGGCAGATATTCCAGCAAGGCTCCTTCCGCCACGTGAATCTTGACGTGCTGCTCGGATCTGGCGGCGCCCTGGCGATGGCGATAGAGGCGTGTTGCTCCCGTGGTAGTCACCTGGACAATGCTGCCAGGCCCTGCATCGATGTCCAAGGTCAAATGATCTCCCGAGAGCACACCGCCGGAAACGTTATGCAGATGCACCAGGGAACCACCGTTTTCGCCCGAGAAGGCGCGCACCACTTTCCAGGGCGGCTGCTGTTCCTGCACGTACATGCGCGTGCGGCCTGCGGACGCTTCGAAGCGAATGGTCAAACGGGCCGCTAGCTGATGAACAGCCGGGTTTCGAGTGAGCCGTGACGCATCGACGCCAACTCCGGCAGCGGTGTGAAGCACCCAACCTCCCTGTTTTTGGAAGCCAGAGCCGCCGCGCAGATGGATGGCTTCAAATTCCAAATCATACGGCTTGCAGCCACCTGACCGATGGGCATCAAACGCTGGCAAACGGAGATGAGCCCGGCGAGCGATTGACGTAAGTACGCGAGCACGATGTCGTCTTCGCGAATTTCAAGATGCGCCCCTGCGACAGCGAAAGCAACCGGATAAACCGCGTGGTCTGGCATCACGGTTCCGCTCACGAGAGCGTTGACCAGTTGCGAGAACCTTCGTCCCATCTTCAAGCTGGCCTCGCGCGATTCCCGTGCGAGCCTCCGCGCACAAAACTCATCGCTCAATTGACGGGCATCTTCGCCCCGCCACGCGCGCCGAACAAAACTGGCGTCGAGCAATCCGGCTTCGGAGATATAGTCTCGAAAAAACGATTCTGCGGTCTCGGAGCATAAGCCGCCTTCTTCAACCAGCGTCTCCAACCCGAACGAGTGGGCTCCCGCTCCAATCGGAAGCGCGGAATCGGCTAACTGCAGTAGATCGAGGAGCGTATTCAACTTAAGACTGATCATAATACATATCGAAATTAACTGTTGTGCAGATGCCAGAGTGTTCCGCAACCGAGCGCGCTCGGTCGTTTACCGCGCAAGCGTGTATGCAGTGGCGAACAAACGCGCGGCTCATCTGGGCCTTCAAAGCAAATGACCTGCTGAGGAGACGAAGCGCAGATTCCATCCGGTCGGTCGTTTGTCTCGAAGCGACGGATCGCGTGGAAGGGTGCATCCTGACCGTCCACTTGGGACAAAATCGCAACTATGCTCTGATGGTATCTGCAAGCAGGGCTCGAGTTTGGAGGATCGGACAATGGCGACGAAAGTAAGTGAAAAAAAGGGGCGAGCGGGCCGCAAACCGTCTTCCGCTCAGAAAGCCGTCGCTGATAGCTCGTCCTCGCCGGGCCCTGAAGTCTTTCCGATTGTGGGCATCGGCGCTTCGGCGGGTGGCCTGGAGGCACTCACTCAGCTGCTGGAGCATATGCCAGCCAGAACTGGAATGGCGTACGTGGTAATCCAGCATATGGATCCCACTCATGCCAGCCAGCTCTCCGAGATTCTTTCGCGGAAATCGACGATGCCGGTACGCGAGGTCCGTGGGGATATGGCGGTCGAAGCCGATCATGTTTACATTACTCCGCCGAGTGAGAATCTCAGGATTGAAAAAGGAGTCTTGCACAGGGTGGCGCGTCCCGCCGAGCCGGGGGTCAGGAACATGGCGATTGATGATTTCTTCGAGTCGCTGGCACAAGATCGCGGCAACCTGGCGTTCGGCATTATACTCTCGGGGACCGCGTCGGACGGCACGATGGGCTTGCGGGCCATTAAGGTTGAGGGCGGCATTACCTTTGCTCAGGAACCCCGTTCGGCGAAGTTTGAAGGCATGCCGAGCAGTGCGATCGCCTCCGGCGCTGTCGATTTCGTTTTATCTCCGGAAGCCATTGCGAAGCAGTTGGTTGCTCTCGCCGGACATCCGTATTTGAGTCACAAACCCAGCCCGTTTCCGGATGCCGAGATGCTTCCCGCCGACCGGGATCTCAACCCGATCTTCAGCGTGTTGAGATCTGCGACCGGAATCGACTTTACTCACTACAAGCACAACACGATTTTGCGCCGAATCGGACGCCGCATGGCCTTATTTGGGATCGACAACGTAAAGGACTACTCGCGCAAGCTTCGCCACGACCGCGGTGAAGCCAAGATCCTGGCCCAAGAGTTTCTGATCAATGTCACGGCGTTTTTCCGGGAGCCTGAAACCTACAAGGCCTTGCGGGAAATGGTTTTCCCCGTATTGCTCAAAGGCCGCGCGGCGGATGACCCGATTCGCATTTGGATTCCGGGGTGTTCGACCGGAGAGGAAGCGTATTCGCTCGCCATTGCCCTGACCGAGTTTTTAGAAGAAACCGATGCAACCTGTGGAATTCAGATCTTCGCCACCGACCTGAGTGATGCGGTGATCGAGCGGGCGCGTTCCGGAATTTATATGGAGAACCTATTGTCCGGCGTATCGCCGGAACGCCGGCGACGTTTCTTTGTGAAGCGGGACCGCATTTATCAGGTGAGCCAGGCGATCCGGAGCCTATGTGTTTTCGCCAAGCAGGATCTGACGAAAGATCCTCCATTTTCGAAAATAGACCTGATCAGTTGCTGCAATCTGCTCATTTATCTGGGGCCAGTCTTACAGAAGAAGGCCGTCTCTTTGTTTTATTACGCGCTGAAGCCGGGAGGTTTTCTGGTGCTGGGTAGCTCGGAGTCGGTGGGCGCGTACTCAGAATCCTTTGAAAGTGTCGACCGCAAGCAAAGGATTTATTCCAAGAGAAGAAACGCCGTCCACCCACCCTTTGAGCGTTTCGGCGGCCCGGGCTTGGGAGTAAACCTACCGCCCAGCGCCGCGGGAGAGAGCCCCAGCCCTCTCAAAAACATTCAGAAGTATGTGGATCGGATTCTGCTGGCGGAGTATGCGCCGGCCGGTGTCATCATTGACGATTCGATGCACGTACTGCAAATCCGAGGAGAAACCGGTCACTACCTGCAAATTCCTGCCGGAGAGCCCACCACGGATCTGACCAGGCTGGTACGGCCCGGCCTGCTCGCCGCGCTCAGATCCGCCGTTCGCAAAGCCCGCCAACAAGGTACTCAAGTGAAAGAGACCGGCCTCCAGGTAAAGGATGCCGACGAGGTCAGGAATGTCGACTTGCGCGTGTCTCCCATTCGCGATCCTAACAGCACGGAACCATGTTTCCTGATCCTGTTTGATGATGCGGCCCGACGCAAAATTCCCGCTGCGGAACGGCGAAGGAAAAATAAGTCTCTCGCAAGGGCGCCCAAGCGGGCCGCCGAAGAAGTATCGCGTCTGGAAGAAGAACTGAATGCGACCCGGGACTACTTGCAATCGATCATCGAATCCCAGGAGGCCGCGGCCGAGGAGCTTCGCTCCGCCAACGAAGAGGCGCAGGCAACCAATGAGGAACTGGACACGGCCAAGGAGGAATTGCAGGCGTCCAACGAGGAGTTGAACACCGTCAACGACGAATTGCGGGCGCGGAACCTGGAACAGAGCACTTTGAACAGCGATCTGCGCAAGCTGCTCGGCAGCATCAATGTTCCGCTGGTCATGGTGGGTAAGGATCTGCATATTCGCTGGTTCACGCCCGCCATAGAACCGCTCTTGAATCTGCTCCCGACCGATCAGGGGCGTCCGATTACTGATCTTCAGTCCGAAAGAATTCCTAATTTCCGCGAACTGTTGATGGCGGCGCTCTCCGGGGAGCAGAATCAGGATCAAGAGCTGGAAAGTCCCGCGGGCCGTTGGCTCTCACTGCGAATTTTGCCCTACCGCGGACATGACAATACGATCGAGGGCGCCATTGCCACGCTGATCGACATCGATGATCTCAAACGGGCACGGGATTTCGCCGAAGGTGTGGTGAGCGTGGTCCGGGAACCGTTAATTGTGCTGGACGCGGGGCTGCGGGTGAGAACCGCGAATCACGCATTCTATGAGATGTTTCAGCTCCAAAGCCAGGACGCGGAAGGCCGCCTGATTTACGAGATCGCAGGCGGACAGTGGAACATCCCGAAACTGCGGCAGCTGTTGGAAGATATCCTCCCTACGCGAAACCGAATCATGGATTTCGAGTTGGAGCAATATTACACGGGGCTGGGTGTGAAAACCATGCGGCTTCATGCTCGCGAGATCCGCCAAGGCGATGGCGAACGCATGATTTTGCTGGCCATTGACGATATCACCGAACTCCGGCAATCTACTGAAGATCTGCGCAAGACCAACGAAGACCTCAAGCAATTTATCTATGCCGCCTCTCATGATCTCCAGGAGCCGATACGAACCATCGTGACCTATACGGATCTGCTCCGCCAAAGGTATGGCGACAAGCTGGGCGACGATGGCGATGCTTTTATTAACTACGCCGTTGAAGGCGCCCAGCGGCTGGAAGCACTCATCTCAGGGCTCCGCGAATTCTGGCAGTCCAGCGAACGGGTTGAAGAACGGCGAACCGTTGTCGACTGCAATGAAGTCCTGAAAAAAGTTCTGCTCAATCTTGAGAACGCGATTGAGGAAAACAAGGCGGTAGTGACTGTGGATTTGTTGCCGGCGGTACTGGCTTCGGAGACTCCGCTGATTCAGTTGTTTCAAAATATAATAGCGAACGCAATCAAGTATCGATCCGAGGAACCTTTGAGAATTCATGTTTCGGCGATAAAACTTCTCTCCGAATGGGTCTTTTCGATCGATGATAATGGCCTGGGGATCGATTCGAAGTATGCGACCGAGGTCTTTCGGGTATTCAAACGACTGCATTCGCGAAGTAAATATCCGGGCACGGGAATAGGGCTCGCGATCTGTCAGAAGATCGTAGAGCGCTACGGGGG
>Ga0105240_10007599_pt1 | contig 15703 bp, 15 predicted proteins | sample KBSC54metaG_FD_80426 | JGI IMG/M metagenome (GOLD analysis project Ga0105240, IMG submission 80426) | Corn rhizosphere microbial communities from Kellogg Biological Station, Michigan, USA - KBS C5-4 metaG | ecosystem: Host-associated > Plants > Roots > Rhizosphere > Soil | place: Michigan, USA... | reverse complement strand
GTTTGACCGGCTTGATCAGCCGCTGAACCCTTTTCACCAGGTTCGTCGCGGCCGCCTTGATGCTCTCGACTATTCCGCGCGACGCTTCGCGGACGGGCACCGGCTCGAAGACTTTCTCTTCGTGGACTTCGGCTGGGGTTTCCAGGTTTGGCTCGCGGAACTCGCGCCTGGGCGAAGCGGCGGTGGCCGCGGTTTCCGGGGGTGGGCCCTCGGGCGGGAGCCCGGCGGCGAGATTTTCGGCGCGATCGATCTCGTGGGTATGCCGGCGGTCGTAGACCTTCTCCTGCATGGGCTGTTCACCGACCACCTCGGCGCGCGCTTGAACGGCGTCCCGGTCGGGGCGTTGCTGCATGTGGCCCAGACCGCCGCTGGGTCGGAACCGCATGCCTCCCCGGCGCCGCCGGGAAAAGTTTCTCTCACTCATATTAATAAGCCTTTCGGTAGATATAGACGTTTTGCAACATGCCCATCGCGATCAACGAGCCGAGCACTGAGGACCCGCCGTAGGAGAGCAGGGGCAGTGGCACGCCCGTCACGGGCATCATTCGAATGTTCATGCCGATATTGATGAATACGTGGCTGAACAGGAGCGTCACGACGCCCACCGCCAGCAATCGGCCGAGGCGATCGCGCGCCTGGCCGGCGATTCTGATCCCGCTGAACAGAACCGCACCATACAACGTGAGAACGAGCACGCTGCCGATAAATCCCTTTTCCTCGGCAATGACAGAAAAGATGAAATCGTTATGCGCTACGGCGCGCGGCAAGTAACCCAGAACATTCTGGGTACCTTGCCGCCACCCTTTGCCCGTAAAACCACCCGAACCGACGGAAATCAAAGCCTGCCGGACGTTATGTGAATCATCGAACTGCTGCTTGCGCATCTGTTCCCGCTGCACCTTGGTCGCCCCCGCAGGCACGGGGTACTCCCGGCCAAAATAAACCCAGAGGCGGCGTTGCTGGTAATCTTCCAGCTTGAGAACCTGATACTTCTGCGGCAGAAACAGGACATCGCCCAAAAACAAAAGGCCGAGTACTCCGACACCTCCGCACAACTGCAATAAGTAGCGCTTGGGGGTCCCGGCTACGAACATCATCACCAGCCCCGTCGGGAGCAGGACCAGCGCCGAGCCGAGGTCGGGTTCCTTCATGATCAACAGAAACGGCAGGATCATCAGCCCGAGGGATTTTGCAAAATTGCTCAGCAACCGTAATTCGTCCATTGGCCGGCTCAGGAAGTGAGCCTGCGCCAGGATAAAGGCCAGCTTGGCAAATTCGGACGGCTGAAATTGGAAAAAGCCGACGTCGATCCAGCGCCGCGCGCCCCAACCGTGAGTCGTCCCGATGCCCGGCACCAGCACCACGATGAGCAAAAGAATACTGCCCCAGTACGCGACCAGCGCCCAGCGCGCCACCGACCGATAATCAATCAAGCAGATCGCGGCCGCCGCCCCGGTTCCGAGGAAATACCACACGACCTGGCGGAACCAGCTTTGGCGATACCACGACAGCGTCGCCGCGGATTCATTCACCATCGTGGCGCTGTAAACAAAAGCGGTTCCCAGCGCCATCAAACCAATTAGGCCGACCAGTTGCAGCCGGTCGACTCGGGCTTGATGCTCGTTTAGGCCAGGGTCAAACATCACATCTAATCTCGTGCTTTCACAGTTTCAAATTACAAATCATTGCGCCTTCGCCAGCGTGTCCTTCTTCGCCGGACCGCTTTGCTCATGCTTGACCAGGGCGGCATAAACGGGACCCGCCACAGGCGAGCAAGTGCCGCCTCCCGAGGCTCCATTTTCGATCATCACCACCACCGCCCACTTCGGGTTGGGATAGGGTGCAAACGAGGCGAACCAAGTTGTCTGGCCATTTTTCCGATTGTTCACATCCTGGATTTGGGCGGTGCCGGTTTTGCCGCAAATGCGCAGCCCTGGCAGCGGTTCGTGGTCGCGGACATGCTGCCCGGTGCCGTCGGTGTCCTCTGTATCGGCGAGCATGGCTTCCTGTAAAATGGCCAGGCTGCGCGCACTCACGCCCAGTTCGTCCCGAATCTGGCCGCGCGCGAACACGGTCGGCGGTTCGCCGAGGGCCCGGTTGGGGTACTCGATCCGGTCCACCAAACGCGGTTTCAGCACCTTGCCTCCGTTCGCCAACGCGCAGGTCAAGACGGCTACTTGCAGCGGCGTGACCAGCACCGGATCCTGGCCGATGCTCATGTTCGCAGTGTTTCCATCCGTCCAGCCGTTGTTGATGGTGAAGAGCGTGGGGAATGACCCAGCGGCTTCCTGGCGCGTGGGGAGCCCGGTGAGCTCTCCCAAATGCAGTTTCTCGCCCAGTTTCACGATCCGTTCCGGTCCGACCCGCAGTCCGTTGGTGATAAAATAGGAGTTGCTGGAGAGTTTAAGCGCTCTCCTGAAATCGTAAAAACCTGGAGGCGCCGTATCGCGAATGGGTCGGCCACGAACGACGATGTAACCCTTGCCGGGCTGGAGGGGGTTTTCGTGCACCTGCATGGTCTCAAGCGGGTTTAGCCCCGCCTCCAGCGCGGCCAGGCCCACCACGGTTTTGAAAATGGACGCGGGTGCGTAATTCTCCTGCGTGGCGCGGTTCTTTTCCGCTTGGACTTGTGTGATCCGCCACCATTCGTTGCTTGAGATGCCAGTGACGAACGAGGCTGGGTTGAGAGTCGGGCTGGACGCCATGGCCAGGACATCGCCGGAGTGAACGTCCATGACGACGACCGCGCCCCGCACCGGGCCTGAATAGGGGACGCGGGCGGTCTCCAGCGATCGCTCGGCAGCCCGCTGCACCTGGGCATCGATGGTCAGGACCACGTCACGACCCGGTTCCGCCGGACTCCACACATTCTCTGTCTGACGATAGCCGAGATTATTTACCAGGACGGACTTAGCCCCCGCTGAACCGCGCAGTTCCTTGTCAAAGCCATATTCGATTCCCACTACCCCCCGGTAATCAGGCAGGCGGTAAGAAAAGAAGGCTTCTTCACCCATCACGGAGTCATCGTCGCGCCGGAGTCGGCCTAAGAGGTGAGCCGCGAGACTGCCGAGGGGATACACCCGGGTGGATTGCACATCCAAATCCACGCCCAAGGCGCTGGAGGATTGTTCTTCAAACCGCGCAATGTTGGTCGGGTCCAGGTTTGACACCACAGGGTAAGGTAGGACCAGGCGCGTTTCGTAATGTCTCTCGAAGTTGGTGGGATCCAACGAAAGCGGTTCCTTCAGTCGCTCGCTGACCTGCCGGACGGCGTTGCTCGCGACCTCATAGCGCGCGGTTTGGCGCAGCCGGTTCCGGTGCTCAGGTCCCACGATGAATCGCTTCTTCTCCTGCTTCGTTAAGTGATGCCCCACTCTTTTCTCTTCGTCGGCCAGGAGTTCCCGTCCTTCGGCGCGTGATCGGATGAGCTCCTTGGAATAAGCGCTGTCGAACTTCTTGTGCAGTTCCTCCAGGTATAAACTGACATTGTAAGTGGGCCGATTCTCGGCCAAAACCGTCCCATTAATGTCGAGAATCTTCCCGCGCACCGCCGGAATCCGAACGGTTCTGAGGGACTGGGTTTCCAGAGACTCCTGGTAGTCTCGGGACGAAACGACCTGCACCCACCACAGGCCGACCAGCAGGATGCCGAGGCCGCTCAAAACCACGAGGGCCACCGCGCGCAATTGCGGGTCGTCTCTTCTGAGTTGATCGAAAACGAGCACGTTGGTTTAAGGTCCAGGTTCCAGGTTCCAGGTTCCGAATTCCGAGCCCCGAGCGAGCATCCTGGTCGAGCCGACCTGGGCTGGGCCGAGGATGATAAGAAGGTGGACCGGTGATTTCATCGGCCCCTCCTGATTTCCCGGTCTGGTCGGAAGCTGCTCTCGGCGATGCGGCTGTGCATGAGCGCGCCGCGGAGCCGCTCGAAGAAGATGAAGAGCACTGGGGTGGCCACGCCGCCGCCGACCGTCATCACGATGAATTGCCAGAGGGTTCCCCACCCTAAGCGTGGTGTATGGCCCGTGGTCAACAGGAACACCAAGGTGAGCAGGGGCACCGCCGCGCTTGCAGCCAGGCCGAGCACGAATTGCGCAAAGGCCTGGTCGCGCAGGATAAATTCCCGAACGAGGTAAGCGGCGAGACCCACCGCGAAAAGCGGAAAGACGCTTATGCCGAAGAGATTGGCGGATAGTGAATCAAATCAGAGTCCGCCGAGGAAAGCGGTGAGACAAACGCCGGTCAGGCTGGTGCAAAGTCCGGCGTAAATCAACAAGGGAGGTAGCAAATCGACTTGGGCGCCGAGGAGGTGGCGAACACCGCCAAAGGCAGTTTCCCAGAACACCGCGAGAAATGCGGCCGCCAGCACAGTGAGAGTGTGGAGCCAGGTCATGGGGTAGGGGCGGTGAACCTGGAGGCTGGGGTTGGGTTATTCATGGCTCGAGCATTACCCAGACCTCTTCGAGGGAGCCGAGGCTGGCCGCGAGTTTGACCCGGGCGATGGTGTAGAGGCCGTATTCCTCTCCCCGGGTATCGGCAACCACGCCGATCGGGATGTCCTTGGGGAAGATGCCTCCCAAGCCGCTCGTCCAAACGCTCTGGCCGGGTTTGATATCAGCGTTGCGGGAGAGATATCCTAAATCCAGGAATTCGCTTTCCAGTGGTCCGGCAGCCCCGAGCACGCCGGTGTCGTGTCCAGGGTTATCAATGCGCGCGGATACCTTGCAATTAGGGTCGCCCAGCAGCACGACTTGTGAGCGGGTGAGGCTCACCGAGGCGACACGCCCGACTAGTGCGCCGTTCGGGCCCAGGACCGGTAGGTTATTGCTGATTCCGTCCCGGCTGCCCAAATCGATTTCCACGGTGCGCCACCAATTCGCCGGATCCTGCAGCACGACGTTGGCGACCCTGAACTTTCCGTGTTTGCGTCGCTGCTGCAGCTTGAGCAGTTCTCGGAGGCGGTCGTTCTCACGGGCCACGCGGTCAGCTTCGGCGGATTGCAGTCGGAGTTCCTGGTTTTGCTCTCGGAGCGCCTGGTTTTGCCTCAGAAGTTCCGAGCGAGGCAGTAGGTTGTCTCCGGCCCGGCTAGCCAATTGTTGTGTGGAATTGGCCAGGCCGAAGAAAGGCACGAAAAGGCTGCCGATACCCAGTTTCAACTGGGCGGTCGTTTTGGTCGGCAGATTTAGGATAACCAGCGTCAACAGCACAACCAGGCCTAGAGCAATGTAATGCGGCCGTTTTAACATCAATACAATCAGTCCAACTCAACACTATGCCGGAGGGGCAGGGGACTGCCCGGTTGACCGGCGCGAGCTCTGGGTCAGCGAAAGGCCAACGAGTAAGCGTCTGGCTTGCTCATTTCCGTTTCATCGACCACGGCCTGATGATGGGGAGGGATTACTTGGAGTTATTGGAGACGCGCTTCAGAAATTGGAGTTCCTGCAATACCCGGCCGGTGCCCTCGGCTACGGCGCTGAGAGGATCGTCGGCGATGTGGACCGGCAGCCCGGTCTCTTCAGCCACCAAGCGGTCGATGCCGCGTAACAATGCCCCGCCGCCGGCCATGACAATTCCGCGGTCCACCAGGTCGGCGGACAGTTCAGGCGGACAACGTTCCAGGGTAATGCGAACAGATTCCAAAATGCTGGACAACGGCTCCTGCAAAGCTTCGCGAATTTCCTCCGACCGAATCGTCAACGTTTTCGGCAAACCGGCGCTCAAATCGCGTCCTTTGACTTCCATGGTTAACTCCTGCTCCAGCGGAAAAGCAGAGCCAATACGTATTTTGATCTCTTCCGCGGTGCGTTCACCTATCATCAGGTTATAGGCACGTTTCATGTGCGCCACGATCGTCTCGTCGAATTCGTCCCCGCCGACCCTCAGGCTGCGGCTGAAGACTATGCCGGCAAGGGAGATAATTGCGATTTCGCAGGTCCCCCCGCCAATGTCCACGATCATATTGCCCGCAGGCTCGTGCACTGGTAATCCGACTCCGATGGCCGAAGCCATCGGTTGTTCGATCAGATATACCTCGCGTGCACCCGCGTGCGTAGCAGAGTCTTTGACTGCCCGTTTTTCGACCTCGGTGATTCCCGACGGCACCGCCACTACCACCCGCGGAGCGATAAGCTTCCGGTGGTGAACCTTTTGGATAAAATGACGGAGCATCGCCTCGGTAATCTCAAAATCCGCGATGACTCCGTCCTTCATGGGCCGGATGGCCACAATATTTCCAGGGGTTCGCCCCAGCATGCGTTTGGCTTCCTCGCCAACTGCCAGGACGTTTGTAGTGCCGGCCTGAATCGCAACCACCGATGGTTCCCGCAAAACAATCCCTCGGTCCCGTACGTACACAAGGGAATTTGCCGTTCCAAGGTCGATTCCAATATCGTTGGAAAACAGGCTTTTAACTTGCGCAAACATGAATTCTGCCTAACAAACTACAAAACTAAGTTATAGGAGGGATTCCGGTCAAGACTATTAACCGCGCTAAATGGCCGAAAAACCGGGTTTGGAGGCTATCAACTCGCCCACCTTGCTGTCGACCATTCAAACGCTGAAAACACTGGCATTGGGAGAGTTACCGGCTCCTGACGTCCGGGGCTACGAAGCGGGGCGAAGCGACTTCCCCACGGCTGAGCTTATTCGGCTGGGCTGTGCGTGGCGGCTTTGGCCACTTCGATGAGTTCCCAGAACTTGGGGTTTTGCTGGAGTGCCTCGTCCTCCTGCATTTTTATGCCTGACCTAAATAAGAAGTCCTTCAGAGTGTGACGGTTAAGGATGCGATGCACGAGCAAGCCCAATTCATGGCGCTCGAAATAGACCCGGTAATCGCCGACCCGGAAGCGGTGCAAGGTTCGTCCGGCCCGTTCCAGCTTTCCAAATTCATCCAGTTCGGTGTGCATGACCTGCTGGGGTAAGCCGCGAAACTCGCCAAGGATTTGGAGCTGAAGTTCTTTGGGCATGCGCGCCAGTTCAGCCGCGCTTGTGGGATTGAAGATGATTTGGAAGGGGCGCATGGGATTGGATTGTTTTTCCGGCAGGAGCGGGCAATCGTGAGCCCGCGGGGCGTTCCGAGTGAGCGGGACGCACCCTGCCGAGGTGTCATCAGCCAAGGAAAACCTTATGAATGGCTCGCATTGCCTGCTCGCCTTTGGCCAGGTCAATCACGACCGAAATCTTGATCTCGCTGGTGGAGATCATATCGATGTTCACACCCTCCTGGGCCAGGATTTCGAACATCTTGCCGGCCACACCGGTATGGCTCTTCATCCCAACGCCGACGATCGAGAGCTTGGCGATCTTTTCCGTGGAAATGACTTTGCCAAAGCCGACCTCGGCTTGGAGGCTGCCGATGACCTTCTGGGCCTTGAGCAGGTCGGGTTTATCCACCGTAAACGAGAGGTCGGTGGCCGGGGAGCCGCTTCCGTGGCTGATATTCTGAACGATCATATCTACGTTCAGGTTGGCATCTCCAATCGCCTTGAAGACCCGGGCGGCGATCCCCGGTTTGTCCGGGACGGCAACGAGTGTGACTTTGGCTTGGTTCCGGTCAAGCGAGACGCCGCGTACCACGACGTCTTCCATATTTTTGGTTTCCTCTTTCACAATAGTTCCTCGATGGTCGTTCAAACTGGAGCGGACCTCAAAGATCACTCCGAATTTCTTGGCAAATTCAACCGAGCGCGACTGCATGACTTTCGCGCCCAGGCTGGCCAGTTCGAGCATTTCGTCATAGGAGATTTCGTCGAGCTTTTTGGCATCGGGCACGATCCTGGGGTCAGCGGTGTAGACGCCGTCGACATCCGTGTATATTTCACAAAGGTCGGCCTGAAGGGCGGCGGCCAGGGCGATCGCGGTCAGATCGGAACCGCCTCGTCCGAGCGTGGTGATTTGGCCCTCGATGGTCTGGCCTTGAAAACCGGCGACAATGACCACTTTGCCTTCATTGAGCAGATCGTGGATTTTCTTGGGGGTGATGTTTTGGATTTTGGCCTTGGTGTGGACGCCATCGGTAACGATCCCAGCTTGGGCACCGGTTAAGGAGACGGCCGGGACCCCGATAGCGTGGAGGGCGATGGTGGTGAGAGCGATGGTGGTCTGCTCACCGGTGGCGAGCAACACGTCCATTTCCCTCTCGTTCGGGAGCGGCATGAGATCCTTCGCCAGCTTGATGAGATTATCGGTCACGCCGCTCATGGCCGATACGACCACCACGATCTGGTCACCCCGTGCCCGCGCTTGCCCCACCCGGCTGGCCACATTCCGGATCCGGTCGGTGTTGCCCACCGAGGTGCCGCCGTATTTCTGTACGATCAATGCCATACTGTCATTCAAAGGTTTCAACCCGGATACGCACTGGCTCACCTTTTACCACGGGCAGCGCCCCGATTTTCTTCAACGCCTTGCTCACCGCGCCATTGGGGGCGTCATGCAACATGAAAATCAGCGGCACGCTCTCCCCTTCGTGGCCTTCCGGTTGGATCACCGAGGAAATGCCGATGTTCGCATCCCCGAACATGCGGGCGATTTTGGCCAAAGTTCCCGGAACATCCACGACGCTCAGGCGGACGAAATAGCGCGAAACCACGTCATCAATCGGCAGTACCTCGCCATCGGCTTCGTGGGCCACAAAGGGTGGCACCCGGTTTTTCGTGCCAAATTTCAGGTCCAGGGTGGCATCCGCGATATCGCTTAGGACCGCGCTGGCAGTCGCATCCTTGCCGGCGCCTCGGCCGTAAAACAGGGTGTCGCCCACGATATCGCCGCGGACGAAGACCGCATTGAACACATGGTTGACGCTGGCGAGGACATGGGAGTTGGGCACGAGGGTGGGATAGACGGACACCTGCACCCGGGCCCGGGCGGTGGACCCGCGTTTCGCGCGCTTTTCGGCGCGTGGTCCCGCCGGTTCGGGTCGCTTGATGATCCCGAGCAATTTGATCGTATAACCCAATTTCTCGGCAAACAGGATGTCGGTTCGGGTGATGCCGCCGATGCCTTCCACGTAAATCTGAGCCGGGTTCACCCAGAAGCCGTGGGCCAGGGAGGCGAGGATTCCGATTTTATGCTGGGCGTCGTAGCCGTCGATATCGAGAGATGGCTCCGCTTCGGCATAGCCCTGCGCCTGGGCCTCGTTTAACACCTGCGAAAACTCGATCCCTTCGAGCTTCATCCGGGTGAGGATATAATTACAGGTGCCGTTGACGATCCCGTAGAGGTGGGTGATGCGGTTTCCGACGAAGCCCTCGCGAAGGGCCTTGATGATGGGGATTCCGCCGCAGACGCTCGCTTCGTAATAGAGATTGGTGCCGTTTTGCTTGGCCGCGGCGAACAATTCCTCGCCGTGCTTGGACAGCAATGCCTTGTTGGCGGTGATGACCGGCTTGCCCAGCCTCAACGCGGCCAGGATCATCGTGCGCGCGAGGGTGGTCCCGCCCACAAGTTCGGCAACGATGTGGATTTCCGGGTCGTTCACCACCGACTGCCAATCGGTGGTCATTATGGGCCTGGGAATTGGGTACGGCCGCGGTTCGTTCAGGGCTTTTACGGCGACCTTGCGCACTCGGGTCTGTATGCCGAGGCGGGACGCCATGAGACCGCCGTTGAGTTCGAGAGCGTGAAACACACCGCTCCCGACGGTCCCGCCGCCGATCATACCCAGGTTTACCTGCTGCATATTAGCGGGACAGGGTGCCGGGATTCCGGGCGTGGGACAATTCAATTCTCGGGCTGGAACACCGCTTAGGACGAGGTGCCCGAGTTCAACCACTCCGTGGTTGGGTTTCGTTTTTGGGCGATGGTTCCCCGGGTTTCGCCCGGGGCTATGCACGTTCGAGGCCTCCGGCTTCGGGAGTAGCTGCTGTTGACCAGACAAGTCGGCGACGCTGACTCCCCGAGTAGCTCGCCAGGAGGGAGCAGGTGGCTACGCACTCAGATCCCTGCTTCTCTATCTTTGACAGCCTGCTCATCCAATTTAGGCAGACGCAGCTGATTCAGCCGATTGGGCGCGAAGCTTTGGGGAGGGGCACCGAACACTTTTTTGAACTCGCGGCAGAAGTGGGCGTCCGTGGAAAAGTGCAATTGGGCGGCGGCTGCTTTGGTCGAGTAACCTTGAGCGATCAGTTCTTTGGCCAGACGACACTTTAGATGGCGTAGCCACGAGCCGGGAGAGCAGCCGAGATATTTTTTAAAGAGCCGCTGCAACTGCCGATCCGAGATCACGCACAGGGAAGCCATTTGGCCGATGTTAAAGTTCGCGTCCTTGGCCAGGCATTCGCATCGCGAGGCAAAGGCCGAAGCGGCCTGGCTTGTCTTTGATTTATCCCCGTGTCCCCAGTGTTGACTCCGCACATGACTGGTCACAGAGCGAGACTCTAGGCCCTTTGATTCGGCGCAAACAAGGATTTTAATGTTACATTTAAAGAACAGGAAGGGTCCACCTCACCAAACCGGTTGGATTCGAAAAGTTCGTGAATTGGATTTGGCCTTCCACGAGTTGACCTCGATCTCCAGTGGTTGAGGCGCCGCCGCGATTCAGGAAGGACCGGGCTGGAGCAGTTCTGCGGCGCTGCGCCAATCCTCCATGCCCTCTTGCCAGTAAAGTGCCTCGGATGAAATTGCGCCGGTCCGGAACATATCCTGGACTTGAGGTGAGCTAAACGGGCCGGCTTGGGCGCCGGCAACGAACAAGTAGATCACCTGGGGTTCGGCGGCTGCGGACTGCGCCGGCTTGAGTTGTACGCGAATCGGCGGCCGAACGATCCGGTTGGGCTCTTCTTCCTCCTCGCTTTCCTCGGCAGCTGAAGGCTTGGGCAGCAGCTTATTCATGGACATCAGGGCGACGCCGCAAATCGTCCCGCCAACATGGGCTCCGAAAGCCACTCCACCCCCTTCCTCGCCAACTGCCAGCGTCAGGAGCATCAGGGCCAAGTCGCTTAGGAACCAGAAGGAAATCACGACCCAGGCGCGCAGGAAGAACTGACCGCTCCAGATCCTGAACCAGAAAAAGAAGACCCACTTGAACTCAATTCTCGTGCGAAGAAAAATCAGGAGGAAACCGCCAATGCAGCCGGAGATGGCTCCCGAGGCGCCCCCCAGCGGAAGCTGCGAGGCGAAATGGCCGGGGGAAATCGCGACATGCATCCATTCCGAAGCGAGTCCGGAGATTAAATAGAAAGCGATGAAACGGGGTCGTCCAATAACATCCTCGACGCAAGCCCCGAACAAGAACAAGTAAACCATGTTCCCGGCGAGGTGGAAGAAGCCCGCGTGCACGAAGAGCGAGGTCAGATAATTCCACCAGTGCGCGTGCGCGGGGGTCAGCCAGAGGTTTCGGACCACCCACTCAATCACCTCCGGTCCTCGCGCGAGAGTGGTTATCAAGGTGAGGAGATAGACCGTGACGCAAATGCCTATCAAGGTGAAAGTGACGACGGGATAGCGCCTCGCGCGGTAATCTACTCCGACTGGCAGTAAGAAAAACATAGTTTGCTGCCGCGAGCGCAGATTAGATATCGGCCGGAACGGAGTCAACCGTTCAGAGCCGGTTTTTCTTCAGCTTTGAAGGTGAAATTGGAAAGCCGTCGCGGCAGCGACCGAGTCAGTACCCGCCGGTTCCCAGGGTGGCCTGCTTTTCTGGGGCACTCTTTCCGATCCGCTCGGCCTCCGCGCGCTTTTGGTATTCTTCCAGAATGGCGGCTGTGGCTGAAGCGCCGCAGCGGGTGGCACCGAGTTCCCGCACGCGGATGAGGCCGTCCAAGTCTCGGACGCCGCCGGCGGCCTTCACTTGCACCTTGGGTGAAACGTTGGCGCGCATCAGCTTCAGGTCGGCTTCGGTTGCGCCCTGGTAGCTGTACTTTCCGTCCGGACCTTTGACGAAGCCGTAGCCGGTGGAGGTTTTGATCCAATCCGCACCCGCGCGTTCACAGACGACGCATAACTTGCGTTTGAAGTCTTCGGCGCCCAGGCCCGCCCCGCCTTGCGTGAGGTAATCGTTCTCGAAAATGACCTTCACTTTCGCCGCGCGGCGGTGGGCCTCATCGCAGACAGCCCGCACGTCTTGCTCCACGTACTGCCAATCACCGCTCAGTGCCTTGCCGATGTTGATGACCATGTCGATCTCCACCGCTCCGTCCTTGCAGGCGAGCTCAGTCTCATAACGCTTGGATTCGGTGGTGCTGTTGCCGTGCGGGAATCCGATGACGGCGCCGACCTTGATCGCGGTGCCCTGGAGCAGTTTCACGGCGTGTTGCACGTAGTATGGTTTGAGACACACCGAGGCGACCTTGTACCGCGCGGCCAGGCGGCAGCCCTCCTCCAATTCCTGGTCCGTCATCGTGGGGTGCAGGAGCGAATGATCGATCATTTGCGCGAGTTGCTCGTAGGTGTATTTCATAAACTCTGAGGCAAGCCTCGTTAGTTCATCCGAAAAAGGGGGCTAAGATGTTCCGCGCGACCTTGAGGGCGTTTTGTCGCCCGGCAAGGGTTTTGCCGAATGAATCGTCCTCGACTTCAATACACAGCGCGCCCTGGTAATCGATTTCATAGAGCTTGGCCATGAACTTCGACCAGTCAATATCGCCAAAGCCGGGAATCCGAGGGGTGTGCCAGGCTTTGGGCACGGCAAAAATGCCCTCTTCATCCAGTTTTTTCTGGTGGACAGTGAGGTCTTTGGCGTGCAAGTGGAACAATTTGGACCGAAACTCGCGCAGGGGGCTCAGTGGGTCCATGCGCTGCAGAATGAAATGAGAGGGATCGTAATTGAGCCCGAAGTTTTTCGAGGGGATGTCGTGGAACATGCGCCGCCAAATGGCGGGGCTGGTGGCCAGGTTCTTTCCGCCGGGCCATTCATCGTCAGTAAATAGCATGGGGCAGTTTTCGATCCCAATCCGGACGCCATGATCTTCGGCGAAAGCGATGAGGGGCTTCCAGGTTTTTAGAAATCCGGGCCAATTCTGGTCAACGGTTTTCGTCCAGTCCCGGCCGACAAAGGTGTTTACGTTCTGAAGTCCGAGTGTTTGGGCCGCGAGGATCACGCGTTTGAGATGGGCCACGGCCGCTCGCGAGACTGCCGGATCGGGGTCCAAGGGGTTGGGGTAGTAGCCCAGTGCTGAAATACTGACGCCGTAATGGTGACAAAGAGCTTTCGTTTCTTGGGCGCGGTCCGAGTTTAAATTCGCAACGTCGATATGGGTCACGCCGGCGAATTTGCGCTCCGCTTTGCCGGTGGGCCAACAGGCCACCTCCACGCACGAGAACTGGTTCTGGGCGGCAAAGGCGAGAACCCGATCGAAGCTTAGGTCGGGCAGGATGGCGGTGAAGAAGCCTAGTTTCATAGTTCGAGGTGGTCCGAGGTTCGCAGGTCGGGCATTCCTGTTCAAATGTTCACGTAACGGATCGGCCCGGCAGCTTTGGCGAAGGTTTGCACCTCGCTCAGCGGGCGTTTGCAAGTGCGATGCCAGATCCCCAAATCGGCAAAAACCGATTTTATACGGGCGCCGAGAATAAAGGAGACGGTGTCCATCCAATGGGTGCCAATGATGCCAGCGCGGAGGTCGCGAAGTGGTCGAACTCGCGTCAAGGGCCTGGCGGGGACCGGGGCCCGAGGTGTGGCTTTGGAGGTGGCCTTCACAGCTGCGGATATTGAATCTCGGAACCCGCGGCGTCAATCCCCGGCTCGGCGTCCGCCGGTCCACCGGTCAAAGTGTGAAGGACAATTCAGCTCGCAGAAAATACATGAGGGTTTGGCTGACGTAGTAATCGCCTGGGACCTGGAACTCGCTCCACAAATGGCCACTGACGTGGCGGCTGAATTTGTACCTGAGGACTGTTTGAACGAAGTGGCCCCGAAAACTTCCGGTTCCGCTAAAGAGGCCTGGCACTCCGCGGGTGGCGACATCCTGCTCGGCGAACAGAGCATAATAGCTCAGCGTTAGGTTCAGCGCTTTCGCCGGGTCGATGCTCCACGACGGCCCGAGGCGGTGTAGATTCGCCGCCTGGCCGATGCGGGTTTCAGCGGCATAACTGTACAAGCCGATCTCGCCCCAGTGTGGCCAGCGCCCCCAAAGGACGTCGAACATTTCGTCGTTGCCGGATTTCGGATTGTCGCCGGTGAGGAACTCGTAGGAGAGGCTGAGCTGGTTGTTTAAGGGGTCATTGAAGAGATAACCAAACTTGTTGTTCACGCCGAAAGCATCGATGGTGCGATACGCGGTGGTGGGGGCGGGATACTGGACAGTCCCATCCTGCTTTTGCCCGAATTGGTAGGCTCCCTCCACCCAGTATTTCCAGTGGTCAGCTAATAGCCCGGTGAGCCGGGCGCCGAAGGTGTAGATGTCCGCGTTATCGCCGCCGCGTGGCGTGGGATTGTGCGGGTCAGAACTGATGGCCCGATCGTCGTGTTTATAGATGAAGTAGGCGGTTGGGTTCAGTGCTTTCCAGGAGGAGTTCGCTACGCTGAGGATGGCTCCCTTTTCGTTTTGCTCTGTGAGAAATCGGTGTTGATTATGGATCGGGGGTAGCCACCCATCCTCTTTCGCGTCCTGGATAATGCCGATCGCTTCAATGGTTGTGTGCTGCTCCTTTAGCTCGTAAGTCAGCCGGGCTGAATCCAGGAAGAAGGTCCAGGACCCGTCATAGGGGGTGCCCTCGCCCACAAGCCAGCCGTCCCCGAGGAACAGGTCTTGCCGCCCAACCGTCAAGCTGGCTGGTTGGCCCAGAGGGTTACGCCACTTCACGTTTAAGCTGTCAATAATGCCATCGGTCATATCGAGCCCCGACTGGCCTTTGTAGCAGGTATAACCGGCCGGCCTCAACCATTCGCGCGGTTCGGTCGCCAGCCGGGTGTTCAAGCTCACATCGTTGACCGGACTGATGCTCGCCCAGAGCCGGGCCCGGAACCGAAAATAATCCTGCTCGTGCAAGACGTTCTTCGGCGTCAAAGTCAGGATATTGTCGAAATACTCGTTGCGGATGCGGAAATCTGAGCCCCACGTGAACCAGGGAACGGGCTCTTTGATATCTTTCAGGGACTCTTCGAACGGGCTGAGGCCGTTGTTCGGCGCGGCCGGCGGTGCAGCCAGTTGGCCATTTTGCGACCGGGCTGAGCTAAGGCTAAAACCGAGCAGAAGCAAGCCAAGGGTAGGATACTTCGTGATCATTCAATGCGTAGGGCGGCAGTTTTACGCCGCTTCTGGAAACTGTTTTTTACTGTTTAGGCTGCTGAGCTGGCGGCGGTAGGCCGCCCTGAGCTCAATCGGGAACTGTAAAAGCAGGCCCGACTGATAACTTAATCTGGTGAGTTTGGGTCGAGCGACGGGGGTCGGCTAATCGTTTATTGGTCAGTGCTTCCCTCAGATTGCCGCGCCCAACCCGCTGATTTGGTTGTTCTCAGCCTGGGCTTTCGCCATGCTGAACGCATGAGTGGACTCTCGGATGTGCTTCAGCTGCGGGTGCGATACAGCGAAACGGATCAGATGGGCACCTTCTACAATTCCCGCGCCTTGGAATGGTTCGTTCTCTGACCCATACGGGAGCCCATAAGTCGCCATAATTGTGCGCCGAAATCTGGCTTTTACTTTTGTACGGTCACGCAAAACTGTTGCTCTTACACCCAAAATATCCATAATTATGCGCCGTGAACCTAGCGGTGCTGAACTGCAAAGTGGTCACCGATAGCACCGGGGCCTTTTATGAATTGCCCGTT
>Ga0105240_10007596_pt1 | contig 15705 bp, 16 predicted proteins | sample KBSC54metaG_FD_80426 | JGI IMG/M metagenome (GOLD analysis project Ga0105240, IMG submission 80426) | Corn rhizosphere microbial communities from Kellogg Biological Station, Michigan, USA - KBS C5-4 metaG | ecosystem: Host-associated > Plants > Roots > Rhizosphere > Soil | place: Michigan, USA... | reverse complement strand
CCGTCGCCGCGTGCAACACCGTCGAAGGCGCCGGCAAGGACGTCTCGGCCGCCGGTCACGCCGTCAGCAACACCGCCGACGACATCAAGCACTGACCCGTCCGACGTTTCGTGAGTTTCGGGAGCCCCGTCGCGATCGCGGCGGGGTTTCCTTTTGCCGGGTGCTCAGGCCGCCGCGCGTGAATCGGCGGCGCGGCTGAAGAAGCCGGGCCGGTCGTTCGCCGTCGCCAGCCCCGGCGCGGCTTCGTCCCCCCCCAGCACCAGCCAGCCGCCCGGCGCCAGCACGCCCTGCAGGTTGGCCAGCACCCGGGCGCGCGCCTCGTCCGTGAGATGGCCGAGCTGGTGGCGGCAGACCACCAGGTCGAACCGGCCCAGCCGGGTCAGGTCCTCCACCAGGTTGACCCGGCGCCAACGCACCTGCTGCCGCAGCCGCGGGGATATGGCGAAGCCCTCGTCGGCCATCTCGAAGTGCTCCACCAGGCGGTGGGCCGACAGGCCGCGCTGCACCTCGAACTGGCTGTAGACGCCGGCCTGGGCCTTCTCCAGCCGGCGCTCACAGAGGTCGGAGGCGAAGATCTCCAGCCTCACCCCGGCCGGCCCCGCCTCCTCCAGCGCCATGGCCAGCGAATAGACCTCCTGCCCGGCCCCGCAGGCCGCGACCCAAAGGCGCAAGGCGCCCCCGTCGCGGCGCCGCGCGAGCTCGGGCAGCACCTCGGCCACGATGCAGCCCAGGCTCTGCGCCTCCCGGAAGAAGGCGCTCTCCGCCGGCGACATGGCCTCGACCGCGGCCCAGATCAGCCGCTCCTCATCGCGGTCGCGCACCGCGCAGACGAAGTCGTGCACCGAGGCGAACCCCTCGCGCCGGGCGACCGGACCCAGGCGGTTCTCCAGCAGATAGGCCTTGTCCGGGTCGACCTTCAGGCCGGCGCGCTCGGCGCACAGGCGGGCGATCAGGGCGCGGTCCTGCGGGGTCACAGCACCCCCGCCAGAGCGAGCTTGGAAGCCAGGATGTCGCCGTCGAACGGCTTCATGATGTATTCGCAGGCGCCCACCTCCAGCGCCTCGCGGATGCGATCCAGGTCGCTCTCGACCGAGCAGAACAGCACCCGCGGCCGCTCGCCGCCCGGCTCCTTGCGCAGCCGCCGCAGGAACTCCAGCCCGTTCATCACCGGCATGTGCCAGTCGAGCAGGATGACGTCCGGCATGGCCGTGCGGACCCAGGCCATGGCCTCGCCGCCGTCGCCGGCCTCGGCGACCTCGAAGCCCAGGTCTTCGAGGATCCGGCGGGCCACCTTGCGCACCACCCGGCTGTCGTCGACCAGCAGGCAGAGTTTGGCGTCGGCGGTGTCCTCGGGCATGGCTGCTGTTGTCGCGCGGGGATGGTTAAGGAGCCGTGGAAGCAGTCCGCCGATTTCGCGGGGGGCGACGCGATCTTTCGGTCGCGCCGGACGGCGGCGGGGCTATAGTCGAGCCTGACTTCAGTGCGGGGTCGCGGAGATGCCTGGCGCGCGACGGTATTGGGCGGCCCTGGCGGGCGCGGGGATGCTGGCGGCGGCCGCGCCGCCGGCAAGCTCCGGCGAGCCGCCGCCCCGGCCTACCGCGGCGAACACCGTCACCGGCGTGACCGTGACGCCGGAGAAGACGCCGGACCCGCTGGTCTCGCCCACCAACGAATTCGTCCGCCGCCACCTGCCCGAAAGCACCTTCTCCGAGCAGTACCCCCGCTTCCGCGACCCGGTCTGCGTCAAGGTGGTGGGCCTGCCCGCGGAATATGCCGGTTTCGTCTCCAAGCGGATCGTCGAGGTGGCCGGCCAGGTGCATGCGCCCGTGGCCAAGGCCGAGACCTGCGCGCCCAATGTGCATGTGGTCTTCACCACCGCGCCGCAGGCCCTGTTGAGCGACATCGCCAAGCGCAAGGACATCCTGCTGGGCTTCTACTGGAACCCCAACGGCCTGAAGCGGCTGGCGACCTTCAAGGGCGCGGTGGGCGCCTGGTACGTCACCGCCACCCGCGACGACCACGGGGAGAACCGGCTGGAGATCCACGATCCGGCCGCCTGGCTGAACCCGCGCGCCGGCCGGGCCGGCAGCCGGCTGACCAACGGCATGAGCGCCGAGCTGGAGCACAGCCTGATCATCGCCGACGCCGGCAAGGTCGCGGGCGAGAAGATCGACGCCGTCGCCGACTATGTCGCCGTGGTCGCGCTCGCCCGCTGGCAGGGGCTCGACCGCTGCAGCGCGATCCCGACCATCCTCAACCTCCTCGCAGAGGGCTGCGACCCTGCGACCGCGCCGGAGGCGGCGACGCCGGCGGACCTCGGCCTCCTGACCGCCCTCTATGCGGTCGACCCGTTCGAGCTGGGCTCACACCAGCGCATGTCGATGGCGAGCCGGATGCGCACCGAGATGGCCAAGGCCGACTCCGCCAAGGCGGAGCGGTAAGCGTGCCGCCGTGGGTCCGAACGAGGTCATGCGGCCTGGCCTTTGCGGCCGGGTTGGTCGCCCCCCTGGTCACGCTTGACGCTTCATCCGCGACCGCCGCCGATCCTGCGAAGACCGAAGCCGCGAACACGATCACCGGCGTCACCGTCACGCCGGAGAAGAAGGATCCGCTGGTCGACCCGGCCAACCAGTTCGTGCGCGGCCACATCCCGGAGACCCGCGGCGGGCAGCTCGCCCGCTTCCGCGACAAGGTCTGCGTGCGGGTGATCGGCCTGCCGGCGGCCTATGACGCCTTCATCGCCCGGCAGGTGGTGAAGATCGCCGCACAGGTCCATGCGCCGGTCGACCGCGCGCCCGGCTGCACGCCCAACGTCAACGTGATCTTCAGCCCGGACCCCCAGGCCCAGCTCGCCGACATCGCCAGGCGCCGCGACATCCTGTTCGGCTTCCACTGGGCGGCGCAGACCAAGGCGATGGCCACCTTCGACCGGCCCATCCAGTCCTGGTACCTGACCCGCGCCGTGGGCACCGACGGCCAGGACGTCCTCGAGCTCAACCACGGCTCGACCTTCATGGACCCCGGGGGACCCGGCGCGCCGGTCTCCATCGGCGGTTCGATCAAGGGACGACCCGGCAGCCGGCTGGGAAGCGACCAGAGCGCCGAGCTGGCGCACAGCCTGATCCTCGCGGACGCGGGCAAGGTGGCCCACCTGCCGGCCGGGGCGGTCGCCGACTATGTCGCGGTGCTGGCGCTGTCGCGTTGGGAGGGGCTGGCGCGCTGCAACGCCATCCCGACGATCCTCAACCTGTTCGCCGACGACTGCGCCGACCCGCCGCAGGCGGCCACCGAAAGCGACCTGGGCCTGCTGAGCGCCCTATATGCGCTGGATCCGCGGGAGGCCGGCGCGCAGCAGCGGCTCACCCTGGCCGGCCGCATGCGCGCCGAGCTGAAGAAGGATGCGGCGGCGCCCGAACCTCGCCCCTGACGGGGCCGGGACAAGCTGAGCCCTGGCCAAGCGGCTTGAATTGAATTACATATGTAGTTTATGGATGCCGGTCACTCCGACGCCTTGCGTGACGAAGAGGTCGCGACCCCCTTCGTGCTCAGCCTCGAACGCCGGCGCGGACGCCTGGGCGAGGCGCTGCAGGTGTTCGGCGTCCTGCTGCTGCTGGCCGCGCTCGCCAGCATCCCGCTGACGGTCGCCGGGGCCACCTGGGCCACGCGCCAGGCGATGCGCCGCGAATTCTCGCCGCGCGGCCCGGCCTGCCCGGCGGTGGCGGCGATCTCGCCGGCCGGACGCGGCGCCAAGCCGCCGCCGGCTTTCGTCTTCCAGGGCGCAGGCTTCGCCTACCAGATCGGCGACGTCAGCTGCGAGGCGGTCCCGGAGGGCTGGTTCAGCGCCAAGACCTACCCGGTGTGCGACTTCGACGCGCCCGCCGGGATCGTCGTCACCCAGGGTGCGCGCAGGGCGGTCTTCGAGCCCGGCGTCGGCCATGGCGCGGTTGTGGCCATCCGGCACGGGCGGATTTCCTGCACGGTCACCGGCGGGCTTACCCCTCGGTTGGGATCGTCGCGGCCAGGGTGACCTTCTCCTCGGCGGCGTCGGCGAAGATGCGTCCCCCCGCGTCGGTGACGAACAGCTGGACGTAGCGGGCCTGCACCCAGTGGCCGTGCAGGCCCTCGCCCGGCCCCTCGCCGCGCAGCCCGGCCAGCACCTCGGGGCGCAGGCGCGCGCGCGGTCCCGCGGCCTCGGCGGCGATGGCGACCGCCGCGCCCTCCGTCACCGCCCGGATGCGCGCAGTCCCACCGGTCGGCAGGGCCGCGCCGGCCATCTGGGCGAAGTTCAGCAGGGTGCGGGCGACCGGCTTGCTGACCGCCGGCGTCTCCACCTGCCAGTCGAGCTCGGCGCGCATGTGGCCGAAGACGCCCTGCGCCAGCTTCTCCAGCTCGCGGGCGTCGAAGGTCTCGGCCGAGGCCGAGGCGCCGAAGGCCACGCGGGTGAAGGCGAGCAGGTCCGCGAGCTTGCGCGCCGAGGCGCCGATCAGGCTCATGGCGTCCTCGCGCATGTCCTGGGCGGTGGGGTCCTCCAGCAGGTCGAGGCCCGAGACGATGGCGCTCGCCGGGCTGATGAAGTCGTGGCACATCCGCGCGGCGAGGAAGGCCGCGAACTCGGCGGGGCGCAGCACCGCGCTGGCGTCGGGGGCCCCGGGGGCGGCGTCAGTCTGGGTTTCCGGCATGGCGGGCACCTTGCGGTGATTTGAGCCTTTGGAAAACCGCCGGCGGCCCATAAGAGAGCCCGCGCGCCGTCGAATATCCGGCGGGCGCGGCGAGGCGGGCATGAACGACATCGGGGCCGAGTTGGCCGACATCTGCGAAGCCGCCGCGGCGCTGATCCTGCCGCTCTGGCGCAGCGGCCTGGCCGTCGCCCAGAAGGCCGACGAGAGCCCGGTCACCGAGGCCGACCGGGCCGGCGAGACCCTGATCCTGAAGGCCCTGGCCGCGCGCTACCCCGACATCCCGGTCATCTCCGAGGAGGACGCCAGCGAATTCGGCACGCCCGACGCCATCGGGCCGCGGTTCTTCCTGGTCGATCCCCTGGACGGCACCAAGGCCTTCGTGCGCGGCGACCCGCACTTCACGGTCAACATCGGCCTGATCGAGCATGGCCGCCCGGTGGCCGGCGCGGTGGCCGCCCCGCCTTCGGGCGAGGTCTGGCACACCGTCGCGGGCGGCGCCGTGAAGCGGCTGAAGGGGGCCCCGGCCCGGCCGGTGCGCGCGCGGCCCTGGCCGCAGGGCCAGGCGCTGGCGCTGATCAGCCACACCATGAAGCCGGAAACCGCCGACAAGCTGGCCGGCGAATACGGTTTCGACCTGCGCGAGCCGATGGACTCCTCCATCAAGCTCTGCCGCATCGCCGAAGGCACGGCCGACATCTATCCGCGGCACGGGCCGACCATGGAGTGGGACACCGCCGCCGGCCACGCGGTGCTGGAGGCGGCGGGCGGCCGCCTGACGACGCCGGAAGGGCAGCCGTTCGTCTACGGCAAGGCGCAGGACGGATTTCGCAACGGCTGGTTCGTCGCCCGAGGCGCTTGAGCCGCGGGGCCGCCGATCAGGTCTTGCGCGGCGGATTCCAGGCGTCGTCGTCGGCGCTCGCCGGCGCGGAGACGATCGAGGCCGGCGTGGCCGCCGAGGCGGCGGGCTGGGCGCGGCCGATCAGGCCCGCGGCGTTCGGCGGGCCGAACACCAGGTAGCCGCCGAAGCCGGCCAGGAAGCCGAACGCCGCGAGCAGCAGCAACGGGCGGACGATCTGCGACAGCGAGACATGGGCGGCGGCGGCGTTCATCGACGAGCTCCTTACGGGAGTCTACGAATCGGAAACACGGTCGGATGCGGTTGGTTGCCGGACGATTAACCATCTTTGCAGCCCAGCTTTTTCCGAGGATTCGACGGCGCCGCGGATCGGCGCGATGGTCGTTCGCGAACCCAGCGGAGGACGCGGCCATGGCCGAGACCGGCGACTACGAAACGATCGGCGTGGAGCGGCGGGGGCACGCCGCGATCCTGACGCTGAACCGGCCCGAGCGGCTGAACGCCATCAACCGCGACATGATGCGCGAGCTGCCGGCGGCGGTGGCGGCCCTGAGGGCGGACGACGAGGTCCGCGCCCTGGTGGTGACCGGCGCCGGGCGCGGCTTCTGCGCGGGCGCGGACCTGATGGGCGCTGGCCCCGTCGCCACCGGCCGCGCGCCCGAGCCCAGCAGCCAGTTCGAGCGGCTGGACGAGATGGGCTGGGTCGGCCGCTGGGCGATGATGTGGGCCGGCTTCGACAAGCCGGTGATCGGCGCGATCAACGGCGTGGCGGCCGGCGCGGGGATGTCCACGGCGCTCGCCTGCGACGTGCGCATCGGTTCCGAGCACGCCCGCTTCAAGACGGTGTTCATCGAGCGCTCGCTGTCGCCCGACAGCGGCATGAGCTTCTTCCTGCCCCGGATCGTGGGCTACGCGGCCGCCGCGGACCTGATCTTCACCTCCCGCGCGGTGGGCGCCGAGGAGGCCCTGCGGCTCGGCCTCCTGAACCGGGTGGTTCCCGCCGACGAACTGGTCGAGGCTGCGGTGGCCTACGCCGGCGAGATGACCCGCTGGCCGCCGGTCGCCATGCGCGCGGCCAAGCGCGTGCTGCAGCACAACACCGACGCCGGGCTGGAGGACGCGCTGCGCTACGAGACCGCGGGGCTCTACTACGCCCGGCGCGCGCCGAACGACGTCAAGGAGTCCCGTGACTCCTTCCTGGAGAAGCGCGATGGCGTCTACTCAGGAACCTGAATTGCCGTCATAAGCCGCCGATTGTTTCCGGAGATATTCGCAATGCCGCTGGACACCGCCGCGAGCCAGAAGACCTTCCGCTGGGACGATCCCCTCGACCTCGCCTCCAGGCTCTCGGAAGAGGAGCGCATGGTCTGGGAGGCGGCGCGCGCCTATGCCCGCGACAAGCTCCTGCCCCGCGTCGTCTCGGCCTATGCCGAGGAGCGGTTCGACCGCGAGATCATGACCGAGATGGGGGCCCTGGGCTTCCTGGGCCCCACGCTTCCGGAAAAGTACGGCTGCGCGGAGGTCAATCACGTCGCCTACGGCCTGATCGCCCGCGAGATCGAGGCGATCGACAGCGGCTACCGCTCGGCGATGAGCGTGCAATCCTCCCTGGTCATGTACCCGATCTACGCCTTCGGTTCCGAAGAGCAGCGGATGAAGTACCTGCCGGGCATGGCCAAGGGCGAGATCATCGGCTGCTTCGGCCTGACCGAGGCCGACGGCGGCTCCGACCCGGCGTCGATGCGCACGACGGCCAAGACGGTCGACGGCGGCTATTCGCTGTCGGGCGCGAAGATGTGGATCACCAATTCCCCGGTCGCCGACGTGGCGCTGGTCTGGGCCAAGCTGGACGGGGTCATCCGCGGCTTCCTGGTGGACCGCGGGTCCAAGGGCTTCGAGACCCCGAAGATCATGAACAAGCTCTCGCTGCGGGCCTCGGTCACCGGCGAGATCGCGCTCGACGAGGTGTTCGTGCCCGAGGACATGATGCTGCCCAACGTCTCGGGGCTGCGCGGGCCATTCTCCTGCCTCAACAAGGCCCGCTACGGCATCGCCTGGGGCGCCATGGGCGCGGCGGAGTTCTCCCTGCACGCCGCGCGGGACTACACCCTGACCCGCAAGGTGTTCGGCAAGCCGCTCGCCGCGCGCCAGCTCGTGCAGAAGAAGCTCGCCGACATGCAGACCGAGATCGCGCTCGGCTTCGAGGGCGCGCTGGCGCTCGGCCGGCTGATCGACGAGGGCGCCTGGGTCCCCGAGGCCATCAGCCTGATGAAGCGCAACAATTGCGGCAAGGCGCTGGCCATCGCCCGCGAGGCCCGCGACATCCACGGGGGCAACGGCATCTCCGGCGAGTACCATGTGATGCGCCACGCCGCGAACCTGGAGACGGTCAACACCTACGAGGGCGCCCACGACGTGCACGCCCTGATCCTCGGCCGCGCGATCACCGGCGAGAACGCCTTCTAGCCGGCCAATCCGGCGTCGGGCGCCCGACAGCTAGGGCCAACCTTACGTTTACGTGTGGTCATTATGCTTCCCAGATAAGGTGGGGGCAGAACGTCCATGGCCGGAAAAAGCGCGTCAGGCGCGGCCCACAAGGCTGAGATGATCCGCTGGCTGTTCGAGAACAGCCGCGATCTCATGCAGGTCATCGGCGCCGACGGCCGATTCAAGCTGGTCAACGGGGCCTGGAAGACGCTCACCGGCTGGGAGGAGCGCGAGCTCGTGGGCGAACGCGCCCTGGATTTCTTCCATCCCGGCGACATCGCCCTGGTCCGCGACGGCATCCGCGCGCTCACCCCCGGTCAGGTCACCGAAAACGCCATGCGCGTGAAGCGCAAGGACGGCGAGTGGAGCTGGTTCGCCTCGCGCACCCAGAAGATGCCCGACGGCCAGTTGATCGTGACCATGCGCGACGCCACCGAGGAGCGCGCCCGGGCCGAGGAGCTGGAGGAGACCCGCCGCACGCGGCGGGTCCTGAGCGAGTCCGCGGGTATCGGCACCTGGGTCTACGAGCCCCTGGACAACCATATCGAATGGTCGCGGGACCTCCTGTCCCTGACCGGCTTCGCGCCCGCGGAGATGGCCACGCCGGAGCAGTTCTACGCCATCGTCCATCCCGCGGACCGGAAGCTCACCCAGGAGCTGATGGGCCGCGCGGTCACCACCGGCGAAGGCGCCACCCTCGAACACCGCATGAAGGTCGGCGGCCGCTGGACCTCCTGGCGGGCCACCTTCCGCACCGAGCCGCGGGCCAACGGCCTCTTCGCGCTGCGCGGCATCTCCGAGAACATCACCGAGCTCGCCAAGGCCCGCGACGCCGCCCGCCGCGGCGAGCTGAAGATGAAGAAGGCCCAGCGCGAGGCCCAGGCGGCCGCCCAGCGCCTGGCGATCGCGCTGGAGGCGGCGGAGGCCGGAGTCTACGAGATCGACCACGTGGCCAAGACCTTCTGGGCCTGCCCGGAATTCCTGAAGATCACCGCCCAGGGCGAGGGCGCCACCTACGAGCAGGCCACCCAGCTGCGCTTCCCGGGCTTCCATCCCGACGACCTGGAGCACGTGCGCGAGTCCTTCCGCTCGCTGCACACCGGATCGAAGCGGTCCGGGGCCTTCGACGCGCGGATCGTCCGGCCCGACGGCGAGACCCGCTGGGTCCGCATCTCGCACCACCTGAAGGTCGGCCGCGGCGGGCGCTGGCTGAAGGCGGTGGGCCTGATCCAGGACTTCGACGAGCGCAAGCGCCAGGAGATCGCGCTCCTGGAGGCCCAGCAGGCGGCCGAGGCCGCCGCCGAGGCCAAGTCGGCGTTCCTGGCCAACATGAGCCACGAGATCCGCACGCCGATGAACGGCGTGATGGGCGTGCTGCACCTCCTTAGGGGCGAGGCGCTCTCGCAGCAGGCCCAGGAGATGCTGAACGACGCGCTCTCCTGCGGACAGATGCTGTCCGAGCTGCTCAACGACGTCATCGACTTCTCGAAGATCGAGGCCGGCCGCCTGGAGCTGGCCGACGAGCCGCTCGACCCGAAGGGCCTGCTGGAGGGTGTCGTTCGGCTGCTGAAACCCCAGGCCGACGGCAAGGGCCTCTTGCTGCGGCTCGACGCGGACCACGATCTCGGCTGGGTGCGCGCCGACCCCGTGCGCCTGCGACAGGCGCTGTTCAACCTGGTGGGCAACGCCGTGAAGTTCACCGAGCGCGGCTCGGTCACCGTGCGCTGCCGCGTCCCCCGGCCGGGATTCCTGCGCTTCGAGGTGATCGACACCGGCGTCGGCATACCGCCCGAGGCGCAGGCGCGGGTCTTCCAGCGCTTCGACCAGGGCGACGTCTCGACCACCCGCAAGTTCGGCGGCTCGGGCCTCGGCCTGGCGATCACCAAGAAGCTGGCCGAGATGATGTCCGGGGCCGTCGGCTTCACCTCGGAGCCCGGGCTGGGCTCCAACTTCTGGCTCGAGGTCGCCGCCCCGCCGGCGGCCGCGGCCGTCCCCGTGACCGACCGCCTGGACCCGGTGCTGGAAGGCCTGCGGGTGCTGATCGTCGAGGACAACGCCACCAATCGGATGATCGCGAGCAAGCTCTTGGAGAGCCTGGGCGCCCAGGTCGCCACGGCGGCGGACGGCTATCTTGGGGTCGAGGCCGCCGCCAAGGGCGGCTTCCACCTGATCCTGATGGACGTCCAGATGCCGGGCATCGACGGGCTGGAGGCGGCCCGCCGCATCCGCGCGCTCGGCGGCGAGGCGGCCGCGACGCCGATCGTCGCGCTCACCGCCAACGTCCTGGCCCACCAGCGCCGCGCCTACCTGGAGGCCGGCATGGACGGCGTGGTCGGCAAGCCGATCTCGCCCGGCGTCCTGCTGCGCGAGATCGCCCGCCTGAGCGCGCCGGCGCGGGATCCCGAGCAGACCGAGGCCGCCTGAGCCTTCCAAGGCCGAGCCGCCTGATGCTACTCCTGCGGCGTGACACTGCCGTCAGGAGTTGAAATGACCCTCTTTGCCGCGCCCCGGAGGCGCCTCGCGGCCGCCGCCGCCCTGGCCATGGCCGCCGCCGGTCCCGCGTTGGCCCAGCCGCCCGCGGCGCCGGCCGACTTCGCGATCTGCGCCGCGTGCCATGAGAGCACGGCGAACGCCAAGCCTTCGCTGGGCCCCAACCTCTTCGGCGTCGGCGACCGCAAGGCCGGCGCGGTCCCCGACTACGACTACTCCGACGCCATGAAGAAGTCGGGGATCACCTGGACCGCCGACACCCTGCAGGCCTTCGTGCTCGACCCGGCCAAAACGGTGCCCGGAAACAAGATGGACTACCCCGGCGCCAGCGACCCCGCGGCCGCCAAGGCCATCGCCGACTACCTGATGAGCCTGAAGCCTTGAATCGCCCGGCGGGGCCGGTAAACCTCGTCGCCGAGCCAGTCGATCCATACCGGAGCTTTGAATGAACCGCACCCGCACACTCGCCTGGTCCGCCGCCGCGGGCCTGGTCCTGACGCTCGGCCTCGCCGGCGCCGCGCTCTCGGCCGGCAATGCCGTAGAGGAACGCCAGGCGACGATGAAGCAGGTCGGCCAGACCATGAAGGAGGCTTCCGCCTTCAACGCCGCCCAGACCCCGTTCGACGCGGCCAAGGTGAAGGGGCTGATGGAGACCGTCGCGACCGACGCCAAGAAGCTGAAGGGCCTCTACCCCGCCAACAGCGCGTCGGACCCGAAGACCTCGGCCGACCCCAAGGTCTGGCAGAACAAGGCCGACTTCGACAAGCGGCTGGCGGAGATGGGCAGCCTGGCCACGGCCGCGGCCAAGGCCAAGGACACCGACGGCTTCAAGCCGGCCTTCAAGGCGCTGGGCGATACCTGCAAATCCTGCCACGACGTCTACCGGATGAAGAAGAAGACCTGAAGAGCGGCTGGGGTCGAAGGATCCAGCGGGGGAAGGTGTCGGGGGGCACGCGATGATTAGGCGCCTGTTGATCGTCGTGGGGGTGCTGGCGGTCGTGGCCGCCGCGGCGCTCTGGGTGCTGACCGCGCCGCGCCCCCTGCCGGCCTCGGCGCTCGACGCCGGCTACCATGCGAACCTGGCCAACGGCGAGGCCATGTTCATCGCTGGCAACTGCTCGGCTTGCCATGCGACGCCAGGCCAGGACGACCGCACCAGGCTGGGCGGCGGGCTGAAGCTGCGCTCCTCGTTCGGGACCTTCGTCACCCCCAACATCTCGCCGGATCCCAAGCACGGCATCGGCGGCTGGAGCGAACTGGCCTTCGTGAGCGCCATGAAGCGCGGCGTGGACGACGAGGGCGGCCACCTCTATCCGGCGTTCCCCTATGGCGCCTACAGCCTGATGAAGACCGCCGACGTGCGCGACCTCTTCGCCTATCTGAAGACCCTGCCGGCGGTGGACACGCCCTCCGGCGCCCACGACCTGAAGTTCCCCTTCAGCATCCGCCGCACGGTGGGCGTCTGGAAACTGCTCTACTTCCATCCCCACGAGTTCGTCCCCGATCCCAAGCGCTCGGCGGCGTGGAACCGCGGCGCCTACCTGGCCGAGGGCCCCGCCCACTGCGCCGAGTGCCACACTCCGCGCAACGCGCTGGGCGGCGTGGACGAGGCCAAGCTCTATGCCGGCGCGCCCAACCTGGAGCCCGGCGGGCGCTTCGCCAGCAACATCACCCCCTCCAAGGACGGCCTGGGCGACTGGAGCGAGCAGGACATCGCCGACTTCCTGAAGTCCGGCCAGGACAAATGCTTCAACGAGCCCATCGGCATGAAGGAGGTCATCGCCTCCACCAGCCGGATGTCCGACGCCGACCTCGCGGCGATCGCCGCCTACATCCACGCCCTGCCGCCGATCCCCGGCAACCCCAAGCACAAGACCTGCTGAGTTACCCTCTCCCCGCTCGGCGGGGAGAGGTCGCTCCGAGCGAGGGAGAGGTCGCTCCGCGGGAGAGAGGAAGTAGCGTCGGGTTGTCGAAGACTGCTACTCCTTGCCGGCGGATTCCCCGGGGAGACCAAGGCGCCATGGCGGAGATCACAGCCGACGGTGCGGCGGCGCCGGCCAAGGCCACGAGCCTGACCACGGTGGTCGCCGCCTCCGCGGCCGGCACGACCTTCGAATGGTATGACTTCTTCGTCTTCGGCAGCCTGACCGGGGTCATCCAGAAGACCTTCTTCTCCGGCCTGCCGGAGACCGCCGGCATCGCCGCGGCGCTCGCCCTGTTCGGCGCGGGATTCCTGTTCCGGCCGATCGGCGCCCTGGTGTTCGGCCGCATCGGCGACCGGGTGGGCCGCAAGGGCGCCTTCCTGGTGACCGTCACCCTGATGGGCGGGGCGACGGTGGCCATCGGCCTCCTGCCCAGCTACGCCCAAGCCGGCCTGCTGAGCCCGATCCTCCTGCTGGTCATGCGGATCGTCCAGGGCTTCGCGCTCGGCGGCGAATACGGCGGGGCGGCGATCTATGTGGCCGAGCACGCGCGGCCCGACGCGCGCGGCCGCTCCACCGGCTGGGTGCAGACCTCGGCGGCCTTCGGCCTGTTCGCGGCCCTGCTGGTGATCCTGCTCACCCGGCTGGCGTTGGGCAGGGCGGTCGGGCCCACGGCGTTCGACGCCTGGGGCTGGCGGATTCCCTTCCTGTTCTCCGCGGGCCTGCTCGCCATCTCGATCTATATGCGCCTGAAGCTCTCCGAGAGCCCGGCCTTCGCGGCCATGAAGGCCGAGGGCGGGGGCTCGACCGCGCCCTATGCCGAAGCCTTCGGCCAGTGGCGCAACCTGAAGATCGTCCTCCTGGCGCTGGTGGCCATCATGTCGGCCCAGGGTGCGGTCTGGTACACGGCCTTCTTCTACGTGCAGACCTTCATGGAGAAGTTCCTGAAGGTCGATCCCGCCACCATCAACGGCCTGATGATGGGCGCCGCGGCGGTCAGCGCGGCGGGCTATGTCCTGTTCGGCTGGCTCTCCGACAAATGGGGCCGCAAGCCCGTGATGCTGTTCGGCATGACGCTCATGCTGGTCGCCTATTTCCCCGCCTTCCACATGCTCGCCGCGACCCTGAACCCGGCGCTCGCCGAGGCCGAGCAGCGGACGCCGGTGACGGTGATCGCCGACCCCGCCGACTGCTCGCTGCAGTTCGACCCGATCGGCAAGGCGGCCTTCACCTCATCCTGCGACATCGCCAAGGGCGCGCTGGCCAACGCCGGGGTGTCCTACATCAACCAGCCGGCCCCGCCCGGCCAGCCGGCCATGGTGCGGGTGGGCCTTTCGACCGTCGCCTCGCTGGACGCCCGCGGCCTGCCCAAGGACGTGGCCAAGGCGATCAAGGCCAGCGTCGAGGGCAAGATCAAGGACGGCCTGGCGCGCGCCGGCTATCCCGCCAAGGCCGATCCCAGGCGCATGAACCTGCCCGGCGCCTTCGGCGTCCTGATGGTCTTCGTGGTCGCCGCGACCGCGCTCTACGGACCGATCGCCGCCTGCCTGGTGGAGCTGTTCCCGACCCGCATCCGCTACACGGCCATGTCGCTGCCCTACAACATCGGCACCGGCTGGATCGGGGGTTTCGTCCCGTTCACCGCCTTCGCCATCGTGGCTGCCGTGGGCAACATCTACGCCGGCCTCTGGTACCCCTTCGCCTTCACCCTGGCCTCGGTGGTCACCTGCCTCTTCCTGCTGCCCGAGACCAAGGGCCGCTCGCTCACGTCCTAGGGCTTGGGCGGGCCGTCGAGCTCGGCGAGCGTGGCCTCGCTGGGCGCGGTCCCCTGCAGGCGCTTGGCGACCGCCTCGGCCTCGCGCAGCACGCGCAGCAGGTTGCCGCCGGCGAGCTTGCCCAGGTCCTCGTCGCTCCAGCCGCGCCGCGCGAGCTCGGCCAGCAGGGCCGGGTAGCGGTCGACGCCCTCCAGCCCCTGCGGCGTGTCGGGGATGCCGTCGAAGTCCGAGCCCAGGCCGACGCAGTCGACGCCGGCCACGCGGCGGATCTGCTCGATGTGGTCGGCGACCATGGCCAGGGTGACGTCCGGCTTGGGGTGGGCCGAGCGCCAGGCCGCCATCGCCGCCTTGCGCGCGTCGGGCTGGCCGACGAACAGGCTCGCCTCGCGCGCCGTCTCGCCGGCCTCCTCGGCGTTCCAGCGCCGCCGCGCGTCCGAGACATAGCCGGTGGCGAAATTGGCCATCACCACGCCGCGGTTCCTGGCCACCAGGGCCAGCACGTCGTCGGGGACGTTGCGGGGATGGTCGCTGACCGCCCGCGCGCCGGAGTGCGAGAAGATCACCGGCGCCTTGGAGACCGCCAGCGCATCGCGCATGGTCTCCGCCGAGACGTGGCTGAGGTCCACCAGCATGCCCAGCCGGTTCATCTCGCCCACCACCGCCTTGCCGAACGGCGTCAGCCCATGGTGCGCCGGGTCGTCGGTGGCCGAGTCGGCCCAGGGGTTGTTGGTGAAGTGGCTGAGCGTCAGGTAGCGGGCGCCGAGCGCATAGTAGGCGCGCAGCACCGCCATGGAATCGTCGATCTGGTGGCCGCCCTCGACCCCGATCAGCGAGGCGACCCGGCCCTCCTTATGCGCGCGGACGATGTCCTCGGCGCTGTAGGCCATGGCGAGGTCGGCCGGATAGCGCGCCGCCAGCCGCTTGACGATGTCGATCTGCTCGAGGGTCGTCTTCACCGCCGCGGGGCCGGTGATCGACACCGGAATCCACACCGACCAGAACTGGCCGCCGACGTGGCCGGCGCGCAGTCGGGGGATGTCGGTCATCAGCCCGCCGTGGTTTTCCGGGTTGCCGGGCGCGGCCGGCGCCTTGGTGAGGACGCCCCGCATGTCGAAGCCGCCGACCTTGCCCGCGAAGCGCTCGCGCACCTCCCAGGGGAAGTCGTTGTGGCCGTCGATCAGCGGCGTCTGGGCGAGCACCTTGGCCACCCGCGCGGCGATCTGGGCCTCGCTCTGCGGCGCCGGAGCCGCCACCGCGCCGCTCGCCAGCGCCATGGCCGCCGCCAAGGCTGTTATCGCCAGAGTCCGCATTCGCCACCCCTCCAACACTGCCGCCAGCATGTCCGCTGCGGAGATCAGGTCAATCTGCGATGGCCGCCTCGGGCACGGCCGAGCTATCTTTACCCGGATATTATTTGTACCGAATTTATCCAGGTAATTATCAACCGGCGATCGGCAACACCTCGGTCTCGACGCCGGCGGCGTCCAGCGCCGCCT
>Ga0105240_10007590_pt1 | contig 15709 bp, 5 predicted proteins | sample KBSC54metaG_FD_80426 | JGI IMG/M metagenome (GOLD analysis project Ga0105240, IMG submission 80426) | Corn rhizosphere microbial communities from Kellogg Biological Station, Michigan, USA - KBS C5-4 metaG | ecosystem: Host-associated > Plants > Roots > Rhizosphere > Soil | place: Michigan, USA... | reverse complement strand
CTTCGTGACCATCACCTGGAGCGATCCGCCACTGCTCACTGCGGAGTTCGGCCTCATCATCTCGCTTCCGGACCCGGTATCCATCGCCATCCTCGGAGCGATTACGGTTGAAGTCCCACCGGATGTGCCGATCATCCTGCTCAATCTGGATGTGCTCGGCACTTGGGACAGCGCGGCGCAGGTGATTGAGATCGACGCGTCGATCTACGATTCGTACGTTGCCGCCTTCACTGTCGCGGGCGATTCAGCGTTCAGGCTCGCCTACGGTGACAGCCCCAGCTTTGCGCTCTCGGTCGGCGGTCTCAATCCCCAATTTCAACCCCCACCGAAGTTCCCGACGTTGAAGCGCATGTCGATCAGTCTCGGCGACGGTGACAATCCGGGCCTGAGCGTACAGGGCTACTTCGCGGTAACCGCGAACTCGGTGCAATTCGGAGCGGCAGCGCAATTGACGGCCGAGGCCGGTGGCTTTGGCATTCAAGGATCGGTCTCCTTCGATGTTCTGTTTGTTCTGGACCCGTTCGGCTTCAGCTTCGATCTGCACGCGGAGCTCGACATCCTCGCCGGCGGTACCGTGATCATGAGCATTCACCTGGACGGGCTCCTGTCGGGTGTTGCCCCGTGGCACGTCCACGGAGATGCAAGCTTCTCGATCCTCTTTTTCACCGTTTCTGTCAATGTCGATGCTACGTTCGGCCAGAGCGGGGGACAACAGAATCAACCCACGGCGCAGGTGATTCCGCCCGTCCGGGCAGCACTTCAGGATCCTCGGAACTGGACTGCGGTGTTGCCACAAGATGCGGGCCAGGTGGCGAGGCTTGCGGCGACCAACTCATCGGGCGCAGCGATCATCGTCCACCCGCTGGGGAAAATCGAGTTCCGTCAGACGGTCGTACCACTGAACCTCACGATCTCGAAGTTCGGCAACGCCCTCCCCGCGGATGCCACGCGCTTCTCGGCAACCGGCGTATCGCTCAACGGTACGGTCGCGCCCCTGAATGCGAGCAACACGTTGTCCAGCGGCTTCGCAGACGGACAGTTCTTCGTCATGTCAGACCAGGACAAGATCGCAAAGCCCTCGTACACGGCGCACGACTCGGGAGCAGTATTTACTTCAGGGACCATCCTTGCACCCTTCAGCGTCGAGCAGGACGTGGTTTATCAAACCGTGGTCCTGAACAACCTTGCCGCAAAACCGGTTGCCGCGCCGGCTTACCGGCCTTTGCAGTCTACCGTTGTCGCTTTGAGCGGTACCGGCCCGAGCGCCCATTCCCCGCATCGCCAGGCAACCCCCCAACGCTATATCGCCCCTGGGCTGACCAGTGGTGTCACCTTGAGCGAGGATCTTTACACTGTCATCTCGACAATGGACGGCTCTGTGCGCGCCGAGATCATCGAGACGCCCGGTAACTACTACACGGTGCAGGATGCACTCAAAGCGCATCTCGCGACCCATCCCGAACAGACCCAGACCCTGCAGATCGTCGCGGCCTACGAGACGGCACAGGCGGCTTAGAAGCTCATGTCAACACCAGCACCGCTCGCACAATACTTTTTCTATCCGGTGTTCCGGCGGGGCGCGGCCGCAGACATTGCAACCAGCAGGGCCGACCCGTTGAAAGGGGATTTACCCGCCGCGAGGGTCTCGCCTGACATCGCGTTCGAAGTCAGCGCCTCCGGACCGCAAGGCAACTCAACCCTCACGGGCGCGCCGCTCGATGCGAGCGGCAACGCGGCTCTCTTCCTGTACGGTCCCGGCGATGTCCTGGCGTTCGATACGCGACACATCGTCCGCACTGAGCCGGCGGATGGAACGGCCAGCTTCGAAGCCAACTATTTCGCCGGGATCGAATTCGATTCCCCGGATATTCCGTGGCTGTTCACGCCCGCACAAGCCGGGACGCCTGCCTCGGGCATTGCGCAAGGCGGCCTGCGACCCTGGCTCGTTCTCATCGTCTTGAGCAGCGCCGACCACTACACCTTGACCAAAGCGAGCTCATCGCAGTCCCTCGACTATCTCTCGCTCTCGAACGCACCGCAGGTACTCCCCGACCTGGCGGATTCCTGGGCCTGGGCGCATACCCAACTCACCGGCCCGATAGGAAGCGACACGTTGTCCTCCCTCGTAACCAACAGCCCGCAACGCCTGATCTCGCGCCTGCTGTGCCCCCGGGCGCTCGTACCGGACACCCAGTACACCGCGTTTCTCGTGCCTGCGTTTGCGATGGGCGCGAAAGCTGCATTGCCCGCGACTCTCCCAACACCCTCGACCACCACGGATCCGCTGGGTCCTGCCTGGAACAACGGCGACGCCTCCGTCAATCTGCCCGTCTACTACTCCTTTTCCTTCGCGACAGCGGACGCGGGTGACTTCGCGTCACTCGCGAGGCGGCTCTCGCCCCAGGTGCTCACGGGCCTTGGCAGCCGGCCCATAGCCGTTGACGATGCACGGAACACAAGTGCTTGGAAGGTTCCGCCCGCAACCTCGGATAACACCAACCTCGCGCTCCACGGTGCCCTCCACACAGTGTCAGGCCCGGTCTTGGCGCCCCCGCCCGATGAGTGGAGCGCAAGCGACCAGGCCACCTTCAAGCCGGCGCTCGCGGCGGTCCTCAACGTCGCAACACCGGTGACAGGCCGCTCAACAGATCCGGATCCTGTGGTGGTACCACCGATCTATGGCCGGTATCACGCAGCGATATCGACCGTGACCGCAGGCGCCGCGGGCTGGATCAACCAGGTGAACCTGGATCCGCGCTTGCGTGCCGCGGCGGGGCTCGGTGCCGAGGTCGTTACTCGAGAGCGTGCGAGCCTGATGGCCGCTGCTTGGCGACAGATTGCGGGCGTCGAGCTGGCAAACCGGGTCTTGCGACAGGCGCAAACCGCACGGGCAGCCCTCAAACAGGTCTATCAGTCCACCTTCTCGACGGCCTCTGCGGTCACTCTCCTTATTCTTGCCTCAGGCGTACTCAAACGCATCGGCATCGGGTCCGGTACTGCAGCCGCGACGGCCTGGTCGACCCTCGCCGCGAGTCCGATTCCCTGGCGCGCCCTGTTTCCCGCGTTCTGGCGCCTGGTGATGCCCTTCGGGGCCCTTCGTGTCACGCAAGGCGAAGCAGGCGTGAGTGCGGATGCAATCGTGAGCGGCCTCAACCGCGGTACGTTGATCCTGACGCCTCCCGCCGGCCCCGGGAGTGGGACGGGGACCTATCCGCCCGGGCCGGTGACGGCAGGCACCGGAAGCACCTCGAGCGGCGGACCTCTTTCGGGCATCTTGGGAGCCGTGCCCGTCTGGCTTGCGCCCCATGCGCGCCTTGTTGCAATCGGGTTGATGGTGCTGGCACTGATCATCGATGTTGTTCTGATCCTCTCAGGTTCCGCCGGCGGTTGGCTCACTACTGCGATCGCGCTTGCGCTATTCATTCTCATCCTGGCGATCATGATCGCGTTATGGCTGCTTGGCGTGAGCGCCTCAGGCCCGAATGGAGCCGGTTACAACACGCCGCAACCCGACCCCGGCGGCGGGTTGATCCTGCAAGCGGCCAGCAGCGCGCCAGCCCTTTCAGGCTTTGTTTTCACAACCGTGGGAACGCCTGTGACCACAACCTCCGTCGCAGGTGACCCGGATTCAAGCGACGCAGCGCAGTTGCGCACAACGCTCACCGGGCTTGCAGAGCTGCTCGGAGGCATCGAAACGACTCCCCCAAACCCCACGCCGATCGACCTGGGGTCCTTGAGTCAAAACGTCCTGACCGCAATCAACCCAACCAGCACCGTAGTGCGACGTGCCTTGTCGTTCGTCAAGGTGAGTCCAACACTCCAGTGGAACCCAAGGGATCCCATCGAGCCCATCATGGCGGCCCCGGATTTCCCGCAACCCATGTACGTACCGCTCGCCGCCGTGTCGCAGGAATATCTGCTGCCCGGCATCGGCAAGATCCCACACAACTGCGTCGGGCTGCTGCAATCCGACCGTGCCTTCATCGAGGCCTACATGGTCGGACTCAATTTCGAAATGGGTCGCCAGTTGCTTTGGAACGGCTACCCGACCGATCAGCGCGGCAGCTACTTCAGGCAATTCTGGGATGTTTCAGGCTACGTACCGGGCCCGTCGAACCCGCCACTGACTGCGGCGCAGCTCAAAGACATTACCCCGATCCACACCTGGGACAACAACAGTGACATCGGCACGCACCCGAATCCTTCGCTGCCGGAGGTCGGACTCGTGCTCCTGATTCGAGGCGAGCTGCTGCGCCGTTATCCCAACACGCATGTCTTTGCCGTACCGGGACAAATGATGGGGAAGACCCCGAGTCCTGTCTTCGACACGAGTCAGGAAGTTCATCCCGTGTTTCGCGGCACCTTATCGCCCGATCTGAGCTACTTCGGGTTTGCGCTCTCCCCCGCCCGAGTGCACTCGGGGCCCGGCTACGCTGGGTATTACTTTGTCCTGCAGCAGCACCCCACACAACCGCGCTTCGGTCTGGAGGCGGACCATGCCACCGACTCCTGGCAGTGCTTCCCGAGCGGCTTTGCGACCGTTGCCGCGCAGACAGCACCTGTTGGAGCAGCTCCCCTGCCGCCACTGGATGCCACTTGGGGAAGGGACGCCGCTACCATGGCGAAACTCACCTTTCGCGAGCCCACGCAGGTCGCGATTCATGCCGATACCCTGTTGCCGAGCACCTCCGCATGAGCACGGCCAAACCGATTACCCCGGCGCCGAAGGTGACTGTTCAGGCGATCGACCTGTCGGGCCCAAAAGCCTCTTTCGAGGGCGCCAGCGGTGCTGTTCCGATGCTCCTCGTTCCGATGCGCGTGGAGACGCGTTTCGCCGATACCACCTCTGGCCCGCAACTGTGGCTGCGCATTTATCCCGATCAGTTTGCGATCGACAGTCACGCCAGCAACCTCAGTGACGCGGAGTGGTCGGCGGTACTGCAGTATTGGAAGGCGATGTGGCCATTGCAAGCCTTGGACGTAGCCAAGCAACAAGCGGCGTGGGCCGATCTTGCGGCAGCGTTCGGGCCACGACGGGCGGCCTACATCGCTCGGGCGACACAGCCTGCGGATTTTGACGCGTGGCTCGCCGGTCCCGGCGCGGCGGTTCTTCAGACTGGGCGGTCACTCCCCACCGCGCCGACAACACGTCGGCCGGGCTCCTGGACCCGGCCTGGCGTTGCCCGAGTGCTGCCGACCCGGTGGTTTGCGGTGCTGATCTCCGGAACCAACACGCTCACCGTGGAAGTCACCCGTCCCAAACAGGATCTCACGGTCAGTCCCGACCCCTCGGCGACGGCCGCCACCGGCTCTCCCGGCGGCCCAACGGATGCGATGAGTTGGATGTCGGACTTCAGCAAGGCTAGAGAGTTTGGCATGGCGGTGGCCATCCGCATCTCACCGCAGCAACGTGCGAGGGGATTCGATAAGGTGGTCGTGTTCGGCGTGACGGGCGAGTATGGTGCCGACGGTCAGGCGCGTCTCTCCGATCTGTTGACCGCGCATCGATTCACGCAAGGTCTCGCATTGGTGCCGCAGGGCACCCCCACGAAGAACTCCCCGGACTCGGTGTCCGGCTACTCGCGCAGCGACCCGAATTTCGCTGCAAGCTTCAAAGACGAGCGGCAAGCTCCCCTGATTCCCGCGGGACCCATTCCAAACGCGGCACTGCAAAGCGCCGACTGTATGGATGGCTGGATGTTTGCCGGCCTTCTGGGCATCGATCCCGCTGTTGTTGAACACACGCACGCAGCGAATAGCACCGATCAGCAGGATGCGGTCGCTATGATGACGGCGTCCTGGACCGCTACCGGCGATTACTTCGCGCGCTACCTGCTCGGCTTACCTGAGGCGGGGGCCACCGTGCCGAACTCGATCGCGCCTTTTGCAACGCGGCTGTTGCGTGCGCGGGGACCGCTACCGGCATTTCGGGTAGGCGAAATTCCTTATGGGATTCTCCCCATCACGCCCTTGCCGAGCATGATCAATGCGCGCATCGATTCCATCACCCCGGCAGTCGCCAGGTACGTTCAGACCGCGCGCCCGATGTGGGACAACATCGTCAGGACTTTCCCACTGCAAGTGACCCAGACGCAGGGCGCCTCGCCCGAACAGGCCTTGATGAACGTACTCGCCCGGGATGCCTCCACAGTCCGAATCAGCGGCCAACTGGATACCGGACCGTGGTTCGCCTGGAACCTCGCGCAGTGGGATCTTATCGCGGCAAGTCAACTTGCAGTAACCGACCCCGGCCAGTCCACTGTCGATAAGGCCACTGCCAGTGCCATCACGGCCAACATTGAGAGGGCCCGGGCGATGGTGCGCGTCCAGGCGAGGGCGCTGGGCTGGCCAACACCCGGCCGCGATACGCCGCTCGGTGGAATGCTGTACCTGAACCCCCTGGGACTGGATCTGCCGCATGTGGTTGCGGACGGGCAGGTGAGCGACAGTCGCTACCTTGCGCCCTCGTACGTTCTGCGCCGGGGCGTTCGCCTGCTGCATTTGAATGTACTGCAATACATACTCGCGCTCAGCGTCTCACAGCTGCTCGAATTCATGCCGGCCAAGGGCGATCTGACGGTACTCACAGCTCTCATCCGACAATCCCTGTTACTCGAGTACGCCAAAGCGGCGGGCCAGGTCCTGGGTGTCACCTTGAAAGAGTCCGAGGCGCAAGGAGGCTCCGTCGACACGCCCGTCTGGGCACTCGTGCAGACCCAGTTTACGCCCCCCTCGGGTCTTCCTGCAGCGAGCGGCAGGCTCGGCGATTACATCCAACTCCAGGTCCAGACGCCGGCGGGGCAGAGTGCATTCGCGTCTCTCTACGCGCTGCGTGACGCCGTTGCGCATCTTGCCCTGCTCTCCACTGCAGCACTCGATCGGGTGTTGACGGAGTCGCTGGATGTCTGCTCCTACCGGTTGGACGCGTGGGCCACAGCAGTGGCGACCGACCTTCTGCTCACGTATCGACGCAAAACCGGTTCAGGCATCTCTCTGGGAGTCTGGAGCTATATCGAGAACCTGCGACCCGCCCCAGCACAAACGCTCTCGGCTACTGACGTCGCCGCGCTTACCGCCGCCTTGGGGAGTGCGCCGGCTGCAACGCCGTTCGCACCGGCCAAGGACTCCACGGGATACGTCTTTGCGCCCTCGTTGGCGCATGCCGCGACGGGCGCCGTGCTCCGCAACGGCTATTTGAGTCACGCAGCGGGTAATGTTACCCCAGCTTTTGCGATCGACTTGTCCTCGAAGCGAGTGCGCCATGCACTTTACATCATGGAGGGCATGAGACAGGGACAGCCGCTCGGGGCACTCCTCGGCTACCTGTTCGAGCAGGGTTTGAACGATGCAGGGCTGCAAGTGCTCGTACAGCCGTTCAGAAACGCTTACCCCATCGTGGCCAACAAAATGACGCAGTACGAAAGCGCGGCGGCTGATGCCGTAGCGGCATCGAATGTTGTCGACGGCGCAGCGCTGCAAACCGCGTGGGAAGCCAAAGAGATTCACTGGGGAACGGGGGATCTGCCGCCTGCGGAAACGAGCAACTCCAACTATTTAACCGCGACCGGGCTACTCGACATGTTGAGCGATCGGGTCGATGCTTTGAACGACATCGCAATTTCGGAAAGCGTGTATCAAGTGGCCCTGGGCAACCCGACCCGCGCGGGCGGTGCGCTCAATGCAAGCTCGCGGGAGCAGCATCCGCCGGAACCTCAGGTACTCGAGACACCGCGCACCGGACTCGATTTTACCCAACGCCTGCTGTCCTGTTTTGCAGTAGATCCAAAAGCGACGCCGTCCCCCTCAGCTTGGTTGGGCACGCAAAGCCCAACCGCACGGGCGAGCGCGGAACCCTGGCTCGAGCGGTGGCTCTCGGCCATCCTACCCGCACCGGGTAATGTCGTGTTCCAGGTCACCTATACGGACAACGCTGGCTCGACCATCACCTCAGCGACCGTTACGCTCGCCACCATGGGGCTGGCGGCCCTGGATCTTGTCGCGCTCGCGCCGCCGCCTCCCACGGCGGATGCTGCCACAACCCTCGATGGCTCGGAACTGATCGGCAGCGATCTGGAGCGGTGGCTCATCTGGCAGTGCTCAGCAATGGGTGTGATTCCGGTCAGTGCCTCGACCCCAAAGCTTCTCTATGTGCCGGCCGGCCCCCTGAATGCACCCTCCATCACCCTGCCGCAGCTGCTGACCCTGGTGCGGTCGGTGCAGGAGCTCCTGGGCACCGCTCAGCCCATCACACCCGCAGATTTCCTCCCACCCGCCACGCAGTTTCCCCTTGTAGACCTGGATTTTTCGGGTGTGGCGCAGCGTCTTGCCAAGGCGCTGACAGACCTGACGACACTCAACACAACGCTGGCGAGCAAAGTAGCCGCATTGCAGCCTGCTACCCTGACGTCTGCAGATGGCAATGCGTTGAGCCAGCTGTTGATGACAGCCGCGGCATTTGGATTTCCGGGTGCAGCGCCCGTGACCCTGGACCGTAACACAGCGAGTCTTAGCGCGCTGCTCGCTCAAGCGGTAACTGTCAGCGCCAATGTCGCCCAGCGCCTCAAGACGTTGACGAGCAATCGGAGCCTCTATTCGGGTGGTGCGCTTGTTCTAAGTGCGCTCGCGCCGTCCCCAATGGCGGCACAGCCCGCACCGTTGCGACAGGTTCTCGATGTGGCAAAGTCGACCGCCCAGGCAATTTTCGGTCTCACGTTCCTGGTGCTGCCCGTCGTGACGCCCTCGGTCGGGGGATCCAGCCCGGATCCTGTCGAGGTCGCTCTGACAAATGTAGCTACAGTTGCCGCTGCTGGAAATCCGAGCGATCCGCTGACCGTCGCGAGTGTCATCCAACAATTGACACACGTACGTCCGCCCGTGATGCGCCTCGATGAGGTGATGAGTCTATCGTCCGTTCTGACCGGGACCCCTGCGCCCAACCTGATTGTCGCGCAATTGGGCGGCTCCGCACCCTTCTCTGCGAGCAACCCGTGGCTCGGCGCAGGACCCTTTGACCCAGCGTGGGCCCAAGGATTACCGCCTCGGAATCTTGCCGGGACCTTTGCGCTTCTTTTATGGGCGCCCCCCAGCTTGGGAGCTATCACAGGGGCCTCCATCACCGGTCTGCGTTTTGACAGCTGGACCGAACGGATTCCCAGCAGTGTCGAGAAGCCCGCCGTAGCGTTTCACTATGCAGAGCCGAGTGCCCGCGCACCGCAATCGCTGCTCCTCGCGGTCGCGCCGCCAGACGAAGACAACTGGAACGCGCAGCTGATGCTCGCTACTGTCCTCGAAGCGGTCTCCTGGGCAAAAATCCGAACCGTCGATCCGCAGACGCTCGAGTCCCGCGGGCAAGTCGGACAATTCCTCCCTGCGCTTTTTGCGACCTTCGGTGCCTCGACCCTCTCCTCGCTCCTCCCCACCATCCCAACCGCAAAACCATGGCCAGCCGCATAGACGCCTCCCCGAACATCACCACGTGGGCACGACTCGCGCTCGACACGAGTGATCCTTCACTCGCACGAGCTCACCAGGTACAGGTGCGTGACGCGCTCTGGTTTCTAGCCCGCCAATGGCAGACGGGAGAATTCAACGGGTTCGACGGCGGCTCGCCCGTCAGCGCCGCATACCAGCTGCAGCAGTCATTGTTGACCGCTTACCAACCAACCCCATCGACCGCAAGTACCGCCGCACCCGTCGAGTCACTGAGTCCCGCCGACCCACCACTCGAGGTCAGAATCGAGCGCGAAGCGTTTCCGTTAGGATTGCGAGGCTCGGTGCAACTGGGCCTCCGCTTTGAGGCCACGGTACGCGATTCACTCGGCGCAACAGCAGCGGCGCCCATCATTGCCCAGTTCCGCATTGCATGCGCGATCCCCTCGGCGATGGCGGCCAACGAAATTCGGGACCCCAAGGCACAGGCGTTTCGGCAGGCTGTTGCCGGTCGCGTGACGGACGGTGTCCGGGTGTATCAAACCGCTACAGGACAAACGACTGGCGCAACCCTCCCCTCGGGAGCTGCCGCGGCGGTGGCCACGTTCGTGAGGTATTGTGAGAGTCTTTACACAATACCCTCGGATCCGTCTGCATGGGACCGCAACACGCTCTCCTTCGAGTTTGCGGCGGCCGCGGAGGTTTCAGCTCCTGCCACCACCACCGGCCTGACCGGTCAAGACTTCCAGGGCGGCGAGCTCGACTGGTATTCGTTCGACTACGCGAACCCCGCGATCGCATCTGAAAACGCTCAGCCGCCCGCCACCCGCAACGCCACTGTCATCCCGCACCGGATTTCCGTCCCCGGCACACGTGGCACGAAGTTCTGGGAATTCGACGATGCGCAAATCGATCTGGGCAACCTGGACACCCAGCTCGTTGACCTCACAAAAATGCTACTCGCGGACTTCGCCGCCATAGCCGCGAGCAACTGGTTCTCGTTCACGATCCTGGCGCCCATCGGCACCCTGAACCGGCTCGCGGGTCTCGGCGTGACTGACACGTTTGGATCTCATACACTCATCCCCCCGACGGGGACTCTGGATCCGCCCTCAGGCAAAGACAAGGCATGGCAGATGTTCACGCTCGCAGGAGATACGACGCGGCGAGATACACTCCTACTTCCACCAACCCTGGGGAGTGTCATGGACGGTGATCCCGTCGAAGACGTCCTGTTCTTCCGCGACGACCAGGCGGCCATGGCCTGGGCGGAAGAACGCTCCTTGGCAGGACCCCTCGACAACGCGGTCAGCGGCTTCGAGTCCCAACTCGCGCCCGCGCCCCCCAACGCCGCGCTTCCCGCAGGTGCGGAGGTCAACTGGCTGCTCGGGACCACCGTGCCCAAGAACTGGATCCCGCTCCTGCCTTACACCGCGACCGACCGGAGTTTGATGCTGCGCCGCGGCGGCATGTATGATCCCAAGTCAACATCGCAACCGCCACTGATCCCGGCGCGTGGAGCCGTTCTCACCCCTGGTCAGATGTTTGTGGTCCGCGATCAGGCCGTGCCGCGTGCCGGCATTCAAGTCAATCGCTACATGCGACGTGCGCGCTGGCTCAACGGCGCGACTTACTGTTGGATGGCGCGAAGATCCCGCGCCGGAAAAGGTCAGGGTAGCTCGGGGCTCGCGTTCGATGTGCTGCTCACCGCTCCGACCGGGTCCGCATAAGGGATCAATGCACGGCCTGCTCTCGGCTCGCAGCCCGGTCACGAGTAGAGGTCCCAACCGACACCCCGCCCGCCAATTGCCCTGACCAAGGGGAGACTCCAGCTTCCGATGCGGGCCGGAACCGATCCCACCTGTCCTCGTTGAGCCTGTATCGTCCCATGCTGTTCCAATTCTTCTGTGAGCTCCACCCGCACGAAACTCGCAAAGTACCGGGCCAAGAGAAATTTCTCCAAGACCGCGGAACCTTCCGGCGAAAAAGCAACGCGTGCGAGCGGCAACCGCTATCTGATTCAGAAACATGCCGCGAGCCGCCTCCACTACGATTTTCGCCTGGAGCTGAGCGGTGTGTTGAAGAGCTGGGCCGTCGCGAAGGGCCCTAGCCTCAATCCCGCAGACAGGCGCCTGGCCATGCACGTCGAGGATCACCCTCTGGATTACGGCTCGTTCGAGGGCACGATTCCGCAAGGGCAGTACGGGGGTGGCACGGTGATGTTGTGGGACCAAGGCTCCTGGGAACCCATCGGAAATCCCGAGGCCGACTACGCCCGCGGGAACATGACATTCATGCTACACGGCAAACGCCTGAAGGGCCGGTGGCATCTGGTGAAGCTACGGGGAGGCGACAGAAGAGGCGACAGCTGGCTGCTCATCAAGGGCAAGGATCAATACGCGGACGCTAACGGCGATGCCGCTGTAGATAAATATCAGACGAGTGTCGTGAGCCGACGAAGTATGCAAGGCATCGCCGCGGCCGCGGGAAAAACCTGGGACAAGGGCGGCGCCCGTCGCAAGTCAGTGACGGAGTCCGCGCAAGCGATCAAAGCGCTCCAACAAAAACGGCGCCGCTCGAGAACTGGCACAAAATCGAAGCCTCCCAAGGTTGGCCTGGGCAACAGCCCGGTCCTCTTCGTCCCACCCCAACTCGCCACTCTCGTTGCCGCGGCTCCCGTGGGCCCGAACTGGGTGCACGAGATCAAGTTCGACGGCTATCGACTACTGGCGCTGATCGACAAGGCCTCGATCCGCCTGTTCACACGCTCCGGCAACGATTGGAGTGACCGATTCGCACCGCTCTGCAAGGCGTTGAGCCAACTTGACGTACACAGTGCGATTGTGGATGGCGAGGTGGTCCACTCCGACAAGGACGGCAGCTTTTCCTTCCACGCTTTGCAAGATGCCCTCTCCAAGGGAAACCTGGCGAGGCTGCGCTACTATGCTTTCGACCTGCTACACCTCAACGGCGTCGACCTTCGTGCGCGTCCCTTGACCGATCGTAAAGCGCTCCTCCAGAGTCTGCTGGACCCCACCCCACCCCTCCTGGAGTACAGCCAACATTTCACTGAGCCGGGAGATCAGATTCTGGCCCACGCCTGCCATTTGGCTCTTGAAGGCATCGTATCGAAGCGAGCAGACGGACCCTATCGCTCCGGCCGCACCAACGATTGGCTCAAATCGAAATGCGTCAAAGAGCAGGAGTTTGTGATCGGCGGATACACCGAGCAACCGAAGCATCCCGGCACGCTCGGAGCCCTCCTCGTAGGCTATTACGAGAACGACAAGCTGCGTTTCGCTGGCAAGGTCGGAACCGGATTCTCCGCCCCAGAAGGCCGGAAGATCCTGAAACAACTCCGAACGCGCGCCACCAAAGCCCCCTCATTCGCCTCCCTCCCGACGGCTGCTCGCCGCGGGGCGCTTTTTATAAAGCCCGAAATGGTCGCTCACGTGAATTTCGGCGAGTGGACTCCGGACGGCAAGCTCCGGCATCCTTCTTTTCAAGGATTACGAGAAGACAAGTCCCCGCGTGAGGTCGTTCGCGAATCTGCGCGCCACAGCGATTGACCCTCCGCCGCCAACGTCGATTTGATCGTCCGCTCTAATCTAATTTGCGCAAGTTCGCTTTGCGCCCTGTCGGATCAGTAGATAGGTATGCGGCGAACCACTGCCACCCGAGGCAGGTGTCCCAATGGCCGAGATATTCCCCTGGCAGTCGATCGCCGTAGCGTCCGACAACAGCACTGTGGGTCCACCAACCAGGTAGAACGTCAGGTTCAACATCGTTCCATTGATGTAGATAAACGCCCGCTGCAGCGTCTCTCCTGTCACACTCGAGATGGTGTTTGTCCAACCCACGATTTCGCGGGAGTCATTCACACCTTCGGCTTGACTGAAGTAGCCATTACCCGCAATGCTGCCCAGATCTCTCATCGTACCTAGATCCCTCACCGTTTCGCTATTCCAGAGGAAGGCGTGAGTCGTGCCCCGGGTGCCGTTCGACGTGTTGACGGTATAGGGTGTGTCGGTAACGCCGACCACATCGCCCACTTTGTTCACTCCATACGCGGCGGCGAAGGGAAACCTCCCAACGCCCACTCCGCCGGGTAGAACTCCAATGTTGGTAAAAACCAAGTTACCCTTGCTGTCCACCGTCCATAGAGCGGCATCAATCTCCGTGTCCGACCGAGTCACAGTGCCGACGGTTGCAACACTGTTACTGGCGTAGAGGGTCCCGATTGCCCCACTGGGGATCGGATAGGAACCCGGCGCCGGAGTACCCACAATCCCCCGCCACAGCAGGCCCTCTCCCGACTGCTGAACGCCGAGATCAATCACCGCATAGCTCGGTGTGGCAGCGACCGCGGGTGCGCTTAGCACCAGTGCCAGTACCGCACCGCAAAAGGCCGCGCGCATCATAGATGACTTCCTTGAATCGATGGGACCGGCAATGTTGTTCAGCTACGGTACCAACGCGCGCGACCGGCAGAGAGTTCCTTTTTTGTCCCAGCGTCGGGGACAATCAAAGATATTCCCGTCGGTCCTCGGCGCCTTGGTGGGTGCGCCCCAGCCTCGCGCGTGCAGGATACGTTGCCACCAGTGTATATCCTCGGCTTCAGGGCGTTGGCCGAAACCAGGTGGGTACGGACTGATGCGCGTGCACGTTCGGTACCGGATTGACACTCCCGGGAGCCGGGAAGTGCCGCTCGACTGCGTCGAGTACCAGAATCCAATCATTCTCCGGGCCAGTGGTTGGCGGTCGAAACTCGCGGGCTCCCGTAGTCGCAACGGCGAGCTCTATCGGGCTGGCGGCTCCGGTGCGTGGATCGAACCACCAACCGGTGGCCCGGGCGCCGGCGAGTTTTGTCAGGTCTACCGTGACGGCCTGTCCGTGTGGAAGATAGATCATCGCGTAGCTGCCGTCCTTGTCGCGCGTCGCGCTGATGTGGTCCGCGCCAATTCCCGGGTCACTCTTCAGCATTGATTGGTCCGGGATGCGCGTAAAAAAGGGACGTGAAAGCATCAGTGCTTTGACGTGTTTCATCTGCTGCGCGCCTGCCGATTGCAGGGAGTCCTGCCAGGGGCGATCTACGTTTTCCTCGGGCTTGTTGTGAGCCGGATCGTAGAGCTGATGAACGCTGTTATTTCCAAAAGTGTGTCCGGCAGCTCCGGCGAACAGGGCGTGATAAGCCGCGTTGCGACTGTCATACGCAGCCCAGAATCCCTTGGCGGGATCGTAATCGATCGGCTCGCCCTCATAACGCGTCTCGCCGTCAATCACCGGCCGGGGGGCCCGGGAGGTGTATTCGGCCCATACCATTTCATAATTTGCAGGCGCACTCCAGCTGAAATCATAGCCGGCTATCGGAACGACAATATAGGCAGGAATCGAGTTGTGGCCCGACTGGAGCATGTCGAGGCCGTACCAGTCGCGCTCACCGAAATACAGTGACATTCGCGGCGGCGCAGTGCCTGAAAAGCTGCCGTCGGAAGGGTGATAGCTGATGAGTGGTTTGCGACCCTCACCCTGGATGAGCCCGCGAGCCATGGAATCGTATATCGGCCGGTCGTCAATAATAGTCAGATCGCTCTTCTTTTTATCCAGGTACTCGTTTCCGTGGGAGTCCCGGGAAATCTCCCGATGCGCCGGTCGCAGCGGATTGATATCTCCGCCCAGTATCCAGACAATACCCTTGCCGCGGTAGCGCTCACCGAGCCAGCGGCCATAGGCCTGCGCTCTATCGGTATCGAGTGCCTTGCCGCCACCACACTGGTTCGAGTACAACCAGGTGCTCGCAAACATCGGCAGCAGCGCCATCCGCAGTCCATAGTGAGCCGCACGATCGATGATCCAATCCACGTGCTCGAAATATTTCGGATTGGGGTGGGCCAGGTCCCTGTTGATCAATGCAAGCGCGCCGTATCGATTGGGCACCTGCAAGTTGTCCCACGGACCACACAGCACCACAGCTTGAATGACCGTGAAGCCTTGCGCAGCACGATCCTGAAAATACCGATCCGCATCTTCCCGACTCAGCCGGGCAAACAGCGGCCAGGCTGTATCTGCGAGCCAGAAAAAAGGTGTGCCGTCGGGCTGAGTCAAAAAGTGGCCATCGGGGCTCTGGCGCAGAGGCTGGGTGAGGTTGTCGGCCGCGCTCAGGTTGCTGGCCAGGAGCAGGCTCGCGGCGATTGCGGCGACGAGGCGTCGAACAGATTTATGATTCACCGGCAAGTCCATCAGGTATGATGGCATACCAGGGTAATTGTAGCGAAACGAG
>Ga0105240_10007587_pt1 | contig 15712 bp, 20 predicted proteins | sample KBSC54metaG_FD_80426 | JGI IMG/M metagenome (GOLD analysis project Ga0105240, IMG submission 80426) | Corn rhizosphere microbial communities from Kellogg Biological Station, Michigan, USA - KBS C5-4 metaG | ecosystem: Host-associated > Plants > Roots > Rhizosphere > Soil | place: Michigan, USA... | reverse complement strand
ATCTCTATGGCCGCGACCAGCGCATGATCGCCGCCATGCGGCAGCGGCCTCTTCGCATCGCGGATCAGCGCCACGCTGTTTTGATCGGCCGACATGGCATAGGAAGCCAGCGGCAGGATCTGCTCGACCCGGACGCAGCCATGACTTGCCGCACGATTCGGACGATCAAAGGCGGCCTTTCCGGGGGTGTCATGCAGATAGACATCGAAGCGGTTGGGCAATTCCAGCTTGATCTGGCCCAGGGGATTGCGAATGCCGGCCGCCTGCCGCACCTGGTAGGGAAAAGTCCCCGCCGGAATGGCGCGCCAGTTGACAGTGAGGCCCTGGGGATCGCCGGGCGGGCTATTGACCAGCACCATGTCCTGGCTGGCCAGCCAGGCCGGGTTGCGCTTCAGTTTGGGCAAAATCTCCTTGACCGCAATAGAATGCGGCACGTTCCAAACCGGATTGACGGTAATGCCCGCGCCTTCGGCCCGCAATATGGGCGTGCGCGTCGAGGGTTTCCCCACGATCACGCGGGACGAAAGCACCTCGCGTCCCCCAAGCCACATGGTCAGTTCAGCAGTGGCGGCGTTCACCTCGATCCGGTCCGCCTCAAGCTTTCTGGGCAACCAGCGCCAACGCTCCATATTCGCCGCGATAATATCGCGCTGATGGGGATCGGTGGTTTGAGCGAGTTTCGTCTTCAGCGCCAGATATCCAGCGTGCGCCGGCGCCAGGCCCGCCAGGGTCTGTGCAAGGGTGCCGGAGCGTAGCGCCCGGTCCAGGAGCGCCGGCATGTCTGCCACGCGGGCTGGCAACGCGATATCGGAATCCACCGATCGCAATTCGGGCCGGCCTTGCTCCAGATCGCGCATGTAAGTCAGCACGGCGCCTGTCAGGGCCGCGTCATAGCCTGCCGGTTCGGTCGGCACGCGATAGCGTTCCGGGTCGAACCCTTCCCCTGCCGCTCCGGCAAGCACGGCCAAGGCGAGCTTGGCATTGGCCTGCGCCGCGGCATCGCCGGTCCAGGCCGGCGCGCCATGCCGCATTTGATAAAAGGTCTGAGTCTCCAACGCGTCCGACATCGGTGCGGCCGCCGGCATGGCGCTCACCACGGACGCGGCGGCGAGAAGAATCGAAACGAAAAGGAACCGCAGAGCACATCGAGACATGCCGCCAGCATGCCTGAACCGAATGCATTCGAGCCTTGATCCAGCGCAAGGCGATGCCTTCGTCATCCCCATAAATTGCGCAAATGAAGCATGCGCTGATCATCGCCCACCCCCGACTTGAGAGCTTCACGGTCGCAACGGCTGTCGGGTATGCGCAGGCTTGCGAAGAGCTGGGACACCAGACCGTCCGCCGGGATCTTTATCGGATCGGCTTCGATCCCTGCCTGAAGGCGCAGGAAATGCCCGGAGACGCCCATTTCCAGGCGGCGCCCGATGTGTTGGCCGAACGCGCTCTGCTCGCCGACTGCGATGTCTTTGCGCTTTTTTATCCGCTCTGGCTGAATACGCCTCCGGCGATCGTCAAAGGCTATCTGGAACGGGTATTCGGTTTCGGTTTTGCCTACGGCGCGGGCGGGCGCAGCTATAATCCGCTGCTGACGGGCCGCAAATTCATCAGCTTCAGCTCCAGCGGCTCCCCGGTCGGCTGGCTCAAACAGATCGGCGCGCTTGATGCCCTGTGTGTCGTGTTTGACGATTATTTCGTCAAACTCTGCGGCATGACATCGCTGGACCATGTCCATGTCGGCGGGATAACGCCGGGCGCCAATCCCTTCTTTGTCGATGCACGGCTTAAAGACGTGCGCACAGCAGTAACCCAACATTTCGGAAAGGATGAACATGTCGCTCATGAAAATCAGGCTTGAGCTTGGGCGGACGCCCGACCATCCGCAAGGCGATTGGCGTCACGGCTATGAGTTCGTCGCCCCTCTTGATGGCAGGGGCTATCTGGATCCTGTGGAATGGCAAGGAATGAAAGACAGCTGTGCCGTGCGCCGATTTCACCCGCACGAGCCGGAATATCGCGGAAGTCTCCGGCATAACGGTCGCGGCTGGCTGTTTGACTATCTGCCAGGGAGAACCACAGATGACGAGCCCATATTCCGGCTCGACCGCCATCTGATCGAAAAAGATCTTTATCTGACGATCACCGAAGAGGACGGGGTGGCGCGTCCTTTCAAGATCACCGATGTGAGGCCGCTTCCCGAAGCTTCGACGTCATCAACCAAAGCCGGCGCGAAGCGCCAATCGCACCAGCTCTGACAGGCTGGAAGCGCCGGTCTTTGTCATGAGATTTGCCCGGTGGACCTCGACCGTGCGGGGACTGAGGCCCAGATCATAGGCGATGGTCTTGTTGGGATGGCCCGCCAGCAACCCGCGCAGCACGTCCTTCTCACGCTCGCTCAGCGATTCCAGCCGCTGGGCGGATGCATCGTCTGCCCCAGTGCGGCTCTCATTTTTTTCCCGCTGCAGGGCCGCCTCGATCGCCGAAATCACCGTCTGATCGGCGAATGGCTTCTCGATGAAATCCACCGCACCCAGTTTCATGGCTTCCACCGCCATCGAGACATCGGCATGGCCCGTCATGATGATGACCGGACAGGCGCTTTTGCGGTCCTTGAGGCGGCGCAGCAGCTCCAGACCATCCATCTCCGGCATGCGGACATCGCTGAGGATCACGTCGTGGGCGCCGGTCTTGAAGCCGGACAGAAAGCCCGCGGCCGTTTCATAGACCTTCACCGCCAGACCTGCCGTTCCCAGCAAGAAAAGGAGCGCCCGCCGCACATCCTCATCGTCGTCGATCAGATGGACCAATGCCCCGTCAAGCACCCCTTCAGGCATAGGTCAGCTCCCGTTCATCCATGGCCCGCAGGGTCATCCGGAAGATCGTGCCGCCGCCGGGCGCTGCCTCCGCCGTCAAGGTTCCACCATGCGCTTCCACGATCGTGCGCGATATCGACAATCCGACGCCCATGCCATGCGGCTTGCTGGTGACGAAGGGCTGAAACAGGCGCGCCATGATCTCCGGTGCGATTCCGGGGCCGGTATCGGCCACCGCCACCTCCACCATATTATTTTCCAGCGAACGGGTGGAAATGTGCATTTCCTTCCGGCCGCCGGCCTCCACCATGGCTTCCAGGGCGTTGCGCATGAGATTCAGGATCACCTGCTGGACCTGAATCTTGTCAACCACGACCAGGCCGACGCGCGGATCGAACTTGTACGTGACACGAATGCCGGTCTCCTTGATCCCCACCAGCGCCAGCGCGCTCGCCTCCTCGATCAGCTTGCGCAGGTCCTCGGGATGGCGGTCGCTTTCCCCCCGGGCGACAAATTCCCGCAAGCGCTTGATGATCTGGCCCGCGCGCAGGGCCTGATCGGCCGCGCTGTCCATGGCTTGGCGGATCTGATCCCGGTCTTCGGGCCTGCCCCGATCGAGCAGCCGGCGGGCGCCGTTGAGATAATTCGCCACCGCGGTCAGCGGCTGATTGAGTTCATGGGCCAAGGTGGATGCCATTTCGCCCAGGGCCGTGAAGCGGGACATGAAGATCAGCTCTGCCTGCAGGTCCTGGAGACGTTGCTGGGCCTGCTGGCGTTCGGTCGTGTCGCGAACAAAGCCGGTGAAGAATCTGCGGTCCCCGGACCGCATCTCGCCCACGGCCAGCTCCATCGGAAAAGTCGACCCATCCTTGCGCTGCCCCACGACAAGGCGGCCGAGCCCGATGATGCGCCGCTCGCCCGTCGCCAGATACCGTGCGAGGTAGCCATCATGCTGACCGGAATAGGGCTCCGGCATCAGCATGCTGACATTGCGGCCTATCGCTTCAGCGGCCGTGTAGCCGAAAAGCTTCTCCGCCGTGGCGCTGAAGGATTGCATGACGCCGCGTGTGTCGATCACGATCATCGCATCGGGAACGGTGTCCAGCACCGATTGCAGGTGCGCCTCCCGCTCCAGCAAGGCATCTTGCGCTCTTTTGGCGGCCGTGATGTCGCGCGATACCTTTGACGCGCCCACCAGGCGACTGCTTTCGTCATAAACCGGGGAGACGGTGACCGAGACATCGATGATGGTGCCATCCTTGCGGCGGCGGCGGGTCTCGAAATGGTCGATTTTCTCGCCGCGCCGAATGCGGGCCAGGATCTGCTCTTCCTCTTCCGCCTCGCGCCCGTGCGGTAATAGCGGCATGATGGAGCGGCCAATCATTTCCTCGGCCGTGTAGCCAAAGATGTTCTCCGCGCCCCGGTTCCAGTCCGTGACCATCCCATCCGGCGTCATGCCGATGATCGCGTCATCGGATGAGGAAACGATCGCGGCCAGGCGCGATGCGGTATCGCGCCCACCAGACGATGCTTCCTTGCCGTCTCTCTGCGACATCGTCCGATCCTAGCCAGCCATTCCGCCAACCGCCAGAGCGCTTGATTCTCCTCAATGCCGCGCCGGCGGTCCTGCGCCAATCTGTCAAGCGCAGCTTAAGAAAGACCTCCGATGAAGGCTCTGGTTTACCGCGGTCCTGGATTTAAGGCATTGGAGGAGCGGCCCAAGCCAGTCCTTCAGGATGGCGACGATGCAATCGTGCGGGTGACTTGCACAACCATCTGCGGCACCGACCTTCACATTCTGAAAGGCGATGTGCCCAGCTGCACGCCCGGCCGCATCCTGGGTCACGAGGGTGTCGGCATCGTCGACAGTGTTGGATCGGCCTGCACCCGTTTCAAAGCCGGCGACCGTGTCCTGATTTCCTGCATCTCGTCGTGCGGCAAGTGCGATTATTGCCGGCGCGGCATGTATTCCCATTGCGAGACGGGCGGCTGGGTTCTGGGCCATACCATCGACGGCACCCAGGCCGAATATGTCCGCATTCCGCACGCCGATACCAGCCTCTATCACATTCCCAAAGGCATGGATGAGCAAGCGCTCGTGATGCTCAGCGATATCATGCCCACGGGGTTCGAGTGCGGGGTGTTGAACGGCAAACTGCACCCGGGCATGAATGTCGCCATCGTGGGCGCCGGCCCCATCGGACTTGCGACCCTGCTGACGGCGCAATTCTTCTCCCCCGCGCGGGTCATCCTGATCGACCAGGACGATAATCGTCTAAAAATCGCGCGGCAGCTTGGCGCCACAGACACAATCAACAATAGCCGGCAGGACGCGGCCGCCCAGGTCCTCTCCCTCACCGGCGGCAAAGGCGCGGATGCGGTGATCGAAGCCGTCGGCGTCCCGGCCAGCTTCGAGCTGTGCCAGGATCTGGTGGCGCCGGGAGGAACCATCGCCAATATCGGGGTTCATGGCCACAAATGCGACCTGCATCTGGAGCGGCTATGGGACCGCAATATCGCCATCACCACCCGGCTGGTGGATACGAGCACGACCGGTCTGCTGCTCACGGCAGTATCGGCCGGGAAACTGGCGCCGAACACGCTGATTACCCACCGCTTCAGTCTCGAGCGCATCCTGGACGCCTACGACACTTTTAGCCGGGCCGCAGAAACCGGGGCCCTCAAGGTCCTTATCGCGACCTAAGTAGTTTCCCTTAGGAACTAACCGAATATTTCCAGGCCTCCGATCGGGTTAGCAATGCTCTCGCGTAACGCCGAGGAGCATTTGATGAGAGCGCAGCAGGCCCAGAAAACCGATCTTCCCGCCATACAGGCTTTGGCGGCCCGTACCGCCTGGATGGCGCGATTGAACGAGCCCTTGAAGTCGGCCGGCACGGTGGTCGAAGTCCCCGAGGGACGCGAAATCTGCGCGGAGGGCGAGGAGACGGAGAACTTTTACAAGGTCGTGTCGGGCGTGGTGCGGATCTGCAAATTCCTGGCCGACGGTCGCCGCCAGATCGAAGCCTTCCATGTTGCGGGCGAGATTTTCGGGCTTGAGTTGGGCGAGGAGCGGGCCATGTCGGCCGAGGCGGTGACGGATTGCCGCCTGACCGTTTACCGCCGCCGCAGCGTCGAGCAACAGGCCAGCACCGATCAGGCGATTGGCCGGCAGCTCTTCCACTATGCCATGCAAAGCCTGTCGCGGGCGCAGGCCCATTGCCTTTTGCTGAGCCGTCGCGGCGCCGCCGAGAAGGTCGCCGCCTTCCTGCTGGACTGGATGGGAAAAAACGCGGCGGGCGGCACGGTCCATCTGCCCATGTCCCGCCAGGAGATCGCGGACTATCTGGGCCTCACCATCGAGTCGGTGTCTCGCAGCATGTCGCAGTTCGAGCGTGACCGCACGATCGCGCTTTCAGGCGCCCGGCATGTACGCATCCTCAACCAGGCCGCGCTCGAAGGCACCACGGCGTGATCCACAAAAATTAAAAAGAGGGTTCTATGTCTTCACAAGAGATTTCGTTCCTCGTTCTGGTGGTTGGCGCTCTTCTCCTGTTCGCCGGCGTGCTGGGCTGGGCATCCTGGATGGAGAGCCGCGATACGCGCGGAAAGGTATGAACGTCCTGCAAGCCATCCGGGAGCGGCGGGCTGTACGGGATTTCACCACCCAACCCGTCTCACAAGCGTCTTTGCGCCAAGTGATTTCGGCCGCAAGCTGGGCGCCAAGCGCGATGAATGCGCAGCCCTGGCACTTTACCGTCGTGACGGACAAGGCGATCCTGGACGAGATATCGACCCGCGCCAAAGCCTGGATGCTGGCCAACATGCCGGAGTTGCGTCAAACGGGGCATTTTCGTGACCTTCTGTCGGACCCGAGCTTTCATCTGTTTTACCAGGCTCCTGCCCTGGTGGTCATTTCCGCCCCGGCGGACATGCAGTGGGCCACGGAAGACTGTGCCCTGGCCGCCCAGAACCTGATGCTCGCGGCCGTTGATATCGGCTTGGGCACATGCTGGATCGGTTTCGCCCAAGGCTGGCTGACGTCCCGGGAAGGCCGCGAACTTCTCAATCTGGCCCCCGACAAGGTCGTGGCGGCGCCCATCGCGGTCGGCTACCCGAGAGCTTCGCAGGCCATAGTGCCGCGAAAAGCCATCGCGATCAGTTGGATCGGCCCCAAGGACGTTCAGGATCGGGGCTACCCGCACCCTGTCCACCAGGAGAGAGTTTGATGACGCGGACGATGGATAAGCCGTTTCACTGCCTGGTCTGGATTGACCATTGCATCGCCCGCATATTCGCCGTCACGCAGAGCGGTCTGACTGAATCGGCCACTTTGCACGCCCCCCATGAGGGCCATGGTCATATCCATCACCACGCCGGAACGCCGGGCCCCGGCCATGAACCTGTATCAGAGGCATTCTTGGAGAAGGTAACAGCGGCATTGGATGATTCGGCGGAAATTCTGATCGCCGGTCCCGCGCAGGCCAAACAGGCCTTGAAGACCTATCTCGCGAAAAAAGCGCCAACATTGAGCCGACAAGTGGTTGCTGTGGCAACAGTGCATAAAGCCGGCGACGGCGAATTGTACGATTTTGCCCGCCGCTTTTTCCATCGGATCGACCGGATGCGAGGCTCGCGCCCATCGGCCTAGAAGGATTGTGATCGAAGAGGCTTTTGAGCCAAGGAGGCTGATATGACGCGGACAAGATTGGAAACGGACATCATGGTCCCGCCCGAACTCTGGAACACGAACATCCTGCCAGAGGGACTATTGGAACGATGGATTTTCGCAGATGCCGCGCTGGTAGAAGCAGGTGACCCGGTAGCCGCGGTTCGCATCGAAGGCGCGTTGCATAACATCATGGCGCCCAGCAGAGGCAGACTGCACATTTCCTCCTGGCCAAACAGCGTGATCGAGCCGGGAAGCGCCATCGGGACGATTTCGCGTTTTATCTAATGGGTTGCGCACTCGAACCGCGCCAATGGTCTTCCGGCGCCGCCAGGCCCACCACGGGCTTTCGCGTGCGCGGCCTCTAGTGGCTTAGCAGCACGCAAAAATCAGGATCCAGCAAGACATCCTGGGTGACGCCGCCGAAAACCCATTCACCCAGGCGATTGTGGCCATAAGCCCCGGCGATGAGAAGATCGCATTTGTGGTTCAGCAATTCGGCATGCAGGTAGCCGGCATGCTGGCTGGATGTTCCCACTGCAAGACGGGTCGCGCGAATGTCATGCTGTTCCAGCCAGCACCCGACATCCCGAATCCGCGACTCGGCACAGGCCCGGTCGCCTTCCGAAGTCACTTCCAGGACCGTGACATTTCCGGCGGCTTGCAATAGCGGCAGGGCGTCAAAGGCGGCGCGACGGGCTTCCCGGGCATCTTTCCAGGCCAGGAAAACATGCGCCATCGCCAGGCGCGTGATTCCCTGCGGCACGATCAGGACAGGCCGGCCGGCGCGGATCGCAAGATCGCCGATATTGACCCGCCGGCTATTGTCGAGCAGCGATGCCCCGATATCCTTGCCGGTGATGATCAGGTCAGCACAGCGGGCCTCGTCGGCGATATAATCGGACAGCATCTCGTAGGTGACGGCGGAGCGCCATTCCAGCTGCCTCACGCGATGTTCCAGCGCTTTGTAGAACTGAGCGCGGCATTCAGCCAACTCGCTATCGAGTTCGGACCGTTCCTCAGCGAGGACATCTGCCATCGCATAGCCCTCCTCATAAAGCGGATGGGTCGGCTGCGCCGCGGCGATGCCAACGACACGGGCGCCGAAATGTTCAGCAAGTTGTCCTGCGATATTCAGAACGCCTTCATTGTCACCATTCAAATCGAGGTGAACCAAGATCGTCTTGTAAGACATCGGGACCTCCGTTCGATCAGCGGGTAAAAAGACCTGCCATGCGCAAGATTGTGTGCCGTTCTGGCTCCTGTAATTTTACGATCAGCGGGACGGCCATGCCCTCGGCCGAAGCGGACGGAAAGCCGGCAGGACACCGTTTGTCGCCGACATCGCAATGCTCCGGCAGCAGGCCCATGCCGACAAAGAGCTGGTCTATGCCAGGCTCCAGCTGACGGGCCTGCCGAATATCGCCGGCGCCCGCTTTGTCCCCTTTGCGCAGCCTGGCCAACCCCAGGCCAAAGCGGGCCGATGGCTGATCAGTACTTAACCGAAGGGAATGCGAATAGTCCTCGATCGCCTTGGCGAAACGCTGCAGGCGCAATTGGACAAGGCCGCGGCTGTTATAAGCTCCCGCGGCGTCCGGTTCGATCCGGAGCGCCTTGTTGCACGCGGCCAAGGCTTCTTGGAGCCCCTTGCCCGCCGCGGCCTGGGACCAGCACAAGCCATTCCAGTAGACAGCCTTTTCGGGCGCAAGCACTAAGGCCTTGTGAAACTGGTCGGCGGCAAAAGAGTAGCGGCCCATATCGCTGAGGCTCTGCGCATAGCCGCCCACCGCCTGATCGTCCGAGGGTTTCAGGCGTATGGCGGTGCGGAAATCGGCATTGGCACGCTCGTATCTCTGTTCAACCAGATAGGCATAACCGCGAAGCTTGAATGCGTCGGCGCGCTTTGGATCCAGCGCGATAGCCTCACCACAAGCCGCCTCCGCGCCCTTCAGGTCACCCAGCGCGAACCGGACCAGGCAGGAGGCCATGAAACCGGCGGCATTGCCCTGTTCCGGGACGCCGCGCTTCAGTAACGGCGTCGGCAATCTGTCTTCATGGGGTTGAAGCGAGACAGTTTGCGGCGCCGACAGAGCTGGGATGGCCCCGAAGAGCAGCAGGCAGGTCATAAAGGAGAGGGTGCGGCGCGCCATGTTGTTTTCCTACCCCCAAACCGCTCCTAGGCCATTGATCTGGCGCAAACGCGGTATTTGATCTGCCGCAATCAAATCCGGCCTGCTGACGCCGAGGATGTCGCCATGCCCTTCGATCCAGAGCCGGAAATACGCAGTCTTGGTGAAAAGCGGCCAAATGTGAGCATCGTTCTTGTCCTACTCATCGTCCTGGCGACCGTCGTGGCCCTTGTTGCGATCCTCATCCTCTATGGCCTGATCGGATCACGTTGATGCTGGAGCTTGAACTGCAGCGCGCCGGGCTGGCGGCCGCCATCGGATTACTGGTCGGCATCGAGCGCGGCTGGCAGGAGCGGGAGGCACGCGACGGCTCACGCGTGGCGGGCATTCGCACCTATACCCTGATCGGCATCCTGGGCGGCATCTGCGGTTTTCTCACCCGCACCGCGCCGCTGGCGACCGGCTTATGCTTTCTGGCTTTCGCCATACCTTACGGGTTTCTGGAATGGCGCCGCATCCAGGGCACGGACAATTTCTCCGCCACGAATTTGGTGGCCGGGCTGCTCACCTTCATGCTTGGCGCCTATGCCACCGCCGGCAGCATGACGGTGGCTGCCGCCAGCGCTGTGGTGATGACCGCGGTCCTGGCGGAGCGCACCATCCTGCACGACTTTCTGCGCGGCCTGCGCTGGGAAGAACTGCGCGGCGCGTTGATCCTCTCGGTGATGACCGCGGTGCTGCTGCCAATCCTGCCCGATCGCACCGTCGATCCCTGGGGCGCGCTCAATCCCCATGAAATCTGGCTGATGACCGTGCTGGTCGGCGTGGTCTGTTACGTCGGCTATGCCGGGATGCGCCTGGCGGGCCCGAGCAAGGGCCTGCTGTTCGGTGGCCTAACGGGAGGCCTTGTCACATCGACAACCGTCACCTGGACCTTCGCGCGCGTGGCCAAACGCGATCCCTCGCTTCAAGCGGCTGTGGTGGCGGGGGTGCTTACGGCCTGGATCGTCTCGCTGCTGCGGATGACGGCGCTGGCGGTCGTAATCGCCCCTGCCCTTCTCAGCATTCTGGCGGCACCGATCGCGGCTTCGGTTGTGCTGCTGCTGGTCCTGGCCGCCATCGCCTATTATTTCGCCGGCCGCAGTCCGTCACACAGCCTGACCCTGCAGGATCCGCTGGAGCTGTCGCTCCTGCTTCGCTTCTGCGGGCTTCTGGCGGTGATCATGCTGCTGTCCAAATTCGCCGGCACCTTCCAGGGCGGGACCTTTGCCTTGGGCGGCCTTTCCGGCCTGCTGGACGTCGATCCGATCACCCTGGCGATGGCGCGGCAGGCCGGAAACGGGACAGCCCTTCAGGTCGCCGCGGAGACGATCCTCATCGCCGGCGCGACCAATGGCGTTTCCAAGGCCGTGCTGGCCCAGGTTTTTGGTGGGTGGCGTCTGGGCTCCATGCTGAGCGCGGCGGCGCTCAGCGCGATCGCCGCGGGGGCCATCACCTGGACTATGACGAACTAGCTTGATCGAGCCTTATGAGGCGGCAGACCGATTGTGGCGCCTTCGCCCAATGTGGCGGGCGAACGTCCGGGGACAAGCGCAAGATAGAGCCCGCCAAGCGCGGAAGAAGAAACCGTCGCTATGCTGTCCGCAGGCAGGGAGAGATCGTCGCGGATCCGTATCTCCACCACGGCACGATAGGATACCGGCTCCAACGTCAATCCGGTTACCGAACCGACTTTCACGCCGGCCAGGCGCACTTCACTTCCCTCGGAAAGCCCCGAGGCATCGGCCATACTCACCTTCAGGCCATAGCTGCCCAGATGGCCCGTGCTCGTCCGGTTGACGAAGAACACCATGAACCCGATCGCCACCAGAACGACCAGCGCGCTGATGATGGTTTCGAACAGGTTGCCGCCGCGCGTCGATATCTTCGGAACCGGTAGTGCCATCAATGTCCCCGTGTGATGAAGCCACCGATACGGGCGATAAGGCACAGGATCAGAATGACGATGCTGGCCGAAAAGCCCGAAATGAACCCGGCGTCGTACCAGAAGCCGTCATTGGGAAACGCGTAGGGACGAATGGGCATGACGATGCTGGCGAGTAAGGCGATCCAGGCGGTCAGCCCCTGAAGTAGCCCCGCCAGGAAACCCGGCGCGCCGCTCTGGGCCGCCGGCTGATGGGCGCAGGCCGTCAGCGCAATCACCGGCGCCATGATCCCTGTCGTTGCGATCCTGCGGCCTATGCTCATGGCGTCAGCCTGCGCGCAGAGAACCCCGGCCGCCTTGCGCAGAATCAATCCCTGGCCAGATGGGCCACCAAGGCCGAGATCTGGTCGGCGCTCATGTCGCGCGCATGCGGGTTCATGGTCTGGTTCACCCGTGTCAGCAGGGAGAAACTCTCCAGCTGCCGGCGCAGATAGACCGCATGCTGGCCGTTCAAGCGCGGATTGGCGCCACCGCCCTCACCGGTTGCGCCATGACAGACCTGGCAGGCCGGCACGTTCTTGCCGTCGCCTTCCTGGTAAAGCCGGCGTCCCTCTTCCGCCGGCTTGCCGGCCGGCGCGGCGGTGGTAGGCGGCTGCGCCGCGAAATAACGGGCCAGGTCCAGCAACACAGCGTCGCTGACACCGGAATTGACGTCGAACATGAACTTGGTGGCATGCGCGCTCTGCTTGGTCACATCGCGGAAGCTGCGCACCCGGTTTGCGATATAGAGCCAGGACTGGCCATTGAGGCGGGGCGTGTCACCGCCGGGGCTGTTGCCGTCACGGCCGTGGCAGGCCTGGCACTTCGTGATTTCCGCTGGCGGCTCTGCCGCAAGAGCGGAGCTCGCGGCGAGACACACCATCATTGCCATCATCATCGCCAGGCGCATGACATCCTCGTCTCAACACGCCCTGAGAGCCAAGCACCGCCTGGGAGTTACGCCTTGATCTGGCGCAAAAAATGAACTTGCGCATGGTCAATTATTTTCTACCGGCGGCGTGGTCAATCTTTCGCCGTCTCCATAATGGATATGACATTGCTGAAATTGAGCTTCCTGGGAGGAGCCGGCACAGTCACCGGCTCCAAATATCTTCTTGAAAATGGCAAATCACGCATCCTAGTCGATTGCGGCCTGTTCCAGGGTTACAAGGTTCTCCGGTTGCGCAATTGGGCGCCCCCGCCCGTCGCACCAGCCACCGTTGCGGCGTTGGTGTTGACCCACGCCCATCTGGACCACAGCGGCTATCTTCCCTTGCTGGCGAAGAAAGGCTTCAAGGGCCCGGTCTTCTGTACAGAGGCCACGGCCGCTCTCTGTGGAATTCTTCTGCCCGATAGTGGTCATCTGCTGGAACAGGACGCCGACTTCGCCAACCGGCACCGTTTTTCCAGGCATCACCCCGCCCTTCCCCTCTATACCGAGGAAGATGCTCGGCGCTGTCTGGAACGGCTGAGGCCCATGCGGTTCGACGATCCTGTCGCGCTGCCGGGCGGGGCCAAACTGACTTTCCTGCGCGCGGGCCACATTTTGGGCGCCGCCTCGGCGATCCTGGAATGGGAAGGGCGCCGGATCGCTTTCTCCGGTGACATCGGCCGGTACGGCGACCCGCTGATGCCCGATCCGGTGACACCCGAAAGCGCCGACTATCTCGTCATGGAATCGACCTATCGAGACCGGCGCCATGACGGGGCTGACCCCGAAGAAACGCTGCGCGCCATCATCGCCAAAACAGTCCATCGCGGCGGTACCGTCATCATACCGGCCTTCGCGGTTGGGCGGGCGCAAAGCCTGCTCTATCATATCGCGCGGCTGAGGCAGTCCGGCAGGCTGCCGGCCCTGCTGCCAATTTTCCTCGATAGCCCCATGGCGATCGATGCCACCGATATCTTCCTGCAACATGCGGATGATCATCGGCTGTCACCCGATCAGCTCCGTCTGCTGGATGGCGCCGTCCGCTATATCCGAACGGGACAGGACTCCAGGGACCTGTCGGCAAACCCAGTACCCAAGGTGATCATCTCCGCCAGCGGCATGGCGACCGGCGGCCGCGTCCTGCATCACCTCAAACATTACGCACCCGATCCCAGAAATAGCATCGTCTTCACCGGCTTTCAGGCCGGCGGCACCCGCGGGGCCGCCATCGTGGCCGGCGCTCCGTTCATCAAGATGTTCGGCGAACAAGTGCCGGTTCGGGCCGAAGTGCAAAATTTGTCCATGCTGTCCGCGCATGCCGACCGGGACGAGTTGCTGCTCTGGGCGCGCGGATTCAAGGCGCCACCACGCCAGACTTTCATTGTGCACGGCGAGCCACAGGCCGCGGATGCCCTGCGGATAACGCTGAGGGACCAACTGGGCTGGAATACGAAAGTCCCCGACCATCTGGAACAGGTGGATCTGTCGTGAGCCTTGTTTGTCGAGGAGATCAATTCACCGGGTGGCGACCCTGTTCCACACCCAGCCGCCGGCGGTTCCGATAACAAGGCCGGTCAGAAATACGAAACTGAGCAGCGCGAATGCCCGGCCCAGAGCGAAGGGTTCGACATGATAGACCGGCCCAATGAAATGCGCCCAAAACACGAAATCAATCACACCTTGCGCCCAGCCGGCGGCAACCAGCGCCGCCCAGCCCGCGTGGAACAAGGCCAACACCAGGCCGAAGATAATACCGACGCGGATAGGATCTGTTTTCATGGCATTCTCCCCGTAGCAAGCTCAACCATGATCAACGGACCATCAGCACCGGCAGCACCGAACCGGCAAGGATGCTTTGGGTCACCCCGCCCATCACATATTCCCGTAGCCGGCTGTGCCCATAGGCGCCCATTACCAGAAGGTCGGCATCCCGCTCGCAGGCCATGTTCTGCAACGTCTGTGCTTCCGGTCCGGTGGCATAATCGGTTTGCACTTCGGCGTTCAGGCCCCGCCAGCGCAGGTTCGCGGCCAGATGCTCGGCTGAAAGCCGGTCGCGGTCATCGCCGACGGGATGGCGCGACACACTGAGGATGACGATGCGGTCCGCGCGCTCCAACCACGGCCCCGCCGCGGTCACGGCGCGCGCCGCTTCCGCACTAGCTTTCCAGGCAATCGCGATATTCCGGCCCAGGATAGGCTCCGGCTTGGGCGGCGGCAGCAGCAAGGGCCGACCCGACTGCATCAAAACCGACTGAATTCGGTCGCCCGGAAGCTCCGGCTCGCGGGCCATCACCACCAGATCGTGATACCAGGCCTCCTCTACCGTCTCATCCACGACAGACCGGGTCTCCATCCAGCCCAGGGAGATGGGCGCTTCGCCGGGCGCATCGCACACCGAAAGATCGTGCTGGCGGGCGGCTTGGTCGAAGGCGGCGCGTGCATGGGCCATGCGCTGTGCGTCCTCCTGGCTCATCGCGCGAAGCTGGCCGGGCTCGAACCGAGTTTGTGGAAACATGGTCTCGACCATGGCCGCCGCGCCCAGCGCATCCAGACGCGCATGCAGGCAGGTGAGATGGCCGCCCGCGATGCGCGCCGCGGCGATGGCGGTTTCCATCACGGTGCGGTCGCCCGAAAGGCCCGTCAGCGAGGCAAGAAGGGAGTGAGGCATCCTATCCTCCGCTCAGTGCGACATCAGTACGGGCAGCAGCGGTTCGCGCAGGATCTCGCGCGTCGCTCCGCCAAGGACGAATTCGCGCAGGCGCGAATGGCCGTAAGCGCCCATCACCAGAAGGTCGGCATCGACGCCCTCGGCATAGTCCATCAGGAAGCGGCCGATATTGTTCCCCTCAAACGAGATGCGATTGAGGCTGTATTTGATCCGGTGACGCGTCAAGAAATGTTCCAAGTCTCCGGTCGTTGAGGTGGTCTCCAGATGCTTTTCACCGAACACCGTGACGATGCGCACTTCTCGCGCCAGAGCGAGCAACGGCAAGGCGTCGAAGAGCGCCCGCGCCGCCTCGCGACTGAAATCCCAGGCAACAACGACGCGCTCAAGCTTGCTCAACCGCTTGCGTTCCGAAGGCAGCAGCACCACAGGCCGGCCGCTGCCGAACAGCACTGCTTGGACGCAACGCCGATCAAAGGCATCGGCCTCCAGCACCGGCAGCATGACCAGGTCATGGAGCCGGGCCAGATCCACCAGCGGGGCCT
>Ga0105240_10007585_pt1 | contig 15715 bp, 12 predicted proteins | sample KBSC54metaG_FD_80426 | JGI IMG/M metagenome (GOLD analysis project Ga0105240, IMG submission 80426) | Corn rhizosphere microbial communities from Kellogg Biological Station, Michigan, USA - KBS C5-4 metaG | ecosystem: Host-associated > Plants > Roots > Rhizosphere > Soil | place: Michigan, USA... | reverse complement strand
CCAGTACGACCCCGCTCCCGCTCCGGTCGAAGGAAGCGGCCTGGACGCAGGACCCTCCGCATAGCTGCTCACCATTCCGTCCGCAATCCAGCCGCCAGTCTGGCTCAGCGTCACAAAGACGCGCGGATTGGCCGATTCGCCCTGCTGCGGCGGAGCATTTGCTCCCCGCGACACGCTCACCTGAACCGGGTTGTTTGCGGTTGCTGCCATGGGGAGACGCAGATTCGAAACCGCCCTCCGCGCAACAGCGAAACTCACCTCACCCGCAAGTCCGTGCGAGCCTGCCTGCGTCATGTTGAACCTGCCCGCCTCCCGAGTCGCTGCGATGTGAAACACCTGTGAGGTCACAGTCGCGAGCAGCGAGTAGGTTCCCTCCGGCAGCATCGTTCGGACCGTCTGAGTCGACGCATCATATTGTGCCGTGTAGGGAAGCAGATTCCCCTGCCCATCCATCACCTGGACCGACACATTGTCACTGCGCTCGTTCCCGCGCGGCATTGTGACGGTCGCAACCACGGGTTGAAATGGCTCCAGTGTCAGCGAGATATTTGCCTGGGCCTGCTCCCCTCCATTTAGCCGAATCTTGCCTGCACTCGCCAGATCGCGCGCATCGGGGAAGAAGACACTCGAATATTCCGCCCGCGCCAATTGCTGCGACCTTCCGGTTTCAACAAAATTTGTTGCTCCCTCGCTATCCATCGCCGGCATCGTGTACACCGCGTACGATCCATCGGTCAATCCGCCAAAGCGATACATGCCCTCGCTGTTCGTTTTGGCATTGGCAGTGGTTTGCCACACCGCGCGTCCATCCTGGATTGTCCGTCTCAGCAGCATCACCTGGATGCCTTCCGCAACGTCGCCGGTCGAAAGCTGAATCTGGCCACGAATCGAATTTGCCGGCTCCATTGTGAACACGACATCGCCCATTTGCGCGGCAACGATCACGTTGTGCCCGTAGCCATGCGCATTCCACGCGATACTGTCCTCTCCGGCTTCCGCTTCATCCATGAAACCAGGCTTGATGATCGTGAATTCCTGCGGTCCCGCGGGAACATCCGCAATTTCGAACCGGCCCTCGCCATCCGTCAGCACGCCGGTCGAAGCATCCCCGCCAATCCTCACCAGCGCATGAGGCAGAGGCTCCCCGGAGACACCGACTCGTACAACGCCATGAACCGTCGCGGTCTGCGTCGAAACCTGCCCCGGAGCCTGCTGAGGTCGCGCATGAATAGCAGAGACAAGCAAGACCAGGCCGGCCGCAGCCAGAACATACGCGAACCGCTTCGATCCGCGCGCACCACTCCGCCGCTCACTCTCATAGCCCCTGAAGTATGTGCGACAGTCCACTCCTCATTCTGACGGGTCGGGGCGGGGAAGGGAATCAGTGAAAGAAAGCACCAGTAACTTCGAATCAATCACGACAGCCTGCCAGGTTCACAGATTCACGATTCAAGCTGCCGCAACAGCTTCTTCGGCGCAATCTGTTCGTAACTGCATCGCACCAACTCCTGCGTCTCGCTCCAGTCGACCGTCGGCCGGTCCAGACGCAATGCCACCCATCCGCGCGGACCGATATAGGCCGGCATATAGAACTTCCGCGGATTCGCATCGATCAGTCGCTCGTTGTCACCCGTCAGCACCTTGCAGCACACGCTCACGATGCCATCCCCGTGATGATCGTTCAGATAATAAGCGAACGTCTTTTTGCCCACCTTGAACGCCATGTGCCCATGCATCTCTTCCTTCACCGCACCAGGAAAGCCCAGGCAGATCTTCGCAAGCTTCTCCAGCCGCTCATGGTTTCTCCCCGCATCACTATTTCTGACAGCATCGATCACGCGCGACCTCCACGATCATCAACCCGGATGATGACTTATCGGCGACTCACGAATTCGGCAGCTTGCAGCAATCCCCCGCGGCGGCCGGCTCATTCGCCCCGGCATCGAGAACAACCTTCCAGCTCCCATCCGCTTCCTTCTGCCAGATCGTCATGTAGCGCCCCGACGTTAACACCGGGTTCCCGCTGGCATCTTTGCTGCGGCCCTCGAAATGCCCCCAGGTATAGCCCATGTCCCCCGAGGGGCCCATTTGCGCGTCTGTCGGTGTCCACGTTAGCTGATAATTTGCGGGTGACCAGCTTGCCGATTTCTCGATTGCCACACGCCCGATCACCGGCGGCTGGCCGTTCCCCAGCGCAACGCCATTTTCCGCGAACCACGATGCGAATCCCGCTCCGCCGCGCTCCTTCGTATCCTTCGCAAACCGCGCTTCCAGATCGAACAGCAGAACTTTCCCTGGTTTCGCAGTCGGATCCATCAGCGGATTCGGCGCGCTCTGCTCCTGGCCACCTCCCGGCAGCCCGATCTGCCCCCATCCCTGCCGCAACCCACCGGCCGCCAGCATCGCGCCAAGCACCACGCCGAAAACGATTCCACGCCGCCTTACCAATCCCTTTTTAGTCGCCTTCATTGCTACTCCCATCTCTCCCAGAATGCTACACAACCCGCCCGGAACACGGCCGCCACAAGGCCGCTTTCCCCTAATCAAAGCAATACCTTAGCGCCACTTCCGCGTCTAACTCCCACGCGCCGGAATCGCGCGATTGATATACTCGTGTCTGGCAAACCGGGTGCGGAATCGACCAGAGTCGCCCCCTCGGATTGCTTTTGAAACCCGGCTCTCCCGGTCGAAAGGATTTTATGGGTTCACTGCTTGAGACGATCCATTCACCGGCTGATCTCAAGCGAATGAACCCGGAGGAGATAGCCGACCTCGCCGGCGAGATCCGTGCCTTCCTCATCCAGACCCTCTCTAAAACCGGCGGCCACCTCGGCCCCAACCTCGGTGTTGTCGAACTCACCCTCGCCCTCCACACCGTCTTTGATACACCTACGGACCGCATCCTCTTCGACGTCAGCCACCAGGCCTACATCCATAAAATCCTTACAGGCCGTCTCGACCGCCTCACCACCATCCGCCAGCCCGGTGGACTCAACGGCTTTATGCTCCGCACCGAGAGCGAACACGACTGCTACGGCGCAGGTCACGCCGGTACCGCCCTTTCAGCCGCACTCGGCATGGCTGTCGCGCGCGATCTCGCCGGCGGCAAGGAAAATGTAATCGCGGTTGCCGGCGACGCCGCATTTACCAATGGCATTTCGTTTGAAGCGCTCAACAATATTGCCGACCAGACGAAGCGCCTCATCATCGTCCTCAACGACAACGAGTGGTCTATCGATCGCAACGTCGGCGCCATCGCGCGTTACTTCCACCGCATTGTTACCAACGAGCACTACAATCGCCTTCACGATTCCGCAAAACGCATCGTCGAAAAGATAGGCGGCAAGACTGCCGTACAGGTCGTACGTCGTGCTGAAGAAGCCGCCAAAAGCATGCTGTGGCCCTCCATCATGTTCGAGGAGTTCGGCCTCACTTATTACGGCCCAATCGACGGACACAACCTGCCGCTCCTCATTGAGACATTCAAGTTCCTCAAGACCGAGAACCGCCCCGTCCTCCTGCACGTCCTCACACAGAAAGGCCGCGGATTCCAGCCCGCACTCGACGGCCAGAAGAAATTTCACGGCCTTGGTCCCTACGATCCTGAAACCGGCATGACCAAGCCTGTCGGAGTTCCCACCTACTCCGAAGTCTTCGCCACTTCGCTGGCAAAACTTGCCGACAAAGATGAGCGCGTTGTCGCCATCACCGCTGCAATGCCCAACGGCACCGGCCTCGATCTCTTCCGTCCTCATCATCCCAAACGCTACTTCGACGTTGGCATCGCCGAAGAACACGCCGTGATCTTCGCTGCTGGAATGGCAACCCGCGGTTTCCGCCCCTTCTGCGCTATCTACTCCACCTTCCTCCAGCGCGCTTTCGACCCCATCGTCCACGACGTTGCCCTTCAGAAACTCCCCGTCGTCTTCTGCATGGATCGCGCCGGCCTCTCTGGGGATGACGGCCCCACGCATCATGGCCTCTTCGATATCAGCTATCTTCGCGGCGTGCCCGAGATGGTTCTCATGGCGCCAAAGGACGAAGACGAGCTCTCCGACATGATGGCCACCGCCCTCACAATCGATGGTCCCAGCGCCATCCGCTACCCACGCGGTGCCGTTGCTTCCGTCGAATGCAAGACCGAGCCGCAAGCGATCCCGGTCGGCAAAGCAGAGATCCTCTCCGAGGGCTCAGACGTCGCCATCTTCGGCCTCGGCCCCATGATCACGTATGCCCGTGAACTCGCCGAGCGCCTCGACCGCGAAGGAATCTCTTCCGCGGTGATCAACCCGCGCTTCGTCAAGCCCATCGATCGCGACGTCCTCGCGCAGTACGCTCGCCGCGCTGCCGCCTTCGTCACCTTCGAAGATCACGTCAAGATGGGCGGCTTCGGCTCCGCTGTTATCGAAGCGCTTCAGGATATGGGCATCTCGGTTCCGGTCGTGCGCATAGGATGGCCTGACCACTTCATCGAGCACGGCAAAATCGAAACCCTTCGCGCCAAATACGGCCTCACCGTTGACGAAGCCTACACGCAGCTGCAACCCTTGCTGCGCTCTCGCAAGCGTCCAACCTTGGTTGCAAGCTGACGGGGCGAATGCACCTTATCAGTGTAGGCAAGCGATGCCTGGATAAGCCCAACGCGCCGCATGGCGCCGCTGCCTTGACCGCCACTCCATGCGACAATCCTCAAGACACAGCTTTTCGTATGCGACCACTCCATAAACTGCTGGCACTGATTTTTTTGTTGCTCGCCGCCGGCATAACTTTGGCGCAGAATGCGCAATCCCCGATCGAACCCAAACCTCCGCTCGTCCTCCTCGGCGGCACCATCATCGACGTCACCGACTGGGGCAGGTCCGCACTCGATCAGCAGAATTCAATCATCATCATCGAAAACGGCAAGATCACGCAGGTCGGCTCGCGCTTCCTCATTGAGCCTCCTAAAGACGCCCAGATCATCGATTGCACCGGGAAATTCCTCATCCCCGGCCTCATCGATGGCTTCACCGGGATGAACAGCCAGGGGCAGGCCAGCGCCGATCTCTACATGGGAGTCACCACGATCGTCGCCAGTAGCGACAATCGCCGCGGCCACATCGACTTCTCCGCCAACCCAAAACCGCACCTCTATCTGCTCGACTCCGTCGGCACCACCGACAATTGGAGTCTGCTCATCGGCCACGACGATTGGACCGCACGGCTTCGCGAAGGCCCGCACCCTGTCGAACTCAGCACCGACGAAACTGCACGCCAGATCAATGCCACTGCAAAGCTCGGTACCCGCGTCCTGTGGCTGGGTTGGGACATCACCGCCGCAAATGCCCAGTGGATCATCTCCCGAGCGCATCAACTTGGACTCGCCACCTATGGCGAATTCATCTCGACCCCGTACACCGTGGGAATCGATGCCGGCGTCGATGTTCTCCTCCACATGGGCCGCTACGAAATCGGCGTCATTCCCGACGAACTCCAGCGTCCCCTGGTAACCGATCCCTACGGAGCGGCGGCTTCCACAGCATACGACTACGCCGAACACCTCCCACCCACAGATCCCCACTACCGCAACTACGGACACTTCATTTCCGTGCACCATGCCGCGCTCATGCCCACGTTCAGCCTCTACTACCTGAACCTCCCCGGCCATCGCAACCTGTGGAAGGAACCCGTAGCATCCCTTCTCAATTCGGCCAACATGTACATGCCTTCCGATCCCTCCACGGGCGAGCTGAGTTATCCGCTGCCCTCGTGGACACGTCATCTGCCTGGCGTCGCAACCCGCTACATGGAAGAGGGGCAGCACAAGAAAGCTGATCTCACCGCAATGCGTCTCTGGCGCATCAATCAGACCATTGCAGGCACATATCCGCACTACCTCGCGGCATCAGGAGCGGCAGCAATGGGCACCATGCCGGGCATCTCCCTCCACACCGAGCTCGAAATGCTCGTGCGCATCGGCCTCTCGCCCCGCGAAGCGATCGCCGCCGCAACGAACAACTACTCAATTCAATTCGGCTGGAATGAATTGGGACAGATTGCCCCGGGACGTCGCGCCGACATCCTCATTCTCGATGGCGATCCCACTGCCAGCATCTGGAATGCGCGGCGTATCTCAACCCTCATTTTTGAAGGCAATATCGTTGATCGCGAATCGCTGCTCAAACTCCACAGGTGAGCCCACTGGTCAACGTGTTTGCTGCAATCTTTCCTTCAGAATCGCCGGTAGTCGCTCCTGCCGCACCATGAACATACGTTGCATCTGTCGTAACACCGCCCTGTGCCACACATGGCCAACAAGTCCCAGAGGCAGTGAGAACTCCACCTGGTCAGTAAGCTCTGTGCCAACCTGACCCTGCTGAATCTCCGATCGGAGGCCGTGCCGGTGCCGGAAATACTCGAACGGCCCCTTCACCTGTTCATCACAGAAATGGCTGTTCCACTCGAATTCTGAAATGCGCGCGACCCAGCTTACCCTCATCGGCAAATAACGGACCGGCCGAAAGCTCATCTCAATCTGCGTTCCTGTCCCGGCCGCAATCTCCTGCCGCCGAGCGTTCTCTCCCGCAATCATGGGATTCGTCGTCGGCGGAGGTACCAGCTCAAGCTTGTCAATGCACATCCTCATCTGTTCGGGCATCAGCAGCGAAAGGTTCGTCGGGTTCGCAAAGAACGCAAAAACAAGATCAACCGTGTAGGGAATCCATTGTGTAGTTTCAAATCGTTGTCGCATGCAAAATGGTTGAGGTTGGCTGTTGGGAAACCTCGGTTCTCTCAAAGCTTACGTCGTAAACCAAACTTTCGATTAGAGGACTACATTCTCTGATTCCAGCCCATCGAATTTTCGGGGTAGGCTTGTCGATACCACGTTTCTTGATCTCGCGAAGCTCGCCCAGGCGCCCCAATCCGGGCGTTTTTGGGTTTTACCGGGATCAGTTAACCTAGTTAGGAAGCGGTGTCGGCTTGCAACAGGCGCTCACAGGGGATTCCATCGATACGGTGTCCGAAAGAACGGCGGAACGGGGTCGGCACACCAGCGGGTTGCTGCTGATCGCCGTGTACAAGAGCCTGCTGGCGCTCTTTTTTGTCGCCCTGGGCGTTGCGGCAATGCACCTGCTCAACAAGGACATTAACGACGTTATCAGCCAACTCGGTGACCTTCTTCGACTTAACCCCGAATCCAAAATCGTCAACTTCCTCTACGACCGCGCATCCATCATCAGCGATCCGCTGCTCAAACGTATCGGCGCCCTGGCCTTTGTCTATGCCGCCGTCAGCCTCGCCGAGGGCATTGGCCTCTATCTCGAAAAGGCGTGGGCGGAATACCTCACACTCGCCATCACAGCCTCTTTCCTCCCCTGGGAGATATTTGAGGTACTCCACCGCGTCACATGGATCCGCGTCGCTCTGCTGATTGTGAATGCGGTGATTTTTGTCTACCTGCTGAAGATCGTCAGCGCCCGTCGCAAACCCATTGCGATCGAAACCGAGTAGTTTCGCCTTTTATTCCCCTATACCTTCCGGACTCTTTTGAAAAGTAGCTTCCTCTCCACAGGACTCAAATAGATAAACACCATATCTTGTGGCCTACTGGCGCCGCGGCCCAATTAGAAGCTTCCAGAAAAGGGAATTCACACCCGCACTGTCCCTAACTCACGAAAGTAACAGGATTTCGACAGAAATCTCATTGGAGTGGAAAACTCCTTGGGCTAATATCGTGTCTGAAGTGGAGTGAAGTGGAGCAAACGGGAGCATGCAGCCCGTCTTCACATTAAGAATACCTCCGATTCACCCCTTCAGGGCCATTTCCGAAAAACCGACTCACCTTCGGAACCAGCTTTAGCACCGCGTAAGAGGCGAACGACAAACGATGTTTCGAGGCAATCACCCAGCGAAAGTCGACGAAAAGGGGAGGCTCAAACTGCCCTCCGCCTTTAAGCAGCTGGTCGATGCCAACAGCGTTACTCAGTTTTATGTCACCTCCACCGACGGCAAATCTGCCGAAATCTGGCCCCTGCCCGAGTGGGAGAAAAGGGAAGAGCAACTCGCTGACTCCAGCACCATGGACGATGCCGTTCGCAAATATCTCAACGTGACCAGCTACTACGGGCAGCAAGTGGAGATGGATAACCAGGCTCGGTTACTCCTCCCCCAGATCCTCCGCAATGCTGCCCATCTCGATGGTGAAGTTACCGTGTTCGGCATGAGGACCTACCTGGAAGTTCATAACCGGGAGATCTTCGAACAAAATCTGGCGGCCAATCAGTTAACAGAAGACGACCGCAAAGCCATGGCGGAGATTCTCCGCAAAAAGCCTTAGCATCACCGCCCCTCAGGGGGAGCACATGTCGAAGCAAAACGAACGCCATGTGCCGGTTCTTTTACAAAATGCGATTGAGCTTCTCAATGTACGCGCTGGAAGCGTCATTGCAGACTGCACACTAGGCCTCGCGGGCCATGCGGCAGAAATCATCCGCCGGCTCGGCCCACACGGACGCCTGATCGGTTTCGATCGCGATCCCGAGGCCCTCGAACTTGCTAAGTCCCGCCTCGAACAGGTCGCTATCGAACTTGGGGATCAGGCCCCTCAACTCACACTTATCGACGCGGCTTTCAGTTCCATCAGCGAAAACGTCGAACCCGCTTCACTCGACGGCATACTCGCCGACTTCGGCGTCAGCAGCCTGCAAATCGATGAACCGCGCAGAGGATTCAGTTTTATGGCGGACGGGCCCCTGGACATGCGACAGGATACGCGATCCGGTCTGACCGCCGAACAAGTGGTGAATGAGGCGAGCGAGCGCGAGCTGGCCGACCTTATTTACGAATACGGAGACGAAAGGAGGTCGCGGAGAATCGCCAGAGCCATTGTGCGCGGGCGGCCAGTTTCAACCACCGGGCAGTTATCCCGGATCGTTGCATCAGCCGCCCCGTCAATGAAGCACGAAAAGATTCACCCGGCAACGCGCACCTTCCAGGCGCTCCGGATTTATGTGAATCGTGAGCTGGACGAAATCAGAACGTTACTCGAGGCCGCACCCACATTGCTTAAGCCCTCCGGACGGCTGGTCGTCATCAGCTTTCACTCCCTGGAAGATCGCATTGCCAAAGACATTCTGCGCGAATACGCGCACAAAGGAATTTTCGAGCTGCTGACAAAAAAACCCGTCACAGCCGGCGAAGAAGAAGTAGATCGCAACCCGCGCTCCCGCAGCGCCAAAATGCGAGCAGCAGAAAAGATTTAGTAACTCAGTTACAGAGGCAAGATGAGCACGAGGGACAGGAAAATCGCAGAAAGCCTTACTGATCTCTTCTGTTAACTCCTCTGAGTCGAGTAAAGAAATTAAGTACGATCCCTGCTGGTAGCAAATCCCTAGCGGCTAGAAGCTAGGAGAAACATCATGGCTGCATGCACCGCAACACTTATCGATACGAAACCCGGCTGGACCGCTCGCGTCACCGAGCGCAATGCCGCCTTGTTAGCACAGCAGCCCATGCGCCGTCGCGGAGTCCGCACGCCGGAGATCATCTTCGCGCACCACTTCGACAACTCGCGAATCGTTAAGGCGGCCGACCCCGTTCGCGTTCGACAGATGCGCGTCTTCTCGGCTGCAGCCACCGTGCTCTTCTCGCTCATCATGGTCTACGGCCTCCAGCACTTCTACGCGATCGAGAACTCATACCGCATCGAGTCCGAAAAGCAGGTGCTCGATCACCTCCGCGAAGAGAATCGCCAGCTCCGCCTCAGCGAAGCGCAGCTAAGCCAGCCCGGTCGCCTCGACGGCATGGCGCGTCAGCTCGGCCTCGCAGAGCCGCAGCCCGGTCAGGTCGTTCATGCCACACCGCGCATCGAGAACAGCGCTCCGGTCCTCGCGCAAGTCAATACTGCACCGCAGAACCCCGTTTACTGAAGACCCAGATTATCCATCGGATACCTCTCTGCACAGACCATGGGATTCGTGCGTCTCGCGCCAATCTCAATGCTCTAACCTGAAACCGAACTGTTGATCAACGATGCAGGCAGCACTTCGCGCAACCCGTCTACGCACAGTCTCCACGCGCGCCACGCCCATGAAGCTGGCGCGTTTCTGGCTTATCTCAGGCTTGTTCCTCCTCTGGGCACTTGCAATCACTTCGCGTCTCTTCTGGCTTCAGGTCGTTCGCCACAAGGACTACGCCGAGCGCGCGCAAAAGCAGCAGCAACGCACCTTGGAGATTGCTCCCCGCCGCGGCATACTTTACGACCGCAACATGCGCGAACTCGCCATGACCGTGCAGGTCGACTCAATCTATGCCGTCCCCTCCGAGATCGACGACGATCAGGCTGCCGCGCGCGCCCTCGCCGCAATCGTCCACACCGACTCCGAAGACAAGCTCACCCGCGTTGACCAGATCGCTCATCGGCTCGAAGACGGCAAGAGCTTCGCCTGGGTCGCCCGCCGCGTCTCGCCCGAAGTTTCTGCAAAGGTTCACGCCCTCAATATGAAGGGCATCTACTTCCAAAAGGAATTCCAGCGCTTCTACCCCGATAACCAGATCGCCGCTCAGGTTCTCGGCTACGTGGGCCTCGACGACAACGGCCTCGGCGGCATCGAGGGTAAATTCGATAGCAGCCTCCATGGCGTTCCCGGCCGAGTCTCCGCCGCCATCGACGCACATCGTCGCATCCTGGGTTCCATTGAGCACGAGCCTGAGCCTGGCCGGAACCTCCAGCTCACCATCGACGAAAACATCCAGTTCATGGCCGAACGCGCCCTCGATCACAACATGGAACGCACGCACGCCGACAACGGCACCGTGGTCGTGCAGGACGTGCACACCGGCCAGATCCTCGCTCTCGCCATCCGGCCCACCTTCAATCCCAACCAGTTCCGCCACACCACGCCAGCTCTCCTTAAGAATCACGCAGTAAGCGACGTCTACGAGCCCGGCTCCACCTTCAAGCTGGTGGCGTACTCCGCGGCTTTGGATCAGGGTGTCGTCAGGCCGGACGACCTCGTTGATTGTCAGGGAGGAGTCATCACTCTGGCCGGTCGAACCATCCACGACAACCAAGGCGAGCACTACCACGTCATACCGGTGCACAAAGCCCTGGAAGTATCGAGCGACGTGGGCGCCATCAAAATGGCTCTTAAGGTAGGCCAGGACAGGTTCAATGACTATGTTCGTGCATTCGGATTCGGTTCTCGCTCCGGAGTAGAGTTGCCCGGCGAGACCCGCGGTCTGCTACGTCCCGTAAAAAAATGGCAACCCTCCTCCATCGGCTCCATCGCCATCGGACAGGAAGTAGGCGTAACGCCTCTCCAACTCGTCTCCATGGTTTCTACGATCGCCAACGGCGGAACTTATCTAACTCCGCACGTCCTTATCCCTTCAGGAAGCGGCCCGGACAATCAGATTCACGCGCAACCCTTCAGAGCAGGCGAGGAACTTCCCGACCCGCTTCCGCCTGGCGCGCACCGGGTCATCTCCGAATTGGCGGCCGCACGGATGCGCAAGATGATGGAGGGTGTCGTCCTCTACGGCTCCGGCAAGGCCGCGCAGCTGAACGGCTACTCTTCCGGCGGCAAGACAGGCACAGCGCAAAAGGTCGATCCAGCCACCCACCTCTATTCGAAGACGATGCATATCGCCTCGTTCGCAGGAATCGCGCCCGTCAACAATCCGGCGATCGCAGTCGCCGTCATTATGGATAACCCCAAAGGCGGCGCATACTACGGCGCAGAGGTTTCCGCACCTGTCTTCGCCGAAGTGGCGCAGCAGGTGCTCGAATATCTCAACATCCCCCACGACATCGACGTACGCGCGCCGAAAACGCCTCTGAAGCAGGCGAAGCTCGAAAAACCCATTCGCGAAGACGATGCCGATGCCAACCAGGCCGACGTAAACGAACTCTTCGCCGCCGTCAACGACCTCCCTCCCGACGATCCGCTCCGCCAGACCCAACAACAAACAACAGCGCAAGCAGCTCCGCCGCCCGCAATCGTTCAATCCGCGTCCTCATCCGTTTCGTCCGACGATCAACCCGATTCCGATGACGCTCCGCACCAGCAGATCGCATCGAATATGGCCGATTCCCCTGATGCTGCTCCCGCGCCCAAGCCGAATTACATCACCATCAGCGACGGCAAGAAGTTCAGTGTGCCCTCTCTCGTCGGCCTGCCCACGCGCACCGCCGTTGAGATGGCCGCCGCTCAGGGTCTTCAGTTGAACATCACTGGCCGCGGCACCGTCCGCGAACAAGCCCCGTCTCCCGGAACAAAGGTCCCAAGCGGTACCAAAATCGTAGTCCGCTGCGGACGCTGATCCTCGACTAGCTAGCCTCGTTCTTGGGAACTCGTCTTGCAGTGACGGTGCCGTCTGCGTTTTCTGTCACTTCGAATCCGTGCTCGCGCATCAGCCTTGTCAGCGTTTCTTTTGTGTAGAGATCCTTCAATTCGCCCTCGGGTGCGGGATGAATGGGCACGTGCATCGGGACATCTTCTCTGCTGAGAAAGCCACTCATGTGACCCCAGCCATTCTTGTCTTCGTAGCGCGTTTTGACATAGGGCCGTCCACCATCAAAAGGACTGAATTGCTCCTCAAGGTAATCTCGTTCATGCGCATTGAGTTCTCGAGCCTTCCCGTCCTCCTCGATATGAACGCAGGGATAGGGGTCCATTGCACCCTGCTCAGAGTTGACCACTGAGTACAAGCGAGGCACAGATTGCTTCGGCATCGTTGAGCCGCCCGAGGGTCTGCTCGGTCCGCGATTCGCCCGCCACATCTGCGTCAGCTTTGGAAAATTGAGAACTGTCGCGATCAAGCCACCTATTACTCCGGCAACGAATGAAGAGATCGTCACGGTGCAAGGATAGTACCTTCAGCGCTTGACGGATTCCGAAGTCTTAAGGATCACTTCAAAAGTTCCTTGCGCAATCTACAATCATCCACAAATGCTTTGGCAAGAACTCATCGCCGAAATCACCGCCATCGGCTCCTCCGGCTCCTCGTCCCAGCCCATCGCCGGCATCGAATACGACTCCCGCCGCGTCCGCCCGGGCTCCGTATTCGTTGCGATGAAAGGCGGCACCACCGACGGCAATCGCTACGTCGATAAAGCCATCGCTGCCGGAGCGCTCGGCATCATCACCGACTCCCCGCAGACCTTCGACCACCTCGTCGTCTACAAATCCGAAATCCCCATCGTTGAAGTCGAGCACGGCCGTCGTGCCCTCGCTGAAGCCTCCGCCGCGTTCTTCGGCCACCCCGAGCGCAAGCTTACCGCCACCGGGATCACAGGTACAAACGGTAAAACCACGACCGCATTCCTTGCGGAAGCCCTTCTCAATGCTGCTGCCCGCAAAACCGTCCTCATCGGCACTATCGAATACCACGTTGCCGGACGCGTTCGTCCCTCGCTCCACACCACGCCCGAGTCGCGTGACCTGTTCGAGCTCATGGCTGAAGGCGCAAACGGCGGAGCCACCGAACTTGTAACTGAAGTCTCCAGCCACGGGTTAGATCAAGGCCGTGCCGCCGGCATCCCCTTCGACGTCGCTGTATTCACCAACCTCACCCGCGATCATCTCGATTATCACGTCACCATGGAGAAGTACTTCGCCGCCAAGCGCCTCCTCTTCGACGGGACCGTCTATCCCGCGCCGCGCGTGGCCGTACTCAACGCCCACGACGAACGCACTCCCGATCTGATCGAAGCCGCACGCAGCGCCGGGTGTGAGGTTCGCACCTATGGCGTCGGGATCGGTGACTTCCGCGCTGCCTCCCACAAACTCACTCCCGGCGGAGCCAGCATCTATCTTGAAACGCCAGCCGGCTCAGCCCAACTCACATCGCATCTGGCCGGCGACGTCAACGTCCTGAATCTCCTCGCCGCCTTCTCGGCAGCACACGCCCGCGGCGTCGGCTTCAGCGAACTTGTGGCCGCAGTCCCGCAACTCAAGCCGGTGCCCGGACGCTTCCAGCCCGTCGATGCAGGCCAGCCCTTCACGGTCATTGTGGACTACGCCCATACCGACGACGCTCTCCGCAATCTCACCGCCCTGGCCCGCCAGCTCGTAGAGAAGTCCAACGGCCGCATTATCACTCTCTTCGGCTGCGGTGGCGATCGTGACCGAACCAAGCGCCCGAAGATGGGCTACGTGGCGGGTGAGGGAAGTGACCTGGTTGTCGCCACCAGCGACAACCCGCGTTCCGAAGATCCCCGCGCCATTCTCGCCGAAATCGAACCGGCTCTCAAAGCAACCGGCGTCCGATTCACAATCGAGCCTGACCGGGCCACCGCCATTCATCTCGCGCTCCAATCCGCCCAGCCCGAGGACGTCGTCCTCATCGCCGGCAAGGGCCATGAGAAAGAGCAGATCCTCGCCAATCGCACCATTCCCTTCGACGACTCTGAAGTAGCGCTCGCAGCCTTGCGCGATTTAGGTTACGGTAAAGAGTCATGAAATTGACACTCGCAGAAGCCGCCATCGGCGCAGGCGCGGTACTCGAAGCTCCATCGAGCATCTCCTTCGCTGGCGGACGAACAGCAACCGGATATTCCATCGACTCCCGCAGTGTCGCGCCCGGTGAGCTTTTCTTCGCCGTGAAAGGCGAGCGCTTCGACGGCCACGATTTCATTCCCGCCGCCATCGAGCGCGGAGCGATCGGTGCTGTCGTATCCCGTGCGAAACTCGCCGCTCTTCCGGATGCCGCGCTTGCCGTGCCTCTGCTGATTGCCGAGGACTCGCTCATCGCACTCCAGTCCCTCGCCGCGCACGTACGCCGCCAGTGGGGCAAGCGCGTCGTCGCCATCACAGGATCCGCCGGCAAGACCACCACCAAAGAAGCAATCGCCGCAGCGCTTTCCGCTAAATTCAACGTGCTCAAATCCATCGGCAATCTGAACAACAATTACGGACTGCCGCTTCAATTGCTCCGCCTCGAGCCCGAGCACGAATATGCCGTCGTCGAAATGGGCATGAACCACCTCGGCGAAATTGCCGCGCTCTGCCGCATCGCCTCACCCGACTGGGGTGTCGTTACCAACGTCGGCACTGCCCACATCGAGAACTTCACTGAGGGTCAGGCCGGCATCGCCCGCGCAAAATACGAGCTCATCGCCTCGCTCCCATCCTCCGGCACGGCCTTCCTCAACTGCTCCGATCCCTACGTTTCCCAGTTCGGTCGCGACTTCCACGGCAAAGTCGTCTACTTCGGCATCGGCCCTTGCGGAGATCCTGCCATTCTCAGCGTGAAGGAAGACACCACCGGCCTCCACGTCCACTTCCGCGCAGGCGAGCACGACGGGCGCTTCATACTCCATCTTCTCGGTAGCCATAACGCGCAGAATGCCATCGCCGGTCTCGCCGTCGCCATTGAAGCCGGAGTCGGCATTGACCACGCCATCGCTGCTCTCGAGTCTCTAACCCCCGGCAGCAAGCGAGGCGAGGTTCTCGAAATTGCGGGGGCCACCATCCTCAACGACAGCTACAACTCCAACCCCGAAGCGCTTCGCTCGATGATTCAGTCTCTCGCCGCGCGTCCCGCACAACGCCGCCTCCTGATTGCCGGCGAAATGCTCGAGATGGGCATGCACGCTGAAGCCGCCCACGCCGCGTGCGGAAAGGCCGCAGCCGAAGCAGGCATCGATCTCGTCGTTGGCGTGCGCGGCAATGCCCAACACCTCGCTGCCGCAGCCTGCTGGGGTGGAACCGCTTCCATCTTCCTGCCCGAT
>Ga0105240_10007583_pt1 | contig 15719 bp, 9 predicted proteins | sample KBSC54metaG_FD_80426 | JGI IMG/M metagenome (GOLD analysis project Ga0105240, IMG submission 80426) | Corn rhizosphere microbial communities from Kellogg Biological Station, Michigan, USA - KBS C5-4 metaG | ecosystem: Host-associated > Plants > Roots > Rhizosphere > Soil | place: Michigan, USA... | reverse complement strand
TGGGCAAGGAGCGGCTGCAGTGGAACGTGTTCGCCGGCACGCGCGTGGCGCACCCGGTGTCAGGCACGGAGGCCGGCCTCGCCGCGATCACGATGGCTGACGTGCAGGCGTTCATTGCGCAGCACTATGTGCAGGCCGGCCTCACGATCGGCGCAGCGGGCGACGTACCGCCGGCGCTGCTCGCTCGCGTCCGCACGGCGGTGGCGACGCTCCCCGCAGGCGAGCGACCGCCGGCCCCAGCGGCCGCGGTCGCGCGGCGCCCCGGTCTGCGCGTCGAGATCATCCAGAAGGACACGCGGGCGATCGCCATCTCCTTCGGCCACCCCATCGCCGTGACGCGCGCGCACCCGGACTTCGCCGCGCTCTGGCTCGCGCGCACGTGGTTAGGCGAGCACCGGTCGTCGGTGTCGCACCTGTATCAGCGCATCCGCGAGATCCGCGGCCTCAACTACGGCGACTACGCGTACATCGAGGCGTTTCCCGGCGGCATGTTCCAGTTCTTCCCCGACGCCAACCGGCCACGCCACCACCAGTTGTTCGAGATCTGGATCCGGCCCGTACCGCCCGACGCGGCGGTCATGACGCTGCGCATCGCCTTGCACGAGCTCGACCACCTCGTGACGAGCGGCCTGACCGAAGCCCAGTTCGTGTCGACGCGCGACTACCTGATCAAGAGCCTGCCGCTGCTCACCGCGACGCAGGATCACCGCCTGGGCTACGCGCTGGACGCGCGCTGGCATGGCACCGGCGATTTCACCACCGACATGCGCGAGCACCTGCGCGGTCTCGATGCCGACGCCGTGAACGACGCCGTGCGCCGCCACCTCTCGGCGCGCGACCTCGACATCGTGATGATCGCCCCTGACGCCGACGCGCTCAGGCACGCGTTGCTCTCCGACGCGCCCACGACGCTCACCTACGACGCACCCAAGCCGCCCGAGCTGCTGGCCGAAGATCGCGTGATCGGCGAGCGGCGGTTGGGCCTCGAGGAAGGCAACGTGCGCATCACACCGGTAGTCGAGGTGTTCGCACGTTGACCCGCATTACACGCATGGCGCCCGGGTCGTCCTCCTTCGTACCGTACCCAATCCTTCCAGGCATCTCTTCGTGTCGAGCGTGTTGACCGAGCCCGTCGCTTCGGACGCCGGCGCGCCGCCGCATGCAAGCACTGCCCGGCGACTCGGGGTCGTCGCGATCCTCATCGCCATCATTGCGTCGTTAGTCGTGGTCAAGGCCGCGGCGCGATTCGGACAAACGTGGGATGAGCCGGCGCACCTCGCGGCGGGCATGCAGTGGTTCGCCCAGGGACGCTACGACTACGACCCGCAGCATCCGCCGCTGGCGCGCGTCGCGATCGCGCTCGGGCCGCGGCTCTTCGGCGCAACGTCGCACGGGCAGCCCACGATGTGGACCGAAGGCAACACGATTCTGTTAGACAGCGGGCCGTATGCACGCACGTTGCTGCTCGCGCGACTCGGCGTCCTGCCGTTTTTCCTGTTGCTGCTCGGCGTGACGTGGGGATGGACGCGCTCGCTGTACGGCGATGCCGCGGCCGTCGTCGCACTGCTCCTGGTCTCGACCACGCCGCAACTGCTCGCGCACGCCGGCTTCGCGACGAACGATCTGCCGCTCACCGCGACGCTCCTGGCCGCCTTGTGGACGTTCACGCGATGGCTCGAGCGGCCGGACACCGCGCGAACGATCGTGTTCGCCGTAGCCGGCGCCGCGACCATTGCCACCAAGTTCTCGAGTCTGCCGTTCTTCGCCGTGGCGGCAGCGCTCATCGTGTGTGCCTGGTGGGCGATTCCCGCTCCGCGCGACACCGGCGCGCCGCGCCGCATTGCGTTAGGCGACCTCCGTGAGCCGGCGCGCATGGCGGTGGCGGCGGCGGTGCTCGTCGGTGTCCTGGTGTGGGCGGTCTATCGCTTCCACACGCGGCTCGCGCTCGGTGGACGGCTGCCGCTGCCGGCGCCGGAGCTGCTCACCGGACTTCGCGCGCTCGCGGCGCACAATCGCGAGGGGCACACGTCGTACCTGTTCGGCCACGTCGGCACGCAGGGCTGGTGGTGGTACTTGTGGATCGCGCTCGCGGTGAAGACGCCGCTGGCGTTCCTCTCGCTCGCTGCGTTGGGCATCGCGTGGCTGTTCTCGTCTCCGCAGCGCCACGATTGGCGCGCCCTCGCGTTGCTGTGTTCGGCGGTCGGCGTGATGGTGGTGGCGATGATCTCGCACATCGACATCGGCGTCCGCCACGTGCTCACGATGTATCCGTTGCTCGCGATCCCGGCGGCGGGTGCGGTGGTGTCACTCTGGGAGCGCGTCCCCGTGCGGCCGCTCGTGCGCGGCGCGTTGGGCGCACTCATTATATGGGAAGTCGCGCAGGCGGCCTTCGCCTACCCGGAATTTCTTGCCGATTTCAACGCGCTCGCCGGCCGGCACCCCGAGCACATTCTCGTCGACAGCAATCTCGATTGGGGACAGGACATCGGCCGCCTGGCGGACACGCTGCAGGCGCGGCACGTGCGCGCGGTCACGCTCTTCTACTTCGGGTCGACGCCGGTGGGGGCCGTGCATCTCGCCGACACCGTTCGGTTAGGCGGATCGGCGCCTGCGTCCGGATGGGTAGCCGTGAGCCAGACCTACCTGCAGGGCGACTACGTGTCGTGCTTCACCTGGCTCCGCACCCACACGCCCGCGGCGCGCATCGGCCGCTCGATCGTGCTCTACGATCTGCGGCCCGACACCGTGCCGCGCCTGCCGCCGCTCACGCGGCCCACCAGGACGCGCGCCGAGTCGTACGGGCCGGTGCTGGCCGGCGCCGCGTCTCGCGACATGATGTGCGGCGAGCCGCGCGTGGCGATCGACGGCGGCCGCGGCACCTTCGTCTCGCCTAACCCGACGCCGGCCGCAGCCTCGGGCTCCGGCGGCAGCGCACCGACAGGCAGCACGCGGACACCCGCGCCCATCGGCGCGCCGCCTGCCGCCGTGACCGACGCGATGCTCCTGCACGCATCGGCGGACGCCGGCGCGTGGCTGACTAACGGACGCGACTACTCGAACTCGCGCTATTCGCCGTTGTCGCAGATCAACACCGGCAACGTGCACACGCTCACGCTCGCGTGGGCGCACCAGGTCGACCGGCCGATCGCCGGACAGGAAAGCACGCCGCTCGAGTCCAACGGCGTGCTGTACTACACCGCGCCCCTCGGCGTCGTGATGGCTGTGGACGCACGCACGGGCCGAGAGCTCTGGCGCTTCGACAACAAAACGCCCGACGTGGCCACGTGTTGCGGCGCCAAGAACCGCGGCGTGGCGCTGTACCACGATCTCGTCTACGTCTCGACGCTCGATGACCACCTGTTGGCGCTGGACAGTCGCAGCGGGCAGCTCGTGTGGGATGCGACGACCGCCGATCCCGACAGCAGCTACAGCATGACGAGCGCGCCGCTCGCCGTCGACAGTCTGATCATCGTCGGCATCGCGGGCAGCGAGTTCGGCATTCGCGGCCATGTCGACGCATACAACGCCGAGACCGGCGCGCGCGTGTGGCGGTTCTACACGATTCCGTCGCCGCAGGACGGCGGCTGGTGGGGACACTGGTCGCGCACCACGCCCGACGGCGACCCGCTGCCGCGCGACATCGCGGGCGAGCACCGGGACAGTGCCCGCTACGCGAACGCCTGGCAGTTAGGCGGAGGCGGCGTCTGGAACACGCCGTCGTACGACCCCGCGCTCAGCCTCATCTACTTCGGCGTCGGCAACCCCGCGCCTAACATGGACGGGAGCGTGCGGCCCGGCGACAACCTCTACACGACGTCGGTGGTCGCGCTGGATGTCCATACCGGCAAGCTGCGCTGGTACTACCAGGAAGTGCCGCACGACATGTGGGACTACGACGCGACGAGTCCCACGCTGTTGTTGGATGTGATGGTGAACGGCCAACGGGTGCCCGCGGTCGCCGAAGCGGGCAAGGTGGGATGGATCTACATTCTCGACCGACGGACGGGCGCGCGCATTCGCCGCACCGATGAATTCGTGCCGCACGAGAACACGTTCGCGGCGCCGACAGCAGCCGGCACGTTGATCATGCCGGGCATGGGCGGTGGCAGCAATTGGACGCCGCTCTCGTACTCGCCGCGCACCGGGATGTTGTACGTGGCCGGCCAGGTGCAGCCGATCAAGTTCACGCTACAGCCCGCGCCGTTCCACGTTCGGAGCAAGTGGCAGGGTGGATTTCACGCTCCCGCGGGTCCGACACACGGCACGTTCACGGCGATCGACGCGGCTACGGGCACGGTGCGCTGGCAGACGGTAACGCCCGAGACGATGCAGGGGACCGCATCACTGTCGACGGCCGGAGACGTGGTGTTTTACGGCGAGTCGAACGGCTTGTTTCACGCGGCCGACGCGCGCACCGGCGCGCTGCTCTGGACGGTCCGGTTAGGCGGGGCGCCGCGTGCGCCCGCGATCACCTATTCGCTCGACGGGCGGCAGTACCTCTCCGTGGCGGCCGATCAAACCCTGTTCACATTCGTACTGCCCTAGGTCAAGCTCCTCTGTAGTTTTTCCAACGGATAACCAAAGGGATGGGTGGGATGCGGAAGATTGCCTCGTCGCGACGGGTTGTCCGTTGCCCAACGGAGATGCAAACGGGCCGGCGATGTCGCCGGCCCGTATTCCATCGCGACGCCTGCTCCGACTTACCAGATGCCGCGCGGATGGCCTGTCATGCCGCCCATCAACGGCCGCTCGGGCGCTACCCGCCCGACCATTGCGCCCCGATGGATCTGGCAGTGATCGTCGTCCGCGATCATGCCGCCCCGGAAGATCGAACCAACTGGGTTAGGCATCGGCCTCGGCCCCGCTAACGGACCTGGGTCTTCCGACGCGGCTACCACCGTCGGCATCGGCGCCGGTTTCGACGTAATCGCGCTCACTGCCTCGACCGTCGGCGTCAACGTGTGCCGCGCCCGATGGGACGGCGACTTCCGCGGCGCCTCGTTGCCTTGACTGCCGTTCCCCAACCCGAGCTCCACGTTCGACACGGCCTTCGTCGCCCGAAACCGCGCGAGCGCCAGATCCGTGGTAGGCGCCGCCGCCCGTTCGAGGTCGCTCCGCAATTGTGCGTTCATCGCCGTCGACGGCGCCGCAGGCGTCCGACCACACCCGATCACGATCAATCCGGCCATCGGCAGCAGCGCCAGTGTTTTCATCGCGCCCATACCTTTCCTCCTTCGTGTCCGGACACCGACGTGCGCCCAACCCACCGCTCGTGGCATCGCTTTCGCATGCTCACCCACACGTCCCGCCGCCGCTCTCGCGACGCTCGACGACGCCGCTCACATTCAACATGGCGGTGCCGCATTCAGTGGCGACATGCCGCATGCACCAAGCGCGCCAGTCCGCGAACGTAGCTTGGCGCAATGACCTCGCACGAGCGTCCACTCGCGGAGACGTGCGCTGTCCTTTGCCTCGTACAACCACTATAACCACGCCGCAGAACCATGACCACCATTCGGCGTTCTGTCACCCTCGTCGCGGCCGCCGTCCTCGCTGCCCAGGTCGCTTGCGCGCGGCCGGCCGGTCCCACTGCCCTCTCGGCGGAACAGCGCACCGCGATCGCCGACACCATCCGCGCCCGCATGAAAGCCGCCTGCGACCTGTCGGCGCCCAACTTCGTTACCCGGCTCATGAGCCTCTATCCCGACACCGGGCGCGTGATCTCCGCCACCGGCGGCCGGATCACCACCACGCGCGCGGAGCTCGAACAGAACATCCGAACGTTCTGGGAGAGCACCGGACAGAACATGCGCCAGCCACGATGGGTGTGGGATACCATGGCCGTCGATGTGCTCTCGCGCAACGCAGCGGTCCTAACGGCCACGTATCGCATTCCGCATCTCACCCCACGCGGTATGCCGCACGTCGTGGGCGGCGCGTGGACCGCGGTGTTCGAGCGACGCGGGTCCACGTGGGTGATCGTGCAGGAGCATCTTTCCGACGCGCCACCCATCGGGTGACGTTCCGTTAGTCCGCGGCCGTGTCCACCGGCGCCACCCCGGCGCTACCCCGCTCGATCGCGTCGAGCCGCTCCAGGTCGATGCTCACCACGCCGTCCGGCGTCATCGGGTTGAACATCGACGTGAACCGCGCCTCCCACACCAGCTCGTCCGCCGTATACGACGAACGCGCGTGCACCGTTTGCGAAAACGTCTCGTCGATGCCCTTGAGCAGCACGAGGAACTCGGCGTCCACGTCGGCGAGCTCCGCCGGCGTGAGACCGAACAACGGGCTCGTCTCGTCGATCGGGTGCACGATCGTCCACGAGAGCGGAAAGAACACGACGTGTCGGCGCTCCAGTCCGAGCTCGTCGAACACGCGCGCCGTGCCGTCGTCATCGGCGCGGCGCGAGAACAACACCTGCGCGTCCACTTCGACGATCTGATTGCTGCGCTCGTTCACGATGCGCAGCATCAGCGCCGTGATGCCGCGGTAGGGCGCGATCACCGCGTGCCTGCTGAAGCGGATGCGCGCCGTTGGGCGTGAGAAACGCGCGAAGATGAGCCCCGTCGACATCGCCAGCACCAGCAGTCCGGTGAGCGCCTCGACCACCATCACGAAGTTAGGCAGCACACCAACCGGGTAGACGTTGCCGTAGCCGATGGTGCCGAACGTCTCGACCGAGAAGAAGAACGCCTGCAGAAACCGGCCTTCCGGCATACCCGTGGGCGGTGTGTTGAGCGCACCGTGTCCGCACAGGAGATAGGCGCACGCGAAGACCACGTTGATCACGACGTACGTGCCGATTACGGCCGAAAGAAATCGCGGCCACGAAATCGACAGCGCGGTGTGATACAGACTCAGCGATTGGAACAGCCGCAGTCCGCGACGCTGGACGTTGAACGTCCCGTTGCGATTGAGCAGACGCTTCCGGCTCTCGCGCGAGACAACGCTGCCGAAACCGAGATCGCGTTCTTCCTGAGCGGTCATCCTGCGATGTGGCTCCGCGTGAAAGCTCCGGTGCGAGCGGCGGCTCGCCTGCCGGTTCGCTCAATGATACCGCGCCCCAACGCGACGACAACCGTTCGCTGCATCGCGCTGCTGGGCGACGGCGCCACGCTCGTCGTGGGCACGCTTATGCCGGCCGACTGCGAGAACTCTAACGGCTGACATCCATGGAAGCGGACTCTTGTGCATGGCATATAGGGTGTGTAGTATATATGTCATGAAGAGAACGAGCGTCTTCCTCGATAAAGTGCTGCTTCGCCGCGCTCGCGAGTTCGCGCGCCGCGAGGGGAAGAGCTTCGCGGCCGTCGTGCGCGAGGCGCTCGCCGCGTACATCGCGACGCCCGCGCAGTCCGCGTCCCGTTTGCCGAGCGTGGCTGGCCGATTCGCCAGTGGACGGAGCGACACGTCGGAGCGGGTGGACGAGCTCCTCTGGTCGGAGCCCGACCGCTGACTGTCCTCGCCGACACCGGCGTCTTGTACGCGCTCATGGATCGCGACGACGCGTGGCACTCACGGGTGCGCGCATGGTGGGCGCGCTCCCGCGACGATGTCCTGGTTCCAGTGGTCGTGCTGCCCGAGGTCGCATATCTCCTCGGCCGGCGCATCGGTGCGGACGCCGAGCTGGCGTTCGCACGTGCGATCAGCGACGGTGAGTTCGTGCTCGAGGGACTCGCCGTTGAAGACGTCGAGCGCGCGGCTGAGCTCATGGGCATCTACATCGACACGCCACTCGGGTTAGTCGACGCATGCGTGGTGGCGGCGGCGGAGCGACTGGACATCGTGAGCGTGCTGACCGTCGACCGGAGACATTTCTCGCTGGTCAGGCCGCGTCACGTGCCATCGCTCAGGCTTCTCCCGTAGCGAAACCTCGCACATTCGGAGCGTCTCGGTTTCAGCGACCGCTTGACCGTCGGCCGGCGGAGCAAATAGATTCGCGCGCGGAAAGCCGAGTAGAATTCTCCCCTTTTATGCGCCGCGATGATTCGATCGAGAATAGCTCTGGTTTCGGCCGCATTCGTTCTGTCCGTGTCAACGGCGTCCCGCGCGCAGCAGTCGAGTGCGGATACCGTGGTCCAGATGCGAACCTTCGACATTCCAGCCCAGCCGCTCGCGCAGGCGATTACTCAGTACGAGCGTCAGTCGGGCGTGCGGGTTTCGTTCGACACGTCGGCCGCCATAGGCCGCGAGTCTCGCGCCGTTTCGGGTAACCTGTCCGCCGAGGACGCACTGACGCAGCTCCTCGCCGGTACCGGACTACGATATCGCTTCACGGCTCGAATGACTGTCGCCTTGGTGTCGTCCGGCGAGCGCGGTGCTGCGACAACGTTGGCCGGGGTCCGCATAGAGGCTGCTGACCAGCGCTCACTGCATCGGGTCCCCATGATGGGGAAGACCGGGACCGCGCTCGAGGATCTGCCGGCCAGCATCCAGATCATCTCGCGCGACATCACGGAGCAGCGGGGCGAGACCAGCCTGCGTGAGGCGATTCGGAACGTGAGCGGTGTGAGCGAAGGCGGGCCATCGTCATATGGGTTCTTCGACCGGTTCCTGATGCGCGGTCTGGATCCGCGGATGTCGAGCGACGGGTTCTCCGACGGCGATGAGATCAACGGCTTTTCGCATTCGCTGAACGGCATCGACCATATCGAAGTCCTCAAGGGCCCGGGATCGGCGCTGTTCGGGAGCGGTCCGGCCGGCGGCACGATCAACGTCGTCCACTTGAAGCCACAACGCGTGGCCGGCTACGGCATCACCGTGCAGGGCGGCGTGTACGACGCCATCAACACGAACGTCTACGGCACCGGTCCCACCGGCCTAACGGGCGTCGAGTATCGCGTCGATGGTTTCGCCGAGCACGCCAATGCGTTCCGGCATCTCGGAAGCACCGACCTCGAGCTCCGCCCCGATGCGACGTGGTCCACGGGGTCTCATATGCTCGAGGCGGCCGTGGACGCGCGGCACATCGATCAGACGCCGGACGCATACGGGCTCATCTACGTGGGCGGAAGCCCGATCGGCGTCTCGCGCGCGACGAAGTACTCGACGCCGTTTTCGTTCGGCAATCAGGACCTGGCGCGCACGACGTTGAGCGATGCGTGGACCGTGAACGAGCACCTGACGATCAACAATCGGATGTCGTTCCTGTATCGCGACCTCGACCTCCAGCGGAACTCGGGCAGCGCGGTGTCGGGCGACAGCTCGGTGTCGCGGCAATTCAGGCGCCAGCACGACGTGAACAACGACTTCGACTACCAACTCGAACCGTTGTGGACGTTCGCGACCGGTTCCGTTGGGCATTCGCTCCTCACCGGCTCCGAGCTCCATCACGAGCACGTTCGCACGAATCGGTCGACGGCGGACGTGCCGCCCATAGCCGACATCTTCGATCCACAGATCCAGGAGATGTCGGCGGACAGCCTTGACTTCGCGTGCGACGAGCACCACAGCTGCGACGATGACAATCTGAGCGCCACGTACGTGAGCGCATACGTGACGGACCAGATGGATCTGACCGCCCGGTGGAAGCTGCGCGTCGGTCTGCGGCAGGATTGGTGGTCGACGTCGCTCACGCCTAACGCGTTCGTGCCCGGCCGGACGCGCGACGGCGGGCATCCGCTGGAGCCCGGCGCGACGCTCACGCGCACGGACGCGCCGGTGAGCTGGAGTGTGGGCACACTGTACCGGATCGCGCCGGGCGTGTCGCCGTTCGTCGGTGTGGCGACGAGCCATCTGGCGAACTTCAACTCGGAGGCGACGCAGAACGGGATCGAGCCGCCGGAGTCGGCTATTCAGTACGAGGCCGGCGTGAAGCTCGCTCCGTTCGGTGACAGACTCGCGGTGACGGCGTCGGCGTTCCGGGTGAAGCGCGAGCACGTGTTCACCGAGGTAGGAACGACGGTGTTCTTCAACGACCAGGAGACGTGGGGCGGCGAGGTGGACGCGCAGTGGCGCGCGACGCCGCGGTGGAACATTCTGGCGAACCTCACGGCGCAGCACGCCGAGCTCACCGACAATCCGTCTCTCCCGTCGGCGGCGGGGAAGCAACCCGTCGGCGTACCGAGCCGGATCGCGAACGTGTGGACCACGTACGATCTCGCGTTAGGCGGGGTGGATGGGTTCCGGGTGGGTGGCGGGCTGTCCTACCGCGACCGGGTGTTCGGCAATACGACGAACACGAACGAGATTCCGGCGTTCGCGGTGGTCGACGCGCTGGTGGGCTTCTACCGGCCGGCATGGGACGTGGCGGTGGGCGTGAACAACGTGACGGACGCGACCTACTTCACGACTGCGTTAGGCGCCGGGGCGCGGGTGGGCGATCCGCGGTCGGTGTTCCTCAAGGCGGGCATCCGGCGGTAGCCGGCGCGCGCCGCCGGCCGGCCTCGCGCCCTGACCGCGTTCTGACATCGCGCGGCCTTGACGCGCCGCCGGCCGCGTGCAATATGTGGCAGCACCACATATTGTACTCCCATGCTCACACCCGAACTGAAAAAAGGCAGCGCCGAGTTCCTCATCCTGTCGCTGCTCGAGCACGAGCCGCGACACGGGTACGACCTCAGCAAGCTCATCGCCTCGCGATCCCGCGGCGTCCTCACCTTCCACGTCGCCTCCCTCTATCCCCTGCTCTACCGCATGGAAGGTCGCGGGTGGATCCGCGGTCGCTGGGTGGAGAAGGCCGGCGAGCGGCGCCGCCGCTTCTATCGCATCACCGCCGCCGGCGCTCGCGTGCTCGATGCCCAACGCAAGAGCTGGCGCGAGTTCGTGGCGGCCGTGACCAACATTGCCGCGGCGCACCATGCCTGACTGGCGCGCGGAGCTCCGGCTGCGGCTCGCGCTGCTCGCGCTCCCTCCCGGCGAGGAAGCCGAGCTCGTGGAGGAATTCGCGCAACACCTCGAGCAGGAGTTCCTCGATCTCGCCCCGCGCGTGGGGCGCCTCGAAGCGGAGCGCGAACTCCTGGAGCGGCTCACGCCCGAGGCGTTGCGCGAGATCGCGCGCGAGCGTCGCCCGGCCCGGCCCGAGCCGCTGGCGGAGCGCGGGTTCTCGATGGTGACAGCCTGGCAGCGGCTCATCTGGGATGTCCGGTACGCGATGCGGCGGTCCCGCCGCCGCATCGGATTCACGATGGTCGCCGTGATCTCGCTGGCGTTAGGCATCGGCGTCAACGTCGCCATCTTCAGTCTCGTCGACGCCGTGCTGTTGCGGCGCCCGCCCGTGCCGCACCGCGAGCAGATCGCCGAAATCTACGAACGCCAACCGTCGTTCCCGTACGCGCCTCTCTCGTATCCCGACTACGTCGCGCTCCGCGATGCCGGACAGGGCCTGTTCTCGCAGATCTCGGCCGCGGAATACGCCGCGGTGCCTCGGGATTTCGGCGACCACGAGGAAACGCTGTTCGACGAGCTCGTGAACGGCGACTACTTCCCCTTGCTCGGCCTCAAGCCACAGGTCGGCCGCCTACTCGGCCCCGAGGACGACGTGGCTAACGGCGCGCATGCCGTTGTCGTGCTGTCGAGCGACTATTGGCATCGCGCGTTCGGCGCCGACCGCGGCGTCGTCGGTCGACAGATCCGACTTGCGGGTCGCGCGTACACCATCGTCGGCGTGGCGCCGGCAGGTTACGCGGGCACGTTTCCCGGCATCGTGCCCGCGTTGTTCGCGCCGATCCGCATGATCAACCAGCTCCAGTCGGCGCCGTACGACCAATTGACGGATCGCGACGGTCACAACCTCTTCCTGAAGATTCGCGTCGCACCGGGTGTGTCGATGGCGCGCGTGCGCGCGCTTGCCGCCTCGTTCACCGCCGACATGATCCGGCGATATCCGAAATCGTGGACGGCGACGACGTCGATGCTGGTCATTCCCGAGACGACGATCGTCGTCAATCCGCTGCTCGACAGTGTGGTGGTTCCGGCAGCGGCCGCGCTGATGGCGGTGGTTGCGCTGGTGCTGCTGGTCGCGTGCGCGAACCTCGCCAGCTTCCTGCTCGCGCAGGCACGCGACCGCCAGCGCGAGATCGCCATCCGCATCGCCCTGGGCGCGAGCCGCTGGTCGCTCGTTAGGCAGCTGCTGGTCGAGGCGCTCCTCCTCGCGGGCCTCGGCGGGATTGCCGGCGTGGGTCTCTCGCGCGTTGCGTTGGGCGCGCTCCTGCACGCGGACCTGCCGCTGCCGCTGCCGATCACGGTCGACGTGAGCCTCGACGCGCGAGTACTGCTCTTCGCGCTGCTGGCCGCCGCGGCAGCGGCGCTGTTCGTGGGCGTGCTCCCGGCGCTCCAGGCCACGCGGCCGAACGTGGTCGAGGTCATCAAGAGCGAAAACACCGGCGGCGGCCCGGCGCGCCGCGTGACGATTCGAAGCGCGCTGGTGGTGGGGCAGATCGCCGTCTCGCTCGTGCTGCTCATCACGGCCGGCCTGTTCTTGCGGAGCCTGCAGGCCCGTGAACTGATCGATCCGGGCTTCGGCGACGCGCCGGCCGGGCTGGTATGGTTCGGATTTCCGCCCGATCGCAATGCGGGTCCGCGCCAGCAGCTCCTGCTCGACGACGTTGAGTCCCGCGTGCGTCGGGTTCAAGGCGTGGAGGCCGTCGGCCTTACGGATCACATGCTCCTGTCGGTGGAAAGCAGCGAAATCGCGCCGGTGAACGTCGCCGGCTTGGAGCCGCCCAAAGGCGAGTCCGGCTTCTCGGTCGACTACGCGTCCGCCGATTCGGGATTCTTCAGCGCGGCTGGCGTTAGGCTCTTGCGCGGGCGTGGCATCGAGGCGTCGGACAAGACGTCGGCTCCGACAGTCGCCGTCATCAACGAGGAGATGGCGAAGGAGTTCTGGCCGGGCAAGGATCCCATCGGCCTGACGTTCCGCAAGGATTCCGTGACGCTTCAAGTCGTCGGCGTGACGCAGACCACCAAGGTGCGCTCGCTCGGCGAGGCGCCGCGTCCTTTCTTCTTCATACCGCTCGCACAGAGTGCCTTCCCGGAAGTGATGTTGGTCGCGCAAATCGGGCGCGGCGGTGACGCCGATGCCATCGCGGCGCGCATGGTGGGCGTGTTGCGGGACGCCGATCCCTCGATACCGGTGCTGCAGGAGACGACGATGGCACGACGCATCGGTGCCGTGTTACTGCCGACGCGCCTCGGCGCGCTGGTCTTCGGCTTGTTCGCGGCGCTGGCGCTCTCGCTGGCGATGATCGGCGTGTACGGCGTGGTAAGTTATGCCGTCGCGCGGCGCGCGCGGGAAGTCGGCATCCGCATGGCGTTAGGCGCCGAGCCTAACGAGGTGGTGCGCCTGCTCATGCGCGAAGGGCTGGTGATGGTTGGCGGAGGCGGCCTGCTCGGCCTCGCGTTGGCGTTCGCGGTGACGCGCGTGCTCGGCAGCCTGTTGTCCGGCGTAACCGCCGCCGATCCGTTGGCGTTCATTCTCGCGCCGGCGTGGCTGCTCATCGTGGGCGTGGCGGCGGCGTTCCTTCCGGCGCTGCGGTCCGCGCGGACCGATCCGGTGCGAGTCCTGCGCGCAGACTGATCGCGGCTCCCTCTGCTCATTCGTTCCGGAGCGCAACCACTGGATCGACGCGGGTGGCGCGACGCGCCGGAACGTAGCACGCGGCGATCGCAACCAGGATCAGCAGCGCGGCGACGACCATGAACGTGAGCGGATCGTGCGCGCTGACGCCGAACAACTGATGCGCCATGAGGCGCGTGACGGCGAGCGACGCAACGATGCCGCCCACGGCCCCGGCCAACGCCATGCGGGCGCCGTCGCCGACCACCAGGCGCATCACATCCGACTGCTGTGCGCCGAGCGCCATGCGCACGCCGATTTCGTTCGTGCGCTGGCCGACCAGATACGAGATCACGCCGTAGATGCCCACACACGCAAGCACGAGTGCTAACGCAGCGAACACGCCGAGCAGTACCATCAGGAACCGGCGCGCGGCGAGCGAGTTGGCGAGCACATCGCGCATGGTCGACACGTTGTAGATGACGTCGCGCGGATCGAGCTGCGCGACCGCGTGGCGGACCGGTCCCATCACCGCCGCGGGGTCGCCCGTGGTACGCAGCACGACGGCCACGCCGGTTGCGGCGAGGCGCATGATCTTGTCCGGCAGCTGCATGAACGGGAAATAGAACTGCGCTTCGATCGCCGACGCGGCATCGGCGTCGAGACCCCACTGCCTAACGTGAGCGACCACCCCGACCACCTCGGCCTCCACGCCGAACGTTGCCAGGTGCACGCGCTTGCCGATCGGATCCTCGTTCGGGAAATACGTGCGGGCGAACACGTCATCGATGACGATGACCGTCGGCGCGCGCTCGTCATCCTGCGGCGCGATGAACCGCCCGCGCTCGAGCCTAACGCCCATCGCGTGCTGGAACCCGTCCTCGGCCAGGTAGAACAGGGCTTGGGGCATGTCGTTGAGGTTCGCCGGCTTGGGGCGCCCCTCGATCCAGAACGATTCGGTCGAATTGTGAACCATCGGACGCGAGCCGAGCGTCGCCGACACGGCGTCGACGCCGGGGAGCGTGAGCATCTTCGCATCGAATTCGCGCAACCGGGCGCGCGTGTCGGCCGACTCGGTGGAGTAGGAGGCGGGAAGCGAGAGGCTGAACGTGACCGCGTGGCTGGGATCGAAGCCCGGGTCGACGCGCCAGAGTGCCGCGAGGCTGCGCACCATCAAGCCTGCGCCGACGAGCAGCACGAGCGCCATCGACACTTGCGCCGCGACGAAGACGCGCTGCAAGCGGTGCCGCGCGCCGCTCGACCCGCGGCCGCCTTCCTTGAGCACGTCCTGGAGATTGACGCGCGACGCTTTGAGCGCCGGTGCAAGACCGAACAGGATACCGGCGAGGAGTGAAACGCCGAGTGTGAAGCCGAGCACGCGTGCATCGAGGGCGATGTCGCGCGTGTGCGGGAGCGCGGCGGGAAGTGCGCCGAGCACCGCGCGCATGCTCCAGGCGGCGACGACGAGCCCGAGTGCGCCACCGGCGCCGGCGAGGAGCAGGCTTTCGGTGAGCAGCTGGCGCACGACGTGCCGGTGGCTGGCGCCTAACGAGACACGGATCGCGAACTCGCGCGAACGGGCGGTGGAGCGCGCCAAGAGCAGGTTGGCGACGTTCGCGCACGCGATGAGCAACAGGAATCCAACCGCGCCTACCAGAACGAGGAGCACGGGTTGGACGCTGCCCACCTGGTCTTCCTGGAGCGAGACGAGCGTGGCGCCGACGCCTTTGTCGGCTTCGGGATATTCATCGGCCAGGTGCCGGGCCACGCCCTCCATGTCGGCCGTTGCCTGCGCGAGCGTGATGCCCGGCGCGAGCCGGCCGACCATTCCGGAGCTGAACACGGCCTGCCGGTCGTGAAACGTCGCATCGTTCCACTGGCCGATGGGCGTGTAGACGTCGCGGTCTTTGCCATAGAACGTGAAGTCGGGCGGCATCACGCCGATGACCGTGTAGGCCGTGCCGTTGAGGTCGATGGTCGTGCCGACGACATCGGGCGAGCCGCCGAACCGGCGCTTCCAGAATCCGCCGCCCAGCACCACGACCGGTGCGGCGCCGACGACATCATCCTCGCCGCGGAATGCTCTGCCTAACGTAGGTGTGACGCCTAACGTATGGAAGAATCCGGCGGAGATCATGTAGCCGGAGACGCGTTCGGCCTCACCCGCGCCGGTGAAGTTGTAGTCCTCGTTGTGGTAGAGCGCGAGCGACGAGAGGGTGCG
>Ga0105240_10007582_pt1 | contig 15719 bp, 10 predicted proteins | sample KBSC54metaG_FD_80426 | JGI IMG/M metagenome (GOLD analysis project Ga0105240, IMG submission 80426) | Corn rhizosphere microbial communities from Kellogg Biological Station, Michigan, USA - KBS C5-4 metaG | ecosystem: Host-associated > Plants > Roots > Rhizosphere > Soil | place: Michigan, USA... | reverse complement strand
CGTCCGCGGAGCGTCGCCAGGACGTTGCGTGCAGCAGCTCCTTTGTGGCTATGAATGTGCCAGCACGGCCTGCGTCTCATCGCTCGGAACTGGTGCCGGTTTTACTCCAAACCAGATGGAATAAAGTGCAGGCAGGAACACAAGAGTCAGCACTGTACCCACGGCAGTCCCCCCAATTAGTGTGTATGCCATCGATCCCCAGAAGACGGAGAAAGTGAGAGGAATGAAGGCCAACACGGCAGCGAGCGCTGTAAGGATTACGGGGCGTGATCGCTGTACCGTTGCCTCGACTACGGCGTGATAGCTATCAAGTCCCTCCTTCTCATTTGTTTTGATTTGGCCGATCAGGATCAGTGTATTGCGCATCAGGATGCCAGCTAGCGCAATTAACCCAAGGATCGCATTGAACCCAAATGGCTGGTGAAAGAGAAGCAATGTCGGAACGACGCCAGCGAGACCGAGAGGCGCCGTAAGGACGACCATGAACATCGCCGAGAACGACCGAACCTGGAGGATGATCACCGTGAGCATCAGCACGATCATCACGGGAAATACCGTGGCCAGTGCTCGGTTCGCTTTTCCAGCTTCTTCTATGTTGCCGCCCATTTCGATCTTGTAGCCCTCGGGCAGGCTTGCGATGATCGGCTGAATCGCCTTTTGAATCTCTTGAGAGACCTGTGGCGGCTGAAGGGATTCGTCGATGTCACTCTCTACCGTAATCGTCGGCAAGCGATCACGACGTTTGAGGATCGGATCTTCCGGACGAATCTCGACGTGCCCGATTTGACTCAGTGGAACAGCCTTACCCGCGTGATTCATCAAAGTCATATCGTTCAGCTTTCTCGGATCGAAGCGGTCGGTCCCGGCGCTTCGAGCAACAACCTCCACCGTTCGAATATCCTCACGCACCTGCGTGATTGGCGCACCGGTCAGAAGAAACTGGATCTGCTCCGCAGCGTCGTGGGACGAAAGGCCGATTAGGTGTAGCCGTGCCTGGTCGAGCACAAAATGCACAGTGGGCGCGCGTTCCCCCCAGTCCAAATTCACTTGCCTGGTGTGAGGATTTGCCAGCATGACCGCCTGTACCTTGGCCGCTATGGCACGGTCCTTGTCCAAGTCCGGACCCATGACGCGAAACGCTACGGGCCACGGTGAATATGGCCCAAAGACAAGCTGCGATGCGCGCACTCGGGCTTCTGGCGCCAGGCCCTGCTCAATCTGCTCACGCAGCCTGAGCTTAAGACGATCTCGGTCCTTCTCGCTGGCAGTGAGAACAATGATTTTGGCGAAATTGGGGTTAGGGAGTTCGGGATTATATGAGAAGAAAAAGCGCGGAGCGCCCGCTCCGATGTATGCCGTAACAATCTTCGCCTCGGGCTGCTGGCGCAGCCAGTCCTCTACTTTCTTTGAACTCGCATTGGTGGTTTCGATGCTGGTGCCTTGTGGCATCGTCACCTCGACCAGGAGTTCAGGTCTATCGGATTGAGGAAAGAACTGCTGCTTGAGGAGTCCCATACCTGCAACCGAGGCAAGAAAGATGCCCACAACAATGCTCGCCACAAGAGCTTTCCGGCGTACCGCCCAGGCAATCACACGGCGGAGTCTCTCGTAACCGGGCGTTGCGTAAATTGCTGCGTGACCGCCGGGCAGGGCTTTGATTTGGGGCAGCATCTGCACGCCGAGAAAAGGAGTAAAGGTCACCGCGACGATCCATGAGGCGAGCAGTGCAAAGCCCACGACCCAGAAGATATTTGCGGCATATTCGCCCGCGCTCGATTGAGCGAAACCGACTGGCATGAGGCCAATAATGGTGACAAGCGTGCCCGCAAGCATGGGAGCAGCGGTATGACTCCATGCATATCCGGCGGCCCGAACGCGGTCCCACCCTTCCTCCATTTTGACCACCATGATCTCGATGGAGATGATCGCGTCGTCAACCAATAGTCCGAGGCCGAGGATCAGCGCGCCGAGCGTGATGCGATCGAAGACCCTTCCGGTGCCAAGCATGATGACGAAGACGCCTGCCAGGGTCAGCGGAACGGCTGCTGCCACAACGAGTCCTTCGCGCCAACCAAGGCTGATGAAGCTGACGATCATGACGACCGCAAGGGCGACAAAGAACTTCAGCATGAACTCATCCACTGCTTCGCGGATATTGACGGCCTGGTCCGTCACCTTGCTGAAGGTGATGCCCGCAGGAAGATCGTTGGAAATTCTTTTCTGTTCGGCTACCAGAGCTTTACCGAGGTCCAGGCCGTTCCAACCCTCCTTCATCACGATGCTGAGCAGCAAGGCCTCTTGGCCGTTATGACGAATAAGGAAGGTTGCGGGATCTTCGTACCCGCGCTTCACATCCGCAACGTCGGAGAGCTTCAGGGTGCGCCCGCCAGCGACGATTGGCGTGTCCCGAATCTTCTCAAGATCATCGAGGGCTCCATCCAGGCGAATATAAACCTGTTGAGCTTGCGTATCGATCGATCCAGATGGGGTGACCGCATTCTCGCGAACCAGGGCGTCGAAAATATCTCGTGCGCTAACTCCAAGCGTCGCGAGCCGCGGGTACGAGAACTCGACAAAGATACGTTCCGGCCGTTCTCCAACAATGTCAATCTTCTTTACACCTGGGACCTGAAGAATCCGCTGCCGAAGAGTCTCTGCTTCACGGGTAAGCTCGCGAGGAGGAAGGCCTGGAGCCTCGACCGAGTACAGGGCGAATGTTACATCCGAGTACTCATCATTAATGAAGGGACCATACACACCCTGAGGCAAGTTGTGTGCCTCATCGCCCAGCTTTTTCCGAGCCTGGTAAAACTCTTCCGCGACATCCTTCGGATTGGTATTGTCTTTGAGACTTACCATCATCAGGGCCAAGCCTGGACGTGTAAAGGTCTCGACCCGATCGTAATCGCGCAACTCCTGCATGCGCTTCTCCAGCGGTTCGGCAACGAGATCCTGCATCTCCTGTGCTGTTGCCCCTGGCCATACCGCTGAAACGGTAAACACCTTGATGGTGAAGCTCGGGTCTTCTGCGCGTCCCAGTTTGAGGAAGGCAAAGATGCCGGCGGCGGCGATCGCGATCAGCAGGAACAGAGTAACCGCCTTTTCGCGCACTGCGAGAGCCGACAAGTTCAAGAACTGCGGTACCCTCTGTATCTGTTCTGACTCATGGTGCTGGCTCATTGAATTCCCCCCCCCGTCGTCTCCACCCGCACCCGTTCGCCATCGTGCAAGAGATGAACTCCAAGTGCCACGATGTTCTGTCCCGAGTGCAGATTTCCGCTGATAATTGCCAGTTCTTCATCGAGCTGTCGCACTTGCATGGGTTGAAATGCGACCGTGGACGCAGACTGGTTCAGAACCCAGACACCAGGCCCCTTCCCTCGATCGCAGATGGATGAGGCTGGCACTTGGAGGGTGTCGGTTCTTGCATCGCTGTGCAAATGAACCGTAACGGTTGCTCCCAATGGTGCGTTCGCGGCAGCCCCTTCGAGAACATAGCGTGCCTCAAAGGTACGGGTCTGCAGGTCAGCGGCATTCGAAAGCTGCCGCAGTCGCACTGGGACGTTTGTCGTGCTGCCGTAGAGGGTTGCAAGTGCGGTTGATCCAATCGCCGGCCTCAACGTCTCGGGCAGGTCCACTGCGGCCTCTCGCGGACCGGAATGCGCGAGCTTCACCACCGTTTGCCCGGCCGCTACAACTTGCCCGGGCTCGGCCAAGGTTTCGATAACGACACCATCCGCATCAGCAACAAGTTGCGAGTAACCTTCCTCGTCTCTCGCCACCTGTTCCTGGGCTTCGGCTGCAGCAAGGTCAGCTTGCGCCGCATCCGATGCGGCCTTGATCTGGTCGTAGATCGCAGCGGAAACCGCGCCGCTTTTTACCAAAGGACGATACCGGGCCTCATCGGCGGAAGCTTGAACAGCTCTTGCCTTGGCCGCAGCGACGATCTCTGATCGCGCCGTGATGGCATGGACATAGTCGGTTCGGTCGATCGTCAGGAGCAGTTGTCCGGCATGGACGAACTGGCCCGTGTCGACTAACCGCTTCGTGACCTTGCCAGGGAGTCGGAAGCCCAAATCGCTCTCCACGCGCGCTGAAACTACGCCGGTGAATGCGGGATCTGCCCCGGCCGAAGAGCCTACTTTGACTATTCGAACCAGCTCCGGCTCAGTTCTTGGGTCCAGTTCACGCTTGTGACTGCAACCAGCCAAGAGGACCACAAGGGCGAAAATGGCAAGGACGGAAGTGAGATTGGTGCTTTTCATAGGACGTTCCTTCTTGATGGTTTCGATTTCGGTCACTGGAGCCAGCCTCCCCCGAGAGCGCGATAAGAGCCGACGGCTGCGCGCGCCGCACTCTCCCTCGCTACGGCCAGGTCGTCCCTGGCGACAAGCAACTGACGATCCGCATCGAGCACGGCCGTGAGGCCGATGACACCCGCGGCGTAGGATTCTTCCGAGCGGTCGCGCACGCGCTGCAATTCAGCAATCTCATGAAGGATTTCATTGCGTCGATCCTCCGACTGGGCCAGAAGACTGAAGGCGTCTTCGACATCTTCCGCCGCATGAAGGACGGAGCTTCGATACTGGAGCAAGGCTTCAGCATTGGCGCCTCGCGCTTCCGCCACTTCCGCAGCTACGCGACCGAAGTCGAAGAGTCTCCAACGCAGACCTACGACACTGATAGGCTGAAATCCCTGCTGCTCGAAAAGGTGTCCCGGTGCGAGTGCCTGAGATCCGACGATGTCTGAAAATGAGAGCTTTGGATAATATTCGGCGAGGGCCTGGCCAATGCGAGCGTTCGAGGCGGCAACCGTCCGCTCGGCAGCGATGATGTCAGGTCTCCTGCGTAACAGATCGGTAGGTGTCCCAAAGCCGGAGATCTCCGGTACCTCGGGAATGGCGGCGACAGGCGTCAACTCCGCTGCGTACGTTCCTGGCTGGGCGCCCATCAGAACGTCCAGCCGGTTCAGCTGTACCTCCAGAGCGACTGTGAGCAGTGGAATCGTCGCCTTCGCTTGCGACAGCACCGCCTGTGCCTGTGCGAGCTCACGGTCCGAAGCAACACCCGCATCTTTGCGCTGCTGCACGAGTTCCACAAGATGGCTGTCAGTGGCGATCTGGTCTTTGGCGAAGTTCAAGCGCGCCTGCGCGCCCCGTATCTGCATGTAGGCATCAGCGGCTTCCGCGGCCACTGTAATGCGGGTTCCCGTTCGGGATGCCTCCGCCGCTTGAGCCTCGGCAGTAGCGGCTTCAGCTCCTTTTTTCAAACCGCCGAACAGATCGGTTTCCCAACTTGCCATGAATCCGAGATCGTAGTAATTCTGACCGCGGTTATAGCCGGGCATGTGTGCGGCGAGGCGGCCCGTCATGCTTTCCGTTGACTGGTAAAGTGTGGTCGTCGAAGCGTAGAGGCTCCCTGATGGCAGGCGCTGCGCTCCCGCTCCACGGGCAGCTGCGTGCGCCTGTTGTACCCGCGTCATGGCAGCGGCCAGGTCAAGATTCTGGTCCAGGGCTCGCTTCACGATCTTTGTCAATTCGGGATCATGGAAGCCCGTCCACCATTGGTCCAGGGGCCGTGTTGGCAGGGAGGCGGGACGAGCTTCGATGGAGGGTGCGTTGTGAAAGGGCTGCAGCTTCACCGTCGGGCGCCGGTATTTTGGCCCCACAGTGCATCCGGTTATGCTTGCAGCTAATGCGAAGGCAAAGCCGATGTAGAGGACGAACTTTTGCGCCGCAGATTGAATTGAATCGGAAAACATGGGATGCGTCCTTACTTGAACGAAATAGCGTACACGTATAGTATGGTGTACATGGATAGAAGGATTCAGAGTTTTAAACACGAAACAACGAAACCTGCAAAAACGAAGGGATCGTTGCAAAATCGGAGGGACCGGTATCGCTCTGAACTGCGCGCCGAAACCTTGTCGACCGCCCGAGAGTTGATTCGGGAGGAAGGCTATCAAGGGCTAACAATACGCAAGCTCGCGCAGCGGATGGAATGCTCGCCGATGGCGCTCTATTCGTACTTCGCGGACAAGCAGGCGCTCCTGGCAGCACTCGCTCTGGAAGGATTTGAAAAAGTCGCCAAGCGGTTCGATTCCACCGCTCACCGTGATCCGCTTGTAGCGGTCAAGAAGATACTGCTGGACTACATTGCATACGCCGTGGAGAACCCCAACGAGTACAGGATTCTGTTCCTGTCGGTCGAAACTCTCGGAGAACTGAAGCTAAGCCGCGAGGACTTGCAGGAACGGAATCCTGCTTTCGGAGCGTTATTCAAGTGCGTGGAAAGGTGCATCAGAGCAGGCGTGCTTAAAGGTGGACCGTTCGCTGTGAGTACAGTACTATGGACAGCCGCCCATGGGGCGGCGTCCGTGCTGATCACGGCGCAGAAGTTTCCGTTTGGCAGCCGTCAACTATACGCTGAGGAGGTCGTCGCAACAATATTAAGTGGCGTGCAAAATCGGGTGATCGAGCGAATATGAATCCAAACTTCCGCAGGTTAGGATAAGTGACGCCAAGTTTAAATATGACCGCCTCTGTACCATCACGGCAGAGATTGCTGCTTCGCGGCCAGTCGTCTTCGCTCCGAGACATGGTCGAGGTGCACAGCGGATGTCAGCGGTCGGTCTGCACCTCAGCACCCTGCACTTCAAAGTGCCGAGCGTACGTCCCGTGTCCTATCACCCTTCAAACAGGATGACGATGCCGGACTCGCCCGGTCAACTGATCGAGCTTTCGATTGAATCTTTCGTGCCTCACGGGATATGCACCAACTTCACTTTCAACATCCCGACCTTGGTTTTGGGAAGGCCTGGTTGAAACAGTTCATCTCCATTGATTCTGCGGCCAGCAATCCACTTTCCGTTCTCATAGCGTTCTTCGTGAACAGAAAGCTGCCTTCAATCTTTCTTCAAGCGTGGTCACTTGCATCGGGCTGGATCAGCGGCCTGCCGCAAACGATGCAACCCGTCATGTGCTCGGCGTAAGGGAACGTGATTTGTACAACTTCGATTCGGCATCCCACACGTGAAGCTGAAATCCCTGGATTCTATAGGGTCCGAGGGCGTGATCTCAACCGCCCTCTCACACGCGACGAACCATCCCCACGTTCTCAACTCGCTGAACACGTCTTCGGAGAAGAAGCCCTTCTGCACTATCTCAATTCATGGAGCCCTCCTCGAGGTATTGCAGGGCCTCGAAGCGAAAGCAATACTTGATTGATTCCTTAATCTCTAAACAACTTATATCGGGGCAATTCCTTTCGCCCAGAAGGAACTCGATTCAGCTTGTCTTCTTTTTCACGAGATGGCTCTTTGCATACTGCAAGGGAGGGTATATAGCCAGGCAAGTGGAACGGATGGTCCGCTTCGAAAACTCTTGGCTGTGCGGCCACTCCGGATGTCATCAATCGCACTATGAATGGGCGATCCAATCAGCTATCCGGTCACCGGACCATATCAACGCAATAGCTTTGATTCTTCCGCCAGCAAACCTGAGCGCAAGCTGTCCTCGGGATTGCATGCATGTCTACGCTCCAATGGGTCCAAATCCACTTCATGCGTCACGGGTCCCCCCATCAGAAAACAGCGGTGGCAAATGAATTCGATGTTGCCATCTGGTCTGAAGCGATGAGAAAACCCACTGTCCACAAAGTGCCCCTCGGGAAAGAATTCAAAGTAGCAGAGAAATTGCAGCTAAGGAACTCGGGTTTTTCCTAGGTTGTGCTATTCCCGTACTGCTCGTTCCGGCAGTGCTGAGTATCTTCTGGACTGCTGCGACCTGATCTATCTCTTCCCTGATCGACTGGTCGTGCAAGCAGAAAAGTGCCAGTTCAACCCGGTCGTCAACACCCAGCTTGTCATAGATTTTTCGTAGATAGTTTTTGATGACCTGTTCAGAAGTTCCCATCTCATAAGCAATTTCCTTGTTGCGCATGCCCCGCGTGACACCCGTGATGATAGCCTTCTCCCGCGGGGACAGGTGCATCTGTGTGCGTGGGTTCAGGAGTGCAGCCCCTTGTACTCGGTAGGCTTCGAGGATCCAGTTCAGTGCCTGATTGTCGATCCAGGTTTCACCTCTAGCAATGCGTCTCACACATCGCACGATCAGATCGGGAGATATGGACCGAGAGACAATACCGCGAATGCCGTGGCGAAATAGCTCGACAGTATGTCCTTCTTCTGCCGTCACGCTTTGCACAATGAACTTGGCGGCGGGCGCGGTTCGCAGCAGTTCCGCAATCACACTAGCGCCTGCCGTGAGAAGCTCCCCTTCAACAAGGACAACATCGGCCGGATGTCGTTCAATCGATACGCGGAGTTGTTCCAAAGAGCCCGCTTGCGCGACTAATCGAATATCGTCTTCAAGCGCAATGACCTTGCTGATTCCAGTGCTGTAGATCGCCTGGGAGTCTGCGAGAATGAGTCGGATCGCATTTGGATTGTCAGGGCCGGTAAGAAAATCGTGTGCTTCCATTGTGCAAAGATAAGCGGGTACAACCGATGGAGACACCCCCCAGAATATGCACCGTTGGTTACGTTTGCGTTAGAAGCATGATGCAGAGTCATGAACTCTCAGCTACCGACGATCTCTTCTGAATGCCTCACCCTGCGATGACTTATGTACTGCTGTGACAGCCACAGGAGCGGAGCTTGCATGTCTGCACACGGCCGAGCATCTTCTCGCCGCAGCCTGTGCTGGTCGCACAGATTGGCCTCGTCCTGCCGATAGAGAGTCCTGTTCGGATCAACTTCACACCCCATTCCTCAATCCAGCCCGCCAAACGCTGGTGAGCGAGGCTCCCTTGTCGGATCACTTTCGGCAACATGCAGACTGAATCAATTGCGAAACCATGCAATCCGGGGAAAAAAGTTTACGCTCCTGATAGTTGTAGCGAAGATGTGATGTACATCCCAGCCTGTACCCCAAATATCCAGGCCAAGCTGGCTTCCAAGCGTCCTTCCTCAAAGGAGGGATAGCTATTCACGAACACGTTCGAGTACATAAGTAGATGCTCATGATTCAAATGAGGAGGATTTTTACACTTCAGCAGGCAATCGTTTCAGACGAACGGGTCGGATCTAAGCTAACGATTGGCCATCAGAAACCAGGTAGCTCTAAGATGCCCAAGCTTTCCAAATTCGGCGCTACTCAGGAGCTGCTCTTAAACCAAACGCTGAAGTACCGCCAAATGAGCAATATCGCCGAAGGAAACACACTCGGCTACATGTCTCCGGGCTCTCTTCTGCAAAAGCTGATTGTTCTGGTGGCGCTTGTTCTCATTTTACGTTCTGCCACATGGGCCTCGGAGCCACTCACTCTTACGTCGCTCCATGCCATACATTCGCTTGGCAATGCAGAAGCAAGCCGCGCGATTCCTGCGGCCTTTGAAGCCACTGTTGTTTATTCCCGAGGGTACGAAAGTTTGCTCTTCGTTCAGGAGGGCGACGACGCACTTTTCGTAAGCCCGCCCACGACCGTGGCCCTGCTTCCCGGCGACCGAATCTTCATCAAAGGTAAGACTCAAGGAAGCTTTCGGCCCCTCGTGGTCGCCAGTAGCATTACCCTACTTCATCACGGCAGCTTACCCCATCCCCAAGCCGCCACCTTCGACGAGTTGATTCGCGCACAGTACGACGCTCGCCTAGTTATTGTTCATGCGATAGTTCGTGCTTCTGACCTCGTGGGAAACATCGCGGCACAAAGGCGTAGTGCTCGGCTGCAGTTGGTCACCGACGATGGTCACATTGAAGCCAACGTTGATAGTGACAATGAAAGAGCGCTAAAAGGCTTGTTAGACGACGAAGTCGAGATCACGGGGGTGGCGGCAGGAAAGTTCGACGACAAGATGCAAGAAACCGGCGTCGTTCTTTATGTCTCGAATCTCGCGGACGTCAGGGCGCTCAAGCGCGTCAATACCAGGTTCGGGTCTCTTCCGATCACGCCAATGGATCAGATCCTTTCGAACTATCACGTGCGAGATCAATCGCGTCGGATCCAAGTACACGGAACCATAACCTATTATCAGCCTGGGTCCGCCGCGGTCCTTCAGGATGGCTCCAAGAGTCTCTGGATCTCGACCCATACCCGCGAACCGCTGCAAATCGGGAATTACGCAGAGGCGAGCGGCTTTCCTGACGCACATGACCGAATGCTGATGCTGATGGATAGCGAAATCGGAGATGTGCATATCGCAGCTCCCATTGTTCCCCAGCCGGCAACATGGAGACAGCTGGCATTCTGGAACAGCAACCAACCCGATGGTCATCAATACGACCTCGTGTCAACTGAAGGCCAGATCGTCACAGAGGTGCGGGAAGCAACACAGGACGAGTATGTTCTGAGTTTCGACGGCAAACTCTTCAATGCGATCTATCGTCACCCACCCGGCGGCGTCACTCCTCCGCCAATGCGTCAGATTCCTCTCGGAAGCAAAGTGCGCGTCACGGGAATCTGCAAGATTCTGGACACAGAGGCAATCACCCCGGGAGAAGAGGTGCCCTTCGACATCCTCCTGCGAAATTTCGATGATATTACGGTCCTTGCGGGGCCTCCTCTCCTGAATATTCGCAACCTCACAGTGCTTGTCGGTCTTCTATTGACGTTGTTACTTATAGCTGCCGCCAGAGAATGGATCAGGGAACGCAAAGTGGGTCTTCAGAACGCCGCTTCCGCCTACATGGAACGGCAGCGCAGTAGAATCCTGGAGGATATTAATGGATCTCGCCCTCTCGCCGAAATTATCGAGCACATCACGGAATTAGCCTCTTTTAACTTCCGAGGTGCTCCCTGTTGGTGCCAGTTAACCGATGGAGCTCAGCTCGGCAACTTCCCGTCGAAGCCTGAAGCGTTCCGTGTCGTGACGGAGCAGATTCTTGCCCGGTCTGGACCGGCGCTCGGTTTCTTCTACGCTGCATTTCATCCCCACACTAAATCTAATTCCAGCGAGTCGGAGACCCTCTCGACGGCTGCTTCAATGGCAACGCTGGCAATTGAGAGCCGAAGGCTATACTCGGATCTGCAACACCGCTCGAAGTTCGATCTGCTGACGGACATTCACAACCGCTTTTCGCTGGAGACTTATCTAGACGAGCAAATTGAAATAGCCCGCGAGGATGCGAGCATCTTCGGGTTGATCTACATCGACCTAAATGACTTCAAACAGGTGAATGACGTCTACGGCCACCATGTTGGGGATCTTTATTTGCAGGAAGCGGCGACCCGAATGAAACATCAGCTTCGCGATAATGACATGTTGGCGCGACTTGGCGGCGACGAATTTGCTGTGCTGGTTTCGCGCGTGCATAACCGCGGGGAAATCGACGAAGTTGCCCGACGTTTGGGACGCAGCTTCGAAGCGCCATATGCGTTTGATGGATACGTCCTACATGGTTCTGCAAGTGTCGGCGTTGCCATTTACCCTGAAGACGGAACGACTCGGGAAAGTCTATTGAGCGCTGCTGATGCGGCAATGTATGTGGTCAAGCAGACCAAAAAACAATCCGTTCATATGCCGTTCGAAGCAGCTACGCCTCTTGCGAAGTCAGATCGTTTCTAAAGCAGATTCAGAGGTGCAGGTCACCTCAAGGTTCTGTTTGCAGTCGAGATATCGCTGGTGAGGATGGGCAGCACCTCTCACTCTCGGCGGATGGCGGTGGGTCTTGTATTCAATGAATGAAGTCAGAGACCAGCATCACCTTCGTTGATCGATTCGCTAACTCAACCAGGGATACACACTGTGAGAAAACCTGGAGCGGCACCGCTGAAAGTCGCAGGGCTAGCCGCGCTCGCTGCTGGGGGCCGCGATGTTCTTGTTGAGAGGCTGCGATTCGTAAATGGCACCTGATCTAAGCTGAAATTCTCCGTTTGCATCTTCTCATCGACGTTACTCGTACCCGTATGCCGCCGGTGGACGGGAAACAAGATCGCTGCTGAGTCGACAAGTTGTCGAAAAGCTTCTATTTGACAGCATTTAGGAGATTTGCAGGCGAGAGTCAATGGTCTTCCGAGAGCCCCAAATGCTCGAGAGAGCATGCTTCTCGACCATCGGTCCTACTCCCATCTGCATCGTACGTTTGCGGAGGTACGCCATGGAAAGTAGAACCAAGTTTCTAGGACATCCTGTCCACCCGATGCTCATTGTCTTTCCGCTTGGCTTGCTCGCCACTGCTGTGGCGTTCGATATCGTCGGCCTGATCCAGCACGATGCGAACTGGTTTCGAATTTCGTTTTGGATGATTGCTGCGGGAATCGTCGGTGGCCTATGTGCCGCTATCTTCGGATTAGTCGATTGGATCGCAATACCCGCAGGCACTCGCGGCAAGCGAATCGGGCTCCTACATGGAGCAACAAACATTCTCGTAGTCCTGCTGTTTATTGCCAGCTGGTTTATGCGCAAGGCAAACAGCGAGATCCCCTCCAGCGGTGCGTTAGTGCTGTCCTTTATCGCTGTGACGCTTGCGCTGGCAGGTGGCTGGTTAGGTGGCGAGCTTGTCGACCGACTCGGCGTCGGCGTGGACGACGGTGCAAATCTGAACGCCCCAAATTCTCTTTCGCATGCTTCCACCATAGCGACGACTGACTATCCCGTACGAAAGGCGAGTTGAACCGCAAGCTGCTTTATTCGGGAGCGGAGATAGGGCGGCGCGTCGGCCCGTGAGTCAACTGCGGACTCGCCATGCCCTCCCGTGACCTGAAGGGAAGAACAGGGCCAAGTTCAATCGGAGACCTTACAGAATACTTCGATGTAGATGCCCTTCTAGATCGAGCAGGAGAATCTCCGCCAGAGCACGGGCCTTTCGCTGAGAGCGGAGAACTTGCGCCTCCGAATATCAAACAACCTTGACAAACATCAAAGCTTCATACCTTTGTACATGGAGCAGACAATGGCTCGTGATAAGACAAAGCGCGGAACGGCCGATCGCTCGAGAATTGATGTCAACGAGGAATACGAAATTCGTTATTGGACTAAGGAATTGGGCGTCAGTGCTGAGCGTCTTCGCGAACTCGTGGCGAAACACGGCATTATGGTAGCGGACATTCGCAGAGCGCTCGACAAATGACGAAAACACAGTCGTGAACTGTCGGGCGTGGCTCGCCATCGTGCCCCTGACCTGCACATTGGCATGCGGACGACCTCCTGCGCGGGCAGATATACCGCTTCTATCTGGAAGGGATCGATCGGCGGAAGGGCGGCGGGCACCAGACTCTGCTGCACCTCTCGGGCAGCGCTAAATTCGACGCGTAGACGAGTGCCCTCATGCGAGTGCGATAACGCTTACGACGGGAGAGGATTTACGCGATGCCAAGTTGATCGGTAGTGAAAGCCGGCCTCGTCGTCAATTCAGGCATCATCGCCGAAGCGTAAACGGACCCAGCGGCGGGTCCCCTCCCTCTGGATGAGCGGTACGGCCTGATATCGCTAATCAACCTTCGCGCGACTTGCCACAGACCCCATGGTCGTCTCAAGTACTATCCTCCGCTTCAAGAACCCTCAGCCATTCGGGCACCGCTGAGGCGTTCAAAACCGCGTTTGAGGTATTCCCCAGGGTTGGCCCCGACAACTGCACCGTTGCGACTCAGGGAATCAGCATCGAGAACCTGTGACGTTCACAAAGCGCATGAAGGCTAATTGTCCGCTGAAATCTCGGAAAAGGCAGAACATATCCCTGTAGATGCCACGGGGCTCCTCGACAAAAGCGGGCAGCAACAACTCGACGTCGGCGCGGGCTGCCGGCGGCGATTTTCGATTATATGTACAGGTCTCAAAAACGGCATTCTCGTTAGCCGGTTTCCGAAGCTTTCCGCATGGGGTACCCGCTTGAATTCGCCCCACGCTAAGCTGCGCTATTCTCCAAAGCAATGGCACGGGGAAACAGGATGTTGTTTTCCAAGTGGATGTGCTGGTGCAGATCCTGCTCGAACTCTTCGAGGCCCGCATAAAATGCGCGGAATGTTGGGCATGCACCCTCAGGAGGCCTGTAGTCCTGGCTCAAGTTGCGGATCTCGGCCATAAGATTCCCAGCAATTTCGTGATCTTTGGTCATCATCGCAATCGGATGGGATATCGATCCGAAGCAATTCCGTGGTTGAGTCCCATTCCCGGACGCGTATCGCTCCAGCTTGCCAATATAGGGAAAGAGCACAACTTCCTCCTTACCTTGGTGCGAGATCAATTCTTCGCCGAGTTCCGCCAACTTCGACTGAAGCACCGGGAGTTCCTCTCGAGTGTCGCCGTGACGGTTCACAACTTTGGCGGCTAGTTCATTCAGGCGAGGTACTTCGCGGGTGACATAAGCGTGGTGGGCATCAACTATGTGCGCGGTCAGGCTCGCAAGAGACTCTTTTACCCAGTCTCTGTATCCGGGAGTGGAAGCGGCTGCAGTGGTTCCCAGAGAAGCAATCACCTCATCGACATTGAGATTTCGTGCAGCACACGCCTCAGCAAGCGGCACCCGGCCTCCGCAGCAGTAGTCAATTCCATATTTTTCAAATACACGAACAGCCGCCCGATTTTCCATCGCAATGTCGCGTACAGTTTGGGTTGTTGTGGACATAGAGATCTCCTTCAATTGTTGAAGGTAGAGGGACGCCGGTTCAAGCTGCAGGGACTTTTGTCACAGTGCGACGATTTTAAGCAATCCTCGCGTCCCGCTCCAGCCGAGAAACAACATTTGTCATGCCTGGCGGTACGGCCGATTCATTGTGGTAAGCGAAATGCGAACATAATTATTAGACATGCGCGACTCTTCTTCGAAGCAGTCGATTGAAGGTCGCGACGGTGCAATGATGAACTCACCCGTCGCATGGAGAAAATGGATCCCGATCATTGCAATGGTTTCGTGGATCTATGTTGCTTCCAGCTTGCTCCGGTATGCGGCATCCGCTACGGTCAATTACATCCTCGTGGGCGGCATTATTGGATTCACCGTTGTCCTGATCGGGCTCTCGATTGCGGGTAAACAGGTTTTTCCGTTCGCTGCCGGACTGATCTTTCTCGGCACGCTTTTATCAAGCATCTCGCCACTTCATGCGGGCTCATTCAGTTTTCCGCCGGATCATTGGAAGATTGCCGTAGTTCTCGCCGGCGGCGCCGCTCTCTTCTTGTCTTCTCCGATCAGAAGAATGGTAGAACAACTTCCATTCGTCAATCGACCCGAATTGCTCGACGAGGGAGCGGTGCCACACTGCGGCTTCGATCCGAGAGATGAAGATGTCGAAATTCTGATCAGGCTCGATAATCGCGCCGTCGACCTCTTGCGGAATGCCCGGTGCATTGTCACTATCCAAAATCCAAGAAAGGTGGTGCCACCAACGCGGCGGCGCTCGGAAATGCTTTCAAAATCGGTGGACAGGATACCGGCTTGCACGATCACAGATTGCCGTTTTCCGTCAAACGTCAAATAACAGTGGTATTTCCTGGATTTGGTGATCGTCGAGGGAGAGTGTGACGCGAGAAGAAACCGAGACGCTGGAGCTCAGGTTAGCCGAAGAGCCGCGTATCCGCGCGGAACGGCAAAGTCAGGCTCTCATTGAAGCGTTCGTGGGCAGCGGCCTGTTCTTCATGTTGCTGCCGGGGACCTTCCTCGGTGTGTGGAACCTGATCGGAATCTCACGGCAGCAGGCGCTTGACGGCCTCTCCTCGGCATGGCTTCAGGCACACGGCCAAGCTCAGTTGTTCGGTTGGGTTGGGTCGTTCATCCTTGGCATCGGCTT
>Ga0105240_10007581_pt1 | contig 15722 bp, 11 predicted proteins | sample KBSC54metaG_FD_80426 | JGI IMG/M metagenome (GOLD analysis project Ga0105240, IMG submission 80426) | Corn rhizosphere microbial communities from Kellogg Biological Station, Michigan, USA - KBS C5-4 metaG | ecosystem: Host-associated > Plants > Roots > Rhizosphere > Soil | place: Michigan, USA... | reverse complement strand
CCGTTTCAACCTTTACGCGCCGGTGCACCGCATCTATGAGTACATCGATACCACTTACCAGATTCGCGCCGACAAGCACTGGGTCAGCAACTTCATCACCGCCGAAATTCCGTTGGCGCAGCTAGCGGTCTGGCTGAATTCGCTGGTATCGAAAACCCCGGGCGTATTCGACCTGCGATGTATAAGGGCCGTCCACGCCGCGCTGTTCCTGCTGGCGCTCTGGCTGTTCGCGCCGCTCCTCGACGACCGGCCGCGATGGCTGCGGTGGACCGTGTACGGGGTCGTTCTCCTGGTCCTCTGCGACGCGTCGTACGTCTGCGCGTTGAATTCGTTCTATATGGACGAGGCGGCGTTTGTCTTCCTGCTGCTGACGGTCGTCTTCTACCTGCGCATGGTTCGCTGGGGCCGACAGCGTGACGCCGTGCTGTCGATCGTGTGCGCGTTTCTGTTGGCGTTCACAAAAAGCCAGCACACGATTCTGGGATTCTGGATCGCCCTGCTGTTCATCGGTGCGGCCGGAAGTGTTCGCGCGTTGCGGCGGCGCTGGTGGTATCTCGCCGCCGCGGGACTGGCAGCAGCCGGCACGCTCATGATCTGGAAGGCGCAGCCGGCCGATTACGCCAGCGACGCCATTTACAACGTGGTCTTCGAAAAAGTGGTGCCGCATTCCCACGACCCCGATCGCACCTTGCGCCAACTGAACCTCGACGAGTCCTACCGCCGCTGCATCGGCATGAAATCGTACCTGCCCGGCTCTGGCATGCAGGATCCGGCATTTCGCGCCCGCTTCATGCAGCGCATCTCGCTGGGGAAGCTGGCGGTCTTCTATCTGAAGCGGCCCGACATCGCCTGGCGCACGATGACCGACGCGCTTGCCGAAGCCGGAAAGCAGCGCCTCTTCGGCAGCTTCGCACTATCCACAGGCAACCCGCCTTTCACGCGGAGCCACGCCTTCGCCCTCTGGAGCGACGCGAAAGCCGCGCTGTTCTTCACCCGCGGCAAGCGCTTCTTCTTCGTCTATCTGGCGCTGCTTTGGCTCATGGCCGCGCTGCTGTTCCTGCATCGCCGCGGGCTCGCGGAGCGCGCCTGGCTGGCCGGACTTTGCCTCGCGGGCGGCGCCACCATGGAGTTATGCGTCTCCACTTTGTGCGACTCCATGGACATCGAACGGCACGTCACGATTTTCCTGGTGCTCTTCGATCTCGTCCTTCTCACGTGTATCTGGCTGGTGCTGGATTACTCGCGAGTGCGCACGCTTAAGGCGCCAACACCTCAACATCGTACACGAGCATCGCGTTGGGCGAGACCACGAACCGACGCTGCCCCGGCACTTCCGGTAGATACGTTCCGGTCCGACCGTACGCCTGTGCGGCCGGCACGATGACGATGCGGCGCTCGCCTGCGGCGAATCCACAACCCTGCCTCGTCTTTCTCCGCGTGTTCCTCCGCGCCTCCGCGGCTCCGCGGCAAAAATATCTCGCTATGTCGTTCATGGCGCCAACACCTCAACATCGTACACGAGCATCGCGTTGGGCGAGACCACGAACCGACGCTGCCCCGGCACTTCCGGTGGATACGTTCCGGCCCGACCGTACGCCTGTGCGGCCGGCACGATGACGATGCGGCGCTCGCCCGGCTGCATGGTAGCGATCACCGCATCGAGTCCCGGATTGATCTTTGCCGGGAGCGGAAACGCATGCGGCGACTCCACAAAGCCTGGAAGGCCATTGTCGTTGCTGCCGAATTCGATCGGCTTGATCGGCGGACCCTCGTACCCGAGCACATCGCCCGCGTACAGCAGTTCCGTGCCGCGATATCGCACGCGCAACGGACCCGTCTGATCGTTCGCTTGGCCCGCCGCCACTTGCTCGGTGAGAACGCCACCCCCTTGTCCTGAGGCCTTGGGGTGATGCGCGGCGACCCATTCCCGCTCGGCAGATCTCTTCTTCTCGACATGCTCGGCCACGCGCTGTTGGGCGGCGCGCACCATCGCCTGGAAACTCTCGGTGGTCGGGTGGAATCCCTCGGCTTTCATGCCGATTCGCAGGATGCGCACGCGCTCCACTGAGTCGCCCTGCACGATCCGCATCACCACGTCGAGGCCTTCCACCACTTCGCCGAAGACGGTAAAATTACCGTCCAGATAAGAGCGGTCGCCCAGCGTGACGCAGAACTGCGATGAGTTCGTATTGGGTCCGCTGTTGGCCATGTTCAGCGCGCCGGCATGGTCGTGGCTGAGCTTCGCGTGCACCTCGTTGGGGAACTGGTAGCCCGGACCCTTGGCGCGATCCGATTGCGGAATTCCAGTCTGGATCACGTGGCCGGGCACGACGCGATGGTAGACCGTGCCGTCGAAGAACGGCCGGCCGGGGTCGAACGCGGCGTTAGCGATCGTGCCCTCCGCCAGTCCCACGAAATTGGTGACCGTCATGGGCGTGAGTTCTGCTTCGAGGCGCGCGACGATCGTGCCCTTGTTCGTGCGGATTTCGGCGTACAGGCCGTCGGGCCGCTGCGCGAGAGCGGCGGCGGAAAGCAACAGCGCGAGTAGAGAGAGTCGGTGGATGTTCATCGGCGTTCTTCGGCGGCCCCAATCTTGATTTGCTGAAACTCGGGAGATCCATGTAGCGCAGCGAAGGCCGGCTCGGTGCCGGCCAGCGGCATCAGCAGGTGGTGTTGCGCGCGCGCCAGCTTCAGCGCGGCCAAGGCTTCCGCCGTCCGGCCCAGTTCGGCAGCCGCCAAAGCGCGGCGGTAAGGATCGGCATTGGACAGATCTTTCTCGAAGAATGCCCGGTCGGTGCGCTTGCCCTGGTACAGTTCGGCGCGGGCGATGCAGGCTTCCGCTTCGCGGAGTCCGGGCTCGAGTTCCAGGGCACGGCGCGCGCTGCGGATCGCCTGGTCGAAACGATGCGCCTGCAGCAGGACCCACCCGGCGTCCACATTCACACGCGGCGAAAGCGGATCCAGCACCAGCGCCCGTTTGAGCGATGCCACTCCAGCTTCCGGGTGGCCGGTGACTACCTCAACGAACGCGTAATCGTGATACGCCTGCGCGAGGCTCGGATTCAGATTCAACGCACGCTCGAACTCGCGGCGCGCGGCGGCGAAATCCCAATCGCGCCAGAATGCGACGCTGCCGAGGACATTGTGCGCTTCCGCGTTGCTCTCGTCGATATGCACCGCGCGAGTGGCGGCGTCACGCGCCTTCTCCAACGCGTCAGGCGGGGGCGCGGCGCCCGACAGCGCTTGTCCGAGATAGGCCTCACCGCTGGCGGCCCACGGCTCGGCGTAGGACGTGTCCAGCGCGCCCGATTTCGCGAACCACTCCAGCGCGCGAACGTTATCCGCCGGGGTCCTCTTGTGCTGCCAGTAGCGGCCGTTGACGAAGGCTTCGTACGCGGCCGCCGACGGCCGGTGGTTCTGGCGCCCCGCGGACTGCGGAAACAGCGCCCGCACCACCGCCGCACTGGCGCGTGCCGCCGCGTCCTCTTGAAATTCCAGCGAGCCGGCGCCGGCCAGCTGGTAGGTGTCGTTCCACACCTGCACCTGGTCCGCGACCTTCACCAACCGGATCGAGACACGCTGCACGTCGCCCTCGCGGCGCAGGTCGCCCTCGACGATGTAGTTGACTCCCAACTCCGCGCCGATGCGCGGCAGCGGCGGCTTCTGCCCGGCGTACCGGAGCACGCTCGTGCGGCCGATCGCGCCCATGCGGTCGGGCAGCAGGCTGCCGAACTGCGTGATCATCTCGTCCAGCAGGCCGTCAAGCATCGCGTCGTCGCTTTCCTGGTGCGTCGTGTTGGCAAACGGCAGGACGGCGATCAGGGTGCGCGGCACGGGCGCGGTAGTGCGCCATAAGAAAAAGATGGCGGCGGCCGCAGCGGCGATCGGGGCCAGGAAAGCAGCCCATCGCCGGCGGGCTCTTGGCGGAGTGGGCGACGTTACAGTTGTAACCGAATCCACGGGCGCTACGAAACGGTAGCCGCGCCGGGGCACCGTAAGGATGAAGCGCGGCGCTTCGGAATCGTCATTCAGCGCGGCCCGGATCTGCGCGATGCTGACGTTCAGGCTGCGGTCGTAATCGACGAACGTTTCGCTGCCCCAGATCGCCCGCTGAATGTCGTCGCGCGAACAAATCTGTCCCGCGCGCTCCACCAGGAATCGGAGAATGCGGAACTGCTGCGGGGCAAGTTTGATCAGCACACCGCCGCGGCGCAACTCCTCCTGTGCGAGGTCGAGTTCGAAGGCGGCGAATTTCAGAATGCGGGCCGGGGTGGCGGCGGGCGTCACGGTTTCCAGTATAACGGGGGTCCTCGGGGGAGGAGCGCCCGTACACCTTTTGCAGCATTAATAACAAGCTGCAACGCCATGACGGACAAGCAGTTCGCCGATAACACAAAAATGACCGCCGCTGTCTTGCGGCATTTCGCGGAACACCGCAGACTCGCCTGCATGAAGAACACCAGACGTGATTTCCTGATGCAATCGGCGGTGGCTGCGGGAGCGGCGGGAACGCTCCGTGGACAGACGGCCCCGCTCGACATCTTCCAGGCGGCGACCGCCGGCAACTCGGCGCGGGCGATCGAACTGCTTACCGCCGCTCCGAAAGTCGTGCGGTCCCGGTCGGCAGATGGACGGACCCCGCTGCACTTCGCCACCGCCGCCGGCAAGGTCGACATGGTCATGCTCCTGGCGACGCGCGGCGGGGAGTTGAGCGCCGAACCGGAGAGTCCCCTGCTGGCCGCTGTCGATTTCGGCGATCACGGCGCGGCCTGGGACATGAGCCAGTTTCTGCTGGCCAACGCCTCGGACCCCAACGCGCGGCGCAAGGACGGCAAGTCCGCGCTCGAACTGGCGCGCGCCCGGGGCTACGACGACGTCGCCGAGATGCTGATTCACCGCGGCGCCTCCAGCGACGATCGGAGGGTGGAGCGGGTCCACTTCGCCCGCCGCTTCAATAAGGATCTGACGACGGATGTGCCGTGGGTGGAGGTGAATCCCTTCGTGTCGATCGCACACGCCAATTTCGACAAGGTAAAGGAACAGCTCGCGGGGAATTCCAGGCTGCTCAATACCCGGGCCAGTTGGGACGAAACGGCCATCGAGGCCGCTGCGCATACCGGCCACCTTGAGATGGCCCAATGGCTGGCGGAAAAGGGCGCAGCGGTGTCGACCTGCACGGCGGTCCTGCTCGGCAATGCAGCGCTGGTGAAGGACGCGCTGGCCGCCGATCGCCTGGTGGTGAACGAACGCGGCGCGCACGACATCTCGATCCTGGGATATACGGCGTACGCGAACGAGCAGCCCGCTATTGCCGAGATGCTATTGAAAGGCGGCGCGAATGTGCAGGGTAAGGCGTTGGGCGTGACGCCCCTCCATCTTGCGGCGCAGAAGGGGTATGTCGAACTCGCGGAGGTGCTGCTCGCCCACGGCGCAGACGTCAACGCGTCGGTGAAGTCCCGCGGCGAGATGGTGACCCCGCTGGCAGTGGCGCTGAAGGCCGATCAGAAGAAGATGGCCGAGTTGTTGCGCAGCAAGGGGGGCGCATAGGAAAAGGCGCTCCGTTTAGCGCGGCGCGTTTGATGCGCCAGCGGCCGTCGGCGACGGCCTGGGTGAGGTCGGTTTCGACGGGGCCCTTGGGGGCGAAGTCCTGCATGTATCCGGCGCAGTGCTTTTTGTAGGCCTGCTCGTCGGCGGGCGTACAGAAGCGGACGTGGCCTGTCAGGCCGTGGCGGTAGGCGTTCAGGGTCCGAGCATCCTGCTTGGACTTGGGAGCTGACTTCGCAAGCTCGATCAGATCGTCGATAGTATTCACAAAAGAAGCTTTCAGCGATCAGTTACGGCGGATTACGGCTTCGAGTAGATGAATTCTAATCACTTTTTGGGATGGGGCAAAAACGCCGGCTTTAACGCTTCTTCGTCCGCTCCAGCAACTGGGGGTCGCCGACGATCTCAGCGAGGGCTACCGCGCGCTTGTGCTGGACCTCCGCCGCGGCGGCATCGCCCTTGCCGTCCAGCGCGAGAGCCAGGTTGTTGTAGCTCAGCACCGCATCTTTCTGCCGCAGCGCGAGCGAGCGTTTATACAGCGGCACCGCCAGTGCGAACTTCTCCTGAGATGCGTAGACGACCGCGAGATTATCCAGCGTGGTCGCAAGCTGCGGCGCGTCCGAGCCCAGCTTCGCCTCCCAGATCGGCAGCGACCGTTTGTACAACGGCTCGGCCTCGGCATACCGCTGCGAGAGGTAGAAGACCATCGCCAGCGAGTCGAGGTACGTCGCCACGTTGGAGTCGTTGGGACCGTACACGCGCTCCTGGATCGAGATTGCGTGACGCAGCGGCGCCTCGGCGGCGGCGAAATTCTTTGTGTTCACGTACAGGGCCGCGATGCTGTCCAGCACCGGCACGAGGGCAGGGTCGGCGGGACCGCGCCGCTTCTCGATGATCACGAGCGCGCGCCGGAGATTCGGCTCGGCGACCGCGTAACGCTTGCGATCCAGATAGAACGTGGCCAGCGCCGCACAGTCGGACGCGAGGTCGAGATCGTCCATACCGCGATTCTGTTCGCGCACCGAAATGACCCGCAGCAGCATGCGTTCCGCGTCGGTCGCGCGCGCGGCGCCCATGCCGCTGTAGATGGCCGCCAGCGCCTTCAGCGACGGAATCAGGTCGGGATTCTGCGGACCCGAGGACTTCTCTTTGATATCGACGGACCGCAGGTACAGCTTCTCGGCGTCGGAACTGCGGCCCTCCGAGCGATACACACCGGCGAGCGCTTCGATCGTGGCGGGCTCGGCCGGCTGCTGCTCCAGCAAGCGCGAGAGCACGGGCTCCGCGTCGGCGTACTTCCCCATGGCAACCAGGCGCTCTGCCTGCAGGCGAAGTTCACTCGGGTCGTCGGCCGCGTGTGCAGCGGCGGCCAGCAGCGCTAAAATTGCAAAAAGCATCGACCTTATTGTATGGCAGAGTAAAAGGTGTGGCTCGCCTCCCGCTGTTGCTCGCCGCGTTCGTGATGTCGGCCGCGCCGGCTTACCGCCAGGCCGTGCCGGGTTACCGCTACGAGTTTCCGCGCGACCACTTCAACCATTCCGACTTCCAGACCGAGTGGTGGTATTACACCGGGAACGTGCATGCCGCCGACGGTCACCGCTACGGCTTCGAACTGGTCTTCTTCCGGCGGGGACGGGAGGGCGCGCCAGCCAATCCCTCGGCGTGGCGCGTGGACGATATCTACCTGGCTCACCTCGCCCTCACCGATATCGACGGCCGCAAATTCAGCTCGACCCAGCGGCTCAATCGCGCGGGACCGGGCATCGCCGGGGTCAGCCTTTCCGAAGGCCGCATCTGGAACGGCAACTGGCAGGTGCAGTGGCAAACGCCCGGCGACGTGCAGACGCTCTCGGCCGTGGCTGCCGGCATTCGTTTCACGCTGCGCCTCACGCCCCGCAAGCCCGCGATCATCCACGGTGAGAACGGACTCAGCGTGACCGGCGCGGCGCCCGGCGAGGCGGCCTACTACGTGTCGTTCCCGCTGCTCTCGGTCGACGGGTCGATCAATGGCGCGGCGGTCACCGGCATGGCCTGGATGGATCACGAATGGTTCACCAGCCTGCTCGATCCGCAGCAGGTGGGCTGGGACTGGTTCAGCGTCCAACTGGAGAACAACACCGAGTTCATGCTGTTCCAACTGCGGCGGCAGGACGGCAGCATCGACCCGCACTCGTCGGGCACGTATATCGCGCCGGACGGCCGCGCGACCTTCCTGCCGCGATCCGATTTCGGGCTGCGTCCGCTGGAGTTCTGGACCAGCCCGAAGACGCACGCACGGTATCCGGTGAAGTGGCATATCGACATCCCGCGCCTGCATGTTTCGCTCGACTTCACGGCGGCGCTGCCGAATCAGGAACTCACCGGGGGAGGCGAGGGACTGACCACATATTGGGAGGGCGCGGGCAGTTTCGAGGGCTCGATGCGTGGCGTTGGATACGTCGAGATGACCGGTTATGACCACGCCCTGCGAATGTGAGTTCTCCCCCGCCGATATAATGACCGTATGAAACTCTCTGAGGGCAAAGCCAAGCGCATGAAGGCGCTTGCCAACGACCGCGGTGTGATCGCGGCCGCCGCTATGGACCAGCGCGGCAGTTTGCAGAAGTCGCTGGCGTCGGCGCGCGGAGTGGACGTGAAAGAGATCACTCCCGACATGATGAGCGAATTCAAAGTGGCGGTGAGCCGGGTCTTAACCCCTCATGCCAGCGCCATTCTTCTGGATCCCGAATTCGGCCTGGAGGCCGGCCGCGCGCGCAGCAAGAACGCCGGCCTGCTGCTTGCCTACGAGTTGAGCGGCTACGACAACACGCGTCCCGGACGCCTGCCCGACCTGCTGCCGCACGTGTCGGTGAAGCGCATCGTCGAGTGGGGCGCCGATGCCGTCAAGATTCTGATCTACTACACGCCTTACGACGATGCGGCGGTGAACGACGTGAAGCACGCCTTCATCGAACGGATCGGCGCGGAATGCGCCACGCACGAGATCCCGTTCTTCCTCGAGTTCGTGGGATACGATCCCAAGGGCGGTGACGAGAAGAGCGTGGAGTTCGCCAAGATCAAGCCGGAGATCGTGAAGAAAAGCATGGAGGAGTTCTCCAAGCCCGAGTACATGGTGGACGTGTTGAAGGTGGAAGTGCCGATCAACGCCGAGTACGTGGAAGGCTCCAGCGTGTACAAGGGGCAGAAGGCGTATACGCGCGACGAGGCGCTGAAGCACTTCCGCGAGGCGGCGGCCATCGCGACCAAGCCGTTCATCTATCTGAGCGCCGGCGTGAGCAACGCCCAGTTTGTGGAGTCGTTGAATATGGCGGCGGAGGCCGGCACCAAGTATTCCGGCGTCCTGTGCGGCCGCGCGACGTGGAAGGAAGGCATCCCGGTGTATGCCAAGCAGGGCGTGAAAGCGCTCGAGGAGTGGCTGCAGCGGGAGGGCGTGAAGAACATCAACGCGGTGAACGACGCGATCCGTCCGGCGGTGGCGTGGTACGACCGGTGAATTATAGCTGCTTGAGAATGACGCCGACTGCTTTGGTTAAGGCCACAACATCACCTTTTACAAATTGGCCCAGGCCGCATCCTCCTCAGGCGTGAGCCAATCCTTAGCCAGCGATGATTCAGCCGCCAGCGCCGGCAAAGAGGTCTCGGCGTGGGCTTCCTTCAGGGATCGCAGGTATGCCAGCAGTCGATCGAGATCCTGCTCCGGCACGTGATCCAGTTCCCGGGCGATTAGCTCTCGTTTGCTCATTGCGGCCTCAATCCTAGCCGTTCTTCAAAGGGACACGATGGGGTACGACCGGTCGGGAGTCTACGGCGTTTTCGGCTCGACGCGCCCGAGAGCCTCGTCGGTTGCCAACTCCAACTCCTTTGTCAAAGCATCGCTCTGGGGCTGCCGAGGTCCGCCCACCAGACCTCTCCTCTCTTCAACTCCGCTCCGTGTCATCGAGCAGATAAGACCAGTCCGCCAAGCCCTGCTCAGAAAGAGTACTGGGCCTCCACAACTCTCACGCATCATCGGTATCACGCAGGTCCGGTTGGTCGCGCCGCAGAGAGCTCAACTGCGGCGGACGAAGAGAGGGGCGACCGAAAGCAGGGCCAGTCCGCAGATGTAGCAGACCAGCATGAGGACGGCGGCGAGCTTCAGCTTGAGTTCCGTCCGGCTGAATTCTCTCCACACGAGCAGTCCCCAAAGAGCGGCGACGATCACCATGCCCTGGGGCAGCGCGGAGTTGAGCACCGGGCCGAGATTGGCCGCCGCGGGAGCCGCCTGTGCGGCCAGTACGGCCGTGGCGCCGGCGGCGAAGATCGCTCCACCGACGAAACCCAGGAGGTGCGTCTTGAGACCGGATTTGACGTAATCGCCCAACTCTACAGGCTCGCCCTCCACCGGAAGGTTCACGAAGAAAATGTTAAACACGAAGGTGGAGAAGAACATGCCGGCTGCAAAAACGAAGCTCGTGGAATACGGGCCGATGCCGATCTCGCCCTGCATGGCCGCCCGGATCAGGAGAGGCGGCACACACATCACCAGACCACTGGCGACGCAGAGAATGACGCCTTTAAACGGGCCGGGACGGCGGGTGCTCTTGGCCTTGCCGGACTTGGCCAGTTCCTCGTGACGGTTTACGAGCAATCCGCCGTACGCGAACACGTCGGCCCCGATGGCCAGAACGATCATGAGGCAGCCCGTAATGACCAGCGTCGTATTGGTGGCATCGCCAGTAAACAGTTGCAGCAGGGATCCCGCGATCAGGGCGCAGCCGACGGCCAGCGGGAATGCGATCGAGATACCGGCTATCGACACGGCCGCAACCAGCAGCAGGTTGGCGAGGTTAAAGATCATGCCCGCGAGAAGCCCGTAGAACCACTGGTGCTTGCCGCCGTGCATCATGTCATCCGTGAACGAGAAGCCGTCGAAGCCCATACTGCCGACCGTGAAGGCTAACACAACCGCCGTCAGAATCACGCCGAATGCGAAATCGAAATAGAACAGTTCGAAGCGCAGACCCCTGGCCATTTTATAAGTGCTGACCCATGATCCTAAACAGAGCATGGCGGCGATCATCACGATCAAGGTTGCTATGTAAGACTGAGGAAGAATCATGAATTCAATACCGGAAGTGTGAGGGTACACTGCCTCGTGGCGCCGGGTCAACCCATACGTATGGATCGCCTCCCGCGTTCTGTCGGACCTCGTACCGGCTGTGAACCGCCGTGCAGGCCGGCAGCGGCACGGTCGAGTAGTAGTTCAGGCTGTACAGCCAGTTTCGCGTAAGTCCGGCGACACAGGACTCGGCCGCGACGGGAGAGAGCCTGCTCCACAGTTCGCGCGCGGAAGCCTGACGATCGAGTTGCGGGCCGGCTTGCACTTTCACCGCGATCATTCCCATGGCGGCCCCGGCCGCGACGAGGAACACGGCGGCCAAGTGCCGGCCACGCGCATCCAAGATCCAGGCCGCCGCGGCAAACACGATCGGCAGCAGCCAGATCGCCTGGAAAGGCGGCCGCGGCGAATGGCTCAGTCCCCCACCGACGGCGGAGGGGAGCAGGGCGGCGGCCACTGGAAACGCGACCAGGAGAATGGCGCAGCAGGCCAGCAGCGGCCGGGGGTTCCCGGCTTCGGCGAGCGCGGTCCCTATCAGGGCGGCGGCGAATGGAAGCAGCGGCAGCACATATCCCGGCAGCTTATTCGGCGAGATCGAGAAGAACAGCAGGCCCCACAAGATCAACGCCAGGAGAAAGGCGCGGCGCGGATCCTGGTACGCGGACCGGCGAAACAGCAGCGCGACGGCCGGAGTCCAGGGCAGTAGCAGCGCCAGGATTACCGGCAGGTAATACCAGAATGGTTGGACGTGCAGCAGTGCGCCGCTGGTCAGCCGCTGCAGTTGTTGCTTCAGGAACAGTTCGCGCAGAAAGGGCGCGCCATTACGTGCGTAGCAGACCACATACCACGGGAGAGCTACGGCGAGAAAGCACAGAATCACCCGCGGACGCAGCAGGTCTGGCAGACGGCGGCGTCCCCACCAGGCAAGCGGGAGCAGCAACACCAGACCCACACCGCTCTTGGCCAGCACAGCGAGTCCGACGAGTCCGGCCGCGATTGGCAGATAGCGGACTTCGCCTTTGGAAATCCACGGGAGCGCCAGCAGCATGGCGGCGCCGAACGTGGCGGTGAGCAGCAGGTCCATGTGGCCGACCTGGCTGTAACCGAGATACCCGCCTGTGGTTGCGAGGATCAGCGTGGAGATCCAGGCGGCGAGACAACCGAATTCGCGGCGGAGAATCCACCAGAAAAAGATCAGAAAACCGACAGCGCAGAGAGCGACCGGCAGCCTCGGCGCGACTTCGGGTCCCAGTCCAAGCCGGTACGCGATGGCTTGCAGCCAGTAGAGCAGGACGGGTTTTTCGAACCAGGGTTGACCCCACAGCCGGGGCGTGACCCAATCGCCGGATGTGGCCATTTCCCGGGAAATCGAGGCGTAGCGTGTTTCATCGACGCCCATAACCCCCACTATGCTGAGGCCATAGAGGTAGGTGAAGTATGCCAGCAACGCGGCGGGCCACACCAGCAGCGGGATTTTCCGGGGCACTTCTCCCATTCTAGCGGACGGCTGAACGGAGGGCGGCGACAAAGATCGCCGGCGTTACCGGGACCACTGGGTGTCGGCGAATTTCAGGTATTGGTCCCAATCGTAGGCCGTTACGTCGTGCTTGCCGGCGCGGATGTGGTAGGCCACGTCGTGCATGATCGGGTGTTCGATTTCCGGCATCTTGCTGGCGCCGAGGCTCTTTCTGCCGAGTAATTCGAAGACAGGGCCGGCATTCACGAGGCCGAGAAATTCACCCTTGGGATCGCTCCACAGGTCGCCTTCGGCGCTCGCCACATACAGGGCGCGCGGTGCGATGAGAGACAACAGCATGTGCGAGTCGAAGGGCATCGTCGCTTCCTTATCGTTGTACTTAGAGTAGTTGGCGGCGAACCAGTGGGGAAAGCGGGTATTCAGGTCCTTGGTCCGCTCGCCGATCAGGCGGCGACTGATGGCCGCGCCGCCCTCGCCCGACTCGTTCGAGATCACGATTGAAAATCGCGTATCCTGCGCGCCGGCCCAGAGCGCCGTCTTGCCCATGCGCGAGTGGCCGAATACCGCGACCCGTTTGGCGTCGACGTCCCGATCCTTCTCCAGATAGTCCATCGCGCGGCTAAGCCCCCAAGCCCACGCGCCGAGGGCCGCCCAGTCGTTCGCCCGTGGGATGGTCTGATCGGGCTTAAAGAACAGCGGGCGGATGCCGTAGGTGATGGCGCCGGGCTGGTCCGGCTCGATATCGCCGGCATAGATGGTCGCGAGGCCGTAGCCGTCGGCCAGGATCTTTTCGACCTGCCACCGCGACGCGCTGCTTCCGCGGGAAGTTTCGGGCGCCGTCTTGTGAACCAGTTTGTGCGTGGCGGTATCCACGGTCCACTCTTGCGCCAGTGGAACTCCCGGATCGACGGCCACGGTGTGGTTGCCGTTGAAACCCAACGCGACGAAGACGGGCGATGGCTTCATCACGCCGGCGGGCAGGTACAGCAGCATGGGAACCTTCTTACCGGCAAGCGACAGCGTGATCAGCTTGCGCACAGCTTTGCCGCCGAGCGCCTGCTTATCCACCGACACCACTTCGTACTCCAGTTTCGCGGGCGCCGCGGGGCTGTGGCCGAAGACCTCGTCCTGGTAGAGCGACAGGATCTCGGGACGACGCTTCGCGTTCCAGGTCTGCGCGTCCTTGACCTTCTCTCCGCTCTTGAGCGTGAGCGGGTCGGGCAAGGTGTACTTCGGAACCTTGGCCTCGTCGTAGAGGGCGTCGGGGTGACTAGTCTGCGCCGCGGCGGGGAGACAGGCCGCAAGCACGGCAAAAACGGAGACAGCTTTATTGCGCATAGTGAGGCTCATCGGAACGAAATGGACCGGCAGGAAGCCCGGCCTGATTGATCAAATTGCACACCGGGTCGTCGGCCCATGCATAACGGACCGCGACCGGGCTGGCGACGTTCGGACTGGACACGATGACGGTGCCGCCGTCGACGCGCGCTTCCGCGGGCACGAAATTGCCGTCCGCGCCGGCGATGGTGAAGCCGGTCAGCGCGCCGCCGCGCTTGGCTTGCATGCCATCGGCGTGGCTGAACCAGACGCGGATCGCATTGGCTTCGGTGGTGGCCTGCCGGTACACCGGACCGGAAAATTCAACCGCGGCATCGTGATAGGCGATGTGCCGGGCCGCCAGCGCGAGCCGCATGCCCACGTCCTGCTTGTTCTTGGGATGGATGTCGTTGCTCTCGCCGACGTCGATCGCGACCGCCATCCCGGTGTTGCGCAGCGAGAGGGTGTCGGTCTGCGATTCGCGCAGCACCGGCCACCAGCCGTTCGTCTTGTAGTTTGCCAATTGCACGAAGAGGAACGGAAAATCGCCTTCGCCCCAACGATTACGCCAGTCCTGAATCATGTCGGCGAAGAGGCGGCGGTAGCGGTAGGCGTGCGCCTCGCTGGCGTTCGACTCGCCCTGATACCAGATGACGCCGCGGATGGTGTAGGGGACGAGCGGCGCGATCATGCCGTTGTACAGGCCGGCGGGCGTATTCTGATGACCGGGACCCTGCGGCGCTCCCGGCCGGTTGGGGACCGTCTTGCCGGCGGCGCGCGCTTCGGCGGCCGTCTTCTCCCAGGCGGCGACCCGCTGGTCGTATTGTTCCTTGGCGGCGGGATAGCGTGTGAGTACAGTGGCCCAATCGTCGCTGATGAACTTCATGGCGGGGTCGGACGTGAGGGCGGCGTCGCTGGTCCAAGATTGCGCCGGAGTGCCGCCCCAGTAGGATTCGATGAGGCCCATGGGCACGTGGAGGTAGTTGTGCAGGGCGCGCCCGAAGAAGTACTCGACGGCCGAGAAGCGGGGCGCGTTCTGGGGCGTGCAGACCTGCCAGGCGCCCGAGACGTCGTCGGCGGGCCGATCGGCGACGATGCGCTTCACCAGAAAGACGTGGATGAGCGGGTAATCGGCGCGGGCGATCTCTTCATCGTGGTTGAACGCCTGGTTGAGCGCGAACTCCATGTTCGACTGGCCGGAGCCGACCCACACCTCGCCGACCAGGACATCTTTAATGGAGAGAGTGTTGACCGTCATCTCCAGGGGTCCGGCGGCGGAGAGAGGTTTCAGCCAGAGCGCCCATTTGCCGTTCTCGGCCGCTTTGCCGGTTATCGTTTGTCCCTGGAATTGGACAGTGACGGCTTCGCCGGGATCGGCTGTGCCCCAGATGCGGACGGGGACGCCCTGCTGGAGGACCATGTGGTCGGAAATCAGCGCCGGCAGTTGCACGGAAGCATGCAGCGACGCGGCTAGAGCGCAGGCGATCCACCACTTATGCATAAGCACCTCGAAGAGACGATTTTATCGCGGGTTGTCGGGTTCACGCGAAGAGGCGGAGATGCCAAGCCCGAGCGCGCCCCGTGGCCGCAACCAAAACAGATTCACCGCCGAGCCGCCGAGAACGCTGAGAAAGCGCCGAGAAGACGGAAAACCGAACTCAGCGCGGAGTCACGGAGATGACCCCTAACAGGGGTACCCCGGAAGACGCTGAGAAAAACCAAGGCGAGAGACTGTCACGGCGCGCGATAATTTTTCGCACTACGTCCAAACTGGCTCAAAGACACTTTGGGCGATCGGTGGGGGGCGGTGCTATGCAATTGTCAAAGATCGGTTGCGGTGGACGGGTTAGGCAGCCAGAAATTCATCCAGGGGCGGGCTGGAAACGGGCAGCCGGGAGTGCCGGGGACGAGTTGAAAAAACACATTTGGGTTCCAGGCGCCCGCGGCCGCGAGGTTGGGAGCGCTCTTCGGCTTCTTCGGCGGCGGCTTCTTCGGTGGCGGCTTTCTGAGCGGCCTGTTGAGCGGCGGCAGCTTCAGCGGCGGCTTGCTGGGCGCGGAGGTGTTCGGAGCGGAAGCGGCGCTCCTGAATCTTTTCGAGGAGGGCGAGGTCTTCCTGGAAGGCACGCTGGATGCGGCGCTCGTAGAGCGTGAGGAGATTGATGTCCTTGCCGCGCTCGAGCCAGGCATAGGCGTGGGCGAAGGCGACGGCGGCTTCTTCGTTGTCGCACTTCATCTGGTCGGGCTGGCCGAGGGTGATGGCGACGATGGCGTTTTCGATTTGGGCGG
>Ga0105240_10007580_pt1 | contig 15722 bp, 9 predicted proteins | sample KBSC54metaG_FD_80426 | JGI IMG/M metagenome (GOLD analysis project Ga0105240, IMG submission 80426) | Corn rhizosphere microbial communities from Kellogg Biological Station, Michigan, USA - KBS C5-4 metaG | ecosystem: Host-associated > Plants > Roots > Rhizosphere > Soil | place: Michigan, USA... | reverse complement strand
TCATGCCCGGCGGCACGGGGCGATCGGCGTAGTCGTTCATGTGCGTCGAAGCGAACAAGCCGACCAAGGCGCCGAGGATGGCGACGGCGACGATGGCGAGATGGGAACGTTGCAGCATTACGGTGACGACTTGCCCTCGATGGCCGATTCGACTATGCCCTGGGTCAGTACGGTCGGCAAGGCGTGACCTTCCTCGCCCTTGCGAAACACGACATAGAGCGGCACGCCGACCGAATGGAATTTCTCGAGGAAAGCTTCGATGTCGGGATCCGGATTGGTCCAGTCGGCGACCATGAACACGGTGTCGGTGCGCTTGAGCAGGGCGCGGAACGCATCCGTATGCAGCACGGCGCGCTCGTTGACCTTGCAGGTCGTGCACCAGTCCGCGCCGACATCGACGAAGACGGCCTTGCCGGCCTTGCGCAACTCGGCGAGCTTGGCCGGGTTGAAGGCGGCCTGGCCTGCGACTTCCGTCGGCGTCGCGGTCGCGCGTTCGAGTCGCGAGATGGCATACAGTGGTGGCAGCGCGAGCAGCAGTGCAACGAGCGCGAGCACGCGCCAGGCGCCGCTGCCATATCGGCTGCGCTCGAACCACCACAGCGCCAAACCGAGCACGATCACGCCGACGAGGACAAGACCGATTGCATCGACACCGCGTTGGTTGCCGAGCACCCAGATCAGCCAGGCCGCGGTCAGGTACATCGGGAACGCGAGCAGCTGTTTGAGCGTTTCCATCCACGCGCCCGGCCTCGGCAACAGGCGCCCGAACGCGGGCACGAAGCCGATCAGCAGGAACGGCAGCGCCAGGCCGAGGCCGAGCGCGATGAAGACGAGGAACGCGGTCAGCGTCGAACTCGCGAACGCGAACGCGAGCGCCGAGCCCATGAACGGCGCCGTGCACGGGCTTGCGACGACGACCGCAAGCACGCCGGTGAAGAAATCGCCGGCCGGTCCTGAGCGCGAGGCCAGGCCCTGTCCCGCATTGGTCAGGCCGACACCGAACTGGACCACGCCCGACAGCGACAGGCCGATCGCGACGATCACGTAGACGAGCACAGCGACGATCAGCGGCTGCTGCAACTGGTAACCCCAACCGTAGGCCAGGCCGGCTTTGCGCAGGGCGATCACGGCGAGACCAACTGCGGCGAACGAGAGCATTACGCCGGCGGTGTACCAGAGCACATGCTTGCGCGCGTGCCGCGGCGACTCACCGCCTTCGAGGATCGAGATTGCCTTGAGCGAAAGCACAGGCAGCACGCAAGGCATCAGGTTGAGGATCAGGCCGCCGAGCAACGCGGCAAATAGCGCCGCGAGCAGCGAGCCGCCGCTCGCTACCGGTCGTGTCTGCTGCGCAACATCGGCGACCGTGGCCGCGGTCTTGTCGCTGCCGGTCGCCGGGTTTGCGGCGCCTGTCATCGTCACCGCGATGCTGCGCGTGGTCGGTGGATAGCAGACACTGCCTTCGAGGCAGCCCTGGAACGTCGAGGTGAAGTGCAACGGTTGGCCCGCGGCAAGGTTCGACACGTTGATCGGCACATCGACCTGATCGAAATACACGGTGGTCTTGCCGAAGCTCGCGTCCTCGTGCAGCTTGCCCTCGGGCCAGCGCGGCGTGCCGAGTGTCGCGTTGTCCGCACGGAACGAGGTTTTGTCGCGATAGAGGTAATAGCCCTTCGGCATCGTGAAGCGCACGAGCACTTCACCGGGCGCCGAGGCGATCGCCTCGAACACATAGGCCTGGTCGACCGGCAGCGGCTCACCGGTCGCGAGCGCGCCGCCCGATGCGCCGCCGAGCAGGTTCGTCGCGCCTGCCGTCGGCAACGCGACGGCAGGCGATGCGGGCAGATCGACCGCGATCTTCACCGTGTGTGGCGGATAGCAGATCTTCGGCTCGACTTCGTGGCAGCCCTGATAGCGCACGTTGAGCGCGACCTGCGCGGCGTCGGCCGGCGCGGTCAGTTTCTGCGTCGAGGAAAAATTCTGGTGATAGACCTCGACATCGCCGAGAAACTCGTCGTGCTTCTTCTCGCCCGCGGGCAATTCGTGCGCGCCGAGCGCGACGCCTGCATCGCTCGTCGTCACCTTGATGCGGTCGCGGTAGAGGTAGTAGTGCTCGGCGAGCTTCCAGTCGAGCTGCAACGTGTTGCGGTCGAGCGCCTTTGCGTTGACGGCGAAGGCCTGTTCGACCGGCAACAGTTCGTCGGCCTCCGCCGCCCGGAGACCGGGGGCAGCGAGCAGGCAGGCGAGGATGGGAAGGAGAGCACCGCGCAGCAGAAATTTCATCCGGAGTGTCTGAGAGTTCGAATCGAGAGGCAGTGAAGACCGGCGCGAACCGGCCATGCTTTCAGCGCGTGCGCTGTCTTCTGGTCGCAGGTCATCAATTCTACCCGACCACGGCACAACAGAAATTCCACTGTCGTGGATGCGCTTTGCGTGGCGCGCGGTTCACATTGCTCGCGCAGTCGCGATGCTCCCTAGGCGACGTAGCGCCGCTGCCGCACCCATTTCGTTGCGATCCACTTCTCGCCGCGCAGCACCGGCAAACCGCCGTGCAGGGTTTGCGGGTCGACCTGGTCCAGGCTGTTGCAGTATTCGAAATAGACCGCCGCACCCTTCTTCGGCCCGACCGTGAGGCCGAGTTTGGGGAACACGGTGGCGCCGCCGTCATCGACGGCGTTGAGGTAGATGATGAGGCTCGCCACGCGCTGACCGCCCTGGGCGAGATGCGGCGCGCTGCCCGCAGCGTCGGGCGGAAAGTAATCGTAGTGCGGCGCATACTCGTCGCCGGTGCGGTAATGCAGGATCTGCAAGCCTTCGCCATTTTCGATCGGCACGTTCATCAGCGCGGCGAAGCGACGGTCAAGGCGTGCGATGAACGCATTGGCATCGAGTGGAAAATACGTGCCCTCGCTCGTGCGCCCGGCGGTCACCCCGGCGTCTCCGCTTGTGCGGTCGACGATGGTCGAACGCACGAGCTTGTGCGCGGACAGGCGCACGAGTTCATCGCATTCGTCGGTGTCGAGCAGGTTGTCGATGAAGGCGATCGTCGGCCGGTCGATGCGCAGCGTGATGCGCACGTTGCGATCCGGCAAGCGGATCACGTTGCCCGCGGGCAGGCGCGATGTTTCGTGGACATACGTGCCGTTCGCGACCGATGCGGCGGCCACGCTGCGGTCAGCCAAATCGAATACCGCAGTGCGCGCTGTGTCCGCGTCGAAGCCGGCGCGCACCATGTCCGCGACGAGCATCTCCAGGTCGCAGTCACGTTGCAGATTGTGCGCGATCCAGTTGCGCCACTCCTCGGGCACCTGCGTGTGCGCGTTCATGTCGATCCCATCCGCCGCATGGAAAAAAAGCGAGTTTAGCCGGCTGGCGGACGGCGACGGAGGCTGCGCGGAAAAATACATACGCCAGCGAATTGCTGCGCCGCGACGTGCGTACGTGAAAATTTTGTAATCCAATACACCCACACGAAGCCCTAGGGCTTGTGGGGGAGGGTGGCCCGTCGCGAGCAATCGCGGCGGGCTTTTTCGTTTCTGCGCTCTGCGGAATGTGCATCGCCCGGCGCAGTCGAAGATTCAGCCGTCGTAATGCGGGCCAGCCGCCGATATCGTGCGCGGCGTGCGCCGTACCCGAGGCTACGCGGGATTGAGATATTCCGACGGGGTGATGCCGAAGCGCCGGTGGAAGGCGCTGGAAAAATGGCTGTGGCTGGCGAAGCCGACGCGCACCGCAATCTCGCCGATTTCCGCATCCGCCTGCTCGATCAGATATGCCGCCTTGCGCAGACGCAGCTCGTGGCGATAGTCGACGAGCTTGAACCCCGTCGCCGCGTGAAACGTGCGCGAGAGGTAGGCCGGCGAGCAATGCAGTCGATGCGCGAGCCCCATCGCGCTCAGATCGGTCTGGTATTCGCGCGCAAGGATGATCTTGGCTTCCTCGACGAGCTGGATGCGTCGACCGCGGGTCCCGAGTTGTTGATCGCGCATGAAACGATGGCGCGCGACTGTGCGTTCGACGACCTGCGCCAGCAAATGCTCGACCGCGGCGTCGATCTGGCGCGAATTCAATGCGCCGCAGGAGCGCGAGGCGGCGGTGAAAAGCCGGCGCCGGGCGAGGAAGATCTCCGCGGTCGCTTCGCATGCGTGCAAGGCAAGCGGGTCCTCGTCTTGCACGTCGTCGCGCATGCCGGGAAAGTGCGCGACGACGCGCACGAGTTCGGGGGCGATGGCGATCCAGTCGAAATCATGGCCTTCGTCGTTCAACGCTTCACGTGCATGGATGTCGCCTGCCGCATGCAAGCTCACGTGCAGCGGAGTCACGATTTCTTCGCGGTCCGGGCTCATGCGCAGGCGCAGGCTGCTGCGATGAAAAAGCAGATAGGCACAGCGCGCGGCGTGCGCGTGCATGCGCGTGCTGCGATGTCGGCCGAGTGCGACCTGGCGCGTCTGACGCAGGATCCGGTCGGCCGCGGAAACGTCGGCGCAAAATGGCTCCCGTGCAGCAGGCGCATCGCCACGCCAAGGCAACATCCACGGCGTCGCGTTGCGGCCGGGATGGATTTCACGCAACGCATGGTTGCTCAGCATGTTCATTGTGACTCGTCCCCATGCGGCATGATGTGCCGCATCCGACGGCGAGGCTCGGCGCATTCGCACGCGCACGAAATGGTTTTGGCACGAGCGGTTGCGCAGGCCGCACCGGCGGTCGCATCGTGGCCACGAAAGCATCAGCTGCATGCTGACAAATGCCGCGCGCATCGGGGTTGCGGCGAGTGCGGTTTCGGCGCAACGATGACTTCAGGCACTGGTCGCGCGCCGCGCGAGTACGTAGAACCTCGTATGTGCCGTACCACGAAGGTGCGGGTCGGGGAGGATGGGCGTTGGAGAACCTGCGACGCTATGGATTGATCGCACTCGTCGCCGCCACGGCAATGACGGCGATCACGACTTTCCAGACGCAGATGCAGATGGTCGTGCGCGGCGAGGAGATGAGCATCGGTTCCATGCTCACCTGGAACGCCGTCATCTGGTATGTATGGGGAGCGTTGGCGCCGTTCATCGTCATACTTTGCCAGTGGCATCCGATTGAATTGCGCGCGTGGAACTGGCGGCCGATTGCGCTGCAGGCGTTGCTCGCACTCGTGTTCATCGTGCTGCACGCGACCATCGTCGCCGCGCTGATGCAGGTCTCGCCGCGCTGGTTCGGCATGCCCGAGTTCTATCTCGCGCGTGTCGTGCGCTTGTTGACGACACAGGCACATTGGGGGGTGATGTGCTATCTGGCGACGGCCGCCTGCGCACACGCCGAGATCTATTTCCGCCGCGCGCGCGACGAGTCGATCGCGCGCGAAGCGCTGCGCGCGCAGGCCGCTACCGCGCAGTTGTCCGCACTGCAGCGGCAGATGCAGCCGCACTTTCTGTTCAACGCATTGAATGCGCTCGTGGCCATGCTCGAGGAGAATTCGAAGGCGCAGCATTTCACCGTGCGCCTCGCCGACATGCTGCGCATGCTGTTGCAGCATGGCGAGCGTGCAACCGCGACACTCGGCGAGGAACTGGTCCTGGTCAATGCGTATCTTGCGGTCGAGCGCGTTCGCCTCGGTGCGCGCCTGCGTTCGCGCATCGACGTTGCCGATGCGCTGCTCGATTGCCGCCTGCCGTCGTTCCTGCTGCAGCCGTTGGTCGAGAACGCAATTCGCCACGGCATCGCGCGCTCGCTCGAAGGCGGCGAGATCAACCTGCGCGCATGGCGCGACGGCGCGAGCATTCGCATCGAGATCGAAAACACCGGCGCATCGCCGTCGTCCGAAACCGGATCCGGCATGCGCATGACCCTGCCGAATTGCCGTGACAGGCTCGCACTGCTCTACGCTACGGCGGCCCGTTTCGAAGCCGGGTTCAGCGCAGACGGGCGTTACCGTGTCGCGATCGTCGTGCCTGATCGCGCGCCGGCCGTGGAGCGCGCCGCATGAAGCGGCTCAACGTGCTCGTGGTCGAGGATGAGGATCTCGCGCGTGAGCGTCTCGCGCGCCTGGTCCGCGCGCGTCCGGATTTCGACGTGGTCGCGGTCTGCCGCAACTGCGACGAAGCGGCCGACGCCATCGCCGCGCAGCGCGTCGATCTCGCCCTGCTCGACATCCAGATGCCTGGCACCGACGGCATCGTCTTCTCGCGCATGCTCGCGGCGAACCGCGAGCCGGCGCCGAGCGTGATCTTCGTCACCGCGCATCGGCGTTATGCCTGCACCGCGTTCGAGATCGAAGCAGACGACTATCTGCTGAAGCCGTTCGACAGCGCACGCCTGCACCGCGCGCTCGACGCGGCGCAGCGGCGGCTGCAGGGGCGCGAGGCACTGTCGCTGGTCGAGCGCGTCCAGGCCGCGCTGACCGGCACGGCCGAATCCGCGGCGGTCGAGGCCAAGGCCGGGCCGGGCCGCTTCGTCGTGCGCGAGAACGGCCGTTTCCTGCTCGTGCGCCACGAGGAGATCCGTTGGATCGAGGCGGACGGACGCGATTGCATCCTGCATTGCGCGAGGGCGGATCATCACATCGACGGCCCGTTCGTCGACATAGCCCAGCGCCTCGCCGGCGAAGGATTCGTGCAGGTCAATCGCTCCGCGCTCGTGCGCATCGACGCGGTCGCCTCGTTCGAGGAAATGTTCAAGGGCAATCTCGTCGCCGTCCTGCGCGGCGGCGGTGAAGTCCCGGTGAGCCGGCGTTTCCGTCGCCAGGTAATGCAGCGGCTGGCCGGCTGATTCAAGCGCAATTTCCGTCAAATTTTTGATAGCGAGCCGCGTGCGCGTCAGCGCACCATGCGGACGGCTCGCTGTGTTTGCGGAAATTGCGCGCAGCGTCGCTGCCCATCGATTCGAGGATGAAGATATGCACAAACGGCTGCCCTTGGCGACGGCGATTCTTTTCGCCCTCGCCGCCATCACGCAAGCGCCTGCAGCGCAGGCACAGAACACCGCCGCCGCGGATTCCACCACGGACAAGAAGGATTCCAACCAACTCGAGACCGTCGTCGTCACCGGCTCGCTGATTCCGCAGGCGCAGATCGAGACGGCGTCGCCGGTGCTCACGGTCACCTCCGAGCAGATGAAGCGCGAAGGCTTCGGCAACGTCTACGACGCATTGCGTGCACTGCCGCTGGCCACAGGCTCGGTGCAGGACGGCCAGTTCCAGGGCGGTTTCACCCAGGGCGCGGGCACGCTCAGTCTGCTCGGCCTCGACCCCGCGTTCACGCTGACCCTGATCGACGGTCACCCGCTCGCCGACTACCCGCTGCTCTACAACGGCCAGAGCAACTTCGCCGACCTGACCAACATCCCGATGGGCATGATCGACCATATCGACGTGCTGCCGGGCAACCAGTCCTCGATCTACGGATCGGCCGCGATCGCCGGCGTGATCAACATCGTGCTCAAGCGCAAGGTCGATGGTGTCGAACTCAACTATCGCGTTGGTGGCTACGACCGCGGCGGCGGCGCCAACCAGCGCCTGGAGCTGCTAGGCGGCCACAGCTTCGACAATGGCATCAATCTGACCTGGGGTGTGCAGATCGGCAACCAGAATCCGATCTGGGGATTCCAGCGGCGCGATTTCTTCTCCACCACCGGCAACCCGAACGCGGCCGCGCGCTACGGCACGCGCACGTTCCTGTACAACTACTTCACGCCGAGCGGCGCCACGCGCTACATCGACCCGGGCGCGTCGACCTGCACTCCGCTGAGCTCCAACTACGGTGGCACGACGAACTACCAATTCCGCGCTGGTCGCGGCTACTACTGCGGCAGCACCGAGGCGCCGGGTTACGATGCGAGTCTGGCCAGCGCCGACCGTTCCGCCGCCGGCTATCTGCACGTCAGCGACCGCCTCAACGACAACGTCGAGCTCTACGCGACCGTGCTTTACAACGCCGACAGCTCGCGTTACGGCGACGGCACTCGGTTCTGGACGCCGAACGGCGGCAACATCGGCTCCGGCAATTTCTACAATGCCACGACCGGGCGCACCGAAAGCTTCCAGCATTTCTTTTCGCCCGAGGAGTCGGGCGGACTCGGCGTGCAGGGGCTGCGCGAACTCAAGCGCGCCTATAACACCTATGGCGGCGCGCGCGGCGCGATCGGTGCGTCGAACTGGACCTGGGACGCCTACTACGATCGGTCCGAGTACTACGACAAGACCAAGGAGCTGTGGCCGTTGCAGGACAAGGTGGACGCGTTCTTCGAACAGCAGTTCCTCGGTCCCAAACTCGGCATCGCCGACAGCGGCGATCCGATCTACGCGCCCGACCCGAGCAAGTTCTACCAATCGCTGACGCCGGCGCAGTACATGAGCTTCCAGGGCATGATCGCGAGCAAGTCGAAGACCTCGACCGAGCATCTCAACCTGCAGCTGACCAACACCGAGCTGTTCACTTTGCCGGCGGGCAACGTCGGCGTCGCGGGCGTCGCCCAGATCGGCCGACAAAAGTGGAGCAATCCGGCCCAGCCCGAGTTGATCGACGGCGCGTTCTGGGGGCGCAGCGGCACGTCGGGCGCAGGCACGCGCAACAACTGGGCGGTCGCGGGCGAGGTGCGCGTGCCGATCCTGTCGACGCTGACCGCGAACGTGTCGGCGCGCTACGACGACTACAGCAACGACGGTGGCGGCGGCGACAGCAAGGCCACCTACAAGCTTGGCATCGAATACCGTCCGCTCGAGTCGCTGTTGTTCCGTGGCAGCTACGCGACTGCATTCCGCGCGCCGGACATGGGTTATACCTTCTCCGGCCTGTCCGGTTCGTTCACCACGCTGACCGACTACTACCGCTGCCACGTGCAGGAGCCGGGCGTGCCGATCGAGGATTGCTCGTACAACGCCGAAGGCGTGTTCAGCCAGCACCTCGGCAATCGCGACCTGAAATCGATCACCGCGCGCTCGTTTGGCTACGGCGTGGTCTGGTCGCCGACCGCGGATGCGAACGTCAAAGTCGATTACTACGACGTCAAGCTCAAGAACGAAGTCCAGCGCGAGGATCGCGACCTGTTTCTGCGCCAGGAACTCGCCTGTCGCACCGGCCAGCTCGACATCAACTCGCCAACCTGCGTGAAGGCGTTGTCACGCATCGTGCGCGCTGCTGCCGACGCGCCCGTGCCGCTGCAACTGCTCGAGGTGGACAACAACCCGATCAACATCGCCAGTGAGCGCGTCGCCGGTCTCGTGTTCTCCGCTAGTTATCGTCTGCGCACGGACCGTTTCGGCGATTTCACCCTTGGCGCGAACTACAACGTGACGATGAAGCACACCGCCACGCCGTCGCCGGGTGATCCGGAGATCGACCTGCTGCGCGATCCGTTCAACTCCACCGAGTTCAAGACGATCTTCGCAGGTTCCCTCGGCTGGCAGCGCGACGCGTGGTCGGCGACGCTGCGCGGCACGCGCTACGGCAAAACGCCAAACTATCGCGCCACGCTGGCCGCCGGTGGCTACGCCACGCCGGGCGCCGGTACGCTGTCGCCGTGGACGCTGTACAACGGCAGCGTCGGTTACAGCTTCGACGACAAGGCCTCGCTTACCTTCATCGTCAGCAACATCTTCGACAAGGATCCGCCGAAGGATCCGACCAACACCGCGCTGCCGTACTACAACTTCCTCAACTACAACGTCTACGGACGCCAGTTCTGGCTGGAGTTCGACGTGCATTTTGGCGGCAAATAGGGCGTGCTCGTCGCCTGAGCGAACGGCGGACGCTTTCGTCCGCCGTTTTTTTGTGTGCAAAAGCGGGCCGACTTGGTACATGCTTGGCGTTCGTTCCCGGAAGACCGACTCCGCCTTGCCCGCCGCTTTGAAATCCGTGTTTGATGCCTTTCTCGCCGACCGCTACGCGCAACTGCTCGCGCGTTGCCGCGAAGCAGGCGTCGTGCTGCACGACGACGCCGGCGTGGACGAGCGCGTGCGCCGCGTGCTGCTCGCAAGCGATTTCGCCTGGGAGAGCTTCCAGCGCGCCCCTGAACTGCTGAGCGCGAACGGGCTGCTGCTGATGGCCAATCCACATCACGCCGACACACGCCCGCTCGCGCTCGATCCGACGCTCGACGAAGCCGAGGCGATGCGTGCCCTGCGCCGCTATCGGCGGCGCGAGGCGGTGCGCCTGATCTGGCGCGACGTCGTTGGTCTCGACAGCGTCGAGCAGACGCTCGCGGGCTCGACCGCGCTGGCCGAGTCCTGCCTCGTCGCCGCGCACGACTTCGGCGAGCGCGCACTGATCCGCCGCCACGGCGTACCTCGCGCACAGGACGGCACACCGCAGCGCCTCGTCGTGATCGGCATGGGCAAGCTCGGCGGTGCGGATTTGAATTTTTCTTCCGACATCGACCTGATCCTCGCCTTCGACGAGAACGGCGAAACCGACGGTGCGCGGCCGCTGGCCAACGAGACGTTCTTCGCGCGGCTCGGCCAATTGCTGGTCAAGCTGCTCGCCGAGATCACGGTCGACGGCTATGTCTACCGCGTCGACCTGCGCCTGCGCCCGTTCGGCAGTGCCGGCCGCGTCGCCCTGTCGTTCGCGGCGATGGAGCAGTACTACCAGCGCGAGGGCCGCGACTGGGAGCGCTACGCCTGGATCAAGGCGCGACCCGTTGCCGGCGATCTGCGCAGCGGCAAGCAGCTGATCGAAATGCTGCGCCCGTTCGTCTACCGACGCTATCTCGACTACACCGCGTTTGCCGGCCTGCGCGAGATGAAGACGCTGATCGACGCCGAAGTCGCGCGCAAGGATCTTGAAGACAATCTCAAGCTCGGCGCCGGCGGCATCCGCGAAATCGAATTCATCGTGCAACTGCTGCAGTTGATCCGCGGCGGGCGCGAGCCGGCGCTGCGCGAACGCGGCCTGCTGCCTTCGCTTGCCGCCTGCGAGCAGCTCGGCGTGATCGTCGCGGATCGTGCGAAGCGCCTGCGCGCGGCCTACCTGCTGCTGCGCCGGGTCGAGAACCGCGTACAGATGTTCCGCGATGAGCAGACGCACGCGCTGCCGGCCGAGGTCGAGGCACGCGCGCGCCTCGCGCAGGCGCTGGGTTACACGAATGTCGAGGCGTTGATGGCGGAACTCGCGCGTGCGCGCGCCGATGTCGCGGCGATCTTCGCCGAGGTGATGGCGCCGTTGCAGGCCGACACGCGGCCCGCCGCCGCGGAGGCACTGGGTTATGTGCAGCGCGTCGCCGGCGGCAGCGCCGATGCGGCGGCGCTGCAGGCGCTCGGATATCGCGACGCAGCGACGCTGCACGCCAAGGTCGCCACGCTGATCCATGCCGCGCAAACAATGTCAGCGCGCGGCCACGCACGCCTGAACGCGCTACTGCCGACACTGATCGAGGAGGCCGCGCACAGCGTCGAGCCGGACGTGTGCCTGGACCGCCTGTTGCGTCTTCTGCACGGCGTGATCCGCCGTTCCGCCTATCTCGCCCTGCTCGAGGAACAGGCCGGGGCGCGGCGGCGCCTGGTCGCCCTGTTCGCCGACAGCGCGTTGCTCGCCGAACGCGTGATCGCGCATCCGCTGCTGCTCGACGACCTGCTCGACGCGCGTATGGAAACGCAGGCGCCGAGCCACGGCGAACTGGTCGCGGCCTCGCGCCGGCACCTCGCCAACGTGCCGGCTGGCGACACCGAGACGCGCCTGGTCGTCCTGCAGGAGCAGAAGAACAGCGCCGCATTCCGCGTCGGCCTGGCCTATCGCGGCGGTCATCTCGGCGCCGCCGCAACCGCGCGTGGATTGTCGAGCACGGCTGACTTCGTCGTCGCCGAGCTGCTCGACATGGCGACGCACGAAATGCAGCGCCAGCATGGCCGACTCGGCGCCGATGCGGGCCTGGCCGTGATCGGCTACGGCAGCCTCGGCGGCGCCGAGCTCGGCTTCGGCTCCGATCTCGATCTCGTGTTTGTCTACGATGAGAAGCACGCGCAGGCCGAGAGCGACGGTGCGCGTCCGCTCGATGGCGCACGCTACTACGCACGCGTTGCCCAGCGCATCGTCGCCTGGCTCAGCCTGCAGACGCATGCGGGCCGGCTGTACGAGGTCGACGTGCGTCTGCGCCCCGACGGCGGCAAGGGTCTTCTCGTGACGAGCATGAAATCGTTCGCCGATTATCAGCGCGAGCGCGCCTGGGTCTGGGAGCAGCAGGCGCTCGTGCGCGCGCGATCGATCGCGGGCGACGCGGCCACGCTTGCGCGCTTCGCCGGCGTGCGCGCGGCCACGCTCGCGCAAGCGCGCAACGCCAACGACGTGATCGAGCAGGTCGTCGGCATGCGCCAGCGCTGGCGCGTAGAGCGCGACCGTTCGACCGCCGAGCGGTTCGATCTCAAGCAGGGCCAGGGCGCGCTGCTCGACATCGAATTCTTGTTGCAGGCGCTTGTGTTGATCCACGCGCACGAACACGCGGCGCTGCTGCGCAGCGGCAACACCGCGGCGCTGATCGCGCTCGCGCGCCAGGCGGGACTGTTCGACCGCGTGCAGGCGCGCGCGCTCGCCGATGCGCATGCGGTCCTGCTCGCGCGCGGGCTTACCTGCACGCTTGATGCACGCCCACGCCTGGTCGAGCGCGACGCGGAACTGCTGCGCCACACGCAGGCAGTAACCTCAATCGCGACGGCGTTCGGCCTGAAATTCGCCTAGCCTCCCTTCTCCGTTCGGGAGAAGGAAAAAATCAGCGCTCGAACGCGACAGCCACATCGGGCCGCGTCGCCTCGATGTGATGCCAGACCTTGCTCGCGACCATTGCCATTTCGCGCATCGGCGGCGGTTGCTGCCTGCCTGCGGCGTCCGCGTGGATGTCGTGCAGCCAGCCCTGATCGACGAGTTCGGCATGGAATGCCGCGAGCTTGGCCGGCGCGCCCGCCGGCAGCGAGGTGAATACCGGTGCCCCGGTCGCGCAGGCTTCGCTGAGCATGTTGACCGAATCGGGCGTGACCACGATGCGGTCGGCGACGGCGAGGTAACCCGGATACGGATTGACGCCATCGGCCTCGCCGCCCCAGAAGCAGGTGGTGCCGTTCTTGAATGCGCCGCGCAGGCGTTCGCGCCATTCCGGTGGCGTGCGCCGCGAGGTCGTGATCAGCAGCGAGCCGCCGTCGCGTTCGCGCCAGCGTTCGAGCCGGGCGATCAACGCCTCGAACCACGCTTCGTCCGTGTTCAATCCGTGCCGGCGTCCGCCGACGAGCAGCGCCGTGCGCGGCTGCGGCAATTGCTGCAATGTGGAAAATTCCACTTCTGCCGCAGTGAGCCAGGCGTCGTCGACCGGATTGAGCGAGCCCATCGTCTGGATCACGTTGTCGCCCTCGAGGCCGTCGTGGCGCGGCGCGACGACGAGATCGAAATGCTTGCGATCGACGCGCGGATCGAGGATCTGCACCGCAAACGTCGCGCCGCCGCTGGCCTCGCGCAGCGCGCGCGTGATCACCGCGGCATGGCGACCGCAGCCGATAGCGAGCGCGGGCCAGGGCGAGGACAGCATCTTCCACTGCCAGCGCAGGATGGACAGGCTGGCGCCACGGGTGAGTCCCGGCCCGAACCAGCGCCACGGCGCACGCAGTGCGATGCGCAGCACGCGCGGCGACACGCGCATTGCCAGCGCGAGCGACAGTGCCTGCCGCTCGTTGCCGGCCGCACCATCGGTGACGACAACAACGCCGGCGGCGCTTCCAGGGCGATGGGGAAGTTCCTGCTTCACCGCTCGATTGTACGGTTGATATGCCTCACTGTCCTATCCGCGAGCGCAATCCGGGGATTGTGCGTCGATATACTGCGTCCATCTTGTCATCGAGGCGCGGTGGATTGAACCGTCGAACGCCGTCAGCCGAATAACGATCCATTCGCCGAATTTGCTGTAGTTCCATCATCGCCCCATCCACCCGAGAGGATTTGCACACATGAAACGTCTTGCCTTGTCTGTCTTGTTGCCTGCTGTCCTGCTGTTCGCCAGCATTCCCGCCTTCGCCGCCGATGGCGCGAAAGCTCCGGTCGCCACTGCCGCGGCCGCGGCGAAGTACGACATCGACCCTGCCCACAGCAATGTCACTTTCGGCTGGAACCATTTCGGCTTTTCCAATCCGACCGCGCGCTTGAAGACGATCGAAGGCAGCGTGCTGCTCGACAAGGCCGACCTGACCAAGTCGTCGGTCTCGGTCACGCTGCCGCTCGATGGCCTCGATACCGGCGTGGCCAAGCTCGACGAGCATCTCAAGAGTGCGGATTTCTTCGACGCGGCCAAGTACCCGACGATCACGTTCAAGAGCAGCAAGGTCGAGAAGGCCGGCGACAACGGCCTCAAGATCACGGGCGACCTGACCGTGCACGGCGTGACCAAACCGGTGACGCTCAACGCCAAGGTGAACAAGATCGGCCTGTTCGAGATGGGGCCGTTCAAGGCACAGGCGGCCGGCTTCGACGCCGAGACGGTGATCAAGCGCTCCGACTTCGGCGTGAACAAGTACGTGCCGAACGTCAGCGACGACATCGTCGTCCGCATCACGCTCGATGCGAAGCAGGCTCAGGCGAAATAAGCAGCTTCGGAAATCGCGGCGCCATGCGCTGCGCTTGTTGCGCCCTGCGGTCAAAACCTGAGGCGAGGGCAACCGGGCAAGGGCGTCAGCCCGGAGAGGAAAACGGCGGGTGAGGAGGTAGTCTTCTCACCTGCTGCGTGTCGCGCAGCGGCAACTCATAAAACACGACGCGGTATCAGCCTTTCTTCACGCCCTGCGACTTGAGCGCTTCGAGGCCGGCAAGATTGATGCCGCCGAGCGCGGCCTTGATCGCATCGACATTCGGCACGCGCGAACCCTTCACCATGACGACGAAGCGATCACCGAGGATGACGGTGTATTCACCGTCGCCGGAATTGTTCCACTCCTCATGCACGAGCCGGCCGTTCTGGTGGTAGGTCTTCTCGTAGCCGTGGTCGCTCTGCTCCTCTTTTTCCAGCGCGCCGAATCCGGCCAGCGCCATGAGTCCCGTGGCGCCGCCGGCGTCGGTGACGGTAAGCTCGTAGCTCGGGCTGCCCTCGGTGTTGTTGCCGTAGCGCGCCTCGGCGATCGACACCTGCATGCCGATCGGCGCCTGCTTCTGCACCGAGAAACTCGTGCGCGGCAGGCCGGCAAGAGTTTCCGGCACGAATGGCTTGAGCGCGTCGGGCGCGAGCGCCTCGACCGCCGCGCCGCCGCCGAGCACCGCGCCGAGCATCTGCCCGGCGGCATCCGCTTGCGCCTTGGCGTCGCCGGATTTCTGCGCAGCCTCGAGCTTCTTGCTCGCGACCTCCGCGCGCTGGCCCATCGCGGCGAGTGCGCCGAGCGTGCTGTTCTGGTCGGGCGTATAGGTCGACGAACTGTTGAGGCTGCCACTCATGGCACTGCCCATCGCGCCGCTCAGGCCGGTGACGCTGGCCAGCACCATGCCGAGAACGAGCGACAGCACGAAGCCGATGATGATGGTCGCGGCCGCGTAGCCGCCTGCCTTTTCCTGCGCGCATTTCATCGTGCTCGGCAGGCCGATGTAGAGCAGATAGATGCCGTAGATCGCTGCGGCGAGCGCCGCCAGTGAACCGAGCAGGCCGACGAGGCCGAGAATGCTCGCGACCCAGCCCGCGGTGTTCGCATAGGCGATCGACTTGAGCGCCTGCACCTGGTTCTTCTCGCCGCCGAACGTCGGCGCCAACGCGTCGACGATGAGCATCATCAGATAGCACACGCC
>Ga0105240_10007579_pt1 | contig 15723 bp, 13 predicted proteins | sample KBSC54metaG_FD_80426 | JGI IMG/M metagenome (GOLD analysis project Ga0105240, IMG submission 80426) | Corn rhizosphere microbial communities from Kellogg Biological Station, Michigan, USA - KBS C5-4 metaG | ecosystem: Host-associated > Plants > Roots > Rhizosphere > Soil | place: Michigan, USA... | reverse complement strand
TCGCGCCGGGCGCCAAGACGGTGATCCCCGCCAAAGCGACGGCCAAAGTCAGCATCCGACTGGTGCCCAATCAGGATCCCGAAAAAGTGATCGCAGGCTACAAGAAGGCGGTGAAAGACTTCACCCCTGCAGGGATTCAGACCGACGTGAAGATCCTGGCGTACGGACCGGCCATCAGCGTGAATCCCGATCACCCCGCGATTCACATCGCCGCCAAGGCGTTCGCGGACGTACTGGGCCGCGAGACGGTGTTTATCCGGAGCGGCGGTTCCATTCCGATTGTGGGCGATTTCGCCAAGCACCTCGGCATTCCCACTATCCTGATGGGATTTGGGCTGCCCGACGATGGATTACATTCGCCCAACGAGAAATACAAGCTGGCGAACTACTACGCCGGGATCATGACCATTGCCCACTTCCTTGAACAATACGGATCGTGACCGCGTAGATCCCACACCCTCTCAATCCGAGAGCGTGGTGCGATCGGCGGGCGTGGTATCGGTCGCGGTTTTCATGAGCCGCATCACTGGCTTGCTGCGCGAATCGGTGATGGCGCGGCTGTTCGGCGCAGGACTGATTTACGATGCGTTCATGCTGGGGTTCCGGATCCCCAACCTGACGCGCGATCTATTCGCTGAGGGAGCCCTGGCGAGCGCCTTCGTCCCCACCTTCAGCGAGTATCTCAGCCAGCGCAGTAAAGAGGAAGCCGTGCGGCTGGTTAGCCTGGTAGCGACGGCGCTGATCATCGTTGTCGGCGCGGTGTGTACCGCCGGAATCATCTTTGCGCCGGTACTGGTTCACCTTCTCGCTCCCGGATACGCTGAGGTTCCCGGAAAATTCGAGCTGGCGGTCCGCATGACGCGCATCATGTTCCCGTTCCTGCTGCTGGTCGCATTGGCCGCGCAGGCGATGGGAGTGCTGAACGCATGCAACTACTTTGGTGTGCCGGCTCTCGCATCGACGTTTTTCAACCTGGGCTCCGTGGGATTTGGGATCGTCCTGGGCATTGTTCTGGGGCCAACGTTGCACCTCACGCGCATCGAAGGCATGGCGATCGGCGTGGTTCTGGGCGGCGCACTGCAGCTGATCTGGCAGTTGCCGAGCCTACACCGTCTCGGATTCCGTTTCCGAGCGACGCTGGATTGGACCGATCCGGGATTGCAGCGCATCCTGAAGTTGATGGTCCCGGCGATTCTCGGCAACGCCGCCGTGCAGATCAACGTGATGGTAAACACGAACTTCGCGTCCACCATTTCCGATCCGATCCGGGGCCTGGACGGCCCGGTGAGCTGGCTGAGTTATGCGTTTCGCTTCATGCAGCTCCCCTTGGGCCTGTTCGGCGTGGCGATGGCGTCGGCGACGCTTCCCTCCATCGCCCGCAGCGTCGCGCGCGGCCAGATGGACGAGTTTCGGCGAACACTCTCGAACTCGCTAGGCACGGTGTTTCTGCTGACGATACCGTCATCGGTTGGGCTCGTGGTGCTGGGGAAATCGATTATCGGCGCCATCTACCAGGGCGGCAGGTTCCAGCTATACGATACACAGCAGACTGCCGTGGCGCTTTCTTACTACGCGATCGGGCTGATGGGCTACGCTGCGCTGAAGGTGCTCAGCCCGGCATTTTATGCGCTGAACGACGCGCGCACGCCGATGCTGGTGAGCCTGGCGTCGATTCTGGTGAACTACGCGGCCGCGTCGACGATGATTAAGTTCGCGGGGCTCGGGCACGCGGGCCTGGCGCTTTCGACATCCGCCGTCGCGCTGTTTGGATTCGTAGTGTTGTTCGCGATTCTCCGTAGGCGGATCGGCGGAGTCCACGGGCGCGATCTGGCCACGCAGATCGGCAAAGTGTCACTGGCATCGGCGATCATGGGCGCCGCGATTTTCGCGTCGTCACGCGGCATGGAAACATGGCTGGGCGTATCTCAAAAAGCGCGGCTGGCCGATCTGGCGGTGTCACTGCCAGTCGGCCTTGCTGTGTATTACGTATGTTGCCGGGCGTTAGGGCTGTCCGATATCGACGGAGTGATCCGCGCGTTCGCGAGGCCCATCCAACGCCGGTTGCAACGCCGCTAGTAGCTCGAAACGAGGCCAGACTTGAAGCCACGACAAGAAGAGAAGCTATATGGAATGTTTGGTTGGAAAGAGTTCCACCGCAATCGCAAAGACATTCTGGATGAGTTTGATCGCGCAAAAGAATACAACTCATCGAGGCCGGTTAAGACTGAGCACGGGCTGGCGGGAGAGGCTGCGTTGCGAACTTGGCTTTCCGCCTATCTTCCTGGCCGTTTCGGCGTGACATCTGGATACGTAATTCCTGACGTCGTCGTCGCTTCGTACGAGCTGTATCACTTCGATGTCATTATCTACGACGCTATGGCTTCGCCCGTCCTTTGGATTGACGGGAATCGCGACAGCTCCGACCAGGGGAAGAAGCGAGCGATTCCTGCCAAGCACGTCCGCTCCGTATTTGAGGTCAAGGCGAGCCTTACGGCCGAATCCGCGAAGGAAACCATCAGGAAATTGGACCAACTCAATTCCCTTGCACCATACTTGCCCCCCGCCTTTTCAAGCAACGCGTTGTTCTACGAACTTGATGTAAGCCTGGTCGAAAAACAGAACATCCTGCCCAACCTCACCCCAACGTCTTCGATCGTAGGGTACTGGGGCGGCGTTGTTCTACGATGCCTCTTAGACGAAGAGATGACCGGTCTGATCAACGTGTTCCCAAACGCGCAAGGAGCGGAATCCCAAAGTATGAGCATACCGCTCGCTAAGAATCTTGACTCGTTGGATATTGGACGCGACGCGAAGGGGAATGTCGTCCTGAAAACGCAGGGCTCTGGCGCCATGGTTTTCTCTGATGGCAAAGCATGGCATTTCAGCAAGCTCTACGGACCTACAGTCTACGGCACGCTCTTTGGACTGCACCTGCACTGGTCCCATAACAATTTCGCTAGGTTCGCTCTCGATCTCTTGTCTCGCTTGGAAGGAACGCCGCCAGGAGACGACGTTCGGTACATGTTTGGTCAGGTCTTCGACGTAATTAAGTGAATAGCGCGACCGCCCTGCCCATGAGAGCGTCGGGTGGTCAACCGCGAGCATTGGCTTGCGTGGGGCTGTCCGATATCGACGGAGTAATCCGCGCATTCGCGAGGCCCATCCAACGCCGGTTGCAACGCCGCTAGCTGGTGACCTTCACACGGAGTGCAGGAATCACGAGCAAACCCGATTCGCGCGCGAAATTTGCTCGATCAACCGGCTGTCGCGACTTGCCGGAATAAAAATCGTTCGCCAGCAAACACATCAATAAATGAACGTTTTAATGATGCCCCCGCAAGTGGCACCCTACGTGCATTCGTGCATTCCGGAGGTCGTATGAGATACATACTCGCTTGGGCTTTGGGTGTACCGGGGATCCTGGTGATCGCGTGGTTTCTGCTGGCTCATCACTAAGATCAACCCTGATTTTCGGGGTCAGCCGGAGCGGACTGGCTGGCCCTCACCACCATCTGCGGTGTAGTGGCCGCGTACATCCCGGCCTCTGTTCGAACTGTAATCGTGCCTCGCTAGGACGGCGTGATTGAGCCCCGCGTGATTGAGCCCCGATGGTTCCTGCCAGCAGGCTCAAGAGCCGGACGCTTATGGCTTGGTTTAATACCACGGGTCAGGCTCATGGTACTCCTATGACCATTGACATTGAAATATGCTGCCTTTACCATAGCAGGGCTGGCCGATATCCCAAGTAAATAGGAGTTCCTCATGTATTTTTCCAGACAAAAGTGGTTGAGCGTTGCGATCGTTTTTGCCCCGGCTGTCTTCGGCGCCAATCAGTGCGTAAAGCCTGGTGGCGGGGGCGGCTGCCTTTCGTCCATCAATGCGGCGATAGCTGCCGCGGACGCGAATGACACCGTCACGGTAGGGCACGGAACCTACGCTGAATATGTGATTGTCAACAAACCGCTGGCGCTGCTCGGCGAGAACTCCGCGAATACGATCGTTAACGCACTGAATCTGCCGGACGGTATCGAGGTCGGTGCAAGCCATGTCGTGGTCAGCGGATTCACCGTCGCGAATGCCAACTTTCAAGGCATCCTGGTGATCAACGCGACGGACGTCACGATTATCAACAATCATGTGACCGGGAATGACCGCAATCTTCAGCCATTCGCCGCGGGGGGACCAGTATGCCCGGGCATCCGGCCGGCCTTTGTGGCCGGGGAGGGTTTCGACTGCGGCGAGGGCATCCACTTGAGCGGCGTCACCAACTCCACGGTGTCCAACAATCTGGTCGATCACAACGCGGGCGGCATCCTCATCAGTGACGACACCGGACCCAATCACGACAACCTAATCACCGGCAATACTGTCCAGGACAATCCTTACGACTGCGGCATCACGCTCGCTTCGCATCATTTTGCTCCGAGCCCGCAGGATCCGACGTCGGGCGTTTATCACATCACCGTCAGCGGAAATACCTCGGCGCGCAACGGACTATTGACCGGCGAAGGCGCGGGCGTAGGCGTTTTCACGGGACCTCCCGGCGCACAGAATTGGGGCGACGTTGTGATCGGAAATACCCTTACCGGTAACGGACTCCCCGGGGTCGCGCTCCATTCCCACACCCCTCTCCAGAAGCTGACCGATATCTTGATTGCCGGGAACACCATCTCCGGTAATGGACCCGACTCCGATCCGGGAACGACCGTCCCTACCGGGGTTGACGTATTCAGCGATACCGATGCCGGCGCCGCTCCCATCACGGGCGTCGTCATCGTCGGCAATACGATTAAGAATGAGGGAATCGACGTAGCGATCAAGACCCCAGGCGCCGTTGCTGTGCATCTCAATAACTTGTTCGACAATCTCGGGATCGATAATCTGGGCACGGGAGCGGTCAACGCCACCATGAACTGGTGGAAATGCTCCGGCGGTCCGGGCTCGAACGGTTGTTCGAGTTTTGTAGGCGCGGGCGTGCAAGTGAGCCCCTGGCTTACGCAACCTTCGCAGTAAGCTCTAGCTTGGGGCTGGCTGTCCAGCCAGCCCCTTCACTCTGTAGTGTCGATCGTCTCCCCCAGCCTGACCCCCGATTTTCATACCGTCAATAGTTTTCGGAATCCTTCCACGTCCAGCCGCCGGCCGACGAAGAACGATCCGAACAGCGCGTATACCGCGCTGACGTGGTCGAAGCGCATTTCGTAAATCAGCTTTTTGAAGACCAGTGGATCGTCGGCGAACAGATCCACGCCCCATTCCCAATCGTCGAAGCCGATCGACCCGGTGATGATCTGCCTGACTGTGCCGGCGTAGCGGCGACCCACTGCGCCATGCTCGGCCATCTGGCGCTGCCGTTCGCCCAAGGGAAGCTGATACCAGTTCTTGTCTTCCCCACGCCGACGATCCATGGGATAAAAGCACAAGTATTTCGCGGGCGGCACGTCCGGAAACAGGCGTGGATGCATGGCCTGGCGCTGCCGCTCAAGCGTCTGTTCGATCTGCGCGTTCCAGTCGGCGCTGTGCGGCACGATTCCCTTCTCGGCCAGATCGGTGTATGCCTTGCCCGTCGACTCATACAAACCCAGTTCTACTACCGAAAGATACGAGCTGGTCTGTTCCAGGTAATCCCACAGCCGCAGGTGGGCCAAACAGGTCTGGACCTCGCCCAGTTGGTCGAAACCCGGGCGAAAGTGGACCAGCATCAGGTCCCCTTTGTGCCCCAGGAGCCCGAATGCCGCGCTGTTCTGCTTTTCGATAGCCCCTATTGTGGCTGCGGCTTCCTCCAGAATGGCCGCACGGTCATTGGCCGGAAGCGCGCGCCAGGGGGCCCACCGCACGCGCATCATCTGGTGGAGAACTGCCGCACCTTCAATCGTTAAGGGTACAGGAGGAATGTTTTCAGGCTGTTGCATGCTCGTCTTTTACTGTATCGCGTTCGACGCATGCTAAAATCAAGATCCATGTATCCAGATGTTCATCTGGTGATTCAGCTTCAATCGCTAGACCAGAAAATCACAGCACTCGAAAAAGAAGTGGCCGCGCTGCCCAAGCATGTCGCCGTGATCGAGAAAGCTCTCGAATCACACAATCGGAAACTCGAAGCGGATAAAGCGGCTCTCACTGCCAATCAGAAAGATCGCAAGAAACTGGATGGAGACATTCAGGTTCACCAGCAGAAGATTTCGAAGCTCCGCGATCAGATGCTGCAAGCCAAGACTAACGAACAGTACAAGGCGTTCCAGCATGAGATCGAGTTCATCGAGAAAGAAATTCGCCAGGCCGAAGACCGGATTCTGGAGCTGATGACGGAATCCGAACCGCTCGATCAGAACCTCAAGAAGGCCGAGAAGGCTCTGGCCGAGGAAAAGAAATCGGTGGAAGCGGAAAAGGCTCAGGCTCGCGAGCGCACTGCCGCCGACCAGAAGGAACTGGATGTGCTCCGACAGCAGCGCACCGAATCGGTGGCTAAACTGCCGAAGCCGTCGCTGGCAGCCTATGAGAAGATCCGCAAGAGGTTCAGCAATAGTACCGTTGTCGCTGAAGCGGTCCACGGCAGGTGCTCAGGCTGCCAGATTAATCTCCGACCGCAATTCCTCCAGGATCTAAGAAAAGGCGATCAATTGATGTTCTGCGAAAGTTGCGGCCGGTTTTTGTATTACAACCCGCCAGTGAGCTTCGAGGACGCCGCGACGGTGCGGTAATTTGCACACGCCTGTTTATGGCAGGGAACCGTGGTGTTAGGCTCAGTAAAGAAATGCCTTCCTGACACACCTCAAAAGGTTCTACAATACACTCTAGCGCCGCTGCGCGCCTCTAAAACAATTCTGCGGTAGAATGTTCATGACTCCCCCGAGCCGCAATAAAGACGAGGTTTCGAGAATTGCTCCAATCAGACGTCGCTGCGAGGCGCGCCCGAGTGAGGAAACCGGGACACAGCCATGCTTTGTTCAGGCCCGAGCACTACAACGCCCCTAAAGTTCACCGCTTTAACGCCAACCAACAAAACAGCATACTCAATTTCCTGGCCGACGACCAAAGCAATTCCGCCCTGGTTTGCGGGGATGCGGAGACGGTTCTCGCCCGATTCCCGTGCAATACCTTCCAGACCTGCGTCACCTCGCCGCCCTATTGGTCATTGCGCGACTACAATATTCCAGGTCAGATCGGGCTCGAGGAATCTGTCTTCGCATATATCGACCACGTAACCAGTGTCTTCGCGCAGGTGCGGCGCGTCATGAAGGATGATGGGACGCTTTGGCTAAATGTCGGCGATTCTTATACTTCCGGCGGACGAACGTGGAGAGCTACCGATAAAAAGAATCCGATCCGCGCCATGAAAGTCCGCCCGCCCACGCCCGAGGGATTGAAACCCAAGGATCTGATAGGTGTACCCTGGCTGCTCGCCTTCGCCCTGCAGAAAGAGGGCTGGTATCTTCGAGCCGACATTATATGGAACAAGCCCAATTGCCAACCGGAGAGCGTCAAAGACCGCCCAACGCGCTGCCACGAGTACTTGTTTCTCTTCAGCAAGAGCGAGCACTACCGTTACGATCCTGCCGCCGTACGTGGCCCCAACGGGCGCAATCTTCGCACGGTATGGGACATCCACACAAAAGGTTATCCCGAGGCCCATTTTGCCACCTTTCCGCCTTCAATGGTTGAGCCATGCGTCAAACTGGGAAGCGATCAGCTCGACTTGATCCTTGATCCCTTCATCGGCTCCGGGACAACAGGCCTCGTCGCATTAAAGCTCAACCGCCGTTTTGTCGGCATCGAACTGAATCCCTCCTACTTGAAGATCGCTGAGGATCGGCTCAACGGGGACATTTTCGGGTGACCATAAAGTCGCTCAGCCCTTCGCGTCAGGTGATCTTTCATCAGATGCTGGTTGCAGCACGCAAAACCATTCTCACGGATGCATTGAGCGAGGCCCTAGGCTCAGTCGACCCGGCACTCGTCAAGAAACAAATCGCGCTCTACATCCCGGCCGACGCTCAAAAAATCCTTGCGGCTTCCGGTATTCGAGACGAGCACGTCTTTCCGCTTCCAATTGTTCTAGAGAAGAAGCCGACTCTGGTAGGTTACTACCGCCTTCTGTTGGGAATTTCCCAGAAGCGTTTTTACAGGAGTGGCACCGGCATGAGTCCATTCAAGAGCATGGAGCAAAGAGGGATGTTCGACCCGAAACGCCGGCCACCCTTGGAGGAATTCGCCAGAGTCATGGCTGAAAGCATCGCGGAGATGGTCCGGCAGATTTCACCTAGGATCAATGCCCGCGATGTCACAGAGCTTCCTTTGATCACCCTCGGCGCTCAGCTTTACGGCAGCAACAACAATGCCATCGGGCAGCAAGCCACCCTTGACGTGTTCGTTTCTGTCGCAGAGATCGTGAAAAAATTCATCATCTCACGGGATACTAAGAAAATCACTGTCAGGAACGCTTCGAAACGGAAAGTCTTCATTGCGCTTAGTACTGATCCCGACATCCGCATCCAAGAAGATTTCAATGGCAAGCTACGAAATAAACTCGCCATTGAGATAAAGGGTGGCACCGACAACAGCAACGCTCACAACCGCGCATGGCGAGGCTGAGAAATCCCACCAGAAAGCCAGGGCGCAAGGGTTCCGTGATTACTGGACAATCATTTCCACAACCGGCGTAAACAGAGCGAAGCTGAAACAGGAATCTCCTACGACAAACTCATGGTTCGACGTTGCCCAAATCTTAGGGCGCGAGGGAACGGATTGGGACGAATTCCGTAGCCGCTTCGCTGGAGAAGTCGGTATTCCGCTCTAGCCCGACACATCGACGCCTCGCCGTCGGAGGTTCGCTAAACCTTGTAAGGCGCGCGCTCGAAGGACTCTTGGGTTTCTGCACGCATCCGGGACCGGCGGCTGCCCGGCCAATCCAGGCGCATGTCCCGGCACACTTCGTCGAGCATTTCCACCGTGCAGACCTTGGTCTCCATGGCGAAGGCGGTCAGCAGCATATTGTCGCAGACGCCATTGATCACGCGCGGGATTCCCTGCGCCCGCAAATGGATCTCCGACATCAGCTCTTCGGAAAACACCTGCTGATCCGGCATCCCGACGCGCGACATGCGGGAATCGATGTACTCAACGGCCTCGCGCAGCGCGAAGGGCGTCAGGTTGCAGCGCAGCACTACGCGCTGCTTCAACTGCCGGAGGTTCGGAGCGTCCAGTTTGCGGTCGAGCTCAGGCTGCCCCGCCAGGACGATTTGCAGTAATTTTCCGTTGCGATTTTCGAGATTCCCCAGCAACCGGATCTCTTCGAGCACTTCCCATTCGAGGTTATGCGCTTCGTCCACGATCAGCACGACGGTTTTGCCGTCCTGGGCTTGTTCTACCAACAGGGTATTGAGCGCGAACAGAACCTCAGTTTTCGAAGTGCGCGAGCATGGCAAATCGAGATCGTAGGCAATCATCTCGAAGAACTGCTCTACGTTGATGCGGGAATTGAATAGGAACGCGAACTCGATGAAATTCGCCTCCAGATAATCCCGAAGGCACTCGAGCATGGTTGTCTTACCCGTGCCTACCTCGCCGGATAAGACGATAAACCCCTTACGGGCCTGTACGCCATACACCAAATTGGCGAGCGCTTCCTCATGCCGTTCACTCCGGTAAAAGAAAGCGGGATCTGGACTCAGGCTAAACGGGCTCTCCGAGAAGCCGAAGAAAGCATTATACATTTCCGGGGATTCTACCCTCTCTTGTCTCTCTCTTCTAGATCGATAGTATCATGCGGCTACTGTAGGGCGAATACCCCTACCGTCGGCGCGGTACTAGAGAACGCCCGAGTTGCTAAGTGATTTCGAGTAAAACCCAGCCAGGCAACGACGCCGGATGACCGCCTTCAAACACGATCCGCCGGGTCTTTGGAAAGGGTAAGCCGGTCTGAACGGCTTTCTGGTACAGGCTAACGTGCCTGAGAATCGAGCGGTAGCTCGGGTCCGCCGTGTCACCTACTGAGATCTTGGACAACATCCCGCCACCCCATCCCAAGGAAAGCACGCAGGAGTCATTTGCGGCTCCTAGGACGCGTTTTTCGAGGCGATTCAACGTTTCGGCCAGGCGTCCCAGCCCGGTGGCCTCGGCGTACGCTATGTGCCGCTGTATCTGACTAATAGCGAAGGAGTTAGAGGCTTGGAACAGTTTTTGGCGATCCTGCGAGGAGGTTTCTTTCCACAACCCTTCAAAAACCGTGCCCGGAGCTGCCATTTCCGCGAATACCGGCGTGCTGTCATCGATCCTGCGGGCGTCCGACGTGCCGCGGGGCGATTTCCAGCCCAGGTCGAACTTTCCCGCCCCGCGCGCCACCATCGTGGACGTGCGCAGCAGGTAAATCCTCATGCCAGTATACGTAACGGGCGCGGAATCGGCTGTCGCCACGCGCTTCATCCGATTCCCGGCGTGGCCACCGAGCACGGCATCCTCGGCTTTAGCGGCAGGGTTGCGCGGCGCACGGTCCGCTTCTATCCGACTCGCCAGCTCACGCAGTGTATTTTCGCTCCAGCGCTCGAAGACTGCGCCGGTTCGCAAGGCACCCTTGATCGCGGTGGCGGGTAGATAGGGACCCGATGGCGAAGTGGCAAAGGTCGGAATGAATAGGTTTTCCGAATGGCTGCGTTCCCAGACCGGAACCGAGCTAGTGTGTTCGAAGGGAATCCGTCGTCCGGCAAAGTTTTGCGCGAATCCGCCCCAGGAACCGAAATCCAGCTTGTCGGCTGTCTTGAGCTGGGTCAGATATCCTTCCAGGCGCGGGCCTTTGGACAGTAAACGAAAGATTCTGCGCTGATCGAGAACGTTGACGTGGTCTTTCCACACCATGTAGTCGATGGGAGCGAGCTTCTGGCCGTCGCCCACCAGCGTCGGAGTCAGGCATGTGACACGGTATTTCAAGATGCGGCCTGCTTAGTCACTAGAAGTGGGATGGGAATCGCTAAGGCGAAGCCCGCGCGATACACCGGATGCGGAAATCCATCAGGAGCCACATCGGCGGCTGATCCGCGCGGCTCCGCCGAGGCTACCAGCACCGAGCCTTCGGCGACCATGCGCGTCTGTTTCTTGTGATCGCCCCAGCGCGCGTCGCTTTCCACTCGCCCGCCGCGAGTGGTGAGCGTGTAGTTGCCCTGCGACCATTCCACGGTATCCGAGGCCGCGGGGTGGAACAATGACAGGAGCCAATAGGCTCCATTGGCCACGTCCTCTGTATGGAATTGAAGTTCGCTCAAGCCTTCTGAGATCTCGGGCATCTCCGCTCGACCCCAGCCCTGCGACCGCTTGCCGCCGAATCCGGAATCCGAAAGGAGCCGGAAGGCCGCGGTGAGTGGCTTGGTCCATCGCTCCTGTGCGGCGCTGTTAGAAAAATTTACGACGCACCACAATCCGCAACCCGGCGCAAACTCGAGACACGCTGTGGAATGCGGCGCAACCGATTCGCCTTCCCGATCGATCCCGGCACTAGATCGTACGGAGACGCGAAACGGACCGGGCACCGGCGGAGTACTGAATGGCAACAGGCACTCGCTGGGTCCATCGATAGTCCAGCCATCCTCGGACAATCCCCTGCCCGCAGCCAGAGACTCCACAACACTCAGGGGAACGAATCGCGCACCTTTCCAGCGAACCTTGGATGAGAGTGGAGGCGGCCACAAATTTCGAGGCGGCACCACCAGCAACGTCTTGCCCTGATACGGAAAGCACGAGCTGAAACGTACGGCCGGCTCAGACGAGCGTGCCGTGGCCTCCAGCCAGTCCTCCAGCATCCCCAGCCGGCCCATGGCCGACGTGACCGCCGAATAGAGCGAGTCGCTGTGATAGATGCGGTCGACACGATCGCGATCTCCGGAATCGGGACCGATGCGCCAAGGGCCTAGCGGCCGCAGGCGGATGAGCAGGCCAGATGACATTCTTAACCCGCGAGCTTTTCGGCGAAGGCAGAATCGTTGACTGCGGACTGGAGTTGTCCCAAATCGCCAGAAGCCAACTCGGCTTCCTCGGCGCCCGAGGAGTAGAATCCACGCCCTCGCCACGTCAGCTTGAGGTTAGCGAAGCGAACACGGCCGCTACCGCGGGATCCGCCGCCGCCCAACGCGTCATCTTCGAGCAGGCGCAGTCCTTCGAACAAGCGAGCCGCGAGAGCCTTGTCCTCGTCGCACAGAACGTCGAGCACCATGCGCACCTTGAAGCGCGCGCCCGCGGGCACACGTTCCAGCGTCCGGGGATTCGCCTGCGAGGTAATCCGGTCGATGGCGTTCTCGCTCTTCACTTCGGTGATTTCGTCGTCCAGATTCTCGCGCATCTGCGCCGTGATGCTGTCAGGATCGAGCGGCGCGTCGTACACGGCCAGACGCGCAGGACTCGCCGCGCTCGATTCCAGAGCCTCGCCTTGTACGCGCTCCATGCGTCCCGGATTACGGCCAAACAGCAGGCAGATCTCGTCATCCGGACGATCGCTCTGATGGATGCGCACTTCCTGGCCTCGGCGCTTGGACAGATACACGAGCTCGCCTGGTCCGGTCACACCCAACGAATTCTCGAGCAGCGAACGCAGCTTGCCGCGCAGCGAGCTTCCGGGAATGTAAGGCAGCCCGAAGGCATCCTTCACCACGGGATTGTCGGCGCCGCCGATTTCAAGCGACCCCTTGCCCGCGCCGATGTGCAGACCCGTCTCACAATGTACTTCGCCGGCCAGAATCAACTTGCCGACCAACTTCAATTTCGTTTGCGCGGTATGTGCGCTCATAGTCCTCGTTTACTCGTTATAAGCCACGATGGCTTCGAACAGGTCTTTAAATCTCTCGTATCCCCGCGCATCGTTCCTGCGGGTGACTTGAAGCAGCAGGCGCTCGAGCGCATCCAGACTGCGCAGCGAATGCCGCGCGATGGTATACGCCAAGCGCGCGCGTAACATTACAAATTGATGCTGGCGCTCGGATTCGGGCGCCCGCACCGCTCGCCGCACAGCGTTGTACAAACGCCGCAACTGGCTCTTGGTGCCGCTGTCCATATCGCGCATACGGACGACTACAGCATGGGCCTGGTTGTCCAGATACAGGCTGTCGGAAATCAGCTTCTCTAGTTCGATTTCGGCGAACCCTTCAAATGGACGGCCTCCGCCACCGCCGGGTCGGCCTTCGTGGCGTCCTTCGGGACGTCCTCCACCTTCACGACCACCTCCGGGCCCTCGATCCGGACGTCCTTCGCGACGCGGGCCGCCTGGGCCACCGCCTCGATTGTCGCCACCGGGCCCTCTCGGCGGGCGATCCCCCCGAGGCCCACGCGGTTCACGATCACCCAGTTTCGCCTGAGCCGCTTGATGAGCGGCGTCGCGCTTAGCAGATTCGGCTTCCGCTTTAGCCTTGGCAATCTCGAGCGCTTGGGCGAGCGTTGGCTCTTGTGCCTGCTCCTGCGGAGTCTCCGTTGTTGTAACTTGTGCTTGTGTAACCGGCGATTGCTCGTCTTCCATTGAAATCCCTTCCTACGCCTCCGCGGACAACCTCGCCCATTCTAGCGCCACGCGGCCTGCCGGTCGCAACTTGACCGTAACAGCGCTGCGCCCGATCAAATCGGCGATCAAAGCCGTGCGGGCTTTTTGATAGTCCCCACGCTCCGGGCCAGGTGCGCGCGATGAGTTTAGAATCCGGCGGATACGGCGGTGATACCGCCAGGGCCGCTCACCACCCATACGCCGGGCTTGCCGCTTCGACATTTTCGATTGCGTCTCACGGTAGATCCCGCAGAGATCCCGGAGATACTGCGGCGAGCAGCCGAAATCGCTCACCATCCGGCCAAGAAAATCCTTGAGCGTAGCGGCTTCGGCGAATTGCTTCCATTCAAGCGTCCGGCCTAGCAGCCAGATGCAATCTTTGTCTGCTGATTTTGCCGCTTCCAGGCGCTGGCCGGCCTCTTCAAATACCGCGCCGAGCGAGGCGTCCACTGCGGGAGCCATTGCTAAAGCCATGCTGATCGTCTTGCCCTCGGGTCCCGCGAAATCCTTCAGGTTTTGCTCGGCGAACCGGCGGAACAAACGCTCGAGTTCCGAGGCCAGCCCGATCAAGGCGTCCCAGGCGCCATAGACGGCGAAATCATCGCCGCCCGAGTAGATCACCGTGACCTTGCGCCAGAATTCGGGCATCGAGCACAGCACCTCCAGCTCGCCCGCGAAGAACTGCTTGTACATCACCGAAAGCTGGATGTGCTCCTCAATGCTCTGGGCGCGATGGATACGAATAGCGAAATTGTCGACGTCGCCGCGGAGCACGCCCCACGTCGGCAGACCGGTCGCTCGTCCCGCGAGTACGGCGGTCGAGGCAGGCTCGCTACCATCGTCGCTGGGCGCGGCGTGACGGGCGAAGGGGATCGCGTCCGTGGAATTCGTCAATGGCCAGGAATATTTTCCCCCACTCGTCAGGATGCGACCAGGCGTCTCCGGCGACCAACCGACAGTCGCGGCATCACGCAGCGAAAAACCGAGCTGTCCGTGGAAATATTCATCGATCGCGGGATTGGGTTCGGGTACCTCCGCGGCGAATAGCGCCGCACCGCCTTCACCCGCAGGCGCGTGACGCCCCCGGTCGAGTTGCTCGTCTAACCGTCGCCGGACGTCGCTCCAGTCGCCCAGGTTCTCCGTCACGCTCCAAATCAGCTTGAGCACCCCTGTGCTCAACGCGGCGATTTCTTTGGCCGCGGACTGTAGAAACGCTTCGGCCGGTCCGCGCGATTCCTCGGGAAGGACCAACAGGAACTGACTTGCTCCGCTCGATCCGATCAGGATCTTGGCGAGCCCCAGCTCGGCGAGCAGGGCGCGCGGCAAGACTTCACTCAACAGGCTGATCCAATGGGATCGCCCGGTGAAGATCTGGTCCGGATCCTGCGACGCGGGCGCCAGGAGGCAGTCGTCGACGCCGAGTATTTTGCCTTCAAGAAAAATCTGCAGGGACATGCGGAGGCGAAACCATCACTGTATCACGGGGAAGGTTAAAGAGCTAAAAAGGACCGGATTGCCTTCTGGATTGCTGTGACGAGTCCAGGAACCGTGTGGGGATCGGCCTCGGCGGCGACATTAAGCCCAAGTTCCCGCGCCGTGGCCGACGTGATCGGACCAATCGATGCGATCTTGATTCCCGCGAGAGACGCGCCGCCTGCAAGCGCTACAAAATTCTTGATGGTCGATGAGCTGGTGAAGGTGATCCAGTGCGGCTTCCGCGCGAGCACTTCGCGCGCATGGGTGGCCGCCTGCTCCGGAAGCACCGTGCGATACGCTTCCACCACATCCACGACAGCACCACGGCGGGTCAGTTCGATCGGGACCAGATCCCGCGCGACGGCCGCACGCGGCAATAGAACGCGCTTGCCTGCCAGATCGTCCGCAGCCAAAGACTCAAGCAGGCTCTCTGCAACGTACTCCTTCGGCGTCCGGTCGATCTTGATATGCAGAGCTTCGACTGCGGCCGCCGTCGCCGGACCGATCGCACAAACTTTCGCCCGCAGAGATCGTATGTCCCTTAACCTCTCCACAAATGCGCGGACACCGTTTACGCTGGTGAAGATCAACCAGTCATACGTGTCCAGGCATGTGATGGCGCGTTCAAGCGGATCCGGGTCAAGTGGAGCGATGATCTCGATCACCGGCAGCAGCAAGACCTCGGCGCCCAGTTCTTCTAAAGGCTCTGCCAACTCCCCAGCCTGCCTGCGGTCGCG
>Ga0105240_10007577_pt1 | contig 15724 bp, 15 predicted proteins | sample KBSC54metaG_FD_80426 | JGI IMG/M metagenome (GOLD analysis project Ga0105240, IMG submission 80426) | Corn rhizosphere microbial communities from Kellogg Biological Station, Michigan, USA - KBS C5-4 metaG | ecosystem: Host-associated > Plants > Roots > Rhizosphere > Soil | place: Michigan, USA... | reverse complement strand
CCTATGGGCCAGTGAAGCGGGCGTCGACTCCATCGAGCACGGCAGCTACATCGACGACGCAGCTATCGCCATGATGAAGAAGCATGGAACCTACCTCGTGCCCACTCTCTACCTCGAAGACTGGCAGATCGAAAAGGGCCAGCTCCCGGCCTTCTATCACCAGAAGATGGTCGACGTAAGCTCCGTCGCCAAGCAGAACATCAAGCACGCCATGCAGTCCGGCGTGAAGATTGCTCTCGGAACCGACGCTGCCGTCTATCCCCATGGCTTGAACGCGCATGAGGTCGACGTCTACGTCAATCAACTCGGCATGGCGCCGCTCGCCGCACTCCAAACCGCAACGATCAATGCCGCCGATCTCCTCGGCCTCACTGCGAAGACCGGTGTCCTCGAAGCCGGTAAATGGGCCGACATCATCGCCGTCGACAAGAATCCCCTCGACGACGTGCGGACGTTGCAGGACGTGAAGTTCGTCATGAAGTCCGGCGTGGTCTACAAACAGAACGGGACCGAGCTCAGATAAATAAACGTAGCTGCCCACGAACTGTGCCCGTTCATCGCGCTTTTTGCGATGAGCGGGCGTTCCCGAAGAGAAATGGCCGGCCAGCAACAGCTGACCGGCCAATCGTTTCTTGCAGCCCTACTTCTGTCCCGTAAACAAGTCGCCCATCACCTTCACATCCTGATCCGCAGCGTGATTCAGATATGAAAGGCCGAATCCAGCTTCCAGCGTCTTCAACAGTGAAAAGTGGTTGTAGCGAACATTGCTCTGGATGCCCGTGGGTGCATAGTTCGTATCCACAATCGTCACAACTTGGTTCGGCAGGCTGCTGTAATCGTTCTCATCCCACACCACGACGATCACGTTGGTGCCGTGCTTCCAGGCTCTCGACTTCTTGATGCCGTCGATAATCGTGTGCAGCCCCGCATCTCCCTGCGCGATTGCGTTCTGATCCACAGAGCAGCCGGTGCCCACTTCGGTCGTTCCACGGGCATGCTGATCGTGGCACTGGTTCGGTGCGATGAAAGCCAGGTCTGGAACGTCGCCCTTCGCCAGATCGGCCCATAGCTGATCGAAACCGACCATCTGCTTCAGGCTAAGCTTGCGGTCTTCACCCGACTGCACGCTCGCAAAGTAGGCAAACGGATTGTGCTTTACCGCATATAGTTTCGGCATCCCCGGCTCAGATTGCGAAACCTCAGATACCAGTCCATCGCTGTTGTTCACGCCGTCGGCCCCACACGGAGGCAGATTCTCCTGGTATGACTTCCAGCTTTTGCCCGCTTCCACCAACTGGTCCGCGATGCTGATGCCCCGCGTAAAGGCAGGCGACAACGGGAAGTTGTAAACCGGCTCCTCTGGTGTGCCTTCGTTCGTGGTGTCCACCGCCGGCGTAGCGGCATCCCATCCGGTTCCCTTGATGGGGCACGTATTCGTGGTCGCCGACTCGTCCGCAGGAATCCCGCTCGCGATGTTTGGCGTGCACGACGTGTTGTGCCAATCCGGCGAATCGTCGTTGATGATTCCGAAGTTCGACCCGCCCACGATCTCCAGGTAGTTCGTCAAGCTCGGATGACCAACCGCGTAGTAGTTCGTCGCCAGGTTTGCGGATTTCGCATAGCTGTTGATGAAAGGAGCGTTCGTATTTCCGAGGATCTGGGAATAAGCGTGATTCTCCATCAGAATCACAAACGCATGATCGATCTGCGGCACTGCTCGATCGTGCTCAGGCTTTTCGGCTGCAACGAACGTGCTGGACAACGCAATCGGGAGAAGGGCGAGAGCGGCTTGCTTCATTTTCATGAGACTGACCTCTTCAGGGTGGAAGAATTTCAAGACAGTGCTGGGGACAGGTTGTGATTCCAGCGATTCGGGTCGCGGAATATTTCTTCGTCCGCATCGTTTATATGAATCGTTCTTTACGGATCGATGAAAGGACATCAGCCCCGGTGTTAGAGCTTCGTGAACATTCGTTGAATCAGCGCGCTTAGCTCAACGCCGCCAGCGACTGCGCCCACTCCATGGCCTGCCCGTAGCAGCCGGCCGCGAACTCCTCCGACACTCCGATTTCGCGACACCACCGCATGACAACTTGCCACGTCCCTGCTTCCACGGCAGAGACCAGTTCATACAACGGAGCCAGCTCCCCATCATGTTCGAGCAGCAGCCGTTGCGCCTGGTCGTTCAAGGGTAGGCCCTCGATGACGACGCTCATCGGCACCTCGAGAATCGCGTCCATCATCGAGAGAACTCCCAGCAGAAAGAGGTCCGCGTCGTGATGCTCGACGCACGCGCCCAGCAGCTCTGCAAAGCGGGCCCGCACCAGGGCTGAAAGCAGCAGCTCCCCCGGTCTTCCCTTTGACATCTCGAACATTCCCGCAAGCCTGCACCACCGGCGCAGTTCGTCTTCACCCATCAGGGTGAATGCTTGTCGAACGGTCCTCACTTCTCCCCGAATCCCAAACAGCGGCGAGTTGAGGAATCGCAACAGGCGGTAGTAAAGAGTGGGATCGCTCTTGATCAGTTCCTCAACCTGGTCCCAATCAAGCTCCTCCTGCATTACCGCCTGCAGCAATCTCAGGTAGATGATCCGGTTCGTAGGCGCGGTTCGCGTCCGCAACGATTCAGGCTTTCGGAAGAAGAAACCTTGAAAGAGCTGGAATCCCTCTTTCCGCGCCAGGTCGAAGTCTTCGCGCGACTCCACATTGGCGGCCAGAAGAACCGCATTCTTCCAGTGATCGGGACCGACAAGATCCGGTATCTCCTGCCAGCCGCTGCCCTTCAGGTCGACCTTCAGATAATCGGCTAGATGCATGATCGATTGCCGCAAATCGTCAGCCGTGAAGCCATCCAGCGCGATCCGGTACCCTGCGTTTTTCAGCGCGCAGCAGGCCTCGACCACCGCATCATCCACCTCGACGCCACGCTCAATCTCAGCCACAACGCGATTTGCCGGCAGGAAGGCGAGTCCCTGCTCCAGCAGGATGTCCCGATCGCACCCGATGAACGCCAGCCGGTGATCGCACAGAACGTCAAGCCCCAGCAGCGTCGACATGTCGATGGTTCGCCGCGCCGCATGCTTCTCGCCGTGAAGCGAGAAGTGGCTCAACACGTCCGTGCGGAACAAAAGCTTGTAGCCGATCACCGTCTCATCTGCCGCAAGAATCGGCTGCCTCGTCGCAAACCGCACCGGCCGCGCATCATCATCGTTCAGGGAATCTTCCATTGTGCAGGGTCCTTCAGTGCGTATATCGGCAGGAATCGGGAATCTTTGAGTGGAGGAACTTTCTTTACAGTCCGCCGCGCCCCCTGCCACACTGAAACGTGGACACCCAAACCATCGTTATCCTCGATTTCGGCTCGCAATACACGCAGCTCATCGCTCGCCGTATCCGCGAACTGAACGTCTTCTCCGTGGTTCTTCCCTGCACGGTGCCCGTCTCTGAAGTTCAGTCCTATAAGCCTCTCGGCATCATCCTTTCCGGTGGCCCATCCTCCGTTTACGACGCTGACGCTCCAAAAGCCGACCCTGCGCTGCTCCAGCTGAACCTGCCGACCCTCGGCATCTGCTACGGACTCCACTTCATCGTTCACCACCTCGGCGGAAAGGTCCGCACCGCTCCCAAGCGCGAGTACGGCCACGCCGAAGTCGCACTCGAAGACACCTCGATCAGGCTGTTCGAAGGCTTGCCGGACGCCATCCAGGTCTGGATGAGCCATGGCGACGAAGCGCTGGAACTGCCTGCCGGATTCAAGCGCGCGGCCGTTACCTCCAACGCTCTCGCCGCCATCGCCAACGAGGATCGCCGCATCTGGGCCGTCCAGTTCCACCCGGAAGTCCACCACACCCCGCTCGGCCCGCAGCTCATCAAGAACTTCGTCTTCAATATCTGTGGCGCGCGCGGCGACTGGACCCCCGCCCACTTCATCGAGTCCACCGTCGCCTTCATCCGCGAAAGGGTGGGCAAAGGCCACGTGATCTGCGGGCTGTCTGGCGGTGTCGACTCGTCGGTCGCTGCAGTCCTCGTCCACAAAGCCATCGGCAGTCAGCTCACCTGCGTCTTCGTTGATAACGGCGTTTTGCGCAAAAATGAGTTTCAGAGTGTCCAGAAGAATCTCCGCGACAAGCTCGGGCTCAACCTCGTCGCCGTCGACGCCAGCGACCGCTTCCTTAAACAGCTCGCCGGAGTCACCGACCCTGAAACCAAACGCAAACGCATCGGCGCAGAATTCATTGCCGTCTTCGACGACGAAGCCCGCCGCATCGCTGAGGAAACGGGCGGTGTCGACTGGCTCGTGCAGGGCACCCTCTACCCCGACGTCATCGAGTCCTCCAGCGTCAAAGGCCCCAGCCAGACCATCAAAAGCCACCACAACGTCGGCGGTCTGCCGCTGAACATGAAGCTCAAGCTCATCGAGCCTCTTCGCGATCTATTCAAAGACGAAGTGCGCCGCATCGGCCGCGACATGGGCATGCCTGAAGACATTCTCGGGCGTCAGCCATTCCCCGGCCCCGGGCTCGCCGTCCGCATCCTCGGCGAAGTCACAGCAGATCGCGTCGCCCTTCTTCAGGAAGCGGACGACATCGTCGTCGGCGAGATCAAAGCTGCCGGCCTCTACAACCGCATCTGGCAGAGCTTCGCTGTTCTGCTTCCGGTGATGAGCGTCGGCGTCATGGGCGATCAGCGCACCTACGCCTACACCTGCGCCATCCGCGCCGTGCACTCCGAAGACGGCATGACCGCCGACTGGACCTTCCTACCGCACGAAGTGTTGAAGCGGATCTCCAGCCGAATCGTCAATGAAGTCCGCGGAATCAACCGCGTCGTCTACGACATCACCTCAAAACCCCCCGGCACCATTGAGTGGGAGTAGATAGAACTTCATAGCCACCTGAGAACTGGAGGGAGCAGGGGCCTTCAGGCCCCTGAATCTCCGTGGCCTATTCGGACTGGGCCGTAGCCCCGGCTTGCACAATTTGTACCGGTCTTTACACAGCCATCCTACCTGGCATTCCGCTACAGTTCTCCTGAGGACCCAATGAACAAGCCCTACCAGCCGCAGCAAGACATCGTCACTCTCATGAAGCAATTCGAGCAGGAAGTGAAGGACTCGCCGGAACTCCCCGACGCCGCCACACGCTTGCTCCGCGCACGTCTGGTCTTCGAAGAGGCCCTCGAATTCGTGCGCGCCTGCGGGTGCACTGTAACGAGTGCGCAGCAGCCCGTCATTGACGAGATCGCAGTACAGTTAGACCCGAATAGCACTCCCGACTTTGTCGAATACGTCGACGGCTGCATCGACCAGCTCGTCGTCACCTACGGCGCCCTCAACGCCGCCGGCGTGAAGGCCCAGAGCGCCTGGGATGAGGTTCAGCGCAGCAACATGAGCAAGGCGTGGCCGCACTGCAGCGTCTGTGACGCCGTGCTCGAACGCGGCTCTGGCCCCGATCTCGTTCACGCCGGCGACTCGTATGCGCACGGCGGCGCATGGCAGACGGTCCTGAAAGTCCACAAACGAGACGACGGCAAATTCATCAAGGCCCCGACCTACTCGCCCGCCAATATCGAGCGTGTTATTGAGGAACAGCTCGAAGCTGCAGGCCCGCTTATCGCTGCGCGATGAATGGGGCACATTCCGTGAAGCACCGGTGAGATCAGCCTTGAAAAGCCGATCTGGTCTGGCAGATCAGGCCGCACCCGTTCCGCGCAGCGCATTTACCTGCTGAACCAGATTTTCGATCTTTGCCAGCAACTCCTCATGACGTTTGTCTGCGATGGATGGATCGCGCCCCTCAATGTAGAACGTGCCGTTCGGTTCCAGTTCGCAGCGATGCACATCGTGAACATGTTCGAATCCCTGCCGATGCACCACCTCCACCAGTTCCTCCCGCGTCAGAGCCTCCCGCTTCAGCGCCTTCTGATCCACATGCCCATCCCGGATCAGTACCGCTGCCTTCCCCTCCAGCGCGCGATTCAGCCGCGGCGACCGGAACAGCATCCGCACCACCAGCCAATTGATCGCGAGCAGGCTCAGAGCCCCCACAACTCCGCCCGTCACCGAATTGTCATCGCCGATGATCGCGTTCTGCACCGTGTTTGACAGTGAGAGCAGCACCACCAGATCGAATGGATTGAGCTGTGCGAGCTCCCGCTTTCCAAACACCCGCAACAGCAGTACGAGCACGAGGTACACGATCACTGGCCGCACGATCTTTTCGATTAGCGGCAGTTGCAAATGGAACATGCTGTCAAGTATCGGCACGAGAATCATGCTGCGAGCCTATACCTGCTCCGAACACAAAAGATCAATTCGAATCGGTCATGTACCGAGATAGAAAACGAGGCTCCCTGCGATAGAATCCGCTCAAGCTGTGGTGTCCGCTTCAGGCCCACGTACAGCGCATCGCTTCGGAGGATTCCGCCAGAGTGTCAAGAGCTTCCCGTTCGGTTTTTGTAGAGATGACTCCATTCTGCATCGAGCCTCAGTTTGTCGGCCGCGTCTGGGGTTGGAAGGACCTTCGTCCCTGGTATGACCGGGTGGCGGGGCAGGAACCGATCGGCGAAGTGTGGCTCACCGGCGACGAATGCAAGGTCGCGACCGGACCGCATCGGGGCAAGACGCTCGGCGCCCTCTTTGACGAGCAAGCGCACGCACTGCTCGGCCCAGAGGCAACGTCTTCCGGATCGCCGCTTCTGCTCAAGGTCATCTTCGCGCGCGAGAAACTCAGCGTGCAGGTTCATCCCGACGACCGGCTTGCGCAGAGAGTAGGTCAACCGCGCGGCAAAACCGAATGCTGGTACGCGCTGACGGCGGAGCCCGACGCAAAGGTCGCTGTTGGTCTCAAGTCGGGCGTCACCCTCGACGAAGTGAAAGCGGGCATCGATCGAGGGACGCTTGAGCAAAGCCTGAACCTGCTGTCCGTTCACGCCGGCGACATGATCTTCGTAGATGCCGGTACAGTTCATGCAATCTGGCCGGGGTCTGTCCTTCTGGAAACGCAACAGAACTCGGACATCACCTATCGCATGTACGACTACGGCCGCGGCCGCGAGCTGCATATCGAGCGATCCATTGAGTCCACCCGGCTGACTACCAGTGCCGGCCTGATCGAGCCGCGGGTTCTCGAAGACAGAACCGTGCTCGTCGATAGCACCTACTTCTGCGTCGAAAAAATTCCGGTAGACGTGAGCCGCTCGAGCACTACGCTTGTTGGCAAAGCGGACGCGGCGCCGTCGCTGTCGTACCTGTTTGCCGCATCGGGAAGCGCTCGCCTTACCAGCCCGAGTTTCGAGCCGCTGGAACTTCCGCAGCGCGGCATCGTGGCGATCCCAGCATCGTCACCCGTCTTTGCCGTCCAGGACCTCGGTGGACTCGACCTGATCCGCATCTCGGCTCGCATCCCCGGAAATGTTCGATGAGTTCAAACTGGCGCGCATGCGTCATCGAATACATCCGTGCCGAAGCCACCCCTGCCGATAAGTTCGGCCACCAGCCCAGGGTCTACACGCTTGCCACAAAGATCGGCGAAGGCATGCAGTACGACGACGACATTCTCTTTGCCGCCGCATGGATGCATGACCTTGGTGTATTTCTAGGGCACCGTCCTCAGAATCCGGAGCAACTTTCCCGCTGGGATCACGTCCCATACACCATCCAGCGGAGCAGGGAACTGCTGCCTCAATGGGGATTTCCTCTCGAGAAGCTCGATGGAGTAGCCGAAGCGATCCTTCATCATCAGGCCAAGGATGAACCGACCACCGTGGAAGCAACTTTGCTACGAGACGCCGATATTCTCGAACAAATTGGTGCCGTCGGCATTCTCCGCGCAGCCGCCAAGGTAGGTCGCGACACTCGCTATCCAACTTTCAGCTCTATTCTTCCCGTCCTCAGTTCCGCGCTCGAAGACCTGTCAGCAAAAACTCGATTAACACAAACTAAGGTCATGGTTCAATCGAGACAGGAGATGCTACGCTCGTTCTTAGTTGCCATTAAGAACGAGGCAGGAGATCAGCTTTACTAGTCAGTTTTTGACTTGGCACTACCCTTGTGTCCCTTTGTACTTGCCCCACTGCAATTGCCCTTCATACGAGAGCGCCTTCGCATCTCACGAGTATTTTTCTAGGGAGGATTCGCATCATGCAACGTAAGTCGGTCTTCGTGTCCTTATTGTTCCTCTTCCTGATGGGTCTTGCTCCACGGCTCGGGGCTCAGGTCACCTACTCCGCGCGGGAAGGTACAACACCTCTCTCGGTTGGCTTCGGCGTGGCCGACTTTTCCGATGACTGGGGAACTCGAAATCCCCGTCAGGTCGGACTCACCTTGTGGATAGACTGGCGTCTTCCTCATATGCCGCGCCGACTCCAGGGGCTTGGCCTCGAAGTAGAAGGACGCGACGTGAACTACGCTACCCCCTCCTATCTGCCGGGACATCGCATGGACACGGGCCTCGGCGGTCCCATCTTCGAGTTCCGCCGCAATCGCAGGGTGCGCCCCTTCGCGAAATACCTCGTCGGTCTTGGCAGCATCGACTTTCCGAATGGAACGAACTATCAGCATGACACCCGCACAGTTTTCGCACCTGCGGCCGGAGCAAATGTGCGACTCCTGGGCCGTCTCTCAGCGCGTGGTGAATATGAATATCAGTTTTGGCACCAGCTTTTTGGTCCGCATGATCTGAACCCCCAAGGTTTTACCTTCGGTGTCGTCTATGACCTGGGAAGGATCTCCCAGTAGAGCGAGCGCCCGGCCCGATCTGACAGAAGGGCGCTTCGGCGCCCTTTCTTTCATTTGCACTCGGCGCTACTCTTATTTGAAACAGCATGACTGACACCACCCAGGAATTGCCTCAACCCGCTCCGCAGCCGGAGACCGCTCCCCGCGAGCTTAAGTTCAAAAACTCTCTTCCAGACTGGGCTATTCGCGCGGTCTTTTTTCTGATCTTTCTTTACTTCGGCACAGCCAAGTTCAAGAGCGATGCCGATGCTCCCTGGGTAGTGCTCTTCAATCAAATTGGTTTGGGTCAGTGGCTCCGGTATGTCACAGGAGCAGTGGAGGCCGTGTGCGCTTTCATGTTGCTTGTCTCAGGCACTGTTGAAATCGGTCTGGCGATCCTCATCGTGACCATGATCTGCGCCCTCGCCGTGACAATGCTTATTCTGCATCAGCTCTCAGGCGCGTTCGTCCCCTTCGCGCTCCTGTGTGGCATGATTGCGTTCTGGATGCACCGCCGCCGCGTTTAATTGCCACTTCTCACGGCAACCCGATGCTGCGTGGGCTCCACAAACCCTGCGGCTCAGCCCCGCTGCCGGCTTCGTGCGGTACGCAATGATGTGCTGCGGGGAACGCTGCGGCATAGGAGCGGGTCACATGCAATCTGCTCATGATGACGTAGCGTGTCCGCATTCCCCCCATCGTTGCCGGCAGATCTCCAGGCATGCGATCGCGATCGACGTACACCACGAGGGCGGCCTGGCGCGGATCATCCAGGCTTTGCCCCACACCCACTCCAAAGAACGCAGGATTCTGCCGCATCAAAGAGCGGCTCACTCTCCGCTTTGTCGCGATCGCAGAAGCAAGAGTGGACGCCGGGAGAGGCGGTGTTCCCGCTGGCGACGCCGTTACGGGTGCAGAACCAAGAACCACTGATCGCGCGCTGGCCGGAACCACAACGGTCCGCACTCCGCCAATCGTCTCCGGAACCGGAGGCGCAGCCGCAGGGTCGACGTAGATCAGCACCGCTCCACTGCCTGGCTGGTCCGTGCTCTTCCCGGGAGCGATCCCCAGGATACCCGCGGACTGGTTCACCAACCCCCGCGCTATCGTCATTGCCTGCTGCTGGCGCGCAATCTCTGTACCACTCAAGCTTCTCGCCTGCGCCGCTGCTGTCGTGCTGTCGCCGTAGCTCAGGCAACTTACTTCGTGATCTGCCCCGCCTACGAACGAAAGATCCGAACCGCCCGGCATCTGCCCTGACAATTCATTGAGCACGTCTGCCGCTGGATTTGCGATCGCGTGGCTCACGCCATCGCCGTCGATCCCACCGGCGAAGAACAGTCCCACTGGCTCGGCATTTCCCGAATTCACCACCAGCGCTCCGGAGTCGCCCGCATCGCTGAAGCGATCGCCACTCACGGCAAACTGCCCAGTGAAGGTTTTCGTCAGGTAAGGCTTGGTCTCTGCGCAATCGCGATAGTAGTCCACGGCGACATCCAAATCCAAGGCAGTCACGCGCCCGCAGGTCAGTCCCGTGGTGCGGCCGCTCTTGGCGACACGCAACTGCAGAGTTGCGCTTTCACCCTTGCCCTCTGTCGAAGAAACTCCCGGAGGCGCAGAGGCCAGCGTGCCGTCTGCGAGCCGTGAGCCCAACTCCAGAATGCTGCCCGATGTGTCCACCGTATGCGATGCAACCTGCGCAATGGCGGCGTCCGCATTGGTTTGCGCCGAGTGCAGCGGCAGCCACGCTGTTAGCGCTCCCACCGGCACCGTTCCCGGACCATCGCCGTTTGGCGTGCAATTGTTATCGATCAGCCCAGGCTGCACAATCGTGTCTCCAACCGATGCCTGATCGCTCCGCGCCAGCACATGATTGTTGCTCAACAGATATTCGCGGCCGCTGTCATCCTTGACGAGCGCACCAAGCGTTCCGCTGCAGCAGTCGACAATCGTATTACCCTTCTCGTCGAAGTCATTGTTGTTCCCGCCCGAGCTTCCCAGCAGCGTCGGGAAGGCAAGCGCGTTCTGGTGCATCGCCGGATTGCTCGCCACCCCCGGCGAATTGAGAAGGATGGCCGCCTCCGTCCGCGCTGAAGATCCCGGCGCCAATGCCACCACGTACGTCACCCCAGCCGAACCAACCGCCGAAGGCGCTGTGTATGTCACCGAGCAGGACGTGAACGCGCGATGCGTTCTCTGGCAGTTCACCGGGCTCAGCGAACCCTCTCCTCCGCTCTCGCCCGCTGATGTGTTGGCCAGCGCAAAGTGGATCTCATCAGTCCCGCCGGCCTCCGCCAGATATCCGGTGATCGTGACACTCCCGCCCGGCCCCAATGCCGCGTTTTCCGGCGTGAGCGGCTGCAGGAATCCCGGCGTCAGCGTCAGCACAGAATCGACCCGCACACTCGGATTCGACTTCAAAGCCGCAGTGACTACTACATCCACCCGGTCCCGGCTCAGGTAGTTTGGAGGCGTGTATTGCCCCGTAGCGCTGATGGTGCCCGCTCCCGCTGCCGGATCGCCCCCGCTCACCGACCACGTCACCGCCGCCGCATCTCCACTGGGCAGCACTGCCGAAAACTTGTGTACCGGCGTCCCATGCGCGCTCTTTCCGTTGCAACCTGAGCAGTTCGTATCGATTACGCCGGATCCCGGCGCAACGGAAAGCATCGGATTCGTTGACCGCGCCGTCACCGGAGCCGCTCCGCAGCCGGCAAGAACCGCCACCGCAGGACCCAGTACCAGCATCGCGCCGCGCACCAGCATTCCCCGCGGACCGGACCTGGGCAGCTTCGAGCCGCTAAGCTCTTCTCTGGACGGATTTTGCGCGTGGAAAATCAAGGGATAACTCGCCTGCGGACCTGAGGGTGCCAGCGGCTCAGCTTTCAGGTTAGCTCATTTAATACTGGACCGTTCCCGCAGCCTCTCCTTGCCCCGGAGCAAAAGTACCGCCCGGTGAGATCCAGCGGACTTCGCTCAAGGTCCCCCGAAACCCCGGCCAAGATGCCTCTGCGAGCCACCCAATCTAGCACAGGTTTTGACCAGTCCCTATAAATTTCGTCGTACGAGCCATCCGCGGACCGTGGTGTATCGTCAAACCGGAGATTCAGAAATGGCCGAACTGATCGCCCTCCAGGGAGACATTACGAAACAGGAAGTCGATGCCATCGTCAACGCCGCCAACACCTCGCTGCTCGGCGGTGGCGGAGTCGACGGCGCCATTCATCGTGCCGCAGGCCCCGAACTCCTCGCCGCCTGTCGCAAACTCCACGGCTGCTCAACCGGAGATGCAAAAGTCACCCCCGGCTTCCAGCTTCCGGCCAAGTGGGTCTTCCACGCCGTCGGTCCCGTCTGGCACGGAGGCGAACGCGACGAGGACAACCTCCTCGCAAGCTGCTACACCCGCTGTCTCGAACTCGCCCGGGAGCACCAGGTCCGCTCCATAGCCTTTCCAGCCATCAGCACTGGCGCTTACTACTTCCCATCGCAACGCGCAGCCCGCATCGCCATCGAAACAGTCCGTCAGCACGTCGACGCCAGCGGCGTAGAGAGCGTCAACTTCGTCTGCTTCGACCGCAAGACTCTCGACATTTACAACAAACTTCTCGCTGCACCGGCTCATCCAGCAGAGGTCTGAATTAACCAAATCAGCCGAACCCGGCCGATCCGGCCTCCACTCCAATCACTTGAGGAGCATCGATGGAATACGTCAGTCTCGGCCGTACAGGCCTCAAAGTCTCCCGCATCTGTCTTGGCTGCATGACCTACGGTCGCCCGCCCGCGCCCGACGAGCCCAAAGCCGGACGCCACCTCTGGGCGATGAACGAGCAGGAGAGCCAGCCGTTTCTCCGCCAGGCGCTCGACCTCGGCATCAACTTCTGGGACACCGCCAACGTCTACTCCAGCGGCGACAGCGAGCGCGTCGTCGGCAAATTCCTCAAGGCCAACACACGCCGCGAAGCCATCGTCCTCGCCACCAAAGTCCACGGCGTCATGCGTGAGGAGCCCAACGGCAGCGGCCTCTCCCGCAAAGCCATCTTGTTTGAACTCGACCAAAGCCTCCAGCGCCTCGAGACCGACTACATCGATCTTTACCAGATCCACCGATGGGACTACGGCACCCCCATCGAAGAAACCCTCGAAGCCCTGCACGACGCCGTCAAAGCCGGCAAGGTCCGCTACATCGGCGCGTCTTCCATGTACTCCTGGCAGTTCGCCAAGTCCCTGTACCTCGCCGACCTCCACCGCTGGACGCGCTTCGTCTCGATGCAGAACCACCTCAACCTGCTCTATCGCGAAGAAGAGCGCGAGATGCTCCCGCTCTGCAAAGACCAGGGCATCGGCGTCATTCCCTGGAGTCCGCTCGCCCGCGGCCGCCTCACCCGCCCGTGGCAATCCGAACAGACCAAGCGCTCCGAAACCGACCGCTTCGGCAACACCATGTACTCCCGCACCGAAGAGGACGATAAGCGCGTCGTCGATCGCCTCAGCGAGATCGCAAAGAAGCGCGGAGTTCCCCAGGCCCAGATCGCCCTCGCCTGGCTTCTCAACAAGCCCGAAGTCACGGCCCCCATCGTCGGCGCCACCAAACCCAACCACCTCGAAGACGCCGTCGCCGCCGTGTCCCTGAAGCTCACATCCGAAGAAGTTTCAGCGCTCGAAGAACCGTACGCGCCCCACCCAGTCCTAGGCTTCAGCTGATTCTCGTTCAACCAAAAATCTGGGTGCCCCATGTCTCCCGCTTTTGGAGACATGGGAGACGAGTCACTTCATGTGCAAACACAGGGAGCCGGGTGCCCCAGGTCTCGATTCTGAGGCCTGGATTCACTCCACCCTCAACACCAGCTTCCCGAAGTGCGTTGCCCCTTCCATCTCCTTGAACGCGCTCTTCGCCTCCGTCCACGAACGGCTCTCACAAACCGGCTTCAGCTTCGCCTCCGAGATCGCCGCATTCATCTCCTCGAAATTCTCCCGCGACCCCACATAGATCCCCCGAATATGCACCTGCTTGTGCAGAATCATCGGCACGGGAATCGGCTCCGCGGGCCCGCTCAGCACGCCGATCTGGGCGATGGTTCCGCCCATCTTGACGGCTCTCAAAGAACGCGGCAGCGTCCCCACTCCGCCGACCTCCACCACCGTGTCCACGCCCTCGCCGCCGGTCTTCTCTACCACCCACTTGTCCCACTCTGATGTCTCGCCGTAGTCCAGCGCCTCATCCAGCCCCAGCGAACAAGCCCTCTGCAGCTTCGCATCGCTCGACGAAATCCCCAGCACGCGCGCTTCCTTCACCTTCGCAAACTGCAGCGCAAAGATCGACACGCCTCCCGTCCCCTGCATCAGCACTGTCGATCCCCGCCGGACCTCGCCGGCCTTCAGCGCATTCCAAGCCGTCACACCCGCGCAGGGCAGGGTAGCCGCCTCTTCGAAGCTCAGGTGCTCGGGAATCCGCACCGCCCCCGTCTCCTTCAGCACCACGTACTCCGCCAGCATCCCGTCAATGTCGCCGCCCAGCGCGCCCTTGATCTTTGACTGGGTCGGCGGCCCATCCTGCCAGGTTTGAAAGAACGTGCCGCACACCCGATCCCCGCGCTTCCACTTCGTCACGCCGTCCCCCACCGCATCCACCTCGCCCGCGCCGTCGGAGCAGGGAATGCGCGGCAGCTTCATCTTCGGGTTGTAGAGGCCCTTCACCATCATCAGGTCGCGGTAATTCAGCGACACCGCATGGATCTTCACCAGCACCTCGCCCGGTCCGGGCTGCGGAGTGGCCCGCTCAACAAGCTCAAGAGAATCAATGCCAAAACTCGAAATCTGCCATACACGCATGTTTAGTTCTCCGTTGAAAGCAATATTAAAAGTGGTTCGATGCCATCTCTGCTGTGGTACGGGGTTTTGATTTCACTCGTAAAATGAACATATGGCGCGCGGCTGGGAAAGTAAATCGGTGGAAGAGCAGATCGCCAGCTCCACTGAAGCCAAACCCGTCCGCCCCGGAGAGCCCTCAATGACTCAGGAAGAACGGCGCCTTGCCGTAGAGAACCGTGCCGCCACCGAACGCCGCAAACAAGCCCTCAACCTCCAGCGCGAAAACATCCTTTCGCAGCGTACCTCCAGCCCCGCGCGCCGCGCCGCACTGGAGTCAGCGCTGTCCGAAATCGAGTCGCAGCTCGCTGCCCTCGACTAGCACCGGCATCCGCAACGGATGAACCGACCTGATCCTCTCTCCGCCGGCGAGTTCCAACCTCTGCCGCCTGAAGCCCTTCACATTCTTCGTCAAGTCTCCGCGCCTCCGCGCCTGCTGGCCCACTTGGTTCTCGTTCACGATGCCGCGTGCACTCTGATCGAGCGCATCTCTGCCGAATTCCCCGAAGCACACTTCAACCCCTACCTCGTCCGCTTCGGCGCTGCCATCCACGACATCGGCAAGACACTCCACCCTGACGAACTCACCCAGTCCGGCAAGCACGAGCACCAGCGTTCCGGGATGGAACTTCTCCAGTCCCTCGGCATCTCTCACGATCGCGCACGCTTCGCATGGACGCATGGCCACTGGGATGACGACGGCATCACGCTCGAAGACCTCGTCGTCGCCCTCGCCGACAAATCCTGGAAAGGGAAGCGCATCGAGGCAATTGAAATGCGCACCGCCGAATTGCTCAGCGCCGCAACCGCGCGCCACACATGGGAGTGCTACGCCAAACTCGACAAGATTCTCCAGGACGTTTCGCTGCCCGCCAACAGAAAGCTGGCTTGGCAGGCGAGCTTCAGCGTCTAGCCCGCCTACTCCTCCCGATGAAACAGCAGCGAATTCGCCTGCTGCACGGGAGTCATCAGCACACGCGCAATGTTCACATGCGGCGGCCGCATCGCCGCCCACACAATCACTTCCGCCACATCCTCCGGCGTCAGCGGCTTCACGCCTTTGTAGACCTTCGCCGCGCGCTCCGTATCTCCCCGGAAGCGCACCAGGCTGAAGTCAGTCTCTACCATTCCCGGGTCCACGCT
>Ga0105240_10007575_pt1 | contig 15726 bp, 13 predicted proteins | sample KBSC54metaG_FD_80426 | JGI IMG/M metagenome (GOLD analysis project Ga0105240, IMG submission 80426) | Corn rhizosphere microbial communities from Kellogg Biological Station, Michigan, USA - KBS C5-4 metaG | ecosystem: Host-associated > Plants > Roots > Rhizosphere > Soil | place: Michigan, USA... | reverse complement strand
CTGTTGGAAGCTCAGCGGGACGTGGTCGTGGCGCTGTGTGTGATCAGCGATCTCAGGGAAGCCCTGGCCCGTCTGCTGGAGACCGCCTCCGACCTCGAGGGTATCGATTGCGGCGGAGTGTACCTGGCTGACGAGCACACCGGGGCCATGCAACTTAAGGCCCACAGCGGCCTGTCGCCCGGCTTTGTGGAGCGCGTCTCGCTCTACGACCCTCACGCACCGGAGGCCCTGCTCATGAAAGAAGGCCGGGCGCTCTACCCGGTCTGTTCCCCGGGTTGGAACACCGAGAGCGCTTTTTGGGTGGGTGACGACCTGCGGGCCCTGGCGGTTCTACCGATGAAACACGAGGGACAGGTGCTCGGGGCGGTAGCCTTGGCCTCGCACGCGCAGGAGGAAATCCCGCCCCAGGCGCGGCTGGGCCTCGAGGCGATTGCCTCCCAAGCCGCCGGCGCCATCGCCCGTATTCGCCTCGAGCAACAGATCCTTGAGATCAGTGACCGCGAGCAAGCCCGGATCGGTCAGGATATCCACGACGGGCTGTGCCAGCAGCTCATCGGCTTGGCCTTCAGCGCCAACTCGCTCCAGCAGTCGCTCATCTCGCAGGACCGCCCCGAAGCCGCCACCGCCCGCAAGATCTGCTCGCTCTTGGACGAAGCAATTACCGAGTCCCGCAGCGTTTGCCGCGGCCTTTATCCGGTCCGGCTCGAAACGGAAGGCCTGGTCCCCGCCCTCGAGGAACTGGCACGCACCACCTCCGAGCGGTTCAGCCTCGATTGCGTTTGTGAAGCCGACAGCCGGCGCCTCCAATGCAATGTCACCGTGGCTACCCATCTTTACCGTATCGCGCAGGAAGCCGTGAACAATGCCGTCAAACACAGCGGGGCGCATAACATCCAGATCCGACTCACTGGATCGGAGGGCATGCTCGAGCTCCGGATCAAAGACGATGGCCGCGGCTTGGTGCGCGGCTCTCAGCAGCCCGCCGGCATGGGACTCCACATTATGGATTACCGGGCGCGCAGCCTGGGCGGCGTGTTCGATGTGGGCGCCGTCGGGACGGGAACTTTGGTGAGCTGCCGAATCCCGCAGCGTGGAGGAAAGTGATTTATGCTGCACCCCCAAGAAGCATCGAAGACCACGCGCATTATGCTGGTGGATGATCATCCGATCGTCAGGGAGGGCCTCGCGGAGAGCATCAACCGCGAAGCTGACCTCCATGTCTGCGCTCAGGCGGAGGATCATCTCGAAGCGCTTAAGGCGATGGAGACCTCCAAACCCGACCTGGTGGTGATTGACTTAATGTTGAAAAGTTCCAGCGGCCTGGAGCTCATTAAGGATGTCCATGCACGTTGGCCACGGATGCTGATCCTCGTCGTCTCCATGCACGATGAAACGCTCTACGCCGAGCGAGTGCTGCGCGCGGGCGCCCAGGGATATATTACCAAGCAGGAGGCCCCGCGCGATATCCTCCTGGCCATCCGCAGGATCCTTGGAGGTGGCATTTACCTGAACGAACGCACCGCCTCCGCGGTCCTGGCCCGGCTGGGTAACAAGGTTCAGGGAACCAGGGACGGCATTGGTGATGTTCTGGCCGACCGCGAATTACAGGTTTTTGAACTCACGGGGATGGGATTGGGCACGCGTGAAATCGCGGCCCAGTTGCACATCGACATGAAGACCGTGGACACCTACCGCGCCCGCATCCGTGAAAAACTAAACCTCAAGACTTCAAGCGAGTTGCTCCAACTGGCCATCCGGTGGAACAAGACTCAATGAGGGCGACCCGCAGTCCATTTCGCCCTCGCGATTTCCTCCCGCCGCTCACCTTCCTTTATAGCTCGTCCGCACCTTGAGCCACTCAAAGTCGGTCGCCGGTGTGGCCGCAAAAGTGCCGATCCGCCTATGCTCCACCGGACGGACGGTCGAGGGCACGACCCAACGGTGAGACTCCTGGTGGCCATCGGCGAACGAAAAGTTTGCCCCGCCGTTATGATAGGATCCGGGAAGGTTTCCCCACTGGCCTTCCTCGAGAATGTTGAGGAAGTAACCGTCGTTGATCGTATCCGCGTGTTCATCCAGAAACACAAAAATGCCGGCGGGGGTTTGAATTTGCGTCTTCTTGAGGAACTGCACGTACGCGGGATTAAAGCGGTTGGTCAGCTCCCCCGGATTTCCCACCATCGAGTTCATCGACATGCTCCTAATCCGGGGGCCGTTGGGTCCCGGCTCGCGATCGCCGGGACACTTGTAAATCTTCGCCGACCGGTTCGCGAACGGACCCAGCTTTGAATCGGTTAAGAACACCAGGTTGGTGTTATCGTCGCTGGCGAGCCAATCCTCGACGTTATTCGCCCAGGTTTGGCGTCGCGCAAGCGTTTCGGGCACGCCATGATTGTTCACCAGCCAATCGCTATAATCGTCGGCGTATAAGTTCCAGGCGAGCGAAAGCTGTTTGAGATTATTAGCGCACGACAGTGACTCAGCCTTGGCTTTCGATTTCGTCAAAGCCGGCAAGAGCAGCGAGGCGAGAATGGCGATAATTGCAATCACCACCAGAAGTTCAATCAATGTAAAGCCGCCGTTGTCCCGTCGGTTGGTGCTCATGCTCCGCTGAGCTTAGCCAATTCCTGAGGCGCTGCAACCGATCTGGCTAAAATTCCCAGTGCAGTCTGCCGCCTAGAACCGAGACGGGCCCCCGGTCACGGTTGAAGGCCGGGTCGGCGATAAACTGGTAGTCGATCGTGGCGTAAACCGTCCGCCAAACCTGGAAGGCATAATAAATCTCTAACGCTTTCTCTAACCTGTATGTCAAATTCCCGTCCCCGGCCAGAATGCCCGTGCCGCCGGCGGCTAAAAAGTCACGGTGATTCTTCGAGGCCGCATTCAGAACCCCCGCCAGGCCCAATGTGTCCTTGGGTCGACCCCACCAGTCTCCTTTCACGCTCACCCCCGCGGTCGCCGTGCGATCCACATCGGAAAAAACCCACGCCTCATTCTGTCCATCGCTCCAGCCCAAGCGCGAGAAGATACCGATGCTCTGCGTGAGCTCCTGCTCCAGGTTTAGCCCGAAGCCGTACTTGTAGCGGTAATCACGGGTGGCTTCGATATCCGCCGGCCTCGTCGGATTCTCAACGGCTTCCGCGTAGCTGCCCATATGCGCTCGATTCAAATAGGCCAGCAAGCGGAGGACCCCGGGGTGCGTGCCCAAGGAAAAGCGCCGTTCCATCTCCGCTACCATCCCCCAGGCATCGAGGTAATGCGGATCCAGCGCGGTGCCATTCGACGTGCGGGGCATTTGAAAAAGGCCGTAGCGCGCGGCCCACTTGGGCTGATTCAACTCGATGGCCAGGCCGGTCATGTATCCGAGGCTATCGGCGGGGAAATCCCAGGCCTCATTCGCCATCAACGCCCAGTTCATAAATTGGGTCCGGGGGTCGTTGGCATAGGCGTTATTATCGAAAATGTCCTTCGCGCTCATGCGCCCGAGGGTCACGGTGATCCGCGAAATGTCACGCTTGCCCGCAAGATGCAGCGCGTCGCTTTCCACCTCCTCCTGGTCGCCTCCCAACCCGATCGTTTGGCGTACGAATACTCGCGGGAAATTCACGTTCGGAATATCCGTGCCCAGGCGGAAGGCTTCTCCGTTCGGAAAGGCTTCCGCGCCGAGAGTCTTGCTCAACCCGAACCCTTGCCACATCAGTCCATCGACATGGGCCTCGGCTCCGCTCCAAAGCCGCGCTCCCAGGTAGAGATCAAGGGAGACGGATTCCTTGACCTCGCTGGAGCTGTTCAGGCTGTTGGGGCCGGAGTACTTGGCAGGAAATCCGGGGTGAAACTGAACAATATCGGTGTTCTGGACATGCCAGTTCCAGAGTTCCGCCTGGCGCTCCGGTGGCGCGTTCGTCCCGGCACCGGACGCGTATTCGGAGGTGCTCGGGCCGACAGCGATTGGGGTCTTCCAGTCGAGTTCTTGAGCCCGTCCGTAACCGCCGGCCAGCAACCCGGAGGCGAACAGTAAGAGGCCATGCGGCTTGGTTACCATGGCGGGCAGCAATTAAAACCTGCTCCGGAGGCGCCAGCCTTGGCGGGCCTGCCCGAGTGCGGGGTTATTCCCCACCATGCGGTTGGGATGCTCGTGAACATTCGTGTCCCTATACACCGGCGTGAATGTTAGAGCAAATATGTTGTTTTATGGGCAATACTTATTCCTTAACGCACCCTGATCGAACGTTGCCGGATCCCCAGCCAACACTGGACCTCGGTGCCACGGTCTGATACCAAAGCGTGGTGAAAGCGAAAAGCCTCAAGGCCAGGCCCAGCCAGACCCGTTCTGAATCGACGGAAGATCACCTCGAGCGCATTCAGGAGTTGATGGCGCAGAAGGGATACGCTCGTGTCTCCGATATCGCTTCTTCGCTTCAACTCAGCCGGTCGGCGGTCTCGAACATGGTCCGGCGCCTGGCGCGCCGTGGTTACGTGAATTATGAAAAGTACCGCGGTTTCACGCTGACGGCTGAAGGGCAGGCGGTAGCCAACCATATCAAGGTGCGGCACGAGACCCTCGCCAGCTTGTTGCATCTCCTCGGACTCAGCCGTCAGACCGTGGCCGAGGAGGTGGAAGTGATCGAACACCACCTCCGCCCCGAAACCCTCCGGGTCTTCTCGAAACTGGTCAGCTTCTGGCAGGCTCAGCCGGATCACCTCGAAGCATTCCTGAAGTACTGCCGCGAGAAATAGGGCCGTACCGCGCCGGTCGCGGCGAGCTTCGGCTCCAAGGAGGCTTCCCTCCGGTCATACCCAGCTTTTCCGAATCAGCCAGGTCTTGATCAATTGTGTTAACGCCAGGTAACACAACAAGGTCAACAACAAGAGCGGCCAATACAGCAGCGGCAGGGGCACGAACCCGAGTGGAGCGGCCAAAGGAGAATATGGCAAACACGCACCGATGAGCATGATCACGGCCGTGGTCACCGTAAGCTGCCAACTTGCGCGCGATTGGACGAACGGAAGCAAGTTTGTCCGAATCACATGGATGATCAGCGTCTGAGTCATTAAGGACTCCACGAACCACCCGGTGCTGAATAGCGCCGCGGCATAGGTCTTGTTCGGATCGTCGCTTGGCGGGAACTGTCCGAGGAGTCCGGGGGGCGGCGTCAGCCCCAGGTAGTTACACTTGAACACAAACCACATCATGAAGTAGGTCGTGTAGTCGAAAATCGAGCTGATCGGCCCAATGAACACGATGAATTTCGCGATCTCGCCAATCTGCCAGGGACGCGGTTTCGCGATTTGCTGGGGCCCGACGTTGTCGGTCGGGATCGGCACCTGGGAAAAATCGTAGAGCAGGTTATTGGTTAAGATCTGGAGGGGCTGCATGGGCAGATAGGGCAGCCAGGCGCTGGCGCCGATCACGCTGAACATGTTCCCGAAATTCGAGCTCGCACCCATGCGAATGTATTTCAAAATATTTACAAAAACCTTCCGCCCTTCGAGCACCCCTTCCTCCAGGACCAACAGGCTCTTTTCCAGCAGGATGACATCCGCGGATTCCTTCGCGATATCCACGGCGTTATCGACGGAAATGCCCACATCGGCCGCGCGCAAGGCCGGGGCGTCGTTGATGCCATCCCCCATGAACCCGACCACGTTGCCCTTCCGCTGCAGCGCTTGCACAATGCGCTGCTTGTGCGCCGGGGAAAGTCGCGCGAAAACGTCGGTGCATCCGACTGCCTCCGCCAATTGCAGGTCAGACATGGCTTCCACCTGGCTGCCCAGCAGGATTTTGTCGGCGTTGATACCCACTTCCCGGCACACTTTTCGGGTCACCAGGTCATTGTCCCCGGTGAGCACCTTGACCGTAATGCCATGTTGGCACAGGATCCCGATCGCCTTGGCCGCGGTGTCCTTCGGCGGGTCGAGGAACGCGAGGTACCCGGTGAGCACCAGCTCCGATTCATCCGCCTTCGCGTACGCCGGCCGCTTGTCGACCTTCTTCGTGGCCACCGCCAACACGCGAAAACCGTCTTCGCTCAGGTCGTTGACCTGTTCAATCAGGTTTCCAACCAGGATCGGTTCCATGGGAAAGCTCTCGCCTTCACTCTCAAAGTAAGTGCACTTGGCGAACACCGCTTCCGGGGCTCCCTTGGTCAGCAATTGCCTTTCGCCCCCGGGTCCCTCGACCACCACCGACATCATGCGGCGGGAGAAATCGAACGGGATTTCATCGATCTTGCTGTATTTGTCCAGCGACAGCTCGCGGTGCAGTTCCTGGTGTTGGAGAACGGCGCGGTCGAGCACATTTTTGAGACCGGTCTGAAAGTGGCTGATCAAGTAGGCGTCGCGCAGGACCTCTTTGTTCTCGTTTTTGAATACATCGCAGTAGATCTCCAGGATGACCTTGTCGATCGTCAGCGTGCCGGTTTTATCCGTGCACAGCACGTTCATGGCGCCGAAGTTCTGGATCGAATTCAGCCGCTTGACGATCACCTTCTTTCGAGACATGCCTAGCGCGCCTTTGGACAGGCACACGGAAACGATCATCGGCAACATCTCCGGCGTCAGGCCGACCGCTACCGCCAGCGAGAAGAAGAACGCCTCCTGCCAATTGTGCTTCGTCAGGCCGTTGATCACAAAGACCAGGGGCACCATCACGGCCATGAAACGGATCATGAGCCACGTAAACCGCTTAACTCCTCGCTCGAATGCCGAGTCAACCTGCCGCCCACTGAGGCTCTTGGCGACTTTCCCGAAATAAGTCTGCGCCCCCGTCCCGAAAATCACGGCCGTCGCCGACCCGGTCTCGACGCTGGTTCCCAAAAAGCAAAGGTTGGCGCGCTCGATCGGAGAAGCGTTTTCACGCGTGTCCCGTGCATCGGTCTTCTCTACCGGCATGGATTCTCCCGTGAGCGTCGCTTGGATGACGAACAGGTCCTTGGCGGAGACCAGCCGGACATCGGCCGGAATCATGTCGCCTGCGGAAAGCTTGACGATGTCGCCGGGAACAAGCTGATGCAGGGGAAGTTCCCGGGGTTGGCCGTCGCGCAGAACGGTGGCCGTGACCCGGATCATGGCCTTGAGTTTAGCCGCGGCGGTGTCCGCCCGGGTTTCTTGCACGAACCGCAAGGACATGCCTAAAACGACCATCGCGAGCATCAGGCCGCCAGCGTAGAGTTGGGAGATGTCGCGATGGCCTGGGGAGTCATGCCAGTAGGATACAAGAGAGGCAACCGCTAGAACGGTGAGCAGAACCACCAGCGGGTTGCGCGCGGCGATGAACAGCCGTTCCAGCCAATCATGGCGCTTCTCCCGGGCCACTTCGTTCGGCCCATATTTCTCGAGCCGCGCTGCCGCTTCCTCCTCGGTCAACCCCGCGGTCGAGGTGCCTAGCGAAAGCAACACCTCCGCGCTGTCCTTCATCGCCACTTCGTGGGCTGGATCAGCGGGGCGCGGATTGGCCGGATTCTTACCTGACATAGGATTGCTCGACTGTGCGCTTCAAGATTGTCTCTCTGGCAGCGAACGTCCAATCCAAAACGTAATCCTTTTTAATTGCGGCATGGTACACCTCGGCGCAACATGCAGCTCCCAAACATGGTCGACCTCGAACCAAGCCGTTTCTCTTCCACCTCCCGGTTTTCGTACCTGTTCATGGCCGGCGCCCTCCTCCTCATCATCTGGGTTCGCCTGGCCGGTCCGCTGGTGGTCGCTTGCTTCACTTTCCTGGCCCTCAGCCGCTTTTGTCCCCCCATCCGCGGGGGCAAATGGCTGGCTCTGGCCACGGTCCTTATTTTGCTGTCCGGCCTCTCTTACGGCCTCGGTTTTTTCGTCCACGCCACCGTCCAGGCACTGCCTGAGATCGGCGATAAGTCCATCCCCGCCATCATCGCCTGGGCCAAGGAATACGGAATCCAATTGCCCTTCACCGATTACGACAGCTTAAAGGATTTCGCTTTGGATACCGTCAAAGGCGAGGCTCGCTACCTGGGCAACTTCGCCAAGCTGGCTCGAGATGCCTCCAGCCATCTTGTCTTTCTCATCGCCGGGTGCGTGATTGCCATCGGCCTATTTCTTAATCCCCAATTCGAGTTGGCGCAGAAGGGCAGGGGGGAGGAAACCCTTTACTCAGGCGCTTGCCGCGAAATCGGAGCGCGGGTGAATACGTTCTATCAGAGTTTTTCCACCGTCATGGGGGCGCAGATCCTCATCTCGGCGATCAACACCGCACTGACCGCCATCTTTGTTGTGGCCGCGGGTTTCCCGTATGCGGTCGTGGTCATCGGGGTGACGTTCCTGTGTGGTCTGGTGCCGGTGGTGGGCAACCTGGTCAGTAACTCCATCGCCGTGGCCATTGGATTCACCATCTCCCCAAAAATGGCCTTCTCCGCCTTGGTGTTCCTCGTTGTCATTCACAAACTCGAGTACCTCCTGAACAGCAAGATTGTCGGCTGGCGCATTCGCAATCCTTTCTGGCTTACCTTGCTCGCCCTGATCCTGGGGGAGAGGATTCTCGGTATTCCCGGCATGATCCTCGGCCCGGTGCTCTTGAATTACCTCCGCTTGGAAGCCTCCCGCTTCAAAGTGACGTCGCCGGTCGTAAGCGGTCCTTGAGAAGATATTATTTCAGGCCACAGGACCGGAGCGTTCAATGCGCGTGGTGATCCGTGGGACAAAAGGGAATGCAACGATCGGTTTTAATAGCTTGGGAGGGGACCGACGCTTGCAGGGGGATCCGGAACGGTTGAACCACTCCGTGGTTCGTCCATCGTGGCGGACGCCTTCCCCGGGTTTCAACCGGGGCTATGCACATTCGAGGCCTCCGGCCTCTGAAAACGGGGTCTCCGGGCTCAGATTTGAGGCCTTCGGCCTGGGCCACGGCGGGCCTGACTCGCTGTTCGCGGGAGAAGTTCGAGGTCTCCGGCTGGACAAGGTGGGCTGGACTCCCTGTGGAAGGGAGGAGGCCGCCTTACTTCTCCATCCGCGCGCAGCGGTAGAGATCATCGGCGGTCGTGAGTGCGCTGTCTTCCCAGGCCTTGTTGGGCCCGGCGGACCGGATCAGCACCTCGTTGTGCGAAAAGTAGAACTGCAGCGGCGTGCCCCAAGGATCGACAATTTCGCCCTTGTCATTCAGGTCGCTGCGGCGTACCGCCAGGATCAGGACCTTTTTGTCAGTTTGACCCAGCAGCGATCTCACGATCTGCACGTTGCTGCCTGTGGGCCAGGTGCCGACAAATTCTTTATATTGTTGAATCCCGAGGATCAGGTTGTCGCAATCCGAGTTGAACTTGACGACCTTCTCGTCGGTGCGTTTGAGTGTCCAGGCTTTAGCCACCCAAAGGACACCCGCGGCCCCCAGCACCCCTGCCACCAGAACAGCTATCGTGATGAATCTCTTCATAATCTTGCTACACGTTTGGCGCTTTTTGGCGCTTCAACGCGAATGTAGCAGGAGCGGTGCCGCTGCTCGCCCGGACCACGAGTTCCGCGTTCAACCGCTTGGGCTCCGGTCGCTGGCCACGTAATAGCTGGAGCATGGATTCCATCCCGGCCATCCCCAGCCGGTGCTTGGGTTGGTTCACAGTGGTCAACGGAACCATAAAGTACTCGCTCAGCATGGTATCGCCGAAACCGGCGATCGAAATGTCTTCGGGTATTTTAACCCCTTGCTGCAGAAGAACCTGAGCGCAACCGCAGGCCACCAGGTCGTTCACCGCCTGGATCGCTGTGGCCTCGGTGCCTTCCTGGATCATCTGGATCGCCGCCTTGGTTCCGTCTTCCAGGGTCCGGCCCGCTTGGAAAACCAGTTTCTCATCGATATCCAGGCCGGCTTCTCGCAACGCGCGCCGGTAGCCCTCGAATCTTTCGTGTGTCCAAGGCGTGGCCGGCGGCCCGCTCAGAAAGGCGATGCGGCGGTGGCCCAGCTTCAGAAAATGCCTGGTCACCGCGTAACCGGCCAACAGATCGTCGGCCTCGACATTCACAAATCGCGCGCAGAACGGCGCGGTGTGTCCGAGCAAAACGGTAGGGACCTGGCGGACGATCAATTCCTGGTAAATGCGAGCTTCCGTCGCCATGCGATACACCGGCACCAGGAACAGGCCGTCAACGCGACGCGACAACAGCCGCCGGATACAAGCCTCCTCACGGTCCGGAAGGTTCAGGCTGTAGGCCAGCACCACCTCATATCCGAGCTCGTAAGCGCGTTCCTGGATCGCGAGGATGACGCGGGAATATATCGGGTTTGCCAGCGACGGGATGACCAGCCCGAACAGCTTGGTCGTGCGGGTTCTTAAACCCTGCGCCGTAGAATCGGGAACGTAGCCCATCTCCTGGGCCATTTGCTTAATCCTGGCCTTCGTGGCGGCGGAAACGTCCGGCTCGTCGCGCAGGGCCTTGGACACGGTCATGACGGAGACCCCGACGCGAGCAGCGATGTCCTTTAAGCGCACCATACTCGAAGAGGATGAGCAGGAACAAAGGTCATCTTGGTGAGCTTCGCTTTCTGCTGGCCGTTCAGCCTCACAAGGTCGCTCCTCGCCAATGCAGCTTCCGGCGCAAGGTTTCGCAAAACGAACTCCCCGCCAGATGCATCAACCGGACCGTCCGCGGACTGCGTTGAATTCTCACCGTATCGCCGGGCGAGAGTTCGGTGACCAGCTCGCCATCGGCGCTCAGAACTGTGGCGGGTTTCGGGCTGACGACTTTGACCTCGATCTCGGCGGAAAGCGGCACGATGAGCGAGCGGTTCGAGAGTGTGTGGGGGCAAATCGGAGTAATCTCCAGCACCTCGGCGGTGGGGAACAGGACGGCGCCCCCGGCTGCGAGCGAGTAAGCGGTGGAGCCGGTGGGTGAACTGATGATCAAGCCATCGCAGCGGTAGCGCGTCAGGGGTTCCCCATTTACCCGCACCTCCAGTTCGATCAAGCGAGACGCGATGCCGCGGCTGATGACGATGTCGTTGAGAGCTGCCTGGTGAATCGAACCGGCTGTGCCCGCCCCAATCACCTCGATCAAGGCCCTCTTCTCGAAGTTAAAATCCCCTTGCCATACCCGCTTGAGGGCCGGTCCCAATTCGTCCGATGGCACGGCGGTCAAAAATCCCAGGCCCCCGATGTTCACGCCGAGCATGGGGGTTTGCGATCCGGCGATCTCCCGGGCCGCCCGGAGCATGGTTCCATCTCCTCCGAACACCAGGAGCAAATCAATGGCGCGAGAAAGGCGGCGAGCGTCGGGGCACACGGTCGCCTGAATACCCGTCCAGCTGGCCGTGACCGGATCGGCATAAAGCTTCCGACCGGCTTTGGTCACCAGCCGCGCGGCGCGCCGCACCACATCCGCACACGCCGTTTTTTCGGAGTTGCCGAGCAGCCCGACACGCTTGATGTTGCTACCGCTTTTCAATCCAGGCCAAAAACTCTTTATTCCCCGCGGGCCCCAGCAACGGAGACTCAGTCGTCCCCTTCCAGGCCAACTCCGGCAGGGTCGCCACAAACGCGTTCAGTTCATTGAGCACCCGCTGGTGAATGGCGGGCTCGCGGATCACCCCGGCGCCCCGGGCCGCTTCGGCCTTTCCGGCCTCGAATTGTGGCTTGATTAATGCCACAATTTTACCGGACAGCTTCAACAATGCAATCGCCGCCGGAATAATTTTGCGCAGTGAAATAAAGGAGCAATCGATCACCACCAGGTCGACCGGCACGAAGGGCGGGGGAAAAGCCGCCGGGGTCAGTTCGCGGGCGTTGGTTCTTTCCATCACCACTACCCGGGGATCCTGGCGCAGCTTCCACGCCAGCTGGCCGTGCCCGACGTCCACCGCGTAAACCTTCGCCGCCCCGCGCTGCAGCAGGCAATCCGTAAATCCTCCCGTCGACGCCCCCAGGTCAATCGCCACCTGGCCGCGGACCTCCAGGTGAAACTCTTCCAGCGCGTGCTCGAGTTTGTGCCCGCCCCGGCTCACAAACCTCTCCGGCGCGGCCAGGGACAGTTGATCCTCCGGGCGCACTTTTTCGCTCGGCTTCAGGGCTACGCGTTCGTTCACCCGCACCTGGCCCGCCATCACGGCGCGCTTGGCCTTGTCGCGGCTTTCACATAGCCCGCGCTCGACCAGCATTTGATCCAGGCGTTCCACTCACCGACTATGCCCCAACCCTCAAGCCCTACGCGAGGCGATTTGCGTACAGAGTGCGCCGCGACGGATGCGTTGAGGCGGCCTTGTGTTGAGAGGATACGAGTCCCGAAGATCGAGGCGGCCGTGCGTCTAAAAACACAGGCCACCCCCGCAGGACCACGGATGGACCACCGATGGATCCCGCATGGACCCCGGAGGGGTTGATGGAAATAGCCCAACGTTTCAACGTTGGGAGGGGCACCCCGAGAGAATCCGCGTCCCGAAGATTTGGGCAACCGTACGTCTGAAAACACAGGTCACCCCCGCAGGACCACGGATGGACCTCCGCTGGATCCCGCATGGACCCCGGAGGGGTGGATGGTAATAGCCCAACGTTTCAACGTTGGGTTGTGAGGCACGGAACCCCCAAGTCCCGAAGGGACGGCTGAAAACGGCCGCATTCGGCCAACCGCGGGTGGACGCTCGGCAGGTGGGGAACCATTTCGGCCGTGCCTTCGGGACTTGTCTGTTGTGCGAGCGCAACCCACCGAATGCCGAAGCATTGGGCTATTTTCGGTATGGGCGGGGAAGGCAATCAGCGAGTCCGGGACCGAGCTCCGACGGGGTTTCTCAACACTCCCCCAAACCACCGTGACCGTGGACTGAACCCTCGCAACGCGGCGCTACCCCGCCACGCCTTGCAGTTTCTCCATGGCTGCCTGTATTGCCTGCAAAACCCGCAGCATCTCCGTCCGGACCTCCTCCGCGGGTGGGTTCTTCGGGTCGGCCAGCAAACGGGTCATGCGTTCGAGAGCTGAAGGCGTCCGCTTCTGCAGGCTCGCCAGGTGCTTTTCCCAATTCAGCTTCCGTTTCGCGCACGCCAGCAACTCCGTTAAATACTCGACATCCTGCCGCGTGCTCCTCGGCCCCTTATAGCGGTTGTTGATGCTCTCCAAATCAGCTTTCAACGCGGTGATCGTCGTCTCGCCGCGTTCGATTTCCTTCAAGATGTTGTTCAGCTCCAGCACCAGTTCTCGCTGTTCCGCCGCGCTCTTCTCCGCCAATTTCAAATCTTTAATCGATAACATGTGAATTGCGATCGAATCTCGTTCATACCCAACCTGCGGACAACCAAAAAACCGGCACCCGCGCGGAGCCTTTTCTCGGTAAACCGGTCGCGGCTGGGAACGACTCCCCGCGAAGCTTGGAGGCATTACTTTTTCCCAATCACAATCAAGTCGGTGGTCGCTTTGACAGCACCGCTCGGGCTGGGCAGGCGAGTCTCTTTAAGCACCTCGAAGCCACACTCCTGGAGTGAAGCCAACAGCTGATCCGCGCTGTGGTACTGGGTGTACAACTCATCCCCGGTGCTGTAGCGATAGAAACCCGAATCTTCGGGTTGACCCAACATAGCGCTCAGGTAAAGCACTCCACCCGGATCCAGGTTTTGCGCTGCCGATCGGATGAAAGCCGTCGCCTCCTCCGGTGAAAGATAGGGCAGGCCAAAGGCGCAGATGATCCCATCGAAACGCCGCTTCAGTTCCGCCAGGTGCCTGCAGTCGTGCACGGCAAAACAAGCCGACGGAACGGCCTCACGCGCGAGTTCCACCATCCGCGGCGCGAGGTCAATGCCCAACAAATCCAGATCGGGCCGTTGCTCGATGAGGTAGCGCGACACATTGCCCGGGCCGCAGCCGGCATCCAACACCCGGGCTCGGCCGGGCTTGAGCCACCGACAAAACTCCCGGTACGAATCATCATAGAGAGTCAGGCCCAGGTATTTGTCCCGATACCGCTCCGCCAGGCTGTGGAACGCCTTGGCTGAACTGGCGCAATGGTCCATGGCAGATTCAGGCGGCGGCCCTGTCATTCATACCCCAGCGACACGCATCATCGGCCAGGCGCGAGGGAGCCTTTCCCCGAGAATACGCCAAGGCTTGAGGGTTGGTCATAAGCCAAAATTACCCTTTAGAATTCACGGCGCAAGGTGTGCCACCGACCCTTCCCCGGAGGACCCGGAGATGGCGAACCGAAGCCCGGAGTCGTTCAGCAAAGGGCATCTCGAACGGGCAGGGGTGGGATGTCCAATTTTGGCACGTCTTTGTGTCCAGGGCCGGGACAGCTCGTGCCGAGGACAAAGTGCGCCCGCGGGCGTCTCCGTCAAGATATAACGGTATAAATATTGCTACTACTATATACTGCGCTGATCATAGGAAGCTTATTTAAGACAACGAACACCGCCTACCGCGGCCGGACACACATCGAGACGTAAAATCATCATGTCAGATCCAAGACTTGATTCCACAACCATGGATCTCCAATCCGAAACGAGTTTCTATACCCTGTATCCACTGCTGAAACTGGGGAGGGACTCCCTTCAGCCATTCGGGGCTGTCCGCCGCGCCAGGCTTTGTGGGCTGCAAACCCATTACGAGAATGCCCCGGACGACATTACCATCCGGAAAGCCGACGACCTGTTTGAGCGCGCCGAAGATTTGGGGGACGAGTACGGGCCAATCGAGGCCAAGGCCACGCTCGATTGCGCCACGCTCGACCTCGAGATGGACGGCTCCGAACGGCCGCGCCGGGTGGTCATCCGGCCGCCGAACAGCATCACCGTTGAGTTTCAACAGGACGTCAGCCGCATCCTGGCCTGGCTGGAGAGGGGCCGGTTCCGTGTGAAGCGGGCGCTATCGATGGGCAATAAAGAGTGGCCTGAGCGAGGCCAGAACCCGCACCAGTGAATCCATGGAGCATCCTGGAAAGATTTCCGGGTCTCAGCGCGTTGCCGGAGATCTGGCACTCGGCGTTGGGGGAGCGGTTTGAAGCATTCCACACTTTGTGCCTGGAAGAAAGTAATCGGCGGGCCACATCCATCACGTGCCCGCGTGGCTGTGGCTGTCTCCACTCGATCCTCCAGCGCCACGAACGCGCCGGCGCCTTCGCCGTCTGCCGTTGCGACCCTCCCATGTGCCCCGATTTCTCCGTTTCCATCAGGGACATCACTCCTCTGCGCCTGAACCGGCCCCGTCTCGGGCGCGCCCTGGCCACCGCTCTATCCTGCGAGCCGAAAATCCGGAACCTGAGCCTGCCCCAAACCGTCCAATTCGGTTGGTGGTCCTGCGACCAGGTGCCGGCGATCATGACGATTCAAAGCGACCCGCACGAGTTCCGCCGCGTGATCGCGGAGTTGGTCGCGCGGCTGCGCCGTCCCTTTATTCTCTTCGCGCCCACCGCGGATCACCTGGATGCCGAGTGCCAGGAACTTCTGGCCACAGTCCAGGCGGGCTTCTTTGCGATCGAATCCACGTTCACGCTGACAGACCACGGCCTGGTGGTGGTCCGGCAGCCGCCCGGAGAACTTCTCGCCCGATTCACCCCTCAGCCCAAGGAAATCGATCAGGACGTGGCCGGGCAGGTGGTGCGGCTGGCGTCGCAGCTCGGCGCAGAGACCATCGAGGTGTTCCGGCTCTATTGCCTTGAGGGCCTTAGCGCCGCGCAGGTGGCGAGGAAGAGCGGTTGGTCCAAGGCGACGGTGATCCGCCGATTGAAAGTTATCCGGGGCAAAACAGGCATGGACCCGAGGAGCTTGCGCACGCTCTCACCCCACTTGGAAAAGGTGG
>Ga0105240_10007574_pt1 | contig 15726 bp, 17 predicted proteins | sample KBSC54metaG_FD_80426 | JGI IMG/M metagenome (GOLD analysis project Ga0105240, IMG submission 80426) | Corn rhizosphere microbial communities from Kellogg Biological Station, Michigan, USA - KBS C5-4 metaG | ecosystem: Host-associated > Plants > Roots > Rhizosphere > Soil | place: Michigan, USA... | reverse complement strand
GCGCTGGGCAACCAAGCCACCGCAGGTCTATGTGGTCTATCTCATCACCCTGATCCTGGTCTGGGGCCTGTCTTTCCTCGCGGGCACGCTCAACCCGAAAAGAACCAGAAGCCCCATGAGCCCGCCGCCAGTCTCGGCGCCGCAGCGCTGACATCGCCCGATCCGGCTTTTTAGGTCGCGAGAATCTACGCCTTCTTGATCTCCGAGGTCGCAATCCAGATTCCGGCAAACACCGCGATCAGGCCGAGCACCAAATTGGCCGTGATCGGCTCGCCGACAAGCTCCGTCGCCAGCAGCGCGGCCGCGAGCGGGTTGACGGTCATGGTGTTGGCGACGCGGGTCGGAGTCGCTCGCTCCAGCGCCAGCACCCAGAGGATGAAGGCGGCAGCGCCTCCACCGACGCCAAGATAGACACCGGCAATCCATTGCGGTGTACCGAAATTGTTCAACGCGGCGATGCTGCCGGTGAACAAGCCGGCGACAATCAGCGCCGCCGCGCCCGTCCCCATCCCCACTGTGAGAAAACCGAGCGCGCTGGAGCGCCGCATGAGCGGCCGCGACAGCACATTGTAGAAGGCCATACAGACCACCGCGGCCAACATGATCAGCTCGCCGCGCCAGGCGCCTGCCGGCGCAGCCGAAAGCCCGGACGCGAGCGCCGCGCCAACGCCGAGCACCGCGATGCAAACGCCGATCGTTTTGCGAAACGTCAATGGTTCGACGCCGAGCAGCGCTCCGACCACCATGGTCGAAAGCGGCAGCGTAGCCAGCGCAAGCGAGGCGCGCGCGGCGGTCGTGAACGACATCGCGAGATTATAGAGGATAAAGAACAGACCGAAGAAGCAAAGGCCGAGAAACGCCACCGCCGGCAGATCGCGCCGCTCCGGCCATTTCGCGCGCAGCAGCAACGTCACCGGCAACAGGCAGACAAAGCCGATGGCCCAGCGCAAGATTGCAAGCGCGATCGGATCGGCGCCGGAGACGAGATAGCGCGTGATCGCCGCTGCCGTGCCGCCGAGGCAGCTCGACAGCAAGGCGATGGCAACGCCGGCATATTCGCCCACCTCGCGCTCCCTTGCTTTCGCATCATGGTAGGCACGGATTGCGAGCACGCAAGGCTCAACGATCAATCGCGAAAAATTCCTTGCGCAACTGACAGCAAGTGTCAGCTGCGTCGTCAGCACTTGCCAACGGCAGCAGATTGGCAGCAGGCCGCGAGGTTTTGTATCTTGCGCGTAAAGGGATCACGAGGGGATGCAGATGTCCGTGCTTCGCAGTGCGACGCCAGAGCGGCTGAATGCCTTTTCCGACGGCGTCTTCGCCGTCCTGATCACGGTGCTGGTCCTGGACTTGCGGCCGCCGGAGGCGCCGACTTTCGAGGCGCTGCTCAAACTTTGGCCGAACTGGCTGAGCTATGCGGTGAGCTATCTCTTCATCGCGATCGTCTGGGCGAATCACCACTATCTGCTGCGGTTTGCCAAGCAGACGACGCCGCGGCTGTTGTGGTTCAACTTCGCGCATCTGTTTGCGATGTCGCTGCTTCCGCTCTCCACCGCATGGATGGCGGTGAGCAGACTGGCGCCGCAACCGGTCGCTTTCTATGCTGCGGTCTTCTTCCTCGTCAACGTGACTTACATTGCGCTGATCTGGGAGCTGGTCGATGCGACCGCGGCCACGGTGCCTGCGAGGGTGCGCCGGATCATGCGCGGCCGCGCGATCATCACGCTGTTCTTGTTCGCGCTGGCTGCGATCGTGGCGTTGAGGTTCCCGGTGACCGGGCTTGGGATCTGCGTCTGCTGCCTGATCGTCTATCTAAGACCCGATCCGCCCGGCACGGACACGGAAGCCGTCTACACGGACTGACGCTTCCTGCAACGGAGCCTGATAGCTGGCTTCTTCCGTCGGCGCGCTCGCTTGCGGCCGCGCAAGCGCACGCTTCAACAGCTTCGCCATTCCGCGAAGGTTGAAGTCGACGATCACCTCGTGATGCTTCATGCCTTTGCCGCCCTTCACAGGGCCCAGGTCCCGCACGATGCAATAGTGGCCGTCGCTCATGCGAGCCAGTCGGCAATCTCTGAACATCGAAGCAGAATGCACTCGCGGACGATTCAGTCAAATCTTGACCGCGAACGACTCAGGAACACCGCTCACATTAGCTGGCTGCAGTCCGGCGATGCAGCCCCCGCATCTTCTCGCCGCTGTCGTCGAACAGCAGGCGGCCTATACCGTTTCCGCCGGCGCGAGCTTGCAAATTTCGCCACTTGTCTCGATCTGCAACGTGGCGTGATGAATGTTGAAACGATGCGCCAGCTCCTCGCAGACATGATGCAGGAACGCGTCGTCATGGCCGCCTGGGCGCACCAGATGCGCGGTCAGCGCGGTCTCGTTGGTGCTCATGGCCCAGACATGCAGGTCATGCACCTCGATCACGCCATCGAGCGAGCGGAAATATTGCTGAACATGTGCAAGCTCGATCCCCTTCGGCACCGCGTCGAGCGCGAGGTTGACGCTGTCGCGCGCCAGCCCCCAGCCGCTTGCGAGCACGACAGCGGCGATACCGAGGCTGATCACGGGGTCGACCCAGAACCACCCCGTGGCCATGATCACCAGCGCGGCCACCACCACGCCGAGCGAGACGCTGGCATCGGCCGCCATGTGCAGATAGGCGCCGCGGATGTTCAGGTCGCTGTGGCGTCCGCGCATGAAGAGCAGCGCCGTGCCGCCATTGATGAGGATGCCGAGCGCCGCCACCCAAACCACGGTCCAGCTCGCGACCGCGGCCGGCGCCTGGATACGGTTGATGGCCTCCACCGCAATGCCGCCGACGGCGACGAGCAGCAGCCCGGCGTTGAAAAGCGCGGCCAGGATCGAGGCTCGGCGGTAGCCATAGGTGTGGGTATCGGTCGGCCGCCTCTGCGCCAGCCAAGCCGCGCCCCAGGCGAGCAGCAGCGCCATGACGTCGGAGAGATTGTGGACGGCGTCCGAGACCAGCGCCAGCGAGTTGGCGGCATAGCCGAACACGAGCTCGGCCACCACGAAGGCCGCATTCAGTCCCGATCCGACCGCGAAAGCGAATCCAAAGCTGTCGGGCCCATGGCTATGCCCGGCGTGGCCATGCCCATGATCATGCCCGGCGTGGTCGTGCGCGTGGGAATGGCCGTGATGATGGTCGTGAGAATGATGATGCGCCATGCGCTCAAACCAAAGGCCGATTGATGGATCGGCTTTGGTTATAGCGCCTCACAAAACGAATACTATTACAGCTCAGAGTGCGACCGCGATCAGTTCCTCCGTCACGGGACCACCGCCGACCGCGAAGACGATGAATTGCTTGCCGCCCGCCATGTAGGTGATCGGCGCTCCCGTAGCGTTCGACGGCAGCTCGATCCCGGCGAGCTTGTCGCCGGTTGCCTTGTCGTACACCCACAGATGCGGGTCGAGATTGTGCAGGTCGCGGATCGGCGCGTTGATGCCGGGCTGGAAGCGCGGCGGGCTCAGATATCCCATCTGGACGACAACCATCACCGTCTTGGTGATCAGCGCCCAGCTCCGCGCCATCAATCCATAGTTTCCGGAAGAGTCGACCTTTTGCACCGAAGGCATCGCGGCACTACGGCCGACCGGAATGCGCCAACGCTGCTCGCCCGAGTTCATGTCGATGGCGACGATGCTGCCGAATGGCGGTTTGAGCAGCGGCAGCCCGCGTGGTCCCGGAAGGTATTTCGGCAGGCCGATGAAATCATAGGAGCCCTGCCACGCTTCAGGCTTGCGAATGGTGATGGTGATCGGCAGGCGGAACGTCGGCACGTAGAGCGTGTGCGTGTCGGGATCGACCGCAGCACCGGTCCAGCTCGCGCCGCCCGCATTGCCGGGTACCTGGATGGTGCCGCGCTGCGACGGCGGGGTGAACAGGCCGCCGCGGTCATAGGCATTGGCGATGGCGATCGCCTCCTGATGAATCTCCGGCGTCAGATCGATGAGATTGTCGTCGGTCGCGCCCTGGATGTCGAATGGCGCCGGCTTTGACGGGATCGGCTGCGTCTTTGACGCCTGCTCACCCGGAACGGTCGAGGCCGGCACCGGCTGCTCCTCGATCGGCCAGACCGGCTTGCCGGTGAGACGGTCAAACACATAAACGAAAGCCTGCTTGGTTACTTGCACAACCGCCTTGATCGGCTTGCCATCGACAGTGATGTCGATCAGGTTCGGCGCCGCCGGCGGGTCGTAGTCCCACAGGCCGTGGTGCACGAGCTGGTAGTGCCAGACTTTCTTGCCGGTCGCGACGTCGAGACAGACCAGGCTCTCGCCATAGAGGCCGTCACCGGGCCGTTGACCACCGTAATAGTCATTGGTCGGCGTGCTCACCGGCAGGTAGACGTAGCCCAATTCCTCGTCCGCGCTCATCGGAGCCCAGACATTGGCGTTGCCGGCCTCCTTCCAGGAGTCCTTTTCCCAGGTCTCGGCACCGGGCTCCTCGCCCTGCGCGACAGTGTGGAAGGTCCAGAGCAGCTTGCCGCTCGCGACGTCAAAACCCCTGACGTCACCGGGCGGCGACGGCCGCTTGGCCCACCAGTCGAACACGGAAGAGCCGACCACGATGACATTGCGGACGATTAGCGGCGGGGACGTCATGGTGTAGTAATCGCGCGGCACCGGCCGTCGCAGGCTGTCGGCGAGATCGATGCTCCCATTGATGCCAAAGCTCGCGACCGGCTTTCCGGTCTTGGCGTCGAGTGCGATCATCCTTGCAAAGGCGGTCAAGATCACGATGCGCTCGTCGTCGCCATTACGCCAATAGGCAACGCCGCGATGGGTCCAGCCGAGATTGGGCGGCGGGCCCAGGCCATTCTCGTAGACCTTCGGGTCGAACACCCATTTGGTCTGGCCGGTCACGGCATCGATTGCAGCGACCTGCGACAGCGAGGTCGAGGTGTAGAGCACACCATTGACCATCAGTGGCGTCGATTCATTCATGAAACCCGGGCCGATCTCCGCGGCCTTTTCCTTACGGATCGCCATGTCCGGCGAGGTCCAGCGCCAGACCACGTGCAGGCTCTTGGCGTTGTCGCGGCTGATCTGCGTCAGAGGTGAATAATGCGCGGCAGCATAAGTGCCGCCATAGGCGGGCCATTGGCCCTGAGACAGCGCATCCGCCGATTCCGGCAGCGCGCCGGGGATGGTCTGGGCGTGAAGCGTAACGGACAGCAGCGCCAGAGCGGCGCCAATCATCGCAGCGCGAGCGGTCATGTTCCCCTCCTTGCCTGGTGACACAAAGGTCCATGCCGAGGATCAGTATTGACTACAAAGTAGGATTTGTCTAGTGTACTAGTTAATGCATACATACCTGCTCAAAGTTCTTCGGCTCGAAAGCTCCGGGGTACCGATCTACATCCAGCTCCGGGAGCAGATTTTGCGCCAGCTTGGTGCGGGCCTGCTGGCTCCCGGCGAACAGATGCCGACCATGCGTGAAGTCGCAGTCACCCTGAAGGTCGATCTCAATACGGTTCGGCATGCTTACGATGAGCTGGAGCGGGCGGGAGCCATCACGCTGGTCCGCGGGCGCGGCAGCTTTGTCGCCAAGCCGCCGCCCGCCATGGGCGCGCGAGCCCAGCAGACGGAAGCCGACAATTTGGCGAAACAAATCCTCGCCACGGCAGCGACCATGGGTATCGACCCGATCGCCGTGGCGGATCGAATTAGAGCCCTAGCGCAGCAGAAGGAATAGTCGTCATGAACCACTATTTTATAGCAAAGGGTATCAACAAGCCGGCCATGGTGCTGGCATTCCTGATCTTGGCCACCGCGGCAGCCTGCGTGTGGCTGGGTTACGATACCGGCGCGCATCGCTACTACTGGTTGGCCGGTGTCCTGGCGATCATCGCGTTGCTGATACCTCAATCCATCATGATTGCGGATCAGTGGGAACGCGCCGTCGTGCTCCGGCTCGGCAAGCTCACCGCCATTCGCGGTCCCGGCATGTTCGCCATTCTGCCGTTCATCGATACCGTGGCCTCGTGGCTCGATCAGCGCATCCAGACCACCGAGATCAGGGCCGAGACCGCTCTGAGCAAGGACACGGTGCCGGTGAATATCGATGCGGTCGTGTTCTGGCAGATTCACGATCCCGAGCGCGCGGCCCTCGAGATTTCAAACTACCGCCAGGCGATCATGCAGGTCGCGCAGACTTCCCTTCGCGAGATGGTCGGCTCCTCCCTGTTGTCGACGCTGCTGGCCGACCGCAAGCAGGGTGACCTGCAGCTTCGCGATGAAATCGGGCGCAAGACCGCAGAATGGGGCGTGTCGGTGCTCTCGGTCGAGATCCGCGATATCGGCGTGCCACCCGCGTTGCAAGACGCAATGAGCCGACAGGCGCAGGCGGAGCGCGAGAAGCTGGCGCGCGTCCTGCTCGGTCAAGCCGAACAGGAAATCGCACAGAAATTCGTCGAAGCTGCCGACCTCTACGCGCGCAGCCCGGCGGCCCTGCAACTCCGCGCCATGAACATCATCTACGAAACCACGAAAGAGCGCGGCGCCACGATCCTGATGCCGACGGCCATGGTCGACAGTATGAACCCTTCCGCCGCGCTCGGCATCATCGCAGGAGCGACGCAAGGCCGGGCGTGAGCTGACGCGCCCTACTCCACCGGCTTGCCGAACTTGTTCGACTTCGGCAGGCCATGGGCGAGCCGGCCGGCATCGGCGCGGTTGCCGCGCCAATCGGCCAGCTCCTTCATGGACATGCCCTGCTCGCGGCCGGCGCCGTCCTTCCAACCAAGGCCCGTCTTGGAATCGAAAGTCGTGACGTCCGAGAGCGAGGCGCTGGTGTACTTCTGCAACCGCACACCTCGGCCGCGCGCCATCTCCGGCACCTGGTCGATGCCGAACACCACCATCTTGTGATTGGTGCCGATGGCCGCGACCATGTCGCCGGCCACGGTCGTGATCGCCTTGCCTTCGGCCGGCGCCTTCACGTTCAAGACCTGCTTGCCTTTGCGGGTGTTGCTGACGCAATCGTCCTCGCCCACGATGAAGCCTTGGCCATCCGTGCTCGCGATCAGGAACTTTCGGCCGCCCTTGTTGACGAACAGCGAGACGATCGCGGCGTCCTGATCGAGGTCGACGAACATGCGGATCGGCTCGCCATGGCCGCGGCCACCCGGCAGCTTGGCGACGTCAAGCGAATAGAATTTGCCGTTGGTGGCAAACAGCAGCAGCTTCGAGGTGCTCTCGGCGAAGAAGGCCTGATCGAGCTTGTCGTCGGTCTTGAACTGCAGGCCCGACAGATCGGCCATATGGCCCTTCATGGTGCGGACCCAGCCCTTCTCGGACACCACGACCGTAACCGGCTCGCGCTCGACAAAAGCTTCCTCGATCGCGGCGAGGTCATGCTCCGGTGCATCCGCGAACATTGTACGGCGCTTGCCGAGTGGCGTCTTGGGTCCGAACATGTCGCGGACCTTTTTCACCTGCTCGCCGACCTTGGCCCATTGCTCGTTCTCCGAGCCGAGCAGCGACTTGATGCCTTTCAGCTCGTTGCGAAGGTCCTTGTCCTCGGTGCGGATCTCCATTTCCTCGAGCTTGCGCAAATTGCGCAGGCGCATGTTGAGGATGGAATCGGCCTGGATGTCCGTAAGCTTGAAGGTCTTCATCAGGACCGGCTTCGGCTCATCCTCGGTGCGGATGATCTTGATCACCTTGTCGATGTTCAGATACGCGATCAGATAGCCGCCGAGCACTTCGAGGCGATGCTCGATCTGGGTCTTGCGATAGTTCGAGCGGCGGATCAGCACGTCGCGCAGATGGTCGAGCCACTCGCGCAAGGTTTCGGCGAGCCCGACCACCTTGGGCACGCGGCCCTTCACCAGCACGTTGAGGTTCAGCGAAATCCGGCTTTCCAGCTCCGTGAGCCGGAACAGCGACTCCATCATCAATTCGGGATCGACCGCGCGCGACTTCGGCTCGATGACGAGACGGATGTCCTCCGCCGATTCATCCCTGACGTCGCCGACCAGCGGCAATTTCTTCTCGTTCAGAAGCTCGGCGATCTTCTCGACCAGCCGCGACTTCTGCACCAGCCACGGGATTTCGGTGATGACGACCACCCAGGTGCCGCGGGCGCCCTCTTCCTGGATCCATTTGGCACGGGTGCGGAATGAACCGCGGCCGGTGACATAGGCTTCCGCGATTGTTTCCTTGGAATCGACGATGATGCCACCGGTCGGGAAATCCGGTCCCTTCACCCATTTCAGGAGCGACTTCGACTTCGCTTCCGGCTTGTCGATCAGGTGCAGCGCCGCGTCGCAGAGCTCGGCCGCGTTATGGGGCGGTATAGAGGTCGCCATGCCGACCGCGATGCCCTGCGCACCGTTCGCAAGCAGGTTCGGGAAGCCGCCGGGCAGAACCGCCGGCTCCTTGCCGCTGTTGTCATAGGTTGGCTTGAGGTCGACTGCATCTTCGTCGATGCCTTCGAGCATCAAGCGCGCGACGTCGGTCAGCCGAGCCTCGGTGTAACGCATCGCGGCCGGATTATCGCCGTCGATGTTGCCGAAGTTGCCCTGACCGTCGACCATCGGATAGCGCGAGTTGAAATCCTGCGCCAAACGCACCATGGCGTCGTAGATCGCCTGATCGCCATGGGGATGGTACGAACCCATCACTTCACCGACGATCTTGGCCGACTTCTTCGGGACGGATCCGGGATTGAGGCTGAGCGAGCGCATGCCATAGAGGATGCGCCGATGTACGGGCTTCAGGCCGTCGCGCGCATCTGGCAGCGCGCGATGCATAATGGTCGAGAGCGCGTAGGCGAGATAACGTTCCTCCAGCGCATCGCGCAGCGGAACCTCGTCGATCTTCTCCGGCTCGGGCGGAATCACTGTTTTTCCCATGGGCCCCGGTTAAACCCTTCACGCGAAGCGGACAAGCCGCGAATCACGCCGCCACCTGGTTGGAAAAGCCCCTGTTTTCAGGCTATGGATGGCACAGGCAATGGCTGAGAACCCTAAAATGTTGCTGCGGCGGCGTAATTTTCTCGCGGTCACGCTCGGCCTGCCCCTGCTTTGCCGCGGTCGCGCCTTGGCGCAGACGACGAGCAAGCCGGTGGAAATCGGGTTTGCCTACGAAGGGATCGCGCCCTCGGGCGCAGTCAGGGCGAAAGCGCTGCAGGAAGGACTGCACTCTCGGGGTTTCGAGGAAGGTCGCGACTTCACTATGGTGGTCAAGACCGCGGAGTCCCGACAGGACCAGTTCGAGCCGATTGTGCATGAGCTCGTGCAGCGCGATGTGAAGGTACTGTTCGTAGCTGGGCATTCCATCGTTCGCATGGCCAAAAAGGCGACATCGACGATTCCCATCGTGGCCCTCGATCTGGAAGCAGATCCGGTCAAGGACGGATTGGTGCAGAGCGTCGCCCGACCGGGCGGCAACCTGACCGGCATGTTCTTCGACTTTCCCGACTTCGCCAAAAAATGGCTGCAACTGCTGGCCGAGGTGCAGCCCAATCTCCATCGCCTCGCGGTGCTATGGGACACGTCCACCGCGGAGCATCAGGTTGACGCAGTATCCGGCGAAGCCCGCGCGCGAAATGTCGCGCTGCAAATCCTCAAAGCGCACTCGCCGGCTGACTTCGAGCCAGCCTTCGATGCCGCCACCGACGGCAAGGCCGATGCGATGCTGATCCTGTCCTCGCCGCTGTTCGGCACCAACCCGAAATTGCTTGCCGAGCCTGCGATCCGCCACAAGCTGCCGACGATCACCTTCTTCCCGGAGTTTGCCCGGGTCGGTGGCCTGATGGCGTACGGCACCAATCTGATTGACCTGTTCTCCCAGGCAGGCGTCGTGATCGCGAAGATCCTGAGCGGCGAAACACCGGCCACCTTACCGGTGGAGCGGCCCTCGCGGTTTCAGCTCATCGTCAATTTGAAGACCGCCGCCCGGATCGGCGTGACTGTGCCGACCTCGATCCTGTTGCGCGCCGATGAAGTGGTCGAGTAGACGACCGCCTCATCGGGCGAGCCATAGGCACCCTTTGGGCTGACGGGCTATGCTATTGGCCGAACCAGTGCGCGGATTGGGCCTGCGCCGTCTGCGCCGGCCCGTCCGTGAGACAGCGCCGCGCGGCCTCGATCTGGGACTCGGTGGCGCCGTGGCTGCGCGCCCACATCTCGGCGGTCGAGGCCGAGTACTTCGCCACATAGTAACGCACCACGCTGCACGACACCCGGTGCACGAGCCCATGCGGACCGCCGCCCGCCATTGCTGTCGATGGAGATGAAAGACAAAGACCCAGCGCAGCCGCGCCCACGACACGTATCAACATAACGCCCCCGAGATTTCGTTCACGGTTGCAGGGAATCAGAATCGACTCACGCGCGCAAATTAAATCGTGATCGCAGCGTAACCAGCTGTCGACCAATTGTGATTTTGGAACCCGAGCAACGCGCCAGCGCGGATAAAGTTCCGCGACGCACCTCTCGCGAGGCCGTCGGGCAGTTTCCCATTACCGCGCTGATGAAGCATTCGGCGCGCCGGCACAGCACGGGCGGTATCAGAGCCCGGCAGAGGCTCTGCGGCTACGCAACTTTGTGCTTTTCAATCGCGTGCCGGAAGTCCGTTGCGAGCCCGTCGTAATAGTCCGCCAGCACCTCGTACATGGTCCGCTGCGCACCTTCGGCCGATTCGAGGGCGGCTTCCCGGCATTTGGCAGCCTTCTCCTCGTACTTCTCCAACTTGGTCTGGAGATCCCCATCCATCACGCAACTCCCCACGCAAACCACTACCCGAGCACGGAGCGTGGCACGGTCACCCGGGAGAAAAGATGGCCAGCGTGGGGAGTTTTTGCGCAAGCGCGGTTGCGACGCAGCGGGATAGCGCGGACTTTGCAGGCGTCGCGCGTCAGGGCAGCGCAGAACCGACCTTAGCGCGCTTTCGGATCACCGCGTTGATGAAGCCATCGCGCGCATCGGAGTGGCCCTGCCCGCGCGGTTCGAGGACGTGGCGGAGCAGGAACAGGCCGGTGAGCTGAAAGCCGTCCTGCAGGTCCTGATCCGACCAAGCGCCTTCGCCCTCTTCGCCCTGACGCAGGAACGGCGGCAACCGCAACAGCCGATCTCGCCAGGGCTCGCCGGCGGCACGAGATACCGCGCCGCCGGATTTCGGCGAGACATAGACGAGGTCGGTGGTCTCGCCGGTCGCTGCGCAGTTCTCCAGATCGAGCCCGAAGCCGAGCTCGCCGAGCATGGCAAGCTCGAAGCGGATCAGATGCACCGCCGCACCACCGACGTCGTCGAAGTCGTCAAGCGTGTGCTCCAGCATCTCGTAGATGTCTTCGTGCGGATCGCGCTCGGGTAGCAGCCGCGCCAGCGCGGCCAGATGAGTCACGCCGTAGACGGCGTGCGAGGAGGCCAGCAGCGTGGCGGCGCGTAGCCGTGTGCCCTCCAGCACGTACATGCCCAGATGCTCGTCGAGCCGCGCCCGCCACACCGCGGTGACGCTGTTGCCGGGTTGCAGCAGCGGCCGCATCCGCGAGGAGGCGCCGCCGCGCACCAGGCCAAGGTGCCGGCCATGCCCGCGCGTGAGCAGCTCGACAATGGCGGAAGATTCGCCATGCCGCCGCACCCCCAGCACGATGCCTTCGTCGGTCCATTCCATGGGCTAAAGGCTATCACGTAGCGCCATTTAGCGCAGCGCAATCCACCGACGGATCAACAATTGCTCGTCATTCCGGGATGGTGCGTAAGCACTCAGACCACAGGTGCGCAATTGCGCACCGGGGAATCTCGAGATTCCGGGTTCGATGCTTGCGCATCGCCCGGGAATGACAACAAACCTCATCACGCGTTGAACCATCCCTGCGCATCGCCGGTGAAGGAGTAATAGAGGCCAGCGGCAGTCAGTGTGCACGATACGATCTCGATCAGGCTGTCGAGTTCGATGCCCTTTTCTCCAATCACTTGAAACAGCGAAATGACGGACAGCACGAGCGCAGCCGCCAGCACCCAGCGCGGCCAGTTCTTGCGGTGGCGCGCGGCGAGCCAGACGAAATAGAGAAGCAGCACGATCATGCCGCCCGCCACCAGGGTAGCTGCCATGATCATCTGATCGGTCATGTCGGCGGTCGGCGTGCGGTCCTGCACCGCAACCGACAGCGAATCCAGCATCAGCGACGCGTAGAGCAGCACTTCGAACCGAAACACGTTTCTGGGCAGGTTCATGGCTTGGGCCGGTTCTTATTCCTTGGGGAACTCAAGTCCCATCTGACGGTAGCGGTCGGGGTCATCACCCCAGTTCTCGCGCACTTTGACGAACAGAAAAAGATGCACGGGAACCTCGAGGATGTCGGCGATCTCCTCGCGTGAAGCCGCACCGATCGACTTGATGGTCGCCCCGCCCTTGCCGAGCACGATCTTGCGCTGGCTTTCGCGCTCGACAAAGATGGTCTGCTCGATCTTGACCGAGCCGTCCTTGCGCTCGGTCCAGCTGTCGGTCTCCACCGTGGACTGATATGGCAATTCCTGGTGCAGCTTTTGATAAATCTTTTCCCGGGTGATCTCTGCCGCGAGCTGCCGCATCGGCGCGTCCGACATCTGGTCCTCGGGATAGAGGAACGGGCCTTGTGGCACCATCCGCGCCAGCGCATGGCGCAAATCGGCAACGCCATCGCCCGACAGCGCCGAGACCATGAACGTCTCTGCAAAGGCAAGCCGGTCGTTGGCGGCCTTGGCCAGCGCCAACAGCTTCTCGCGCGGCACGAGATCGATCTTGTTCAGGACCAGCATCTTCTGGCGGTCGACGCTTGCGACCTTGGTCAGGATAGCGTCGGCTTCCTCATCCAATCCCGCCTTGGCATCGAGCAGCACACAGACGAGATCGGCGTCGTGCGCCCCGCTCCAGGCGGTCGTGACCATGGCGCGATCGAGCCGACGCTTCGGCGAGAAGATGCCGGGCGTATCGACCAGGATGATTTGCGCGTTGTCGTCGATGACGATGCCGCGGATCAGCGCGCGGGTGGTCTGCACCTTGCGCGAGACGATGGTGACCTTGGAGCCGACCAGCGCGTTCACCAGCGTGGACTTGCCAACATTGGGAGCGCCGATCAGAGCGACAAAACCGCAACGCGTGATAGCGCCCGCCTCAGCCGTCATTGCTGCCGCCGGCAACGCCTTCGCGCTCGATCATCACGCTCGCCGCCACCTTCTCGGCCGCGCGCTTGCTGCCGCCGACGCCTTCGGCGGACGCCAGCCCCGGCAGGTCGACCGCGACGCGAAATTGCGGGTCGTGATGCGGACCGGTGCGCTCGACTTCGCGATAGACCGGCGTCGGCAGGCCCTTGCCCTGCGCCCATTCCTGCAACACCGTCTTCGGGTCGCGGAGCGGCTGCCGCGGCTTCTTCATCCGCTCGGTCCAATTGAGCGCGACGAATTCGGAGGCCGCCTCGTAGCCGCCGTCGAGATAGACCGCGCCGATCACGGCCTCGCAGATGTCGCCCAGCACAGATTTGCGCAGCCGCGCGCCCGCGCCGGCACCCACCGCGCCGAGCTTGATGTCGTCGGCGAGGCCCAGCGATTTGGCAACGTCAGCGCAGCTCTCCTTGCGCACGAGATCGGCGAGCCGCTTCGACAACTCCCCCTCATCGGCGTTGGGAAAGCTGCGGTAGAGCATGTCGGAGACGATCAGGCCCAGTACGTGGTCGCCGAGAAACTCCAGCCGCTGATAGCTTTCGCCGCGCTTGCGCGAAGGTTTCAGCGCCGAGACGTGCGTCATCGCGGTCACCAAAAGATTCGGATCGGCAAATTTGTGCCCGATCCGCTCCTCGATCGCCGAGGTGGCGGCGTTCGCGGCCGACTTGGTGGATGTCTTGTCGGATGATTTGGCGCGCTTCTTCCTCGCCTTCTTGCGCGCGGGCGCCGGCTCCGCGCCCGCATCAGCGGCGTCGGTAACGGTCCGGATGTCAGCGGTGTCGTCGTTCATCGCACGAATTTGAACAGACGGTTCCAGCGTATCGACCACGGCCATTCCCAGATCGCCCACACGTGCTGGCCCTCCGCGATCGAGAAGAAGATGATCTGGGCGCGGCCGATGATGTTCTCGTACGGCACGTAACCGACCGCCGACTGCACGCGGCTGTCGGTCGAGTTGTCGCGGTTGTCGCCCATCATGAAGTAGTGGCCAGGCGGCACGACATATTCGATGGTGTTGTCGTAGAAGCCGTTGTCGACGCAATCGAGCGTCTCGTAGCTCACGCCGTTCGGCAGGGTCTCCTTCCAGCGTTTTACGCGCGCGGTGGCGTCGGAACCGCAGGGATCTTCGCCGATGAAGTCGGAGAGACGCTCGCGCTGGACCGGCTTGTCGTTGATGTAAAGCAGCCCGTCCTTCATCTGGATGCGATCACCGGGCAGTCCGATCACGCGCTTGATGTAGTCGGTCGATACGTCCTTGGGCAGGCGGAACACCACGACATCGCCGCGATTGGGCTCGGAGCCGAAGATGCGTCCCGAGAACAGCTCGGGCAGCGGCGGCGTCAACGGAATCGAAAACGGGCTGTAGCCGTAGGAATATTTCGAGACGAACAGATAGTCGCCGACCAGCAGCGTCGCCTTCATCGATCCCGAGGGGATGTTGAATGGCTGGAACAGGAAGGTGCGGATCACAAGCGCGATCAACAGAGCGTGGATGACGACGCGGTAGCCTTCCGAAGAGGCGCTGGCTTTTTCCCGGGATGTCACGCTCATTGCTTTCCCAATTTTTCAAATGTATCGGTGCGGACACGCGCGGCGGCAGATAGCTTCCGCTCGCGAGCGGCCCGCCGCCTCGCGGTCTTCGTGAATCGGTCCTGATTCTGATAGTTGAGGAAAATTCCGGTGCAAACCGGAATTTGCCTTTGCTGGATCAAGCTTGCGGGTGGTTTTAGACGTTTGTTGGCAAGGGTGCAACAAACCGTCGCATCAAAACTTCCCAACGCATTGAAATTTAATGTATTTTTTGTTTTAGGCGGTGCCAGGCCGAGGCTCACCTCAGGGCTTGGCGGGTGGGACGGCAGAGATGATGACAAAGGCCTGCGCCAGCGGCCAATCGTCAGTAATGGTGAGGTCAATCCGCGCTTCGAGCCCCTCCGGCGTCAGGGCCTGAAGACGGGCCAGCGCCCCCCCGGTGAGCAGCATGCTCGGCCGCCCCCCCGGCAGGTTGATCACCCCCATGTCGCGCCACCAGACGCCGCGCCGGATTCCGGTCCCGAGCGCCTTGGAACAGGCCTCCTTGGCGGCAAAGCGCTTGGCATAGGTCGCGACCACCATTTTCTCGTTCTTGGCGCGGCGCTCTGCCTTGGCGCGCTCGGCCTCGGTGAAGATGCGATCGAGGAAGCGCTCGCCATGGCGCTCCATCACCTTGGCGACGCGGCGGATGTCGATCAGGTCGCTGCCAATGCCGATGATCATGGAATTACGCCCGTGCCCTGCCCCGATCCATTGCCGAGCGCATGGTGCGGACGGTCTGGCTCAGGCCCACGAAGATCGCTTCGCCAATCATGTAGTAGCCGATGTTGAGCTCGACGATCTCGAGCAGTGCGGCAATGGTCTCGGCAGTGGCATAATCGAGGCCATGGCCGGCATGGATTTCGAGGCCGGCTGAGCGCGCCAGCCTGACGCCAGCGAGAATGCGCTGCCATTCGGCTTCCGCCTTGTCCTTGTGGCCATCGGTGACGGCATCGCACCAGGCGCCTGTATGGATTTC
>Ga0105240_10007573_pt1 | contig 15727 bp, 10 predicted proteins | sample KBSC54metaG_FD_80426 | JGI IMG/M metagenome (GOLD analysis project Ga0105240, IMG submission 80426) | Corn rhizosphere microbial communities from Kellogg Biological Station, Michigan, USA - KBS C5-4 metaG | ecosystem: Host-associated > Plants > Roots > Rhizosphere > Soil | place: Michigan, USA... | reverse complement strand
CCCGGTGCCAAGTACACCGGTTATCTCTCCTCGCTCGCCGATCCTTACGGGCGGCAGTCCTACCTCAGGTTGGATGCAAGATTTTGAGCCACGACGGCGAGCTTCTCGATAAAGGCTTCCGCGCTCGGATGGAGCGTGGAGCCTTTGCGCCGCACGAGTGCGATCTCGCGAGCGAATCCGGGTACGTCGATCGGCCGCGAGCGGACATCCGCCTGGGTTTTGAGCTCTACGGCGCTCGAGGGCAATATGGTGATTCCAAGTCCCGCCTGCACGAGGGCGACCGCGGTCGACATGTAATTCACCTCGCAGGTGGCCAGCGCCGGGATCCCGAGGGTGGCCAGCACTTCATCGACCCGCTCACGGACACTGCTACCGCGGCTCATGAGAATCAAAGGCTGTTGGGCGAGCAGTGCGGCGCAGCTCGTGGGCTCGATGCGAGATCCGCCAGGCGATGCATAGACGACATGGAGCTCATCGTTGAACAGTGGGCTCCACTCCAGGTCGGAATGGACGTCCTCTTTGACTCCGATCCCAAAATCAACCTCCCGCGAACGCACCAGAGATGCGATGTTGCTGTTCACGACGTCGCGGACGACGAACGTTACTCCCATGCTCTCGTGTTGAAATTCTCGGATGACATCCGGCAGCAGCGAGGCGGCGCACGAGGGGAGGCATGCGAGACGGATGACGCCTTTGGCGCGTGTGACGGAGTCACGCGCATTAACTACGGCGGTCTCGAACTCGCCGACCACCCGGCGGAAAATGGGCAGGAGGTCGCGGCCGAGTGTGGTCAGCTCGACGTTCCGTGTATTACGGTCAAAAAGCCGCAGACCCAGCTCTTCTTCGAATTGTCGTATGCGGTTGGTGAGGGCGGGCTGGGAAAGGTGCAGAACGTCGGCGGCGCGCCTGAAGCTGGCGGTCGAGGCGACGGTAACGAACGCGCGGATCTGACCGAGTGTGACGTGCACGGATACCGTCCTACAATGGAATGATTCCCAAGCATGCTAGTGGGGAACCGAATGGCGCAAGGGGGTAGGTCATGAGGGCAAAAGCCCGAATTCTTGCAGGGATCGGCAAACTGGCACGGCTGGGCGCAGGGGCGGGCTGCGCGCTGCTGATGGCTGCCGCCACCACGGTCGCGCCGCTTCCGGCATTCGCCTCGGAGCCGCAGTTCGCAGCACTCGAGTCGCAGCTGCGTTGTTTGACCGAGCAAGGCAAGATTCCCGGTGCGGTCGTGCTCGTCGCGCGTAACGGCCAGCTGATCGAGCAAAGCCAGGTGGGCTTTCAGGATATCGCCACTCGCGTGCCCATGACGCGCGATACGCTTTTTAGACTCTATTCGATGTCTAAGCCTATCACCAGTGTCGCCATCATGATTCTCATGCAGCAGGGGAAGCTCGGGCTGCAGGATCCGCTTGCACGCTTTGTGCCGGAATTCAAGGATGCGAGGGTCTATGTCAGTGGCGATGTGGACCACATGGTCACCGAGCCGGTGAAGCGTCCCATCACCATCGCCGATCTCCTGACTCATACCTCCGGGCTCACGTACCACTTCACCGGTGACACGCCCGTGCACCAGTACTATCGCAAGCACGGCGTAAAACGAGATACGCCCGTGGGATCCTTACCCACTGATGCGCCCGCCGCGCCGACACTGGAGGAGCTCGTCCATCGTCTGGCGCACGCGCCCCTGTTGCATCAGCCGGGGCAACAATTCGATTATAGTTATTCCACTACAGTGCTCGGCTATGTCGTTGAGCGCGCCTCCGGTGTCTCATTGGACCGCTTTCTTCAGGAGCGCCTGTTCGGGCCCTTGCACATGCGCCATACGGGGTTCTTTGTGGAAGGTGCCGCCCTCGATCACTTTGTGACTAATTACTTGTGGACCGGCACTGAGCTGAAGGCGATCGAGACCCGGGAGACCACCGATTATCGCGACCGGCACCGGCTCCTGGACGGAGGCGGCGCGCTCGCCGGCACGGCGGATGACTATCTCCGCTTCGCGCAGATGCTGGCGAACGGCGGTGAGTTGGACGGGGTGCGCATCCTCGCGCCTGAAACGGTTGCGCTCATGATGCAGGATCATCTGCCCGCGTCCGCTGGGGAGAAAGGGATGCTGCCTGGCGTCCGATTCGAGTTCGGGTATGGGTTCGCGATCGGCAATGCCTCGACTGCGCGGGAAGGACTGTTTCCGGAAGGGGCGGCGGGTTGGGACGGGTCCGGTAACACGTTTTTCTGGGTCGACCCGGGGAAGAAGCGGGTCACGGTATTCATGACGCAGGTGATCGCGCCCAAGGGGCCGCCGGCGCCCTTGAAGAAACTGGTCTATGAGGCCGTCTATGGTGGCCCCGCAGCGCCCGCCAAGGCTTGCAACTGATCTATCATGACATGGCACAGGGTGGTGTCGGTTTGTGTTTTGATGTCGGCTGCGCGGGCGGTGTTTGCCGCTGCAAGCTGCCCGGACCTCGCGGCTCTCACCATCCCGGGCGTGACTATCCAGAGCGCGCAGGTCGTCGCGGCAGGTGATTTGACTCTTCCTGGGGCGCAACGGCCGCTAGCGGTCGGCGAGTTTTGCCGGGTAGTCGGCCTGGCCGCGCCGTCGTCCGACTCCGACATCAAGTTTGAAGTGTGGATTCCAACGCACGGCAGTTGGAATGGCAAGCTCTTGGGAACCGGGAATGGCGGGTTTTCCGGTGCGATCGGCAAATCGGCGATGGCGGATGCTGTGGCACGCGGTTACGCGACGACGGGCACCGATACGGGCCACGTGGGCGACCAGATGGAGTTTGGGCGAGGTCACCCCGAGAAGATCGTCGACTGGGCGTATCGAGCCGTCCATGTGACGAGCCAGGCCGCCAGGCTCATCCTCCGCGACTTCAGCGGCAGGTTTCCGGCGCACTCGTATTTTCAAGGCTGCTCTACCGGCGGGCAGCAGGCTTTGAGCGAAGCGCAGCGCTTTCCGGAAGATTACGATGGAATCATCGCCGGGGCGCCCGGTTACGATCGGATCCGGCTCATCGTTGGTTTCCTATGGTCATGGAAGGCCTTGCACGATGCCAACGGCGAGCCCTTGTTGACTCGGACGCAATTATCACAGCTGACTCGGGCAGCCGTTGCCCGCTGTGATGGCGCTGACGGGCTGAAAGATGGGCTCATTGACGATCCACGACGTTGCGACTTCGATCCGGCGGCTCTCGCTTGCGGGTCCGGCAGCAGCGACTCGTGCTTGACCCAGGAGCAGATAGCGGCGGTGCGCAAGGTGTACGCGGGAGCCACCAACCCGCATACCGGGGCTCAATTGTTTCCGGGGTGGGCCCGGGGGAGTGAAGCCGGATGGGGCACGTACCTCCTGGATCCCAAGGAGCCGGTGCGGCTGGGGCTGTTTCGGGACTTCGTTTTTGGCGATCCCAGCTGGGATTGGCGGACCTTCGACTGGGATCAGGACCTGCGTTTTGTCGAGGCGCAGGTGCCCTACCTGAGTGCGGTGTCGCCGGATCTGGAAGGGTTTCGCTCGCGAGGGGGCAAGCTCGTCATGTATACCGGGTGGGCGGATCCGGTGGTCCCACCGCAGGATGTTGTTGCCTACTACGAAACCGTTGCGCGCGGGATCGGGGGCTTTCGGCAGACGCAGGCGTTCTTCCGCTTTTTTGCCGTGCCCGGCATGGGGCATTGCGGTGGAGGCTCCGGTCCCAACCTGTTCGATCCTTTAGCGACGCTCGAGGCGTGGGTCGAGCACGGGCAGGCGCCTGAGCGCCTCACCGTGAAGCAAGTCGTTGAAGGCAACGTGACCCGCACCAGGGCGTTGTGTCCTTATCCCGGTGTCGCCGCGGCACGCAAGGTCAAATGCGTTTCCGCTTCGGCGCAACCGAGGTAGCCCGGATGATGAGCCGCGTTGGCAGGATGATTGAGCGGGCCGGTCGTGTGTGCGAAATGACATCGGCGAGCACCATCATGGCCTGGTAACCCACATCGAACCGCGGGACGTGCACCGTCGTGAGCGGGGGATCGTAAATCTCCGCAAGCTCTCCATCGTCGAAGCCAACCACCGACACGTCCGCCGGGACTTGCAGCCCGACGGATCTGAGTGCGCGGATCGCGCCGACGGCCATCAGGTCATTCGCGCAGAACACCGCTGTTGGAACGCGCCGCTGCCGCATGAGGGCATGCATCGCCATCGTTCCTGACTCCACGGAGAACAATCCCCGCTGGATGAGGGTGTCGCTCACTGGCAGACGGGCGGCACGTAGCGCCTTGCGATAGCCGGACAGACGCGAGATCGAAGAGGGAACCACGTCGGGACCGGCGATGTGCGCGATTTGCCGGTGTCCCAGGTTGATCAGGTGACGGACGGCTTCCTCGGCTCCCGCGCAGTGATCCACGGTAACAGCTGGAAGGGTGCTGTTCGGCAGCGGCTCGGCGGCAAGGACGAGTGGCGGCAGATTGTGCGCAGTGCTACCGGAATCGGGCGGCGCAGTGACGGTGATCAGGATGACTCCGTCGGCGCGGTGGCTCGCGGCGAGCTCGAAATAGGTTCTCTCCTGACTCGGCCCGGCCCGCGTGTCGGCGACCAGGACCGAAAAGCCGCGCTCTTCGGCCGCTTTCTCCACTCCCTGGAGGATGTCCAGAAAGAATGGGCCCAGGAGGGGTGCCATGACGAGCACGACTCCGGTCTGGCCCCGCCGCAGATCGCGGGCCGCAAGGTTGGGACGATAGCCGAGGCGCTCTATCCCGCGCAGGACCCGCTCGCGGGTACGCTCGTTCACGAGATCCGGACGGGTGAGCACCCGGGAAATGGTCGCGACGGAGACCCCGAGCGCGGCGGCGACGGATTTGCTGCTGGGAGAGTCGGGCTTTTTCATGCGGGGGCCTGATGTTGGCCGAATTATGAAGCGGCCGGATTATAGAGCGCGCGCCTGTTTCATAAAGAAGAGCCTATGGATTGATAGGAAAAGCGAAATTCCCGCCGGCGCGGTGGCGCCGTTATGCTGGGCTGCAATCGATTGCAAAAGAAGACCCGAAAAAAGCCGCAATAGATTGCAGAAGTTTTACGCGCGTCACACGCATTAAAGGGGGAATTCATGGGACGTGACGGAATTGCCGTAGGGCCGGCCACTGCCGGCCGCATGGGTATCGCAGGATTGGGGTTGTTGCTGGCCGTGAGCTCGGGTAAGGCCCTTGCGCAACAGCCGACCGCCACGCCGGGAGACAAAGCCGGGGCGCAGGCAAAAACGCAGCCGCAGACCGTGCCGGCGCCCGCGCCAAGCCCGCAGGCGGTGCTCGAGGAGGTCGTCATCACGGCGACCGGAACCAACATCTCAGGAATCACGCCGGTCGGCTCGGAGGAGCTGAGTCTTTCGCGGGATGACATCCTCAATACCGGCATCCAGGACTTGCACGACGTGCTGCGCTCCTTGCCGCAGGTTGTGGACGTGTCGCCTGCGGGGGTTGCCAACATCCGCCAAGGTGGCACTTCCGGCTACAATGCCAACAACACCCAGGGGAGCGCGATCAATCTGCGTGGCCTCGGGCCGCAGGCCACCCTGGTGCTCGTCGATGGTCACCGCGTCACCCCGACCGGGACCGTCGCCGTGTTTACCGAAGCGGACCAGGTGCCGATTGCTGCCTTGGGACGGATCGAGATCATCGATGACGGCAACTCGGCCATCTACGGCTCCGATGCCGTAGGTGGGGTGATCAACTATGTGATTCGCAAAGATCTCGATGGTGTCGAATTGACCGGGCGCGGGACGTTCGTCGACGGCTATCACGAGTATGGCGGCGCCGTCACCGGCGGGCACACCTGGAGCAGCCTCGGGTCACTCGGAAAAGGCAACTTCATACTCGGTATCGACTACGATTGGCGCGGGGCGATGGCCGAAACCAGCCCTTTCTTGAGCGACGTGAGTCAATTTGGCGGGTATGACAACCGGATCCGCGGCGGCAACCAGGCGAGCGGGACTGCGGGAGCGATCAACGGTGGCGTGGGTCCCGGCCAACCGGGAAACACCTCGACCCCGAGCTCGCTGAGCAATGTGAATTGGTGCGATAACTACAACGCGTTGATGTCGCGTTGCCTGAGTGGCACCTATCTGTATCGGGGCCTGCCTGCCGGCAACGGCACCCCGACGTTTGCACAGACCAGTGCTACCCCGAGTCTCGGTGACCGTGCGACCGAGACCGACTATCTCGGGCGCCGCTGGCGATACCAGCTCACGGCCTTCTACAATCAGGAGCTCACCCCGTGGCTCAGCGCCTTCTTCGAGGGCTTCTGGACCAAGCGCGATGTGTACAGCAGGAGCTCCCAAGCCAATTCCCCGAATGGGAATGCCCCAATCACCATCAACCCGGGCTCGCCCTACTACATCACGCCGCCAGGCTCGGCAGGTGGCCCGATGAGTATCAATTACGCTTACACGGCCCATGGTGCGCCGTTATGGAACGTCGACAATCCCGATACCAACTGGACGGCTATCACGGGGTTGAAGGCCACGCTCGGGGCGGGTTGGACCGGTAACCTGTCCATCGCAGTGGGCCGTGACAAGGCTTGCGGCATTTGCAACTTCGGCACCAACGTCGATACCGGCGCCCTGCAGCACCAGATCAACATCGGTGCGATCAATCCACTGAGCAATGCGCCGCTGACGGCCGATCAACTGGCTGCCATCATGGGGAGCAACATCCAGTGGAGCGAGATGGGCATCGAGGACTACGTGCTCAGGTTCGACGGGCCGCTGTTCGAGCTGCCCGGGGGGAGTATGAAGGCCGCATTCGGCGGGGAATTCCAGCACAATACGGAATATCTGCAGAACGGCGCGAGCCGCACTGTGCTGCCGGCCGAGGGAATCAATGAGGAATCGCTGCTGCCGCCGCAGGGACTCGAGGGTGTGGGTTGCACGGCACCGCTTCCCTGCCCGCCACGCAACGGCGCCAATCAGTTCGCGTGGGACAACCTTGCCAGCTCCGGCCGGCGTATCTCTTCGGCCTTTGTCGAATTGTTCGTGCCTCTGGTCGGGCCCGCCAATGAGCTCCCTTTGATCAAGTCACTGGGCCTCGATGTCGCCGGCCGCTTCGACAGCTACTCGGATGTGGGGAGCACGAGCAACCCCAAGATCGGATTGACCTGGAAGCCGAGCTCGGACGTCGCGGTCCGAGGCTCGTGGGGCACCTCCTTCCGGGCACCGGCGCTCACCGATGTCAATCCGCTGGTCTACTCGGTCAAGTTTTTCAGCCCGATTCCCAACTTCTCCGGCGATCCCGCGATTCCCGGCATTCCCATCCCGGGCGGCAAGCTGACCAATACGGCCGTGATCATCGGGGACCAGCCGGACATCAAGCCGGAGCGGGCTCACAACTGGTCGGCGGGGCTCGATCTGACTCCAAGCTGGATCAAAGGGCTCAAGGTTTCGAGCACCTACTACCACATCAAGTACTCGGATGAGATCTTCGCGCCGCAGGTGTTTCCGGCCGCGTTTACCAATCCGGCGCTGTACCCGGTGTACAAGCCTTTCATTCACCCGGTCAACAACCCGGCCACCTGTACGCCCGGCAATCCGGCCACCTATGATCCGGCTCTCCTGCCTTACGTGAAGGCGGTCGGAGTATACGGCTCCGTATCCAACCAGCAACTGTGTCAGGTTCAGGCCTGGGTGGATGGACGCCTCACCAACATCGGGTCCATGACGCAGAGCGGGGTCGACCTGGATGTCGGCTACTATCTGGACACCGCGATCGGGTCCTGGTCGTTCAATGTCGATGCGGTGCGGGTTCTGGAGGAGAAGATCCAGACCATCAGCTCGCTGCCCTCGGTCAACATGCTCGGCCAGATCGGCAATCTGGTTCCCTGGAGAGGGCGGGGGAGCCTCGGCTGGCGGCAAGGGCCCTTGAGCGCCATGGTGTTTGTCAACTATGTCGGCACGTACTTGAACAACCAGCCGATCGCCGGCCGTTCCAACCAGACGGTGCCTTCCTGGACGACCTTCGATATGACGCTCGGCTTCGATTTCGGGCGGCTCCCCAATCCGGGCTGGCTCCAGGATACGGGGATCTCGTTGAGTGCCCAGAATCTGTTCGCACGCGATCCGCCGGTGGTGCTGACGGCGGGGGGTGGACAATTCGACGCCAATAACGCGAATGTCTACGGACGCATCGTGCAGCTCAATGTCACGAAGAAGTTTTGAAATGAGGAGAGGGACGGTAATGAACGAGCTCGAATGCGTGGCCGCGGCGGGCGGCGAGGATCGAGGTGTCAAGCACGGTGCGCGCGGCGCGGACCTGCAGCGGAAAGATCTGGGCGCTCGCGGCCGGACTCGCAACGGCGTTGTTGTCTGCATCGCACTGTTGGGTTGCTGGCTGGGTGCTACAGGCGCGAGTGCGGCTACGCGTGTCAAGATCGACTCGGGTCAGGTGGAGGGTGTGTCTCATGACGATGTGGTCTCTTTCAAGGGAATTCCGTTTGCGGCCCCACCGGTGGGCGCATTGCGTTGGCACCCGCCGCAGCCAGCTCAGGGCTGGGCGGGCGTGCGCAAGGCCGACACCTACGGGCCCGACTGCATGCAGGTCCCGTTTCCGAGTGATGCTGCCCCCCTGGGTGTAAAGCCGGCCGAGGACTGTCTCTATGTAAACGTGTGGCTGCCGGCGACCGAGCGGTTAGCGAGGGAATCCCCAGCGGGGGCGAAACCGCCGCAGGGCAAGCTGCCCGTGTTCGTCTGGATCTATGGCGGCGGATTCGTCAATGGCGGCAGCTCGCCCACCGTGTATGACGGGAGTCAATTCGCGCGGCAGGGCGTCGCCTTTGTCAGCTTCAACTATCGGCTCGGGCGCTTCGGGTTCTTCGCTCACCCCGCGCTGACCGCTGAGCAACCGGCAGGTCCTTGGGGCAACTACGCTCTGATGGATCAGGTCGCGGCGCTGAAATGGGTCCAGCGCAACATCGGCGCCTTCGGCGGCGATCCTCACAATGTCACGATCTGTGGGGAGTCGGCCGGCGGGATTTCGGTGCATATCCTCATGACCTCGCCCGCGGCGGTTGGATTGTTCAACAAGGCCATTGTGCAGTCCGGTGGCGGCCGGCCGGGGATCTTCCGCGATCGGCAGTTGAAAGGCGGGCCGGAAGCGGCGGAGGCGTTTGGGGTCGCTTTTGCCAAGAAGGAAGGCATCGAAGGGGAAGGGGCGGAAGCCTTGCGCAAGCTGCGCGAGCTGCCCTCGGATGAGCTCGCCAAGGGTCTCAATCTGGCCAGCATGAACGATCCCACCTATGTCGGCGGTCCACTCATCGATGGGCAGATCATCACCGCCAATCCCGCGCAGCTCTACGCGGCAGGCAAGGGCGCGCGGGTGCCGATGATGGTCGGGGCCACCAGCCAGGATATCGGTTTCATGCAAGCCAGCAGCATCGATGAGCTTTTGAAACAGTTCGGCGCGAATGCCGACAAGGCGCGCTCTGTATATGAGGTGCACGACCATGATGATGTCAGGTTCGTGGCCTTCCGCATGGGTGGGGATCAGATGATGATCGAGCCGGCGCGCTATGTCGCTCGGGAGCTTACCCAGCGCGGGCAGCCGGTTTACGAGTTTCGTTTCTCCTACGTGGCCGAGTCGATACGTGGCCAGTTCGGGGGTGTCATGGGGGCCATGCACGCCTCCGATATTCCCTTCGCTTTCGACACGGTGGCCGCGAAGTATGGCAAAGATCTGACTCCCGGCGATGCGGCGGCGGCCCGGGCGATGAATGCCTACTGGGTGGCTTTCACCAAGACCGGCAAGCCCGAAGTGTCCGGTCAGCCGGTGTGGCCGGCGTACGATCAGCGGACCGACTCCATCATGAATTTTACCAACACGGGGCCGGTCGCTGGGCCCGATCCCTGGAAGGCGCGGTTGGATCTTGCGGAGGCGGTGAGTGAGTCCAAGCAAAGCGGCGCAAAGGGTGGCCGGTGATGCGTCAGATTCCGGTTGCGTTGCTCATCGCGGCGGCGCTCGTCACGGTATGCGTCCGGCCGCCTCCGGCACAGGCGGCCCAGGGGACGGCACCACCACCGGTTGACTCGGCAGCGGTCTACAGAAATCCGAAGGCACCGCTCGAGCAGCGGGTGGAGGATCTGCTGGCCCGGCTGACGCTGAAAGAGAAGATAGCGCTCATGGCGGGCGGCTCCGCTTTCGCCATGCACGGGGTCGAGCGTTTAGGCGTCCCCGAGCTGAACCTGTCCGATGGCCCGAATGGTGTGCGTTCCAACGCCGGCGAGGCGACGACCGTCTTCCCCACCGGCTCGGCGCTTGCGGCGACCTGGAATCCCGCGCTGCTCGAGTCAGTCGGACAGGCCATTGCCCGCGAGGCGATGGCCCTGAACATTCAGGTGATGTTGGGTCCAAATGTCAACATCCAGCGCTCGCCGCTGGGCGGCCGCAATTTCGAGTCCTACTCGGAAGACCCCTATCTGGCAGGTCGGATCGGGATCGGTTTTGTCAATGGCGTGCAGAGCCAGGGGGTCGGCACTTCGGTGAAGCACTTCGTCGCGAACGAGCAGGAAGCCGACCGCATGCGCGGCAATTCGGTCGTCGATGAGCGAACCTTGCGGGAGATCTATCTGTTGCCGTTCGAGATGATCGTCAAGGAGGCTCATCCGTGGACGATCATGGCGTCCTACAACCGCCTGAACGGGACGTACATGTCGGAAAATGAGCTGCTCATCCGCAAGATTCTCAAGGGGGAGTGGGGTTTTGACGGGCTATTGATGTCCGACTGGTCAGCGGTCCACACGACCGTGGAGGCGGCCAACGCCGGGCTCGACCTGGAGATGCCCGGTCCGCCGCGTTATTTCGGGGCGCTCCTGACTCAGGCCGTGCGCAACTGGCAGGTGGAGCAACCGGTTGTCGATGAAGCTGCGCGGCGTGCGCTGCGCTTGATCATCCGCTCCGGTGCGCTCGACGGTAAGCGGGGCACCGGGGAGCTGCGCAGCGAGCGCAATCGCGCGACTGCATTATCGGTAGCGCGAGAGGCGATTGCGCTTTTGAAGAACGACAAAGGGCTGTTGCCGTTGGACGGGTCGAAACTCCGATCACTGGCGGTTATTGGCCCGAACGCGGACGTGCCCTTGTATCAAGGTGGCGGCAGCGCGGGAGTTGTGCCATCGAGGATTCTCACGCCTCTTGCCTCGTTGCGCGCGGCTCTCGGGACGAAGGTGGAAATCCGCTACGCACAAGGTGCCGATAACGACCCTTTGCCGCCACCGGCGGATGCGCGGCTGCTGAGTCCAACCGAGCAGCGTAGCGAGATCGGTCTGCGGTTCTCGCATTTCAACAATGCATCGTTTCAGGGACAGCCGGATCGCACCGGGATGGACACGTTCTTCGACAAGGTCGCGCTGCAATTCGGCGGTACCGGCCCTGCTCAGGTCAGCGTGCGGTGGGAGGGGTTTTTCTGGCCCCCGCGCAGTGGCCAGTATGAATTCGGCTTGAGCCAGGTCGGCACGGCGACCCTCTACATCGATGAGCAAAAAGTACTCGATGAGAAGTCAGGGACGTTGCACCCCGCGCAGTTGGATTTCGGGGCGCCGGTGCGCACGGCGAGCACCACGCTGGAGGCCGGGCGAGCCTACCGCATCCGGATCGATTATGTCAGCCTGCCGTTTCCGTTCCATTCCATGCATCTGGGAATCCGTCTGCCCACGGGCACCATTCAGGAGGCGGTGCAGGCAGCTCGTGGCGCCGATGCGGCGATTGTTTTTGTTGGCTCCTCGCGCTCATCAGAAACGGAAGGCCGCGACCGGTCCGACATGGAGCTGACCGGACAGCAGAATGAGCTCGTGGACGCGGTGCTCGCCGCGAACCCCCGTACCGTCGTGGTACTCAACAATGGCGCGCCATTGGATTTGCCGTGGGCCGAGCGTGCGCCTGCGGTGGTCGAAGGCTGGTTGGCCGGAGAGGAGGGGCCGCAAGCGCTCGCTGAGATCCTCTTGGGAAAAACCAACCCGTCCGGCAAGCTGCCGTTCACCTTTCCAAGACGGCTGGAGGACAATCCCGCCTACCTGTACTACTCCCCGGGGCGTGAAGCCCGTTATGGAGAAGGGGTGTTTGTCGGCTATCGCTATTATGAAAAACGCAAGTTGCCGCCTTTGTTTCCTTTCGGCCACGGACTTTCGTACACGGCTTTCGAGTATAAGAATCTGAGGGTTCCGGCCTCCCCCGCGAGCGGTGCTCCTTTCGAGGTGTCAGTCGACGTTCGCAACACCGGCGGACGAGCGGGTCAGGAAACCGTGCAGCTGTACGTCGGCGATGAAGCAACCACGGACGTCGTGCGGCCGATCAAAGAGCTCAAGGCCTTCCAGAAAGTGAGTCTGGCTCCCGGTGAGAGCACTACGGTGAAATTCACTCTGACGCCGCGCGATCTGTCGTACTACGACGTCAGCAGAAAGGGTTGGACGAGTACGCCGGGCACGCACCGGATTTACGTGGGCAGCTCGTCAGGGGATATTCGGGTGCAGCAATTGTTTCAGTGGACCGCGCCTCGCGATCCGCGCACGCCGCCAGTGGAGGGCCCGAGCCTGGCGGATTTCTTTTGAGGTTACCCGTGGGGTGATCCCCAGGCCAGGCGACTCCCGGTCGCCTGGCCGCTGGCCACTGGGTGTCCATTTCCTCCTGTCCAGCACGTCGACATTCAGTTGCGGTTCTATCCGCCTGAATTTTCGCCGTCCAAGACATGAATGTAGTCGCTCTCCCTGCGCTGGGGCGCCGCCCCTCATCCTGGCTCGAGATTTTGTGGGCACTGCCGGTCGAGGCCTTCTGGAGCTGCTTTGCCGGTGTGCTCGGCTTGATGTCTTGTAACGCGTTCTGGCGCCTCGGCGATACGTTCGTTCGCGACTACGACGAAGGTCGGTATGGAGTGGCGGCAAGCGAGATGCTCCATCGCCACTCGGTGCTCGTGACCACGTATGCGGGAGCCACCGAGTTCTGGAATCTGAAGCCGCCGCTCGGCTACTGGCTACTCGAATTATCCTATTGTCTCGTCGGCGAGAGTCCCTTGGCGCTGCGATTGCCCGCAGCGGTGTGTGCGTTGGCTACAACCGCGCTGGCCATGCTCCTGACCCGGCGCGTGGCCGGGCCGCGAGCCGCAATTCTTGCCGGCATCATTCTGGCAACCGCGTTTGGCTTCCTCGCCCACCACGGCGCCCGCAGCGGCGAGCTCGATGCCCCGCTGGCACTGCTGTTGTTTCTCTCCCTGCTGCTGGCGCCGCGCCTGTTCGACTCCAGAGCAGCCCGGCTCGGGATGGGACTGGTGCTTTCGCTCGCCTTCCTGCTCAAGAGTTTCGCGATACTGCCTTATGTCGCTGCAGTCGCAACCTACTGTCTGCTCACGCGGGGCATCTCGTCCTGGCGCGTATGGGTACTTCCCCTATGTATTTCGATCCTCGTCACGGCTACGTGGGCCGTAGCGCGGACGATTGCCGAAGGCTCCAGCGAGTTCGTACGCAGGATGTTCGTGGAGGACCTGCTGTTGCGCTCGACAACTGCCATCGATCCCGTCCAAGCCAGCGTATGGGATTATGTCGGCGCACTGTTCGATCGGCTGGCTCCGTGGCCGCTAGTCGTCCTCATAGCCTCGAGTCTGTCGGCACGCTTCGCCTCGCGCCGGCTATCCGGAGATTTCGGCATTCTGCTGTGGTGTTACTGTCTGATTCCGCTGTTGCTGTTTACGCTCGCGCGAACACATCACTCCCACTACATCATTCCGCTCTACCCGGCGTGGGCAATCCTCGGGGCGGTGGCGACAATGGAGGTTTTGCAGGCTGCGCGCCGTGCACAGTGGACAATCCCGGTTGTATGCCTGCTGGTGGCCTGTATAGCAGCATGTGAGGGGCGCCTCATAGCGCACATGGAGGTTCACGATCGGCTCAGTCCGGCACAGGTTTTCCTGACCTCGTTGCGTCAGCGCCTCGCGCCCGGTACCCCGTTGTTTACAACTTTTACGCCGTCCTATTCCGAGCGGTTCTTCCTGCAAGTGGTCGACGGCTTCGTCCTCGATGAGATGCCGATGGAGAAGCCATTCCACGCGGGCGGCGTGGTGCTGGTCAAGAGCGCGGAGCCCGGACAACGGTCCCGGGACTGGATGCCCGGCGCGGTGGTTCTCGCACGGCATAAGAATTACATATTGGTGCGGTTACCGGGATGATTGGCGCTGCCGCCCCCTTGCTCCTGTGTCAAAATCAAAATGTGGATCCCAAGGACCGATTGACCCGCTATTTCCTCGAGACTCGGGCTGAGCTGCTGCGATTCCTGAGCCGGCGCAGTGGCAAGAGTGAGGCCGAAGATGTCCTGCAGGATGTCTGGGTCAATTTGCGCGAGCGCAGCGATCCGGCGTCTTGGCGCGAGCCGCGGGCAGTGCTATTCACTGCCGCCGCAAATCTTGCGACAGATCGCGCCCGCCGCAATGCTACTGCCGACAAGTACTGTACCGATGGGGAAACCCGCTCCGATGTGGTTTGCCCGCGGTCCGGGCCCGAGGCGCAGGCCGGCGCAGCCGCCGATCTGGAGCGACTCGATGCGGCGCTCCGGGAGCTGCCGTATGCCTGTCGGGTTGCGTTTCTATTGAATCGGATTGAAGCGCAGACGCACGCGCAGATCGCGGCACGCCTCGGTGTTTCCAAGAAGTCTGTGCAGCGCTACATCGAGCGGGCCATTCGACACTGTATGCGCGTGGCGGATCTATGAGCGCCGAGCTGCATCTGGAGCAGGCCATTCGGGTTTGGACACGCCGGCATGCCGGGACGTGGACCGAAGAGGACGAGCGGGAGCTCTCCAGGTGGCTTGCGGCTGCTCCGGAGCACCGGGCCGCTTACGAAAGAGTTGAGCGCTTCTGGGGAATGGCAGGCCAGCTCAAAAGCCCGGGCGATGATCTACCAGTGTCACGCTCAATCTTCACAGCGCACCGGGTCGGGGTGGTCTGCGCGGCGGTGGTGATTGCCGCGCTACTTATCCCTGTTTGGTATCAACTCGACCGTTGGTGGAGTGGTGTGCCGGCCCACTGGGTCGCTGAGCGGGGTGCGTCCAGAACGATTCTCCTACAGGACGGCACCCGGGTCCTGCTCGATGCGGATTCCGACATTGTAGTGAAGCTGGGTGCACACGTGCGCCGAGCATCGCTCGTCCGAGGTGAGGCCCTGTTCACGGTGACGCACGATGTCTCGCACCCGTTCGAAATCGAGATCGGCCAGGGGCGTGTCCTGGATCTCGGCACCCGCTTCGATGTCGAGAAATTGCCGGATGCCGTTCGCATCGCGGTTTTCGAAGGACGGGTTGGCGTCAGGACTCGCCATGGCGAGGTCGTGTTAGGAGCTGGCCGCAGCGGTGGCTACGACAGCAGGGGCACATTGCTGCCGGTCAGCCAGACGGATCCCGCCGCTACGCTGCGACCTGATGGCATACGACAGTTCGATAGCGAGCCCCTCGGCACGGTGATCGCTCGACTGGCGCGCTACCACCGGGTGACATTCGAATTCGCCGATCCGAGCCTGGCGCACCTGCGGGTGAGTGGAACCTTTCGAGTCGCCGATCTGTCCTTGTTCTTGCGCACTCTGAGCACCGCGCTGCCCATCGAGGCACGTTGGATCGGGCCACAGCGAGTGGAGTTTGTGTCGAGCAACAATACCCCTGACCAGGATCCGGCGGGACGAGCGGACAGCGGCGAATAGTCGATGCGCTTCGGGGTCCGCTGGAGAGTGACGCTGGCGCAGAATGT
>Ga0105240_10007572_pt1 | contig 15732 bp, 9 predicted proteins | sample KBSC54metaG_FD_80426 | JGI IMG/M metagenome (GOLD analysis project Ga0105240, IMG submission 80426) | Corn rhizosphere microbial communities from Kellogg Biological Station, Michigan, USA - KBS C5-4 metaG | ecosystem: Host-associated > Plants > Roots > Rhizosphere > Soil | place: Michigan, USA... | reverse complement strand
TTCCTGCCGAAAGCCGCGAAACCCGGCACGAAGCTGCCGACGATCGTGCACATTCACGGCGGTCCCCATGCGCGCGCCGACACGTGGGCCAACGGATTCGGCGTGTTCGAGGCGCAGATCTTCGCCTCGCGCGGCTATGCGGTGGTCGTCCCCAACTTCCGGATCACCCCGGGCTTCGGCGGCAAGATCTACTACGCGGGATTCGGCAGCTATGGCAAGCAGATGTCCGAGGATCACGAGGATGCGCTGAAGTGGGCGGTCGACCAGGGCTTCGCGGATCCGCAGCGTGCGTGCATTTCCGGCGCCAGCTATGGCGGTTATGCGGCGCTGCAGGCGATGGTGAAGACACCCGGGCTGTTCAAGTGCGCGATTGCCGGGCTTGCGCCGACCGACATGGAATTCCAGATCACCACACTCGAGGGCGACACCGGATGGAACGAACCGGCGATGAAGTTCTGGAAGACCGTCATCGGAAGCGACGATCTGGGCTCGAAAGCAGTCAGGGACGTCTCGCCGGTCTACAACGCGGACAAGATCAAGGGTGCCGTATTCCTCTACGCCGGCCAGGACGATATCCGGGTCCCGATCAGCCAGATCAACCGGATGAACCGCGCGCTGCGCGCAGCCGGCAATCCGCCGGCGGCATTCGTGGTCAAGGAAAAGGAAGGCCACGGCTACGGAAAGATCGAAAACCTGCTCGATCTGTATACGCAAGTGCTCAAATTCCTCGACGCACAGATCGGCAGTGGGGGTCAGACACCGTTAAAGTAAAACATTAACGGTGTCTGACCCATTGATCCCGTTGGCATGGCGTGGGAACATCGGCGGTCGCGAATCGACGAGAATTACCGATGCCGGCTGCGCCCCTGATCGCGTGCCCCGAATGCGATCTGCTTCAATATGAAACGCCGCTGCCGCGCGGCCGCTTCGCGTGCTGTCATCGCTGCGGCATCGCGCTCTATCGTCGCACCACCGGCAGCATCGACCGCTCGCTGGCGCTGACGATCGCCGCGATCGCACTGATGGTCATCGCCAATTCGCTGCCGATCGCCAGCATCGAAGTGCGCGGAGAGACGATCGAGACGACGCTGCTGGGCGCCGTTCATGTGCTCTATCGCGAGAATCGCGAGCTCGTCGCGGCGCTGGTGTTCGCAACGACTGTCGCCGCGCCGGTGCTCGAGCTGGGATCGATGCTGTACATGCTGCTGCCGCTGCGTCTCGGACGCGTCCCGGCGCACCTGTCGCTCGCGTTCCGGCTCGCGCCGGTGGCGCGCGAATGGGGGCTGATCGACGTTTTCATGCTGGGCGTGGTCGTCTCGCTGATCAAGCTCGGCAATCTCGCCGACGTGGTGCTCGGCCCCGCGCTGTGGTCGTTCGGGGTCCTGATACTCACGCTGACCGCGATCGGCGTGTTCTTCAATCCGCGCGAGATATGGTCCGACGCGGCGACCTACCAATCGGTGCGACACCGGCGCCTGAGGCGCCAGCGCCGGTTCGTGGAGTCGCTGTCTTGAGCGCTGCGACAGCGATGCGCCGGATGCCGGCTGCCGCGCGGAGCGCGCAGGAAGCCGGGCTGCTGTCGTGCATGGCGTGCACGCTGGTCTCGCGACCGCCCGCGGCATTTGCCGACGGGGTGATCGAGAGCAACGCGCGCTGTCCGCGCTGCGGCGCCGGGCTGCACTGGCGCAAGCCCGACAGCATCGTCCGCTGCTGGGCGTTCCTGGTCGCCTCGTATGTGCTGTACTTTCCCGCGAACCTGCTGCCGATCATGAACACGAGCTCGCTGTTCGGCGCGCAGACCGACACCATCCTCTCCGGCGTGATCTACCTGTGGAAGACCGGCTCGTGGGCGACTGCGCTGGTGGTCTTCGTGGCCAGCATCGCGGTGCCGGTGCTGAAGCTGGCCGTGCTGACGATGCTCGTCGTGACGGTGCAGCGCCGATCGACCTGGCGGCCGAAGCTCCGCGCGCGCATGTATGCGATCGTCAGCTTCGTCGGGCGCTGGTCGATGCTCGACATCTTCGTCGTCACGGTGCTCGTGGCGCTCGTGCAGATCAAGTCGATCGCCGTGATCGAGGCGGGGCCGGGGGCGATCGCGTTCGGCGCCGTCGTCGTGCTGACGATCTTCGCCGCCAACAGCTTCGATCCGCGGCTGATCTGGGATCCGATTCGACCCGACTATGGACCCGACCAGGACTGAGCCGCCCGAGGGCGAGGAGCCCGCGCGTGGCGTGCCTGGCGCCGCCGGTCCGGCCTCGGACGACGCGGCCGATGCGGACGCTGCGAAAGACGGAGCGGCCAATGCGGACGCTGCCGATCCGGCAGCCGCAACGCGCGAGGCTGCCATTCCGGAAGCTGTCGTGCGGCCGCGGCGCAAGCTGCCGTCGCTGGTGGTATGGCTGATCCCTGCGGTCGCGATCGCCTTCGCGCTGTGGGCGCTCTTCGCGACGCTGCACCAGCGCGGGCCGACGATCACGATCGTGTTCAAGAGCGGCGAGGGCATCGAGGCGCGCAAGACCAAGATCAAGTACAAGAACGTCGACATCGGCGAAGTGCGCAGCGTAAGGCTGTCGGAGGACCGCCAGAGCGTGATCGTCACGGCGATCATGACTCCGGAAGCCGATTCGCTGCTGGTCGAGGACACGCGGTTCTGGGTCGTGCGCCCGCGCTTGTCCGGCGGCAGCGTTACGGGCCTGTCGACCCTGCTGGTCGGATCGCACATCGGCCTCGACGCCGGCAAGTCCGAGGAATCGGCGCGCGACTTCACCGGCCTCGAGCAGCCGCCGACGTTCAGCAAGGACCTGCCCGGCAGCCAGTTCGTGTTGCGCGCCGAGGATTTCGGCTCGCTCGACATCGGCTCGCCGGTGTACACGCGGCACATCCAGGTCGGACAGGTCGTCGGTTACGATCTGGACAACGACGGCAAGGGCGTGACGATCTCGATCTTCGTCAACAGTCCGTACGACAAGCAAGTCAACGCGAACACGCGGTTCTGGTTCGCCGACGGCTTCGACGTGACGCTCGACGCCAACGGCCTGAAGATCAACACGCAGTCGATCATCTCGATCCTGATCGGCGGGCTGGCGTTCGAGACGCTCCCCGACATGCCCGGCGAAGAGCCGTCTCCGGAAAACACGTCGTTCCGGGTGTTCTACGACCGCGCGCAGGCGATGAAGGCGCTCTACACCGGATACGAGACGTACACGTTCGAGTTCAGGGAATCGGTGCGCGGCCTGACGATCGGTGCGCCGGTCGATTTCCGCGGCGTCAACGTCGGCGAAGTCGTCGCCACCGACATCAAGTTCGATCCGGTGAAGAAGGACATCACCGTGCCGGTCCGCGTGCGAATGTATCCGGAGAGGCTGCGCGGCCAGCCGGCCCCGTACACCTACAAGAGCGGCAAGCCGGTCGACCACAGGCAATTCCTCGACCTGATCGTCCAGCGCGGATTCCGGGCGCAACTGCGCACTGCGAACCTGCTGACCGGACAGCTCTATGTCGCGCTCGATTTCTTTCCGGACGCCAAAAAAGCGACGATCGACTGGTCGCACACGCCGCCTGACTTCCCGACGATGCAGGGCAGCCTGCAGGAACTGCAGTCGACGCTGGCGGCGATCGCGAACAAGCTCGACAAGGTGCCGTTCGAAAAGATCGCGAATCAGCTGACGTCGACGCTCGAGGCAGGCAACCGCCTGTTTGCGAAGCTCGACGACGACACGGTGCCGGCGCTGCGCACCACGCTCGAGGAAGCGCGCAAGACATTGCAGGGCGCCACGACGATGATCGATGAGCTCGGGACGAAGACGCTGCCGGAGGCCCAGTCGACGCTCGGCCAGTTGAAGAAGACGCTCGCGTCGATCGACCAGGCGGTGACGCCCGAGGCGCCGCTGCGGCGCGACCTGCAGGATTCGCTGCGCGAAGTCGGGCGGGCGGCGCAGTCGCTGCGCGTGCTGGCGGATTATCTGGAGCGCCATCCCGAGTCGCTGCTGCGCGGGCGCGGAGAGGATCCGAAGTGATCGCCATTGGTGGGCGGCTGCAATGGCACGCGCTGCTGCTGGCTGCGGCGTCGATCGCAATCGCCGGTTGCGGCGCCGTTCCGGTGCAGCACTATTACGTGCTGACGCCGCTGGACGCGACGACGTCCAATGCAAAGCCGGCGAATGCCGGGCCGCCGGCCATCGCAATTTTCGTCGACAAGGTGCACGTGCCCGATATCGTGGACCGCCCGCAACTGGTGATCGGCACCGGCGACAACAGCGTGACGATCCTCGAGCAGCAGCGCTGGGCGGAGCCGTTGCGGGTAGCGATCGCGGAAGTCGTTGCGCTCGACCTTGCGCGGCTGATCGACGGTGCCCGGGTATCGGCGGCGCAACAGATCTCGATTCCCGGCGACGCATGGCGGCTGTCGCTGGACGTGCAGCGCTTCGAATCGCATCCGGGCGATTCCGTGGTGATCGAGGTTGCATGGACGCTGCGCCGCGGGGATGGAGAAGCGAACGCTGTCACCGGAGCGGCCGCCGTATCCAGATCCGGTCGCTCGTCTGCTCGCGAGACAGTTGCGGGCACGGGGTACGACGCCATCGCACAAGCGCACAGCAAGGCGCTGGCCGACATCAGCCGGGAAATCGCGGCAGCGGTCGCACGCTGAAATTGGCCGGAAAATCGCGGCAGCGGTGCGCCTGAGCAGCCTGCGTCCGCCGGGCAGTCGGGCGAGGCGATCGCCTCACCCCCGCATATAGTCGAAGGCCGACGCGCAAGTCCGCCATTCTGATTATTGACAACGTCGGACCACCGACACAGAATTTCGCCGAACCTCAAAAGACCTGTCGGACCCCGACCCCATCTCCCGGGGAAGTGGTCGTGCAAGGCGTTTCAGCACTGCCATCGCGCACACAGGACGCGTGCGCGTCATTTCGAATTGCCTCGACGGGAGGTACGATGAAACGGCTGTTATCCCTGCTGCTCATAGTCGTGATGGTTGTCACGCCGTTCAGCCGGGCGCTGGCCTCCGCAGGCCCGCCATCCCTTCCGGCCGAGTCGTTGACCCGCCTTCCCGGCCACCGTCCCGCGGTCCTGGCGCTTGCGACCGAAATCGCCACTCCCCTCAAGGCGGCGCAGGATGCGACGATCCAGCTGACGATCACGCTGCGACGGGCCGATCAGCAAGGCTTCGACCGCTATCTCGCCGACGTCTATGACCCGCAGTCCGCCGGCTTTCGCCATTTCCTGACACAGCCGGAACTGAACGCGCGCTTCGGCCCCACCGCGGAATCGTACGCGCGCATCCGCGATTACATGGTCCGGCATGGCTTTACGCTGACCCAGGGATCCGAAAACCGGCTGACGCTTTCCTTCGAGGGCACGCGAGCGCAAGCCGAAGATGCCTTTGCAATCGGCATCCGCAACTACGAACGCGACGGGCGAAAGTTCTACGCCAACGACAATGACCCGGCGCTGCCCGGCGACATCGCCGGAGACATCGTCGGTATCAGCGGACTGTCCGATTTTGCGGTGCGCCGTGCGCCAGGCGACAAGGAAGCGCCGAAAACGGACTGCGGCCTCGGGCCCAATGGCGTATCGCTCGTCCTGGGACTGGCGGGTTCCATCACGGGCTTCGAACACGGGCTCGCCGGCGGACTGTTAGGCGCGCTGGTCGGCGCCCTGATGTATCCCGTCTATTGTCTGGGAGTGATTTTGGGCGCTGCAACCGTCAAGGGCGAGGCGCTCGACTCGTACTGGATATGCCTCGAGTACGCGGCAAACCCGGACGCCTGCATAAAGCCCGACCCGCCGAGCACGCAGAAGATAGGACTTCTGGAATTCGATACCTTTCACCAGAGTGACGTCGCGAACTGGCTGGCGCTGCTCAAGGTGGATCAGGACATCGTGAATCGATTGAGCCAGGTGCACATCAATGGCGGCGTCGCAAGCCCGGGCGCGGGCGAATCCGAAGTCCTGCTGGACATCAATGCAATGCTGATGACCACCATGTTCACGACGACGCAATATGTGGTCTACGATGCGCCGGCGAACACCAGCTTCGAGCAGTTGTTCAACGCGATGATCAACGACGGCATGACGGTCATCAGCAATTCGTGGTCGCAATGCGAAAGCCAGACATCGCTTGCGGAAGCGCAAAGCATCGACACAGTGCTCGCGCAGGCGGCCGCCGCAGGCATCAGCGTGTTCAATGGCACCGGCGACAGTGGAAGCACCTGTCTCGACGGCTCGCCCAACACAATCGGTGTTCCCGCCGATTCGCCGCATGCAACCGCGGTCGGCGGCACCAGCTATACGCCGGGACCGGGACTGACCTACGGCAGCGAATCCTGGTGGAACAGCGGCGCGGGCCAGGGCGGCTTCGGCGTCAGTCAATATTTCACGCGGCCGTCGTACCAGAACGGCTTGAATGCGTCGGCAATGCGCAGCGTCCCCGACATCACGCTGAACGCCGATCCGCGCAACGGCGTGACGATCTGCCAGGCATCCAGAGGCGGCTGCCCGACCGGTTTGCTGTATGGCGGTACCAGCCTCGCAGCGCCGCTGATGGCCGGTGAAGCCGCACTGCTCAATACAGCGCTCGGATTCAACATCGGCAACGCAAACGCCGCGTTCTACCCGTTGGGGGGAACACTTGCATTCCACTCGGCGGCAAGCATGGGATCGGATTTTGCCCACGTCGGTCTCGGGACACCGAGCCTCGACTACCTGCAGCTTGCGTTGAGCCAGCAGACGATCGGACCGGTGGATGCCGTGGCCTCGCGCGCATTCGGCACCCCGCAGGTGTCGGCAGACGGAAACAGCAAGGCCATCGTCCAGGTGAACCTGATCGACAGCCAGGGCTACCCGATCAGCGGCAAGAGCATCTCCCTTGCGCAGAGCAATGGCGGCCACGCAGTGATCAGCCCTGCCGGTGCAATTTCCAACGTCTACAACGGTGCGGCAGTCTTCGAGATCACGGATTCGACAATCGAAAACCTCACCTTCACTGCGACCGATACCACTGACAACGTTCAACTGGTCCAGACGGTGCCGGTCAGTTTCGTTTCTCCACCCGCCACCAGCGGAAATGTGCTCGCCTCGCCGAACTCCGTCCTGGCCAATGGTTCCGCAACGTCGACGATCACCGTGACGCTGCTGAATGCGAACAGCCAGGGAGCGCGCAACAAGGTCGTAACGCTGTCGCAGCAAGGCGGCCATTCGATTGTCACCGGCCCGACGCCGGCGGTCACCGATGTCAACGGACAGGTGCAGTTCACGGTCAGCGACGGCTTTGCCGAGACGGTGACCTATACGGCGATCGATGTCACGGACGGCAACCTGCCGGTTCCGGGCTCGACTCAAGTCACCTTCACCGGCGGCAGTACGTCTTGTTCTGCAAGCGTGACCCCGCCGGCAGCCGCCGCAGGATTCGCCCTGGGCACATTCGCCAGCGGATTCCCGGCCGCGAACTTTTTCTATGGCGGCGTAAATTGGGGCGGCTGCAACGGGGCATCGAATCCGGCATTCGATACTGCTGCCAATGTCATCGTCTCCGATTTCTACACCGGCGCGCTCTACAAATTCAGCGCCGCGGGCGGCGCAGTCCCCTCGACTGCGATCCTCGGCAATGTCGGGCAGACTGTGCAGCAGCCTGTATTCGGACTCGACGGCAGCCTGTACGTGTCGCGCGGCTCGACCGGCAGCGGCTTCACCAGCGGCAATATTCTTCGTGTCTCTCCGAGTACCGGCGCCGTGCTCGCGACCGTTGCCACGGGGTTGACGTGCCCGAGTGGCCTGGCTGTCGATCCGCTGTCGGGAGACCTGTTTTTTACCGACACCTGCAGCGGCGGCGGCTCCGACAATGCGTCGCTCTGGCGAATCCAGGGTCCGGCGTCCGCGACGCCGACTACGGTCGTTTACGCAACGCTTTCCTCGACGCCCAACACCCCCGTGTCGTTTGCGCCGGACGGAACGATATATGGCGTAACCGGTTATTCGGGCGCGGGCGCCGTCGTGCGCATCGACGGAACCAACCGCCCGCAGCCCGCCGCTGTCACGGTACTCTCCGGCATCTCATCCGATTTTCCACCGACGATCGGGCAGACAACGGCGAACGGTGCCGCGAAGTCGCTGATCGTCCATTCCGGCGGTCAATTGAAGCTTGTTGACATCACGACCGTTCCCTTCACGACTACCGTGATGGCGACAGGGACGATTTCCACCGGCACGATCGGCATCGACGGTTGCCTGTATGCCGGCACCAACAATGTCATTTATCGGCTGACGTCAGCCAATGGAACGTGCGGCTTCAAACCCACCAATCCTTCGCCTGCACTGGTCCTGAGTCCAGGCCAGCCGACGCCCGACCCGGCGCAGGGTACGACGCTGGCAATGACCGCAAGCTTTGCGAATATTTCCGTTCCGCAGGGAACGGCGGTCACGTTTGCGGTCGTTGGCGCCAACACCGCCGTCGTGATGGCACGCACCGATGCGAATGGCTCTGCGTCCGCAAGCTACCCCGGAATATTCAGCGGCCGCGACTACGTGGTCGCGTCCGCAATCGTGAATGGCACGAATCTCGGTTCGAATGTCGCGACTGTCAACTGGGCGGCCGGCATGCATTCGACCCTGCTCGATATCAACGCGAATCGGTCGATCGCGAAGCTCGGCCAGTCCGTCCCGCTCCAGGCGACGCTGTATGACCAATCGCTGGCGCCGCGCACGCCGCTGGCGGGCCAGACGGTGCGACTGGCCATCGGTGCGCAATTCTGCGACACGATCACCAATGCAAGCGGCATCGCCACCTGCAGTGTCATCCCGTCCTCGGTGAACGGCTTGTTTGCCTTGACAGCGTCGTTCGCCGGGGCCGGCACGTATCTGCCGACTTCATCCACGCGCGACATCCTCATCAGCAGCGCGCCGACGCTGGATATCGATCTGGATGGCAACTACGACGCGCTGACCGACGGCTTGTTGTTCATGCGCGCGCTCTTCGGCTTGTCGGGCCCGGGTTTGACAGCCAACGCGCTCGGTCAGAACGCATTGCGCACCGATCCGGCAGTCATAGCGGCCTACATCGCGGGCCTCGGGAGCGCCGCGGATATCGACGGCAATGGCGTGATCGATGCGCTGACCGACGGCCTTCTCGTTATCCGTTATCTATCCGGCTTGCATGGCGACGCGCTGATATCCGGAGCGATCGGGCCGAACGCCCAGCGAAACGCTTCGCAGATCGAAAGCCATATCCAGAGCCTGATGCCGTAGGTGGCAGACAGGCATTGGACAAGCGATGGCAGCCGCTTCGCATGCTGCCATCGCTGCGGCGCTGCGCTCCATTGCCGCGCGGCGAACGGATCGAGACGACGCTGCCGGGCGCCTTTCATGCGCAGAAAGTCCTAGACCTTGTCCAGCCGAAACTCTTCGATGCGATCAGGGATTGAACCGACTTCGGCTCGTGGCGGGATGCCGCCGCGTTTCTTGCCGCCTTCGCAGGTTCCGAATCGTTCCTTGAACGCAGGTGGTAGTTCGCGGCTGTTCGGCGCAGCGATCCACAGACGGAGCAGATGACGCCGGCGCTCGAGATCGGGGAAGTCCTCGAAATTCGTTCGGGCATGGAGGACGCAGTAGTTGTTTGCGATCTGGAAGTCGCCGGGCTCCATCTGGAAGGAGAGTGCCATGCCAGGTTCGTTGGCGATTGCGTCGAACAAATCGAGGGCCTCGACCTGCGTGGGCGTGAGCCGCGGCACATCGGGAAATCGCTGGGCAGACTCTATGTAGCCGCGAATGTAACGGCAGGTCACCAACCCCTTGTGGTACGACAACACGGGCAGAGCGTAGTACGGCCGATCGCCTTCCTCTTCGCGTCCACGTTCGCCGCGGCGGTCGATGTAAAACGGGCGATAGAGCTCGGCGAGGAGGTCCGGGCGGCGGTCCTGCATTTCGTTCTGGATCGCAGTCACGCTCACCAGCCGCGACAGCCCGCCTGCCTTCGCCTGTTGCAGGCACATAAGCAGAATCAGGTCGCTCTGGTCGTTGTGAAAGATGAGCTCCGCCGTTGTCTGGTAAGCGCGAACATTGCTCTTGTTGATGTCGAGCCCCGTGTTGCGCACGTGGCCGAGCAGATGTCCGTCGGCGTTCTGGGAAAGAGGAATGCCCAGGTGTTGTCCGAGGCCCCAGAAGATGTCCTCCGCATCCATTTCGCTGAACCTTGCAATCGGAAATCCGCGCATCAGGAAAAATCCGCGCCCATATTCGAGCTCCTCGAGCATCTGCTCCAGCACCGCTGAGAATTGCGGCAGGGGAAAGTCACGCTTCGTGAATGCCGGCGCGCGCAGCCCTCGCGAGCGAACACTGCGCAATGCGCTCTCGATTTCCTCAAGCGCGCCCGGCGGAAAATGAAAAATCCAGTCGTCGCGCTGCTGCAGTTCGGCGCCATGCCACAGCCCCGGTTGTTGGCTGAGCGGCTGAGAAGGCATCGATGGGGCAACGGGAATCACGGGACACCTCATTAATTGCAGTCGGTAACTAAGTATTGAACGAACACGCAGCGCTGTCAATCCCGGACAGTCGAGCCCGAGCGACACAGCACTTGACCTAGAATGCGTCCGGATGCCGACCGCTGTGGCGAGGCCGATGATGAGAGCAAAGGGTGCTGATACGAATGTAGCCAGCCGACGCGAATGGTCGGCTGCGGGCCGTGCGTTGCCTGCACACGTGGGTCGCTACAACCGCGGGCTGATTCTTGCGCACCTTGCAAGAGACCCGGGCATGTCGAGGAGCGACATCGCGGCGGCGACCGATCTTACCCGGCCGGCGGTCACCAGGATCGTAGACCAGATGATCCACGATGGGTTGGTGCAGGAGCGGCCCGACGAAGCAGGTTATGCCGGCCGCGGTCGGCCGCAGGTAGGTCTCGAATTGAGGGCGGACGGGGGATTCGTCCTTGGCGTCGGGCTCGGCGCATACGAGCAGTCGATCCGGCTCGTCAATCTCCAGGGTGAATGCGTTGGCCGCGAGCACTTCGACCTCGCCGATGCTGAAACCGTGATCCCGACGATCACCGCGGCGGCCCGGCGGCTTCTTCGAACGGGTCGCGTGCGACGGGATCGGCTACTGGGGATGACCGCCGGGATCGCCGGCGTTGTCGATCACATTCGTGGCGCTGTCATCGAATCACCGAACATTGGATGGCGTGCCGTCAACTTCGCGAGCGCACTGGAGCGCCGGCTGCAGATTCCGGTCTTCGTCGATGCGCTGCACCACGTGCTGAATGTGGCTGAGGCTCGCGCAGGGCGCGGGCGTCCGGTCGACAGCAGCGTCCTCGTGAATATCGCGCTCGGCATCGGCTCGAGCGCCATCGAATTCGGAAAAGTCCTTCGAGGCGCCCACGCGATGGCCGGTCAGATCGGCCACCTGCACGCGCCCGGTGCAACCGAGCTCTGTACGTGCGGGCGATACGGCTGCCTGGACACCGTCGCCTCGGGATACGCGGTCCTGCGCAATCTCGACAGCGTACCCGCACGCCGCGTGGCGCATGAGCACACGCGGGAGGAGATAGATCTTCTTCTCGAAGCGATCCACCGCGAACGGCGCGGCGATCTCCGGACACAAGCCGTGTTCCACGATTGCGGGGCGAAGCTCGGAGAGGCGCTCTGCGCCGTCTTGTCCATCCTGGATCCGTCCAGGATCGTGCTCGCCGGCCCCCTGGCGCAGGTCTCGAGCTTCGTCGAGGGGGCACGGACGCGAGTGCGCCTGCCGCATGATGCTGCCGGAGCGCACGGTTCGTCGATCGATCTCTGCACGTACGAAGCCGACGAGGCGGCCGCGATTGTGGCGCTACAGCACTTCGTCTTCCCGCTGGGGATGGACGGATTTGCGCGAAGGCCGTAATCTGCGTTAATTACCTGCTGTAACTATATCGTCAGAGGAAAAACGTGCAATTGCTATCGCTGCTTCCGTTGACGCTTGCGTCATTCTTCGGCGGGTCGAGGCTGTCTCACGCGGAGACCTATCCGTCGCATCCGGTCACCGTTGTCGTTCCATACGGCCCCGGTGGCAACGCGGATCTCGCAGCGCGCTCGCTCGCCGCCGTTGCGTCCCGGTACCTGGGCCAGCCGATCGTCGTGGTCAATCGGGCGGGAGCAGGCGGCATCATTGGCTCGCGATTCGTCATCGACGCTCCGAAGGATGGCTACACGCTGCTCCTCGCGCGCGTCGGCTCACAGGCGGTGGCTCCTGCGCTGGACCCCGCGGTGACTTATGGATGGAACGATTTCTCGATGCTCGGCATGCTCGAAATCGACCCCTATGTCTGTGTCGTCAGCTCGAAATCGCCGCTCCACAGCTTCGTCGATCTTACCGACGCTCTCAAACAGAGGCCGGGGAAACTGAGCTACGCGTCGACTGGCAACTTCGATGCGAGCGTCGTCTTTCCGATAAAGATCTTGCTCAACCTGGGCCTGGCGCCTGATGCAGCGCTCAAGGTGCCATACAAGGCGAGTGCCGAGACCGTCACGTCTCTCTTGAGCGGGCAGACGGACTTCGCCTGCAACGGCATCTCACCGTATACGGGCAACATACAAGGGGGAGCACTGCGTGGCCTCGTCGTGTCCACTCGGGAACGAGTCGGACAGGTGCCGGAGATCCCGACGGCGAAGGAGGTCGGCATGCCCGATCTGGAGCTCGTCTCCGGCTGGAGTGCCCTCTACGGACCCCCGAATCTCCCGCAGGATGTGGTCGAGCGGTGGACGCAGGTGCTCGAGAAACTGAAAGCCGATCCCGAGTGGAACGCACAACCGGCGAAGAGAGGCTCGATTCCCACCATCATGTCTCCGGCGGAGACCGGCGTATTCGTCGAGGCGCAGTACAAGGCTTACAAGGCGCTCGCGCCGCTGATCACTCCGAAGTAAGAAGTGGCGATCCTTGTCTTCGGCGGAACCGGGTTGATCGGTTCGTCCATCGTGCGCGCGCTCGCGGGTCGCGGCGAGCACGTGATGGTCGCGAGCCGGCGGCCCGGACACATCGGCGTTGCGAACGTCGAATGGCTGCACTGCGACGTCGGGCAGCGCCAGGCAGTGCAATCGGCCTTCGCGACCGGTCGTCCGCAACGCGTCGTGCACCTCGCTGCAGCGCTGCAGTTCGAATGCGCGAACGATCCTTCGCTGGCGGCGCGCGTGAACATCGCGGGCACGAGCAACGTGCTCGAGTGCGCCCGCGAAGCGGGCGTGCAGCGGGTGGTCTTCGGCAGCAGCGTCGCGGTCTATGGCGAGCGGCACGACTTGATGCGCGAGGACGATCCTCCCGGGCCGTCGTTATCGATCTACGGCGCGGCCAAGCTGTTCGAGGAACGACTGGGCGCCGCAATGGCCAGGCGTGGAGGGGCGCAATTCGTGGCTTTGCGCTACAGCGCCGTATTCGGCGCCGGCAGCTTCGAGGGCCGGGGTATGTCGCGCGTGCGCAACATGATTGCATCCACGTTCAGCGGACAGGATGTCGAGATTGCAGATGCAAGCGGCGACGAAGCAGCGCAATTGACCTATGTCAGCGACGCTGCAGATGCGACGCTGCGCGCGCTGGACGTGTCTGCGCTCGGGCACCCGGTCTACAACGTTGCAGGGCCGCCCGAGAACTACGCTACGTTGCGCGAGTTCGCGCAAAGCGTCGGACAACTCTCTCCTCGCGCCGGGCATGTAACTTTCTCGGGTCGGGCAGCCAGTCTCGGTCGGGTAGACTTGTCGCGGATCGAGAACGACTTGCAATGGACACCGCAAGTGCGAATTTCCGAGGGCCTTCGGATCCTGTTTGGTGCAAGGGCTTGAAATCGGCACGGGACCATTGCACTCGCCGCGCCGCTATTCTGCGGCGACTTTCGTAAGGTTGTCGTCCGAGTTGCGGTCGATCCGCTTGTTGAACGGGTCGATGCCGACCACCAACGGCAGCTTGTCGACGATCATCGTCACCTGCTGCCTGCCGGTCTTCATCGGCCGGCGATCGGTGAACAGCACTGCGTCGTTCGTGTAGCCTTTCTTGCCGGGCTCGACGCTGAACGCGCCGATGTCGAACGGCTCGTCGAGCGGCGCCTCGGTCTCCTTGCCCTTGCCGTCGGCATACAGCTTCTTCCCCTCGACGGTGAAGGTGACCTCGTACTTGCCGTCGGTGGTTTTCTTCGCTTTCGCGTCGCTTGCCTTCATGTCGTACAGCGTGATCTTCTCGAACAGGTCCGTGATCAACTGGTCGTGCTGCGGCCCGGCCTCGGCGCGCAGAAGGCGCAGGAAGTCGGTCGATGACGGATAGGGCGCCGGCTTGAACGCGTACTGCGCGAGCAGTTTTTGCAGCGCGCGGTTGACCACGTCCTCGCCGACGACTTCCTTCAGCCAGTACATCACCAGCGACCCCTTCTGATAGTGGATGTATTGCTGGTTCTCGACGCGATACAGCGGCAGCTCTTCGATGACTTCGCCGCCGCGCGCGCGCAGATAGCCGTCGAGCTCGCCTTTGAGGAACTTGCGGATCTGCTCCTTCCCGTAGATCTTTTCCATGACCAGCAGTGCGGAATACTGTGCGAACGTCTCCGAGAGCATCGTCATCCCCTGCTTGTGCGCGCCGATCACCTGGTGCGCCCACCATTGATGCGCGACTTCGTGCGCGGTCACGTAGGTCACGAGGTCGATCTTCTCGTCGTTCTTCGAGTCCTTGTGGTTCTGGATGAAGCCGATCCCCTCCGAATACGGAATCGTCCCGGCGAATGCCTGCGCGAACGTCTGGTACGTCGGAAACTCGAGGATGCGCGCCTGGTGGAACTGGTACGGCGAGAAGCGCTCGCTGTACATGTCGAGCGAAACCTTCATCGCATCGAGCATCCGCTGTACGTTGTGCTCGTGCGGCGGGTGATAGTAGACGGCGAGGTCGACCGCTTTCCCGTCCTTGCTCGTCCACGCATCCTTCTTCGCCGCGTAATGCGCCGACTGTATCGAGAAGAAATTGTGGATTGGCGCGTCGGTCTTCGTCACCAGCGTGCGGCGGTTGCCAGAGGTGGTGTCGCTGACCAGGTAGCCCGGGACGACCGGCACCTGGTCGGCATCGGTGGTCAGCTTGATCTCCGCGTTGACGAAGTCGGAGTCGTTGCGCAGGTAGTGATTCGCATTGGCCGTCTCGTCCTCGACCTTCGGCAAGCGCAGCTCGGGCGGCAACCCGTACTTGCGCCGCTTCGAGCGGTCCTGCAGCAGGAAATCGCGCGACATGCCGAGGAACGGGGCCAGTGCCGCGTTGTTGACGAACGTGCCGTTCCCGACGATCTGCGTCAACGGCTTCGAATTCGGAAAGCCGCGCTCTTCGAGCAATGTCGTGAAGCGGATCGTTTTCTTCCCACCCGGTTGCAGCGGCGGGTCGAGCGCGTAGATCCGGTATTCGAACTCCGCGTACTCCTTCTTCAGCGTGGCCCCGGGAATGTCGAGCGCCTGCATCTTCAGCGGTCGTATCCATCGCACGTGCAATTCCGGCATCGGCGCCGCGGTCCGGTTCTCGACCACGTAACTCCCGCGGGTGAGCGCGCGCGCCTCGTGCGGATGGAGATCGACGTCGAGCTTGATGTCGACGATCCGCGGCGGCGCGATCTTCTCGAACGGCAGCAGTTCCTTTTCGTAGTTGGCGAGGCGCTTCTCCTCGTCGATCTGCGTCCGGTACGGATTCAGAACATTCGTGTTGTAGAAGATATAGCCGCCGATGACGATCCAGGCGACGAACGCGCCGCCG
>Ga0105240_10007570_pt1 | contig 15735 bp, 15 predicted proteins | sample KBSC54metaG_FD_80426 | JGI IMG/M metagenome (GOLD analysis project Ga0105240, IMG submission 80426) | Corn rhizosphere microbial communities from Kellogg Biological Station, Michigan, USA - KBS C5-4 metaG | ecosystem: Host-associated > Plants > Roots > Rhizosphere > Soil | place: Michigan, USA... | reverse complement strand
CTTTTACCGGTTGTGTTTACCTGGCCGCTCATGGGTTTGCTGCGCGCTATCTCGCTACGGCGATCGGGATTACCCAATGCATAGGAATGCTTGGCGGCTCCGTGGGTCAATTTGTTACGGGGCCATTATTAAAAACCGGGCTATCGGTCACCGCTTTCTGGCTTGTAATCGGGATTGCCTGCGGCATTGTTTGCCTTTTGTTATTTTTCAGTACACCAAAAGAGAATAAGAGCACCGGGAGCAGTAAAGGGTTTTCCAATGTGCTTATTCCTTATCAAATCGTATTTACGAATCTGCAATCCTACCTGAGCGGGATCATTTCGGGCCTATTATTTGCGCCCACGACCATCTTCGCAATGACCTGGGGGGTAACATTCCTGCAGCATGACCGCGGGATTTCCTACAGTAACGCGGTGATCATTTGTTCTATGGTTCCGCTCGGGTGGGTGATCGGCGCTCCATTGCTCGGCTGGATATCTGATCGCATGGGCCGGCGTAAACCCGTCCTGATCGTGAGCATCCTGGTGATGCTGGCCTTTTTGGCGCAATTCGCCTTCTTTCCAACGCTTTGCCCGCCATTCTTATCGATGCTGTTATTCGGAATTTTTTCCGGGTCAGCTATGATCCCTTATTCTATTATTAAAGAAGCTAATCCTGACAGCGTCAAAGGCAGCGCTACCGGTGGAATTAATTTCTTAACGTTTGGCGTAACCGCTATCCTGGGGCCAATATTCGCCCATCTCTTCGGCAAATCATTATTGACCGCAGCAGACCATGGCTGGCATTTTTCAGCTGCGATTGCATTTCTATTGGCAACGACTGCTATGGCGCTTTTCGCCAGTGTTATCATCAGGGAAACGGGCGATTCGATAAAACAACATTCATCTGATTTAAGCAAATAATTATGAAGACGACACATTACATTCTTAAAACGCTCTTGTTCCTTATCGCTGTAATGACGGGTTCGATTGCGTTTGGCCAGGGCGGCTCCCCATCTTATAAAGATGGACTAACGGTCAAATTGGATAGCACGGGCCAAAAATATGTCAGGTTCCTGGTGTGGACAGACTTCAGGGCCCGCTACACCGATCTTAATCCGGGCACGGCTGTCAACGGAATCCCCAAAAACAACATGCTTGATTTTAGCGTCCGGCAATTCCGTTTTGCGTTGTACAGCCAGCTCAGTCAGCGATACCTCGTGCTCGGAACTATTGGTATTGATAATCAAAGCTTCTCCAGCGGCGGTTCAGCCGGAGGTGGAAATACCGGGAATGGGGGGGCCACTTTTAATGGCACATTGGGTAAAAAGCCATCCTTGTATGTGCACGAGTTATGGAATGAATATACAATAGTTCCTGACAACGACTTCGAAACCAAGAAACATAACTTCGCATCGTTGTACATTGGTACCGGCTTGCATTACTGGGTAGGCATCAGCCGGATGTCTTCATTGAGTTCGTTCAACTTTCTCGCGATAGATGCACCCATTTATAACTGGCCATTAATTGATAATTCAGATCAATTGGGGCGCCAGGTCGGCATTTATATAAAAGGCAATATCGGCCCTGTTTCTTACCGCTGGGCTTTGAATAAACCGTTTACGGTCATCACGCCCGCGGCAGCCTATCCTGCAAACGCCCCGGATCTGAATTATGCCGTGGATAATAACGCCAACGGAAATCTTTCCACCACAGGATATGCGGCCTGGCAATTCTTTGAAAAAGAGAACACCTTGGTGCCGTATACAACCGGAACATATGTCGGTACTAAAAAGGTCTTCAATATAGGTGCCGGTTATTATTATACGGCTAATGGAACAACTACACAGGCTAACAATACGACGACATCGCCGCTTATCAGCCATAATATAGCGATTTGGGCAGCGGACGTATTTGCGGACCTGCCGTTCGGCGGGAAGCGCCAAAATTGGGCGTTTACCGGTTACAGTGTTTATTACCACGACAATTTCGGGCCCAACTATTTGAGAAACGGGTCAATCATGAATGAAAATGTTGAACGCGCGGCGAATTACACAGGCGTGGTTTCGCAGTCAGGTTTTGGCAACCTGGCTCCTATCATCGGGACGGGGTCTTCCTGGTTTACCCAGGTTGGTCTGCTGCTGCCTAAGACGCTGTTGAAGACAGATGCAATACGCTTGCAACCTTTTGCCGAATACAGCCTGCAAACCTTTGAAAGATATGGGAACTCAAAATTCACCTGGTGGAGCGCCGGCGGTAACATGTACCTGGACGGCCATCATGCTAAGATTTCCTTTAAGTATCAAACCAGGCCGATCGTGGTGAATAATGAGCAGGCCTTTTCAAAAGGCAGTTATGTAATCGCGACCCAGGTGTTCTTATGATAACGATCAGTTCATTGGGTACCGGCCTGGCTTAGGCCGATACCCATTTCTTTGGTGCGGCACTTCCAAAGGCATTGTAAGTAGCCATTAGGATTCCCTTCAGACCGTTGTGGGCAGAATTAATAGCATAGATGAAGTAAAATTCTCCTTTTTTGACCGTATTCTTAAAACTATGAACTTCGCGTATTTCGATGTCTGCGGGAGCGATCAGTTCCTGGTCCTGGATACAAACCAGGTGCCCGTTTTCAAGAATAAAATCTAACTCATAACCCTTGTTTTGAAGAGCTATAATGGCTTCTGCCTTTGTGCGATAATTTTCCATATCATAAGCTTTAAGAAGTAATTATTTGATCCGTCATTCCATTTGATGCAGCCAAAGCGCATGCCGAATAACAAACAGCTGATAAACAGTTAATTACATCATAAAAAGACAGCAGGTAATAGTTTCATGCCGTTTTTAATCAGCGTTTTAACGAAATCCCAACAGGCGACCGCTCTCTTCTCTAAGCTCCTGTTTTCAAATCATCATGTCATTTCACTAATCGGGCGCTGAATTGCGAAATGCCAAAGGCGACCAGGGGCCAAAATAGCTTATAAATCACTGATAGTCATTGCTATATTATACTGGCACGAGATTTCTGTACGATTAGAAAATTCACCAATAGCTATTAAAATTATCCATATGAAAATCTTACATCTTATTTCGAGTCCTCGCGGCGATGCCTCGTTCAGCACCAAACTTGGTTTGGCAATTATTCATCAACTGCGATCAGCTCATCCTGATACAAGCCTTGTTACGCACAACTTAACCAATACGCCTTTTCCCCACCTGGAAGAGGTGCATCTGAATTCATTTTTTACACCGGCCGAACAAAGAAGCCCGGAACAACTTGCAGCGATAAGTCATTCTGATGCAGCCATTGCTGAAATCAAAGACGCTGATATATTGGTGATCAGCGTACCGATGTATAACTTCGGGATTCATTCGACCTTAAAGGCCTGGATAGACCATATTGCCCGGGCAGGCGTGACGTTCAACTATACAGCCAACGGGCCTGAAGGGTTGATCGTGGGTAAGAAGTCCTACCTGGCTATCGCAACGGGAGGTATTTATTCAGATGGGCCTTACAAAAGCATTGATTTTACAGAACCCTACCTGCGTACAGTGCTCGGGTTTATAGGAATAAAGGATGTAACCGTATTCCGGGTCGAAGGCCTTTCCTCGCCGGAAAACAGGGAACCGGCCTGGGATAAAGCACGTCAGATAGTAGCGTCTGGATTAATGACGGAATGAGTTAATTAACAAAGTTGTCTATTTTTACAGATTTCAGGTAAATGAAATAATCAGGGGGAGCAGTCAGTCTTAGGTAGTTGCATAAATCATCTCATCTATTTTAAATTTAATCGTAATTGTTGTTCCGCTATGGTTTTCAATACGGATGTCGGCTTTGATATCTTCGGAAAGACCACGCATTAACTTCAGACCAAGAGAACCTGACGCCTCCCCAGGTTTATCCGCATTTATTCCAATACCATTATCGGCTATTACCCATTCAACCTGATCATTAATTTGATGCATGCTTATAGCTACGATACCCTTTCTTTTACCGGGGAAGGCATATTTGATAGAATTAGTGACTGCCTCGTTAATAATAAGCGATAAAGGTACCGCATAGGATATTCCTAACTTTATTTGCTCAACATCGAGTTCAAAATGGATATGACTAGAAGTCCCGAAACTCTCCTTTAAATAACTTACTATTTCGGGAATGTAAACGGACATATCAATGGTTTTAATATCCGCCGACTGGTAAAGCTTTTGATGGATCAAAGACATAGCATAAATGCGGTGCTGGCTGTTTTCAATGGCTTTCAAGGCGTCATTCTCCAGGTAAGCGGCCTGCGATTCCAAAAGGCATATTACAGTGTGCAGGTTATTCTTTACCCGGTGATGGACTTCCTTCAGCAACCATTCTTTTGACGAAAGAAGAATATCTTTTTCATGTAATAAGCTTTCTAATAGGCGGTTCTGATGATCTATTTCATCCTTTTGCACCTGTAGTTTCTTATTGTTTTTCTTATTAATGTAATATCGGTTATAAATCGTTCCGATGATAAAAAGTGCAAGGGCTACGCCGATATAGATAAGTTTCTTAACGTTACTGGCTTGCTGGATTTGAAGGGTATTTTTAGCTTGAAGAATCGCGAGATCTTTTTCTTTTTGGGTCATATCCAATTGGATCTTCATGCCGGCTATATTTTTGGCATCATTTAATTCAACAAGCTTCTTGTTGTACGTAACAAATTGGCGGAGGTGCTTTGCCGCAGATTCGTAATTTCCTTGCACGGAATCAATCTTATAGAGCATCCAATTGACATTTGATAAGGCCAATGGTTCGTTCATTTTAGGAGCAGGGATTGCTAAAAAATTTTGAAGATAGATTTTTGCTTTATCGTACTGTTCTATGTCAAAATAAAAAGTACCTATTTTTAATTTAACTGCGGCGGAACGGAAATCTTTAGTAATTAATTTGTCCTGGTCGGAAAGCTGGTCAGCCATTAAGAAATACTTTTCAGCCTGTCCGTGATTTTTTAAACTTTGATAATTTTCGGCCAGCGATGTAAACGCCATTTGTTTATCTACGAGATTGGCTGGCGGGATGTTTTTAAGAGTTTGTGTTAATAGCAATATTGCGTCTTCTGACTTGCCGGTTTCCCGCAAATTTATGACATAATTTAAAAGTGCACGATATACAGCAGGATCGCGGTTTTTACTTAATTGCTCAACGGCTTTTTTATTCCAACTGGCTGCAAATTCGGGTGTAGTTTTATCCCCGTAATGTAACTCAGCAACTCTGGCGTAAAAATACCCGAGGCCTATGTCATCCTTTGTTTCCTGTGATGATTGAACTGCCTTTAGCGCATAATTCATGCCTATATCTTCGTGACCGTTAACTTTGTAAATTAAAGAAAGAAGGTCGCTGGTGTAATGCGTGTAGGGGAATGCCATCGCGTTCTCCAGTTTAAGCGCAGTCAACGCATTTCCTTCGGCCCCTTTTAAGTCATTCAACACAACGCCGAGATACGCCAAATTCATTAACGTATTAACTTGTTTGGAAGGCTCGCTTAGCTCCTGGTACAATTTATTGGCTTTTGCTATGCTATTAATTTTCAGCGTAATCGTAGTTGCTGATGGAGGGCAATAGGTGCCCTGGTAATCCCATGCCTTTGCCTCCATTATCTTGTCACCGGCTTTCTGGCAATTATTAATGAGATTGGTGAAGCAATCTGTCCCTTCTTTTACCCGGTTAGCTTTGAAATAGTTTTTGCCCAATAAACAAAGGCTTTGGTTCGTCCACAATGCGGAATGAAGCGACTCGCTCTCCTCTTTGGCTTTAGATAGAAAATATTTTGCGCTATCCCTGTCTTTTTGATGGTAGCCTGGTTGGAAAGCATAATAAGAGCCTAGTAATACCAATAGTTTAACACGATCTGTGCCATGCAATGCGCTTAATCTTTTTACCGCCGTCCCGGTTTGCCGGGTATCGATCCATTTATTATCTGCCTGAGCAACATCGTCGCCGAAGCCGTCTGTGATCACCGTCCATCTGGTTAATCTCCCTTTACGGCTTACCAGAAGGAGACTGCTATCCTGATCAATCTGGCCGTCCTTTACTACCGTATAATAGTTTAAACTTAACTGTAGCCAAAGTTGCTGTTTTTCGGGGCTTAGCTGGGAGGTCTGCGCATGAATCAGCACAGGATAAATAATAAAAAAAATCAACAGGTTAAAGGATGTGATTTTTTTGACCATGGTGTCTCAAATTTTAACAGATCCGAAAAAACACAGTAAATGTCGTCGGCGCCTTTCCAGATGCTTTTGAATATTATTGCATCAACTTGAAGCCCTCAGACATAGCTGACAATTGCAAAAAAGTAAAGATAGAGACAAGGCTATTAATCCCGCAGGGCCTGGAAGCCAGCGATGACTTTTTCTGAAATTCGATATTAAAATTAATGCCTATTTATGAAAATTACAAGTATCCCGAAAGCGCCTGTTTGAATATAATTCAAACAAAGCCTGATGATGATTTTGTTGGTACAAATCACATCAGGCAGGATAACAAAATACCGGCCCTGGAGCAGTTCCGTAGTTTGGTAAGCGCCCTGGTTTTTATCCGCCCGGCATGTTCTTTCGTAATGTCGAATTTTTTGCCAATTTCTTCCATAGTGAGCGGCGAAAAACTGTCGAGCCCAAAGAATAAAACAAGCAGCTCTTTTTCCCTCGTGCTTAAACACCTCATGGAATACTTAATTTCTTTTTTAACGGCGTCGGAGACTAATTCGGAATCAGTGCCGGAATCTGCGTTAGCCAAAATGTCAAGAAAGTTATGGTTCCCTTCGGGTTTAAATGGCTCATCAAAGGATACCTGCGAGCCAAGTTTGCTAAATAATTCACTCACGGTATCTACATCTGTTTGCAATAAACCGGCTAGCTCTTCGTGCGTTGGTTTCCGGCCATGTTCCTGTTCAAAATCTGAAATCGCTTTGTGAGATCTGTTCAACAGGCACAGTCGGTTATATGGAAGCCGGATCATTCTGGCTTGTCTGGAGATGGCCGTGATAATGGATTGCCGGATCCACCAAACGGCGTAGGATATAAATTTAAACCCTTTAGTTTCGTCATAACGCTGAGCAGCGGTCATCAGACCGATGTTGCCTTCATTGATAAGGTCACCCAGGGTCAGGCCCTGGAATTGATATTGTTTGGCAACGGAAATAACAAACCGCAGGTTAGCTCCGACGAGGCTGTCCAGGGCTGCACGGTCTCCATTACGGATTTTGCCGGCTAATATAATTTCCTGCTCTAAAGTAAGCAGGCTGATCCGGTCTACTTCATGAAAATATTGATCAAGGGATCTGGCTTCGCGCCGCGTAATACTTTGGGAAATAACTAATTGTCTCATTTTGTGCGTAGTGTCAGGTTAGTTCCGGGATTAATTAAAGAGTTATGATTGTGGTTAGGTTTGAAGTGTTTGCCCACAACGTACAGCACGCAGAGTGTAATGATATAAAGGGTCTTTCCAATACCTAAAGAATAGAAATCAAGCATAACCTTTCGGGCATTCTTTTCATTATTCGATTTATTCTCCTTTATCATTTTTTCGGCACTATTCCTTTCGAAAGATTTGGAATATATTGAACCGGTGACTATCACAGTAAAGCAAGTTGCCATCACTATGTGGGTGCTTAAATAGATCATTTCCATCATCTTCAGGATTATTTCCGCGACTGCATAAGTCGTCTATCGGTACCAAACCAAAGTTGAGCCAACAACCAATATTTTGATTTTAAATGAGTTACGAAATATTCAGTTATAATAGGGTCACTTTATTTCGCTATTTCAATGAAGGATTATTGAAATTTAAATGGATCGATTGTAATATCGCCGGCAAAAAATCAGCGCTTGACGGGCGCAGATATTCAATACTTTAATGAACTGATCCTCATTATGAATCATTTCCCTGATTTACGAAAATATTTCGCTTTCCCTGATATTGGCTATCAAATGGTTCGCTTCATTTATAGGGCCAACCCTAAATAAAATGGTGACCTTCGTACCGCGGTCGTTTTCAATATCGATAGACGCATGGAGATCTTCGCTCAGCCCCTTCATCAGTTTCAAACCCAAGGATTCTTGAGGCGTGGCAGCGATAACTGGGTCTATTCCTATTCCGTTATCGGTTACAACGAGCATGATTTCTTGCTGCGTCTTATGCATACTTATCCCGATCACTCCGTTACTTGCACCCGGGAAAGCGTATTTTATCGAATTGGTAATAGCCTCATTGACGATAAGTGCGATAGGTATAGCCTGCGACACGCCTAGCATTAGAGGATCAATGTCCATTTGAAAACGTATTTGTCTTTCTGTACCGAAACTGTCGTTCAGGTATTTGGCGAACTCCGGGAGATATAAGGACATGTCGATAGTTTTTACATTCTCGGATTGATAGAGTTTTTGGTGGATCAGGGACATCGCGTAAATACGATGCTGGCTACTTTCTATCGCCTTCAAGGCGTCATTTTCCAGATACCTGGCTTGCGATTCCAGCAGGCAGATCACGGTATGGAGGTTGTTTTTTACGCGGTGATGTACTTCCTTTAACAGCCATTCTTTCTCCGTCAGCAGATGCTGCAGCAACTGGTTTTTTTGCATAATAATCCGGTTGCTTTTTTGTTTTAGCCTGAAACGGTTATAGATCACTCCTAGCAACAGCAACAACATGATTGAACCTGCCAATATCCATTTTTGCCTGTTTTCTGCGTGTTGCAGTTTCAGCTGCTGTATTTTCCCTTTGTCTTCCAGCAGTTTAATCTCTTGCTTCTTTTGTTCTGTCTCATAGGCTACACCCAATTCCTCTATCTGTTTATTCTTAGTTTCGGTGAAAGTAGAATCTTTGAATCTTTCTAATTGTTGCAGTTGCCTGATGGCAGAAATATAGTTTCCAGAAGCTGAATCCAGTTTGAAATCCACGGTAAGCTCCCATAATTTTTTAACCAATCCCGGCGACCAGGCATCCAGGGCTTTTTTAAGATACTTTCTGGCTTTTTTGAAGTCCCCTTTTTCGTGTTTAATATAGAACCCGCCGATTTGTGCATTAAAGTTGGGGTCGGACGCGAGTTCTCCTTTAGCCACCTGTAAGTCGGAAAACCGGATCATTTTCAAATAGTACATCTCAGCGAGGTCAAACCGGCCTGAACCTTCATAGGCTCGGGCTAACGAAGACGCAAGCAATTTTTCCTGGTCATAAGTTTCCGGGGGGAGCTTTTTCTGTATACCGTAAATATACTTTAATGCATCAGCGGGCCTTTTTTCATTAATATAACAGTCGGTAATGGGTGGCAGTGTTGCGTAGGTATTTGCTTTGTCTTTTTTTGCGATGTAATAGTTTATGTATTTCTTGAACCATTCCCTCGCCTGTTCATGTTTTTTTAAGAATAAGTATGTATGTGCCAGCCGGTAGTAGTAGAGATGGATATAGCCGGAATCCCGTGCCGTTTTAATGTTTTTGACGGATTCCAAATAATAAAAAATTGATTTAGCGTAATTCTGCTGGTTCCCATATGCAACTCCCAATAGGTCATAAATTTCGAAAATCCGCGGGGCCTTTTCTTTCTTGTAGTCTTCAATCAAGTGGGTAAACTCATCAATGGCCAAATTGGTTTTGCCTTGCTGGCTATGCATGTCAGCTATTTCCTTTCTGACCAGTAAACTTTGTATCACGACCTGAGAGTCGTTGCCGGCCTTTTTTAAGAGTTCGCCTGCGCTGTTTAACAATTCTGTTTTGGCGGCTAGTTCGGAAGGGATCTTGGCGTTATAGTATCTGGATACTTCTGCTTTGGCCACAGCGAGGTGATAAAAATCCTTAGTGTGACGCAGGGCTGCTTCTGCTTCGATAAATAGCTGCCTTGAATCGATCAATTTTTCATCATTGAGGTAAGCGTCCACTAATTTTAAATAACCGTTAGCTTCGGGTGATTTCAACGTAAGGTTTAATTGGTGCGCCTGTTTCAGGAAATTTTCAGCGGAATCCAGGTCGACTTTTAGCTCACCTTGCTTTAAAATATTAAATTCAGCAAGCTCTAGCAATTGATTCAGTTGGACGATATCTTTTCGGCCTGTTTTGATTGATCGAAGTAAGGAATCCGCCTCATGTCTGCTGATGTCCTGACCTTTGACAAGAGTGAGGTGAGCAATCACTAAAATCGTTAGTATAATTTGTTTTACCATCACTGCATGAATTATTTATTATAAGCTGGAGAATACAGATGCATTTTCTGTCTTATCATCACGCTGAAAGCCTTCAAAAGGGGCTTAAGCTGAGCATCTTGTAACAACCATCGTTTGTATATTAAATTTCAGCATTTTATTTAATTAAACGACATTTAAAGACTGACATTCTTCAATATATCATTAGCGCAAAGGCGTCAAAACTATAGATCAGGCGTTATTTATAACATTGCTTTCTCTTTTAATTATAAGAGACTGAGTCCTATGGAATAATTGCTTAGGTTCTAGTCCCACCCAAAGCTGCTTCCATCGAGCAGCATTCAATAGTCAGATACTATCGTTCTAATGAAGTATAGAAATGGTTAATACTTACCATACCAGACTACATACTTGAAGTAGCAAACTTTAAAAACCATATCAGATATCCGAGGATAAATACTTATATAAAAAGTAACGAGACAAATATTGGAAAAGATTACTTCTCCGGAAGACCTGAACTAACGCGTCGTATCATACATTCGACGGCGTTTCACTAACTATTCGGGTAATAATTGATACCTTTAAGCTAATGAAAGGCCAAATGGACCCAACACTCATAAACACAATAATACAGGCATTCACGCTAAATCAGAGGAATGTCACCTGCCAGTTTAGAAAAGAGTACGGCCTTTACCGAACACACCTGGAAATTCTTACTCTAGCTAATACAGTAGTTTGCTTTAATGCATACGAAGTACATAAGAGATACAAAGAGATGAATATGCAGCAGATCAGGGTTGGAATAAGAAAAATGGTACACGAAGGTTATATTGAGCTAGTTGGCTACGGTAAAAGGAACTCGCCATCTATTTATATGATCACTTTTAAGGGAAAACAGTTAGTCGATGATTATAATTTATATTGGGTTAGAACTTTTTACCCAGATTATTGTCAATCATCACCACCGATATCGTCTTCAATATCAAACCCTGGATCATAAAGGTCTTTCTCGTTATAAGAGGTAATGTTTGATTCAATTGTTAATTGAAACTCGCCATTGGCTTTAACAAAAGCATCGGCCCAATTATTTAACTCCTCAAATTCCTCTACCAACACTAGTTCATTAAATTCCAATAGATTGATATCTGCAATGTTTTTACTATAAGAGTCACCTCCAAAATCATTTTGATCATAGCCGCCGCAACCAATGACCAGCATGTGACCCTCTAATCTCAAATTAAAGGCATTAAAACCTACAAATTCCGGAAGATATAGTTCGATAAATATGTCAGGAGGGTTTTTCAAGATACGCGGCAATTTGTTGATTATGAACAGCGCAATAGCAAGGATGCATATTTGCTCTTCGGAGAGTTTAAACCAAGTTAAGTTTTTGATCAAATGAGATATTGCCCTACCAATTGTCGATTGAATAATTCTGTCCGAACGATATTTGAAATACTCATCGTGCATCCCCTGTTTGTCATTGAATTTTAGCAAACCCAGTAGTAAATGTGTCTTCTCCTTTCAGATAGGTCAGGGTGATATGTAAGTCATTCGATTTATTAACCCATTCACTATCTCCGATTTTTATATAATTCTCATTAAGTGACGATATAAAACTAACCATTTGAGAGGTGGGCTGCAGAATTACAAAATAATCGCATATACCAGCCTTATTGATATAATACCGAAAATGAGCTTGAGAATCTTTTTTAGCTATAAACTCGATATAATTTGTGGTGTCGTTTTGTCTCCCTTCTTTTTCAAAATTACCGATACCATGCTGTTGAAGATTATATGCCTTAATGTAAGCGGTAGCCTTCCCAAGCATTGATGGTTGCGCGCTTAATAGCAAAGGGCAAAAAACTACGACAAGGAGAACGGATAGTTTTAAGGTTTTCGTAGGGAAAATTGATTTCATATCATACATAAATAGAATGCAATATACTTAGTTATAACTAAGTGTCAAAGACCTCTTAATACATTTTCTTGCGTGTCTCATGGCATTGCAAAAAAAATCAAAAATTGAGCTATTTGTTATTCAAAAGGTAAAGGATTGCCGTGAGAAAGAAGGGTTGACGCAGGCAGATTTGGCTTTTAAACTGGATGTGTCGCTTGGGTTCATCGGCCAGGTTGAAAGTTCAAATTATCCGGCGAAGTATAATCTCAATCACTTAAATAAGCTGGCAGAAATATTTAAATGCTCCCCACAAGACTTTTTGCCCAGACAATATTTATAAAGCCGAATTGTAAAGAATACCGACTGAAATTTTAATCAGCCATTATTGGTAAATACGGATCTGTAAAAATATTTTAAAGCAGCACACACCTAAAGTAGTTGAAGCAAACAGGTATTTAATGCCCACGATTCTTTGAGTCGAATAGTGATAGTAAAAACACCCTAATTTACCCCGTATTTTCACGGGTTTAGCGAAGCCTCCTTTAGATATCTTAACGGCTAATTCAACGAATTGCTTATGTCTTAATGGATTTGTTAAATCAAAGCAACCGCTCACGTGAGGTTCGACTGGAGCGGATCCTGGGAGATGCTTTTGCATATTAGCATTATATTTCCTTAATTTTATGCGACCAAACCCAACCTATATTTAAGCTGCAATAATGACGATACTTTACATTGATAATTTTCGCGGCTTCCAATCCACCTATATCCCGTTACGCGAAATAAATTTTTTCGTTGGTGAAAACAGTACAGGAAAGTCTTCCATCTTAAAACTATTGGGCATCCTCTCTTCTCAGGGGTTTTGGAGATATAATATTTTTGGGGAGAAAGAGACCTCCCTAGGTAACTTTTCGGAAATCATCACGCAGGGAAGCGATAAAGCGTATTTCGAAATTGCATTTGTTGGGACAAAATCGGAGACATCAGCAGTTCATTCGGCAGTCAAGTTTAGATTTATTGAGAAAGACGGGTATCCTGTTCCAAAAGAAATAAGCTATAGAGACGACCTTATTAACCTTCAGGTAACGATCGAAGGCAGATTATTGAAGTACCGTTACCAGATGTTAGGTCCGGAGGAAGCAGATTTGCAGGATGTCGTTGATTTCAAAAACTGGATTGGAGGCAACAACTTAAAATCAGAAATTTTCAAGAGAACAAATTTGGACGTTACCTCGTCCTTAGCCATTCTGCGGCAACTTCAAATTATCATTTCACTGGATAAAAACAAAAGCCATAAAAAAGCCAGTGTCAACATTTCTGCCCCTGAAATGCTCACTAAAGTAGCCTGGTTTGCGCCGTCCGTCGTGGCACCGGAAAAAGTCTACAACTTGATGCCCCTCGTGTTTACGTCGACAGGGCTGCATTTCGCAACATTGCTGCAAGATATAATCGAAGGCCCCAACGTAAAACAGATATTAAGCCGCTTTGGTAAAGATAGCGGCCTTTTTGATGACGTCAACGTTAAAAAACTGGATACGATTGCTGACGATGCCTTTGAGATACAGATCACCATCGGTAACAAAAAATTGAATTTAGTTAACGTTGGTTATGGCGTCTCCCAAATTCTGCCACTCATATTGGAAGCCATCGCGCGACCGGACGGGACCTGGTTGAGTTGTCAGCAACCCGAAACCCACCTGCATCCCCGCGCACAGGCGGCTTTTGGCGAATTTATCTTTAAATCTAATCAGTTGGACCATCAAAAATTTATTGTAGAAACCCATAGCGACTATATAATTGACCGATACCGGTTGAGATTAAAAAGGGCCATTAAAGAGGACCAGAAAAGCCAGGGAGGACAGGTTGCCTTCTTTCATAGTAAGAACAATCAAAATTATGTTGAATTGATCGACATTCAACCCGACGGGTCATATGCCGATAAGCAGCCTGCCGAGTTCCGGGATTTCTTTTTGACTGAACAGTTGAATTTACTAAGATTATAATATGTGCATAGTAATAGATACCAATACACTAGCCAGTGTGTTTGAAATCGACTCTTTAAACCATCTTAATTTTCAGCCAGTGTATGATTGGGTGAGGCAGGGCCGGGGTAAAGTTGTGTACGGGGGATCCAAATATGCCGGTGAGCTAAAAGGTAAGTATTTGAAGTTATTCATTGAATTGAGAAATACTAACCGGGCTGTGCACATTGATGATCACGCCGTTGATATGGAAGAAGTTTGGGTCAGCCAACAAATTCAGCATAACGATTTTGACGACCAGCATCTGGTGGCTTTGCTCCGGGTGTCAGGCTGCCGTCTTATATGTTCACTTGATGAACGCGCCTATTCTTACATCAGGCACGACCTTTTTTTTAAACCGGTGGCCAATAAACCGAAGATATACAATCAATACCGAGGCCGGACACTGTTGGTGCCTGCGAATATTGCCCCCGTATGTAAAAACAATAACTAGATCTTATAGAAAAAAATTATGGGAAGTACAGGATCAGGATCATTTACTGATTATTCAAAACGTAAACCAGCAAAACAAGGTGATGCAACCGGGGGCGCAAGTGGGGACGATAAATGCGGAACCGCATTTTCAACTGGCTTGGAAGAAGTGGCGCGCTGTTTTTATTATATAAATTATGGGACTGTTCCTCCCGTAGGCACTTCGGTGTTGGTTTCATTCAACGGTCATCGGGTAGCCATTGAAACAGACCTGGGGGAAGAAATTGGCTATCTGCCCACGCGCTATAATTATGTTAAAGTGTGTATGGATAACGGGTTCCGGTATGAGGGCGTAGTAAAAAGCTCCAGGTCCGGCCCGGCGCCAAGCATTTCGGTCGATATTGTACCTGCATGATGGTTGCTCCGAAAATTTGCCTGATAGGCGATGTTGTTATTGATATAACATTAAAGAATTCCGCCACTGAGACGAAGATGCGCCTTGGGGGAATTGTTCATGCCGCCCGTGCGCTTTGGGCAATGGGGATTCCCTACGACATCCTTTATTTCGCACCGTCTTATTTGGATGAAGAGATAAATAGTTATCTTGTTGAGCACGGGTGTTGTGCGGTACTCAAAGCCGGGAATGTCACCGGCGCTCCTTACGTCTTTCTGATCGGGGAGGCAAAGGAGATAGGCGACCAGGGTTACGAATTCATACTCCGCGAACGGATCTCGGTGAACTATGATAAAAGTGTGCTAGATCATTTTTCCGGCCGGGCATATGAAAATTTGTTAATGATTTCGGGCAGTTACGATCCGCGGGAAATAACGGCGTATCTTAACGGAAAGGTACACATCGACATCGCCAACAATGTAACTGACTTATCTTATCTTTCATCGTTCAAAGCAAAACCGGAAACCATTTTTATTTCTACCTCATCCGGCCTTTTTAAAAAAGAATTCAAAGGCGATTACAGGACATTTGCAGAACTCTTTCGTCCCTATTGTGAGACTTTGATATTAAAAGAAAACAGGGGGGGCAGCCGGGGGATAGTTTTCGGTAACGGCCATAATTTTGGAGCCGGCGCGCAGGCGCAGCCGGTGCTCCATTCTGTCGGAGTGGGTGATGTATTTGATGTAGCATATATTAATACGCTTGAAGGGGCCATTCATCATTATGCGCTGACTTTCGCATCTTGGGTAGCAGCTGAATATGCACAAACTACTTTTCCTGATGATTTTAAGG
>Ga0105240_10007566_pt1 | contig 15739 bp, 24 predicted proteins | sample KBSC54metaG_FD_80426 | JGI IMG/M metagenome (GOLD analysis project Ga0105240, IMG submission 80426) | Corn rhizosphere microbial communities from Kellogg Biological Station, Michigan, USA - KBS C5-4 metaG | ecosystem: Host-associated > Plants > Roots > Rhizosphere > Soil | place: Michigan, USA... | reverse complement strand
CCGCCATTCTGCAGTAGCTTCCCGATAGCGCCGGAGAGATGGCCGAGTGGCTGAAGGCGCACGCTTGGAAAGCGTGTTTAGGGGAAACTCTAACGTGGGTTCGAATCCCACTCTCTCCGCCAGAATTTCCCCGCATAAATACTGGCTTTGTGATGCACATCACAGATTTTGTGCTAATTTCGTGCTACCGTCCCCGGCATGGACATCCTAAGCCTCACAGACGCCGAAAAAGCCAAGATCAAAGTGAACGTGCGGAAGTGGCGGGTTAAACGCGGCCCGCCCGTTATCACGATCTTTGTGCGCCACAGCGCTGACTGCAAATACCGGGGCGATGAGTTCTGTAAGCGGTGCGACTGCCCCAAGCATCTGCGCTGGAGCCAATACGGGAAGCAGAACCGCGTATCGGCACAAACGCGGTCTTGGGCTGAGGCTGAAAACAAGAAGCGGGCCATTGAGGACCAGCTAAGCGGCCGCGCCCCCGACCCGAAGCCCGAGGAATCTGCCCACGGCACACAGGACGCGATAGACGTTTTTCTGCAAGACAAAAAGAATCAGGGAATTACAGACAAAGTTGTGGGGAAGTACACCCGCGAACTAGCGCGGCTCCGCGAATTTTGCGAGCACAACCATGTACACGCGGTGCACGGCATCACCCGCGAGTTGCTGACCGGCTTTTGCGCGACATGGCCCAAGTTGTACCCATCCAGCTACACCCGCGCCAAAGTGCGCGAGCGCGTGCGGTCCTTCCTCCGGTATTGCTATGAGGCGCAATGGATTGCGAGAATCCCGCAATTACCGAAGATCAAGATTGAAGAGCCGCCCACGATGCCCCTCACGGAAGAGGAATACAAGCGTCTGCTCGATGCGATTTATGGAACGATTGAGGGCAAAGAACGGCAAGCCCAAGTCCATGCGCTCATCCAGCTCATGCGTTGGTCCGGCTTGGCAATTCGTGACGCCCTGACGCTAAAGCGAGGCGAGCTACAGCACGACAAAAAGAAAAAGTTGTACCGCATCGTGACCGCTCGACAGAAGACCGGCACGCACGTTTCCGTGCCTATACCCGAAGACGTGGCACAAGAGCTGTTAAGCGTTCTAAACGGGAATCCCGAGTACGTGTTTTGGTCCGGCAAGGGTGAGGAAGAAAGCATCACCAAGAATTGGGCGAAGTATTACATTGCTCCGCTCTTCAAGGCCGCCAAGATTCCGAATGACGGGCACATGATGAGCCACCGACTCCGGGACACCTTCGCCGTGGACCTTCTCGAAAAGGGCGTGCCTCTTGAGGAAGTCTCAAAGCTGCTCGGGCACGAAAGCATCAAGACCACAGAGCGGCATTACGCGAAGTGGGTTAAGGGACGGCAGGACCGCTTGGACTCGTTGGTACTCGAAACATGGAAGAAATAGAAAAAGGTCACGAACTGCTGCTGTGCGACAATTTGGGAGATGATTGATCCCGACATAAAAGACCTTGCCACATTCCTTGAAGAGTTAAATCGAGAGACCGATAGAGGTCTACCCCTCGTCGGAGCGGCTTTGATTGATGATCGCTTGGAAGACACACTGCGATCGTTCTTTGTCGAGGGTAGATCAGCTAGCAAAATCCTAGATGAAGCCAACGCCCCACTTGGGACTTTTTCCTCCCGCGCCCAAGCCTGTTACTTGCTCGGGCTCATAGATGATTTTGAATTTGCAGAAATCGCACTTATTCGGAAGGTCCGAAATGAATTTGCTCACGCGAAACACGGCACTTCCTTCAAGTCTGAAAAAGTGCAAGGCCTGTGCTCTAGCCTAAAGTCGGAGCTTCCCGTCGGGGCAGGCTATCCAACTAACGACCCGCGATTCCGGTTTACAAATGCAGTGGTTTGTATCGTCCTTCGGCTTTACTACCGTCCGAAATGGGTTGCGCTGGAGCGGCGACCACCCAAAACCTGGGTTTCTCCCGACCAGTCTAGATGGCGATCAGTTGAGAATGAAAAACCTCCGTCCGGCGTGCCGGTACTAGCCATGTTGCGAAAACATACAAAAACGTAGCCGGTGACGAACCTCCCCGTTGGTAGCGAGCAGGCGGCCACTCAGCAAATAACTCGCACGGCCTCGTAGCTTATCGCTCCGCAATCCCGCGCCCGCTGAAGCGCAGATTGGATGCACTCGCCCCTAACGCGTTCTCATTCTAGTTGCGGCATCCACTATTCTGTTTACGACATTTGCTAGTCCGCTATTCGTTTGAACGGCAACTCGGTCTGCCAACATCGGTGAAAAGGTGCGCACCGTTTCGAAAGTGATGTCGTGCCAAACGGGGAGAATCACCTTAGTTCCATTGACCTCACGCGAAGCCAAGCCATTTAGTTCGCGCTGTGGCCACTGTTTCTGGAAGAAGTAATCACTCAAAATCACAACACCGAAGCGGGAATTTGCCAGCCCACGGTCAATACACTCGCGGAGGCTGTCTCCGAGCGTTAAAGAAAATTCGTCGTACCACACTCTTAAACCTCTCGCCACAAGAGCTTGGGCCAGGGGGGCAGCAACAGCCACCTTATCTTCGCTGGCATGCGAGATGAAGATATCCCATCCATCTGATGACGAAACGAGTTGATCAGAGCTGAGTACAGGACGATGGTCTGCCAGTTCCGCTTTAGGCTCGGAAGAGAGGAGACCATGCATTCGAAGCAGAGTCTCAGTCATCTCACGTATGTAAACTGCCGCTTCGCGGTCGGTCTCAATTGCATTGACGTAAATATCGGTCTTCAATTCCGAGGGTAAAGAAGCTTCAACCACCTGAAATTGCCCTAGTTGTGCTCGGATATTGCCATTGAGCCGCCTGTTTGGATTAACGGAACCTTTGGGCGGTCGCGGTATTCGGATTAGCGTCATTTCGGAAATGTGCGATTAAACAATTAGGGGTATGTCCACCTACCACGGATTGTGAACAGTATAGCGGTTCAGCAACGCCAATAACCCTACCGTGAAGAGCGCCGCTGACTTTCCCCGCGCGGAATCGGGAAGCGAGTCAACGGGCCATTGGATTCTACGCCCCTCCGTTATCAATTCCGTTCTGCAATCTCACGCATCCGTTTGAGCAGTTCTGCCATGCGAATGATGCGGTGTGCCACGGCGTCAATCTCCGTTTGCGTGAGCGCACGGAAAATCCTCCTCCTCCCATTCAATCAGTGCAACAAGTTCTTTGCGGAGTTCGAGCACGAGCAAATTCTACGCCACTGCGGGAGCTAACTCGAAGGTGCCATAGACTAGCATTAGCGTCATCTGCTACGGTTGTGCGCTATAGAAGTGGATTAATCGAGGGGAGAAGGCGGGCCACTTTGAATCAGCCCCATTGCATGCTCTCCCATGATTTGATTAACAAAATGTTCGTCATCGTCGCCCACTGTGACGAGCTCGAACGTCTCATTCCGACCCCGTGGTGCTCTGAGCACACGAGCAAGATTCGGGAACAGGCACAAGCCGTTGCTGCTGTGCTCCGCGCTCCCGAATGCCAAGAATGCAACACGCCCCGGACCGCCCGATGACACGAAAGAAACCTCCCGAACACATCAACACTGGCTTGTCTCTTCGCGCAACGCTCGGTTCCGTCACGTGTCCTTCCTGTGAGTCTCTGGAGCGGCAGTATGATGACGCAATCCGCCATATTCGAAGTGGGGACTCCGATCGCCACACAACAAAAGATGATGCGGCATTCCGACATCCGCACCACGATGAACATTTACGGACCGTCTTTGACGATTCGATGATTACCGCGAGTGGCAAGGTGGCTGCGCTTGCGTTTCGTGCAGACAGAGCGCAAACGGATCGCGCGGAAGGCTAAGCCATTGAAAGAATGGGTCCTCAGGTAGGACTCGAATCAACAATTAAACGTAGTTTCAACAACATGCAAGTCGGCGGATGACACCTAAGGAGATGCAAAGCGTTGGTAAACACGAAAATGGAGCGCGCTCAGAGCGCATCTCGGTCGGAAATCTCCTCAATGAGTGCTATGGCGATTTAACGTCAATTGAGGGGCGGCATCGGGTGTGGATTGAAGGCTATAATGCGTCCGATGTGGCAGAAATACCATGTCCTGAGCCGAACGCAGGTTTTCGTGGTGTCCGTCGTGTGTGCTCTCGTCATTGGTGCTGCAATTGGGATCGCGTCGATTCCGGCAGATGGTACGCCCATGTACCGCTTTCTTGCGCCCTCTCGTGATCTCAATCCGTACATCAACTTCGGTCTCGCCTTTGTGTCGATAATTCCCGTGCTCTTGAGCTATTACCACCTGGGGCGACTGGGAATTCTCTTAGGAAGTGCGATTGCAGGCTTCGCAGTTTTCGCCACGTGGATTTGTGCCATCGTGGTTTTCGGGCTTGAAGTGCTTGGAACCTCGAGAGTCACCGAAGCGGCCACATACTCTGCCTTTTGCATTCTGGTTGCCGCGATAGTTTTTAGGGCGCACACAATGGCATCGACCTCTCGTGTTGTTCAGAAGGCACAGCGGCGTTTGCGGCTCTTAATACCTGATTAACTCCAGTTCTGTCTGCCCTCTATTCGTCTTTTTCGTGGCCGATGAGTGTAATGGGGATTTATCGCCAACCTTCAAATTTTGTGAGATGGTTTATCGGAATAGAACTAATACAGAATGCGGACAGCGAGGCGGATCGGGCGAGGGTTCATTGGGTTCCTGGCGGGTTACGTGGTTTATTTCGCGCTCCTTCAGATCTTTCTTGGAGTGCTTCACTCCCTGGGCCGGGGTCGCCCCGACACTTTAATCACTTTGTTCTGGCCATTTGCAGCCCCGTTTCTGGTGCTGCCATCGCACTGGCAAGGTCCGGAATTCCCGGTGTTTGACAACGTCTGCAGCCTAGTCGGAGGTCTGATCATCGTGACGGTGGCGGTCTGGGTTTACAGGGCGCTCGGAAAGCTTCAGGAATCGCCTCAATGAGTGATATCGCGATTTAACAACAGTTGTCCAAGACCGAGAGCGGAACTAATATCCAGCCGCTGGTGTCAACTTCAGGCATGGGGCTGATCCGCAGGTTTCTGTCGCTATCAGCCGCGGTTCTCGTACTCTCAATCCCTGCCCGTTTGCAGACTGTGAACAATCCCCGGATTGCGCATTCAGGACCTTCGTGCGCAACTGATAAGCCCGTGTACGTGGGCAGAGACCACAAGCCGCTTTGGTTTGACACGAAATCTTTGGTCCGCAACGCAACACATTGCGCCGCGCCGCTAAAGCCCGCAATGCTAGATCGCAGCAGGCTTGATGGTTATGTTGTGATCGACGTTCTTGTGGATGACAATGGAAAAGTCTCGTGCGCCCGCGTCGTCAGCGGTCACCCACTGCTGTTCGGTTCCGCAATCGAGGCGGTGAAAGATTGGACGTTCCGCCCAAAGAGACAGCATGGCAGAGACGTGTGGTTCTATGGTCGTCTGCGCTTTCATATCGTAGACGGGGGAACAAAGAACGCCGAGCGTTCCTGCACCGTTGCCCGATGGTAGGGGGAGGGGTCAATGAGTGCAATCGCTATTTTGCAACAGTTTGGTGCTACCCTCCTAGGCATGTTGATTCCCGAACGAAGGAGCAAGGTCTGGTTAGCCGTTCAGTGGGGAGTTATCGTTCTTATCGCAATAGCGATGTGGGGGATCGTGAGGCTTGCCTCTCATTGAGTGTAATGGGGATTTAACGACAGTTTGGGGCAGCGGTTCCCCACGGTCAAACCAAAAAGAGGGTTCTCCAGCCGAAAGGCGAGTAGTAAGATTTCCAGCATGTTCACTGTGTGGCTGCCGCTCATCGCCTCGTCTGTGATCCTGTTCTTGAGTTTATTGGCAATTCCGCGATGGCGGCGTTATGCTCTTCAAGCCTTGGTCATACCGATCGCGTTTGTCTTCTTCGCATCTTTTGGTGGTGCGACTGTCGTCATCATTCTTCATGAACTCCGCTGACCCCTACCCCTGCACCCTTGGAGCGCAGGGACGGTGTGGTTAATTTGTGGCATATGTGGAGCTTGGCTCGGAAATGCCGCAGCTAAGCAAGTGAGTCGCAGGTTCGGACTCTTTACGTCCGTATAGCTTTCCTTTTAAGGTCTACCCACGCTCTCGGGTCTCAAATCAGTGAAATGCGGATTTTGCGGAAACGATTCGGTCATCAACCGCCACAATCTGTTTTACGAATCCAAAGCAAACCAGTTCGTCTTTTCCCTTGAGAACCGCACCAGCCCCAAGGCCAGCAGCGATGATCCGACCATTCCTTCAACTTGCCACCGAATTCCTTAGAACTTGCCGCTTTTAGGCTCCCGCTGAACCCTCCCATAAATCCGAACGTCAGCTTCAGCCTCTTTGCTTCGGCGGTCCAAGAACCCCGTGGAAAGTCTTCGCTGGGGACCGCATGAATGTGGCCATCGGCGGTCAATCTGAACCGTGGCGGAATCATTTTGATGGTGTCGTCTGGCGGATTCCACGATAACGAGATGACTTCATAGCAGCCGCTCAGTTGTGATGCGGTCGAACGGTCTTCTTGCGCGTGGACAGAAATGGTGCAACACAGAAACGCGAGCGGGACGATTAAGCGTCTCATTGGGCAAGTCCATTGCACAGGCTCCGCTCCTATCCTGTCAATTCCTGTAATCAGGCGATTTCACAACTTTGCGCTTTCCGTTCGCCTTTTTCGGCCATTTTGAGTGAAATCGAGATTTATCAACAGCTATCCGGTATAACTGATTCGACATGCAAGCCTTAGCCCCTAACCACCGGCGCATACCACTTCTCGACTACGCTCAGGAGATAAGAATAATGAAGTTGAAAATTGCACTCATTTTTCTCGTAGCACACGGTGCCTCTAACTTCTCAAACGCACAGGCAGCCTCCACGCCAACGAATCCGCTGCACCGACAATACAGGGAGGGCGAAAGGCTGACCTACCGCATGAAAGGGACGAACGAAGCTTGGCGCTACGAGATCGATGCAGAAGGCGTGGTGAAGAAGGACGCAGGAGGTCGGTTTTTCGAGGAGTATCAGTGGGCGCACATGACGAGTAGCGAGCAGCCCGTGTCATTGGCCTTGTCTGCAGGAGAGTACCGACAGAAGTTGGCGCTCGATCCTGAACAAATCCCATCCGGGCCAGATCTAACAAAAGTTGATCCAAAGCTGATTGGCCCGATCACGGACATGATGACCTTCTACGCAGACCTGTGGTTGGCGAACAAGTTGAGTGTACTCAAGAAAGCTGGCGATCACTTCTATTTTAGGAATCCGATGCCGCCGTCGTCGTGGGCGGACGGAAATCGTGTGCTGGTGGGCGAGGATGCAATCGACTTTGATATGACTCTAAAGTCGATGAATTCCGAGGCGGGAACCGCGATGGTGGAAGTGAAGCACGTGCCACCGAAGGATTCAGCTCTACCCATGAAGGCGGGGTGGATGCAGGAGCCAGTCGGGGCAGGTGCAAACAACTGGGTTGAGATCGTAAAGAATTCACAAGGCAAGTATGAAGCAGGTGTGGGCATAGAGACGTTTACCGTCAACCTGATAGTCAGCACGGCGGATGGACACATTGTCAGCGCAACGATGGAGAATCCGGTGACGACCATTGAACGGGTGTGCGAGGATGAGGCGCTGACAAACTGCGGGCCTCCTAAACGACATGAGATTCTGCGCAAGATTGAACTTGCGATGGCAAGGTAATCTGGTTTCCCGCTCTTAATGATTTTTCAACAGCGACGCCCCGAAACAGCAATGCAAATGCCCGCCAACACATGCGCGCGTACCAGCGGGGTGAGCGCCTGGCGGTTCCAATGAATTTTGACTCACCCATGACACTTGCACCGAGCAGTGGTAATAACCTTCCATGGCACAAAAGGGAGGACGGTATGAATCGTGAGCGCTCCTTGAAGGTAGTGTTGGTGTTGGAGGGCCTGTTTTATTCCCTTTGCGGCTATATCCTGTTCGACGACTTGTGGCACCTCAGGTGGCTTAGCGGGCATAGTGACGTAATGCCGATGTTCCTGAGTCTTAACACGGCGCTTGGGGTCTGTTTGTTGGTAGCCGCTAAGCACCCCACCAAGCATCGTTTGATGATCGCCTATGGGGCGTGGTCAAGCCTTGCCCATGGGTTCACAATGACCATCATGTCGGCGCAGGCTGCGGCCCACGGGATGCACCGGAAGGACAGCCCCCAGGACATTGTGATCATGGTCGTGATTGGAGTGACGCTGCTTGCACTGCTCCCGGCAAAACAACCATCGCGGGCGGTTGCGCCTATCGTTGAGCCGCGCGTCGCCGAACGCTAGAGGAGCTGGTCAAACAAACGTTTAGCAACGCTAGCTTGTAACTTCCATTCGCCTGTTCGGGGTCAATGAGTGCAATAGAGATGTTTCACCAACCACGCCAGAGCCACTGCGCTACAATGTTCGACCCTTCAGGAACCATCCATGAAAGAAGACGAGAAAAAACGGCTATCAGCCGTCCTCCATGCGACTGAGTACCTTTTCCTTGAGAACATGGCCCTCAAGCTAGTGCTTGAGCATCGCGGTATCGCCAATTGGCAGAAGCTCGTTGACCATCTGATTTCCGACAAAGAGATGCTCGGGGGTGTGCGGCTGACATTCCGTGACCTGTACCAAGAAATCGAGAAATCAGCCGATCCAACAGCGGCTCTGGAAGCTTTTCTCGGAAGGATTCCGAAGCGAAAGACTGCTCAATGAGTGCTATGGCGATTTTTCGCCAATTGACCGCTAAACTGGTAGGCTTTCCCCGTATGACCCACCTCAAGTCCGTGGGAGTTGGGTGCTTGGTCGGCATCGTCGCTGTGGGAACATTTTTTCTACCCGTGAGCTGGGTTCCCGCGCTGGTTGTTGCGCCCGGGACCTCCATAGCAGTTCTTCTTCACACCCCAGACATCCACGGTGGTGTGGGTTTCATTAAAGTTGTGTTGGTCGCGAACTTCGTCGCCTACAGTTTGGTGGCGTCAACCGTTGCCGAGCTCCTCTACTGGCGACGGCATTCTTGATCTGGTTTTCCGAACGAAGGCAGCCGAACGCTCAAGAAAGCGGTCAATGAGTGCTATAGAGATTTTTCGCCAGCCATCACTTGGCTTCTGCTAGCCTGTCCGCATGCAGCGACCGGTCAAAGAGCGCATCGCAAAGTTGCGGGAAGAAATAGCACGAATCAGCGAAGCGAATCGCGTATATCTGCAAGGTGGTAAGAAGATGCCCGGTTCTTCGTCGGACCACGAGCGACGCCTGCAGCGATTGCAAGAAATTCAACACGAATTGATAGCGCTAACAGACTGGAAAAGGCTTTAAGGATTCTCTCAACGGCGACCATTCCGGCCTCAATGAGTGATATTGATTCCATGACGATGTCGGCTCCCAGCTCCGAGTAAAGTTGGTGGCGCTAATCCAACCAACAGCTCGGGAGAAAGGAGCCGAACGATGATCATTATATGGAGTCGATTATCACCCCGAGTTTCAACAACTAGCGTCAGTAGATACCGAGACAAGCGAATTCAAGGAAGCACGTCTGCAGAACCCGGAGCAGGCGGAGCAGTTTTATCGTGAGCTTGCGGGTCGCGGTGCACAGGTGCGAATCGGGATGGAGGCCAGCGGACATGCCCGCTGGTTAGAACGACTGTTGGCAGAACTGCATTTTGAGCTGTGGATTGGAGATGCGGACGAGATCTGTTCTAAGCGAGTGCGTAAGCAAAAGACGGACCGACAAGATGCACAGCTGATTCTGCAGCTTCTGGTGGAAGATCGGTTTCCCCGCATCTGGGTTCCGAGTTCGGAGAACCGGGACCTGCGGCAACTGCTCTGGCATCGGCATCGCATGGTGCAAACGCGGACGCGGGTGATGAATCAGTTGCAGGCGGTGGCGCTGAATGAAGGGCTGCGCTGCAAGAAGAAGTTGTGGCGAGAGAACGGACGACAACGGTTGGAATCCTTCCAACTGGGGCAGTGGGCAAGCCGCCGGCGGCACGATCTGCTTCAGTTATTGGATCAACTGAACCCAACCATCGCGGAACTGACACACGCGATCGAGCGCGAAACCGAGAAGTGTCCGGAAGCTCAGCGCCTGAGGACACATCCAGGAGTGGGAGCTTTGACGGCACTGGCGTTTGTTCTGCTGATCGGAGATGCGGAACGCTTTCGCTGCGGCAAGCAGGTTGCGAGTTACTTGGGGCTGGTGCCGCTGGAGAAGTCCAGTGGAAACCGCAGGCGTCTAGGTCATATCACGAAGCAAGGAAGTTCGATCCTGCGTTTCCTTCTGGTTGAGGCTGCACAGGCGACGGTGCGGAGCGTGCCCGAGTGGAGAAGCAAATACTTTCACCTGATGCAGCGACGTGGGCGAAACACCGCAAAGGTCGCAATGGCACGGAAGCTTACAGTTCGTTTGTACTGGATGTGGCGTCGCGGTTGGGATTACGAGCAGTTACAGAGGTTCGGTTCGCACGCGGGAGCCCGGAAATCGCCATGGTGTGCAGTAGAACACCGAGATATTGATTGGGTGTCCCGCTCCTCCTCGCGAGGAGTCTGCATTAGTAATCATGATCGCAGTCCGAGACCGAAGAGATGCATGGGTCGAGCCGACGTGCCGACCCGAAGAGATTATGTGGCGAGCCGTGGTTGGAGCAGCAGCTGTTCAACTAGAGCGAAATGGCGCTCTTTACCGAGTGCAGGTCGTAGTGTGTTCAAAAACTCTTGACAACGCCGACATCGTCAGAGAGGCGATTTATCAACAGTTCGCTGCTTTCGCTACAATGTTTTAGTGATTTCAGGCTGGCACTGGAAGTTCGCAACTAGAATCATTTTTGGTTTGGTGGTTGTCGGTGCTGCCCTTGCCGCTGGCCAAGTGTCCTCTGGGCTGCAGTTCAAGATCACCGGAACCGGCGCTCCGGTTTGCTCAAAGAATGTTGTTCGCGTTCCGATAGTCCTGACTGTCAGCAATCCGACAGACGAGCCACTTGTGATTGGCAGGATCACGGTGGTTCGGGAGTCGTTTTACCGAAAGGATCAAGGTGTACTACATCCGATTCGAGACAATCCCGATACCGAGGAATTTCTCGCGCCAGAGGGCGAGGGTCTCTTTCAGACACCAGAACGGCACGTTTGGGCACACTCAACGAAACAGATAAGGCTCGAACGGCCTATCGCAATTACTCCAACTGACATTCAAAGGGCTGGCGCACGAAAATCACTGCTGGTCTCTTTTGTGGTTTCCAACATGCAACGCGGTGGAAAAGTCACGACCTATACGACGGAGCCGCACGTAATTGGCCTTCCCGCCACCTGCAATCTCGGCATGTGACGTAAACAGGCGATTGCGCAAGTTTGCGCCTTTGTTTCGCCTTTTTCGGGCATTTTGAGTGCTATAGCGATGTTACGCCAACCAACCCTCGGCTCACGTCCACATGGATGTGGGCCGGTCAGCTCTTCACTCCGGTGCCCCGCGTTCATGCAATAGGATGGTGCTGTTGCTAGGGCGAGGGCCATGGCTGGCGGGAAATAACAGGGCATATCCCAAAGGCGTGCACTTAACCACTTCATCTGGTCGTTCATAGTGGCCCGGAAGATCTACTCGCACCGAGAGGTCCGCTCCGCGATCCAGCAACAGCCGAGTCACCGCTAGTCCCCAGTCGTCGAACTGACTGACAGCATGAAATATCGGTGTCTGTCCGCCGACTCCGGTGTCATCTATTGTCGCGGGCGCATTTACGTCTGCTCCACTATCCAGAAGCAGATTTGCCGCTTCCACATTGCCGTACTCCGCTGCCACATGCAACAGTGTTGCTCCTCGCAAGGTCAGACGGCGTTCGGCGGTGTTTCCGAAAGTGAGTTCGGGAAACCGCCGATGCACCAGCATAGGATCGGCATCCAGGTGTCGGACGAGAAGGTCGAGCCGGTTGCGCAATAAATCTAATACGGCAGGAACCTTGTATTTCGTGGGACAGCCAGCTTCAATCAGGATCTCCATGCACGTGCCGAGCTCGGCTGAACGTCCATACGTGCTAATCACGAAATCCAGCGCTGTGCCGGGATACTTCTGCCGCTGACCTGGCGGATTGGGATTGGCGCTGTGCTCCAGCAGCCACTTTAGCGCCAATGGCTCGACGGTTTCACACGGCGCAAAGATGATGGGATAATATCCGCTCCACAACGCATTCACGTTGGCTCCGCGCGACACAAGAAGCTCCATCATTGGAATGCGATCGCCTCGGAGCGCGGCCCTCATGAGCGGCCCATCGCCTCCCTGATGTACATCGGAGCCGTGGTCAATCATCCAGGCCGCCATGGCCAGTCTCTCCGGGCCGGGCGGCGCCCAAGGTACGCGGCATTCTGCAACCCACGTGAGGGGTCCATTCTTTCCATAGCCCAGCGGAGCCCCATGCAGTTCCGGGTCGAGCGTCATCAAAGTCTTCACGCGAGAAAGATCGTTCGTGTCGATGGCCTGCTTGAGTTCACCAATGTCTTCGAGTGACTCAACGTGCGCCTTGAGCTTTGGCCAACTGGTGAATCCGTAACTACGAGCAATCTTGAACTGTGCTTCGGTGATCGATTGGGCCGCGCCCGCCTTGAGCAAATCCTTGGCTTGGTCTTTCAGATGACGGATGTTAGGACGTTCGGGAAGCGGGCGGTGCGCTCCTGGAGAATTGGTCGGCATGGCGACCTCCTTTCAATGCAAGCGCCCGTCGTCCGACAATTTCGGGCTGAAAGAAGGTTTCGCAAAGCTCGTAATCTGAAGGTGGGCTTCTACCCTTTCCGCGGACCGGGTGCGTCCTCTACGCTGACGCCTATCGTAGCAGAAGGAGCTAGACTCGAAAAATAACTGTTCAAACCAGGCGATAACGCTCATTGGCTCGCCTCCGACCCCTCATTACAGTCCAGCAAGCGTAAACCCAAGTACCAAACAACAGCGTTTACGGGTATCGAAAACACAACTCCCCAAGTGAGCCCGAGCACGGCAGCGAGAAGAATCCCCGGAACTAATAACAGCAAGGCGAACGCGGGCCAAATGTTCGCATGAATGTTGGTCAACCGGGGAATCAGCACCCCAAGAGCCTGAAGGAGTACGAACAGAAGCCAGACGCCGATGTGGCGGGTTCTTTTCACGCTCAGAAGTGTACCTTTGCGGGGGTCAATTGGCGCAACCAGGCGATTGCACTCATTGACCCCTCCCGAGGGGTTTTGAGCGTAATAGGGATTTACCAACAGTAGTGTTCCCATTTCGATCTTCACGACACTCCCCGGATCGTCGCTTCCATGCTCCCGAACTGTGGCCCATCAAACTCAAATTCCACTGTATTCTTCGGCTGCAATTCCACGGGAACATTGACTTCGGAACGGTCAGGCCAAGAAAGCTCAGCAATTTGCTTCCCGTTCACCTTCATCGATGCTGTCTTCATGGCCCCGAACCCTCCGGAGGGCGTCTTTACCGAGGCCGTAAAAGGTTGGTGAATCTTCCCGTCCAAATCGAATTCCATCTTTTTGGGCCAACTGCCGTGAGCATGAACAGTAACGAAAAAAACCACGTTCAGAACATCGTTGAAGTCGTGCAATTTTCGAACTGGCACAACTTCATTCCGTCGCAGTTCTTCAAGCCACGCATTCTCAAGCGTAATGGCGGCAATGACGTCCTTCAGAGAAGTTCTCCTGCCAACCGCGTCGGCTAACCGAGTTGCCGACCACAGCAGACGTATGAGGTCATCCGACAAAACGACTGAATATCCGAAGCTGGAGTCGGTATCTGACGCGGCGTTTTCGAGAACTTTTTCAGTAACCAATCCCTTATCGCCGAACCTGTGCTTTGGGAAAGTGCGTTCAAGGAGCGCGAGGGCGTTCCCTTGAAAATGAGATTGCAATTCCTGTCCGAATTGAAGGTAGAGACCACAAAAGAACTGAAGGATGCCGGTTGATACAACCTTATTTTCGGCGCACGCGAGGGTAGTGCGTTGGAGTGCCTCCGCTACCTCATGTGCCAATGGCCGATCAAAGAGGAGAACATGATGCGCCAGTTTTCGCTGTCGTTCTGTGAGTGGTGTTTGCATTGCCGTTTTCTCCAATCCTTTGGACAGGGCAAGCAATTATCGCCGGAACTCACAATTGTTGAAAACAGGCGTTTCACTCATTGACCCGGAATCTTGACCTGCCCCAGTCGCCAGTACATTGCACCGAGGGCGAACAAACTCAGTGCGCCAGCAGCGGAGATAAGCACTAACGGCACGACCCAGCGAATCGGCAGCCCCAATGCCTTGTGCCCGACATGGATGGTGATTCCCATCTCGCTCGGCAGAAGAAACTGAACCGCTACGGCGGCAACGGCCAGAATTTCGGCGGCAATCATCAGCGTTCTTCCTGTACCCACGACCTCACCCTCCAGTCAGTAGCGCAAGGACATGATAACTGTTGAAATCAGGCGATAGCACAAGTGTGCGCTTTTCCTTCGCCTTTTGGCGGCATTATGAGTGTAATTGAGGATTTAACGTCAACTGTGGCGTTGGAGTATTCTTTCCTCTCATGCTGACGAAACGTACTGGATTGTTCGGGCTAGCCGCTATCGCTCTGGTGATATTGCTCGGCTTTCTTGAGCAGCTTCGCCCTTCGGTTCACACAGACGCATTTGTCGGTGTGGTCTCATTTTCTTTTTTGTGCTTCACCATCTGGTTCATGAAATCGCTAAGGGATGGGCGTCGCTAGAAGCCCTCGATCGCCAACTTATGGCAGTGCCCGGTGCATCCAGTCCTTGAATTCGGCGTGCTGGTCGCCGCGGAGGACTAACAACTTCGCTTCAGCGAGTTTTCTTGCAGCCTCCTTGCCATCGAGTCGGAACGTGAGAGCGACCGCTCTCTCTGCCCGAAAGCGGTCAAGGCCGCCGTATCGACGGGATTCCTTCCCGTCGCCTAACAGAATTCGCAAGACTTCGAGATTGTCCGAGAATTGTCCCCAGAAGGAGGTTCCTTTTGAGATCACCCAGGGTGCGAGTTTTCTAGCTACTTTATAAGCACTTGACTCATCGGAAATGATCCAGGTTTTTTCGATTAGCCCTATTAAACTCCATTTCACAAGCGTAAGCCCAAGGGTGGACCTCATTTCGATGTCGCTAGGCGTCAGAGGAACAGGACTAGGCACTTCGAACCGTGCCACAAATTCCTCTACCGCATCGAGGTGGAGGCTGACATAGGGACAGTAGACTTCTACTCTCCCACCGCGGCTGTATGTCGGGAAGGAGATTTGTTGCGATCCGCCTGCCACCGTCCGGCAATATAGGTCACCAGAGCGCCCATAGCTCACCCTCGTGAAGCCAAGCTCATTGAGTATCGCGTCGAGTTCACGCCACAGACACCGTTTTAGCTCAGATACTTTCACAATGGATGCCAGTTCGACTCAACCAACCAGCATGCCACCATTTTCCGCTATCTTGTCAATTACTGAGAACAGGCGTTAGCGCTCAAAATGCGTGTTCGGAAATGGGAATCTGTCTGCTCTCAGTTGGGTTGGCGTTCCTGGACTACTTCGCGAAGTGTTTCTCGAACAGGGCTTTGGATCGCTTTATGCCCTCCTCCGTCAACAGGACGGATTTGGCCTTGCTCCGCGGATCTTCAATGTAGCCGCTCTGATGCAGGCGATCTAGAACCTCCCAACTATGACCTTTCCAGGCTCTGACTCCCCATTTGTCCTCGAACGTGGTGAGATACAGGAGCGCCAGTGACATCTCATCGACCTTATGTTCATCAATTTCCATCCAAACCTCGCCTTCT